>FLOH01001324.1_pt1 | contig 39243 bp, 41 predicted proteins | sample 756751 | NCBI WGS metagenome assembly FLOH01 (sample SAMEA4026879, study PRJEB14308) | marine metagenome | biome: coastal water; material: water | depth 74 m
GCGTCGGCTAGCGTGAAGCGGGCCATCTCGCCTTCGATTTGCTGGGTGATGTCGAGCAGATAGCGTGAATTAAAGCCAATTTCGATAGCGTCCCCCGCATAATCTGTTTCCAGCTCTTCGGTCGCCGAACCGGCGTCGGCGCTTGACGCCGAAAGCACCAGGGTCCCCTTGCTGAGGCTGAGCTTAACGGCCCGGGATTTTTCGGTGGAAATGGCCGATACCCGGTCAACCGCGTCGGCGAACGCCTTGCGACTGACAATCAATTCCTTGTCGTTGCCGACCGGGATGACGCGCTCGTAATCGGGGAAAGTGCCATCGATCAGTTTGGACGTCAGGGTAACCCCGTCGAAGGTAAAGCGGATTTTGGTTTCCGAAAGCTCGACGGCGATATCATCGACGGATTCATCGATCAGCTTGCGCAGTTCGCTAACTGTTTTGCGCGGCACGATGATGCCGGGCATGCCGGCAGCACCCTTCGGCAGCGGGCCTTCGACGCTGGCCAGTCGGTGGCCGTCGGTAGCAACCGCGCGCAGCACCTTGGTGCCGTCGGTTTCCGCGCTGTGCAGGTAAATACCGTTCAGGTAATAACGGGTTTCCTCGGTTGAAATAGCAAACCGGGTACGATCGATCAGGTCCCTGATTTCGGCTGCCGGCAGGGAGAATGTATGGCCCATATCGCCCCCCGACATAACCGGGAAATCTTCCGTCGGCAGGCACGTCAGGGTGAAACGCGAGCGCCCGGACTTAATGGCCAGCTGGCCGTCGCTGTCGCTGTTGAACTCGACCTCTGCGCCATCCGGAAGTTTCCGGATAATTTCATAAAGGGTATGCGCTGGCGCCGTCGTCGCGCCGGGTGTGGCGATGTTGGCTGGCGTGTGGTCGATGATATCCAGATCCATGTCGGTGGCGTTAAGGCTCAAGCCCCCGTCACCGGCCTCGATGCGAACGTTGGACAGGATGGGGATTGTATTGCGGCGCTCGACCACGCTTTGCACATGGCCCAGAGATTTCAGTAAAGCCGCCCGTTCAATGGTAAATTTCATGTCAATTCTTAAAGGTCATTCATAGGGTTTATTGTTGCTTGCCGGGGTCTCAGCCGGGGTTTAAAAAACCGTTTCCCGAGCCTGAAAAACGGCCCGATCCACGGTCACTTCCGAGGCCCTGACATCCCCCTCCTGAAGAGTCGTCCATTATAACAAAAGTCATTGGAATCAGAAGTTTTTTCGGCCCCAAATAGCCCCTTTTCGGGTGTTTTTTTAAGCCTTCAGGAACGGCCTCGGAAGGGCCTGAAATGGTTGATAAATTTTACGTCCGACGGAATCCGGCGGCGGGCTGGCCCTCGAGCATACGGCGCAGCAATTCAACGTCTTCGGCGAAGGATTGATCGCATTCGCGCAGTTCATCAACCTTCTTCACCGCATGCATAACCGTGGTGTGATCCCGACCGCCGAATTTACGGCCAATTTCCGGCAGCGACCGAGACGTCAACTGCTTGGCCAGATACATGGCAACCTGTCGGGGCCGGGCCACGGAACGGGCCCGGCGGGCCGAATGCATGTCGGAAATACGGATATTGAAGTGCGCCGCGACGCTTTTCTGGATGTCCTCGATGGTGACCCGGCGGTCATTGGCGCGAAGCAAGTCGTGCAGGACCTCCTGGGTCGTTTCCAGGGTGATTGCACGCCCCACCAGCTGCGAATGGGCGACCACCCGGTTCAGGGCGCCCTCCAGCTCGCGCACGTTGGAGGTGATCTTGTGGGCCAGGAATTCCATCATTTTCGGCGGTATTTCGACCTTCAGCTGCTCGGCCTTGGATTGCAGGATACCGAGGCGCAGCTCGAACGTCGTGGCGTGGATATCGGCGACCAGCCCACAATTGAGGCGCGATTGCAGCCGTTCTTCCATGCCTTCAAGGTCGGACGGCGACTTGTCGGCGGACAGCACGATCTGGCGGCCCTGATCAACCAGCGCGTTGAAAGTGTGGAAAAATTCTTCCTGGGTCGCGCCCTTGCCACCGATGAACTGGACATCGTCGATCATCAGAACGTCCACATTACGGAACATTTCCTTGAAATCGACCGTACTTTGTTCCTTCAGGGCCCGAATAAAGCGGTACATGAATTTTTCGGCCGACAGATAAATGACCCTGCGTTGGGGGTCTTGCTGGCTGATATGCCAGGCAATGGCATGCATCAGGTGGGTCTTGCCAAGCCCGACACCGCCATAAAGAAACAATGGATTAAAGGGAACCGATGCCGCCTCGGCGACGCGGCGGGCGGCGGCATAGGCGAATTCGTTCGACTTGCCGACGACGAAATTGTCAAAAACGTTACGGCTGTCCAGCGGCCCGCTGATGGCGGCATGATCGCCACCGGGACGTTCGGCGGACTCATTGATGACCACGCCAGGGGCCTGCACGGCTTCCTTAGGGCTGGCGGCGGCGCCGTCACTCCTGAGGGCACGCTCGGACTGCACGAACACATCTACGGAATTAACGAACTTGTCTTCCTTGCTCCAAAGCGCGCCCAGACGGTCCACATAATGGGCCGCGACCCAGTCACGCATAAATCTTGTGGGAACGGAAATTCGTGCGATGCCATCATCAATGCTGCGCACAGTCATCGGCTTGACCCAGCTTTGATAGGCCGCCTCACCAATCTCTTTTCGCAGATGGTCGCAGACCCTGCCCCAACAAGCCTCAAGTGTGCCGTCTGTCTTGTCGTTCGTCATTTATGTTCCCGTCGACCCCAAGGCTAAAAGCCACCAGCTGTCCCCGTCATCTTGTCTTCGGTTCGTCATATTTCCGGCCCCATCTCCTGGGGAGGCAGCAAAACTTTCAGAGGGCGTATGCTACTGACTGAAGGTTTCTGGGCTGCTTTGTTATGTCATTTCCGGTGACGATCCGCACGACGTAGGCGGAACAGTGTTGGCTTGCTCCTCTTGTTATTGGCAATCCCTGAACAGGGACGGCCGGTTTCTCCCTGACTCGTCATCTAGCGGGATATTCAGGTGCCCCCGGTTTTTTAATCGGCGTGATACTCCCCAAATAACCTGAGGAGAAAATATATCCGGGCGCTATAAAAACAACCCGTCACCCATTAAATTTAACCGGGGAAAATTCCCCTCCCGGAATACATTCCGGCACCACCTGTCCCGCAAAATACTTAAAGCCACTTACGATTAATTCTTGCCCCGAAGTAGCCGATACTTAATTCGCAATCAAATCATTTATTAGAGAGTAAATATTGATAAAATTTTATTGAATTGACCCAGGACGAGTATCTTATATCCATTTTGCCGCGCCACCCCCCGTCCTTGATCGAGTCACAAATTACAGAGGCGGAGCGGCCCTTGCAATGGACTCTACGAGAGAAATTGCAAATAAAATTCTTGACACAAAACTGCTCTTCGAGTCCCCACGTAAAAACAATGTACAAGCGTCATGCGGCAAAAATAGCGCACGCTATTTTCGTCACGTGGGCCGTCGTTGCGGGGCTTGATTCAGAATTTAAGCGGCAATAACTGCATACCCGCGTCTACATTTCTGGGCACGAAAAAACCGCCTTCCCAAAAAAGAAGGCGGTTTGCACATCGGCCCGCGGAACGATATGAGGGCCAGTGTGGTAACCGGCATGCCTTAAGCGGCGAGCGCTTTGATCCGGGCTGACAGCCTGGATAGTTTTCTAGATATGGTGTTCTTGTGGAAGATGCCCTTGGAAACGCCCTGCATCATAATCGGCTGGGCAGCCTTAAACGCTTCGGCCGCCGCGGTGCGATCACCGCCCACGATGGCCATCTCGACCCTCTTGATAAACGAGCGGATGCGGGTCCGGCGCATGTTGTTAACTTCACTGCGCCGTGCCGTCTGTCGGATGCGTTTCTTTGCGGAAGCGTGATTGGCCATAGTCTATAAAATCCGTGTCATCTATTCTGTCAAACCCAAGCGAAGGCAGGCTTATAGTGCCCCCGGGCGGCCCCGTCAAGCCCGGAATCCGGCCCCCCAAGGGGTGCATGCTAGCGGTTTTTGAACTGGGGCTTGCGCTTCTCGGTGAAGGCCGCCATGCCTTCTTTCTGGTCTTCCGTGGCAAAGGTGGCGTGAAACAGCCGGCGTTCGAAGCGAATGCCCTCGGCGAGCGTCGTCTCGTAAGCCCGATTGACGCATTCCTTGGCCATGAAGGTCATGGGGCGCGACATCCCGGCGATGACTTGCGCCGTCCGGATGGCTTCGTCCACAAGCTCGGCCGCCGGCACGATGCGGCTGACCAGCCCGGCGCGCTCGGCCTCTTCGGCGTCCATCAATCGTCCCGTCAGGCACATCTCCATGGCCTTCGATTTGCCGACCAGTCGGGTCAGGCGCTGGCTGCCGCCGGCACCGGGGATGGTGCCGATGGTGATTTCCGGCTGCCCGAATTTTGCGGTCTCTGCGGCCAGGATGAAGTCGCACATCATCGCCACTTCGCACCCGCCGCCAAGCGCATATCCGGCGACCGCCGCAATTACCGGCTTGCGACAACGGGTGATGCTTTCCCACTTGTCGGTGATGAAATCGGCGGTGAAAACATCGGCGAAATCGCGGTCCTTCATCTCCTTGATATCGGCACCGGCGGCAAACGCCTTTTCCGACCCGGTGATGACCATGGCGCCAATGGCGGTGTTGGCCTCGAAGGCGGCAAGCGCCTCGCCGACCTCGCCGACCAGGATCGCGTTAAGTGCGTTCAGGGCATCTGGCCGGTTAAGGGTAATCAGGCCAACAGGTCCTTTGGTTTCGACGATGATGGTTTCATAAGCCATGGGGCTCTCCGTAATAAAGGGTCAAATAAATAGTCCCGTCAGCGGCGGCGGGGAAACTTCCGTCAACTGCCCGGCGACAGGCTGAAGCGCACGCTTAAGTGTCCTTCAGCATCCGGAAATTCGAGCGTCAGGACTTCACCTTCACGCACGAAAACACCATTCCCGATCTGCATCCAGCCGAGTTGCGGCAGGGTATCGGCATAGAATTTGAGCACCGCCGCCCGCTCCACAGGTCCCGCTGCGAAGGTCTCGACGATACGGCCGGTCTGGCTATTGAAGGTCATCGCGGTGTCCACGTCCTCGGACAGACCCGGCATCAATGGCAGATCTTCAATGGCGGTCAGGAATTCCGCCGCCGCCGCCGGACTGGCCGCCAACAGCACGATCAGCGCCGCGATCATGGAAAGTGTCTTCATGGCCCCTGTCATAACCTAGCGCTGCCGTTTCGCACAATAGAAAGTCGACCGCCCCGACTGGACAATACGGCGGACGCCACCGGTCCGGCCCGGGTCACAATCGCAACCAGGACAGGCTTCGCCTTCACGGCCATATACGGCAAAGCTGTGCTGGAAATAGCCCAACTCGCCATCGGTCTGCCGATGGTCGCTGATCGATGAGCCGCCGGCGGCAATGGCTTCCCCCAGAACATCCCGGATCGCCTGATGCAGGCGCCGGGCGCGGCCCCCCTGCACCGTGGCGGCTTTTCTTTTCGGGGAAATTCCGGATCGGAACAGGGCCTCGCAAACATAAATATTGCCAAGCCCGGCGACCACGCTTTGATCCAGCAGTGCCGCCTTGATCGGCGCCTTGCGGCCTTTCAGCGCGGCGGCCAGGCGGGCCGCATGGAAATCGCCGCCCAGCGGCTCCGGCCCCAGCTTTTTAAGCATCGGATGGTCAGCGCCGTCACCATGGATCATATCCATGAAGCCGAAACGCCGGGGGTCGTTGTAGCGGATCTCGGCGCCGCCGTCGGTTTCCAGCACCACATGGTCATGGGTGGCGAGCGGGGGGGCGGAGTCCATATATATGCGAAAGCTGCCCGACATGCCCAAATGGGCAATCAGGGTGGTATCGTTATCGAGGCCAATAAGCAGATATTTGGCCCGCCTTCCAACGCCGGTCACCCGGCGCCCGGTCAACATCTGGCCGAAGCCGTCGGGCAACGGAAAGCGCAGGTCCGGGCGGAGCGCCCGGGCGCGGACGATGCGCCGGCCTTCAAGGACCGGGGCCAGGCCGCGTCTGACAGTTTCGACTTCGGGCAATTCGGGCATACGGGCAAGCTAGCGTGATTCCCCTGCTTCGGCTATGGTGCAGCCATGAGCCCGACCCATCAAACACGGAAACAAAATACCGCGCCCAAAGACGCCGCCACCACGCACTTCGGCTATTCTTCCGTACCCGAAGACGAAAAGGCGGGTCTGGTCAGGGGCGTGTTCAATAGCGTCGCCGGACGCTACGACCTGATGAACGACCTGATGAGCCTGGGCGTTCACCGGCTGTGGAAATCATCGCTGATTGACTGGCTGCGTCCGACCCCCGACATGAAATTGATCGATGTGGGCGGCGGCACCGGCGATATCGCGTTTCGTTTTCTGGAGGGTGGCGGCGGCAGTGTCACGGTCTGCGATATCAACGACGAAATGCTGGCCGTCGGACAGGACCGGGCCATCGACCGCGGCCTGGTCGGTGGCCGCGGCAAGGACATCACCTGGATCAATGGCGATGCCGAAAAGCTGCCGGTCCAAGATGCCTCGTTTGACGCCTATACGACGGCGTTTTGTATTCGCAATGTCACCCACATTGAACGTGCCCTGGCCGAGGCCTGCCGCGTCCTCAAGCCCGGCGGGCATTTTTTATGCCTGGAATTCAGCCATGTCACCGTGCCCCCGTTGAGCGCCCTTTACGATGCCTATTCCCTGAATGTGCTGCCGGTGCTGGGCCAGATGGTCGCCGGGGATGCCGACTCCTATCGTTATCTGGCCGAAAGTATCCGCCGTTTTCCCGATCAGGACACCTTCGCCGCCATGATCACCGACGCCGGACTGGAGCAGGTGCGCTACCGCAACCTGTCCGGCGGCATCGCCACCATCCATTCTGCCTGGCGTATATAGGCGAAGCGCCCATGAGCCGATCCCTGAAACATATCGCCCGGTTGCTCGGGCTGGCCCGCATCCTGGCCCGCCATGATGTGCTGTTCCTGCTCGAACGGCTTGAAATCGCCGCTCCTGTGGTTTTCCTGGCGCGGCTTTTTTCCCGATCCGCCAGTGGACGCCCCGGCCAGCGCCTGGCCGCCGCCCTGCAACAGGCCGGCCCCAGCTTCATCAAATTAGGACAGGCCCTGTCAACCCGGTCCGACCTGCTGGGTGAACAATTCTCTGCTGACCTGTCGGAATTGCAGGATCAACTGCCCCCCTTTCCGGGCGCCCAGGCGCGCGCCATCATCGCCGATGAATTCGGCAAGTCGATTGACGAGCTGTTTTCCCGCTTCGACGACACCCCCGTTGCCGCCGCCTCCATCGCTCAGGTTCACTTCGCCATTACCCACGATGGCGCTGAGGTCGCGGTCAAGGTGTTACGCCCCGGCATCGAAGATGCTTTTCGCCGCGACATCGATTTGCTTATGTGGGCGGCTTCCCTGGTCGAGGCGGCGAAGCCTGAATATCGCCGCCTGAAGCCGCTTGAATCCATGCGCACCCTGGCCGCCACCGTCGAGATGGAAATGGATTTACGGTTCGAGGCCGCCGCCGCCGCCGAACTGGCCGAAAATTTCGAGGGCGATAAGGATTTTTCCGTTCCCGCCATCGACTGGACCCTGACCGGGAAAAGAGTGCTGACCACCGAGCGGGTGCACGGTATCCCCATCGACGACATCGAGGCGCTGCGGGCTGCCGGGCACGACCCGAAGCAGATACTTGAGAAATCGGTCACCGCCTTTTTCTTCCAGGTCTTTCGCGACGGCTTCTTCCACGCCGATATGCACCCGGGCAACATGTTCGTCTGCGCCGACGGCAGCCTGAAGGCGGTCGATTTCGGCATCATGGGTCGGCTCGATGTCAAAACGCGCCGTCATCTGGGCGAATTGCTGGTGGCTTTCCTGACCCGTGATTTCCGCCGCGCCGCCGAGGTCCATTTCGAGGCCGGATGGATACCGGCGGGGGAGTCCGTTGATTCCTTCACCCAGGCCTGCCGCTCCATCGCCGAGCCGATCCTCGATCTGCCACAAAACGAAATTTCCATCGCCAGGCTGCTCGGTCAATTATTTGCCATCACCAAGACCTTCAACATGGAATCCCAGCCGCAGCTTCTGTTGTTGCAGAAAACCATGCTGACCGCCGAGGGAACGGGGCGCAAACTGGCGCCTGAGGCCAATATGTGGTTCCTGGCACGGCCGTTGATCGAAGATTGGGTGGTCAAGCACCTGGGGCCAGAGGCCCGCATCCTGGAGGCCGTATCGGACACCCTGACCATGCTCAGGCGCCTGCCGCAACTGTTCGACAACCTTGAAAAAGGCGCCGCCGTGCTGGCCGAGGGACGGCTCAGGCTGCATCCAGAGACGGTGCGGGCCCTGCGCCAGAAGGGGTTGGGCGGTGGCAACTGGGCCCTTCTGGCCGCCGCCGCCGCCCTTGGCGCGGCACTATTCGCCTTATTTTCCTGATTTTCCCTCTTAAATGAGCCCCTTGTTATTACGCAATAGCCCCTTGATATTACGCAATAGCCCCTTGTTATTACGCAATAGCCCCTTGTCAGCCCACACATGGACGACTAGGTTAACCACAAGAATTTAACGTTAAATATCCCTGGGGAACCAATAATCGTGGGAAATAGAGTCCTGCTGATCGTTTCCGGCGGCATTGCCGCCGTTAAGTGCCCGGACCTGATCCGGCGGTTGGCGGCGCGCGGCATCGCCACGCGCTGCATTGTGACCCGTGGTGGCGCCGAATTTGTCACCCCGCTATCGCTTGCCGCCCTCAGCGGCGACAAGGTCTATACCGATCTGTTTTCCCTGACCGACGAAGCGGCTATGGGCCATATCGAACTGTCGCGCAGTGCCGATCTGGTTCTGGTCGCGCCGGCGACCGCCGACATTCTGGCCAAGATGACCCACGGCATCGCGGGGGACCTGGCGACGACAGCGCTGCTGGCCACCGACAAGCCAGTAATGGTGGCCCCGGCCATGAACGTGCGCATGTGGGAACATGCCGCCACACAAAGCAACATTCGGGCGCTTAAGGCCCGCGGCATCCACGTCATCGGCCCGGCGGAAGGCGACATGGCGTGTGGCGAAACCGGCATGGGCCGGATGAGTGAGCCAGCCGATATTGCCGATACGGTAGAAAACTACTTTCAGAACTCTGGCCGGCTGCTTGGCCGCCGGGCGCTGGTCACCAGCGGCCCGACGTTCGAGCCTATCGACCCGGTCCGCTACATCGCCAACCGCTCGTCCGGCAAACAGGGCCATGCCATTGCCGAAGCCCTGGCCCGTTTCGGGGCGACGACGACGCTGGTTTCCGGGCCGACCCGCCAGCCCGACCCGGCGGGCGTCCATGTTATTCATGTGGAAACCGCCGCCGCCATGCTGGCCGCCTGTGAAAGTGCCCTGCCTGCCGACATCGCCGTTTGCGCGGCCGCCGTTTCCGACTGGCGGGCCGCCGATATTGCGCCTGGAAAACTGAAAAAGAACGATGCCGCTGCCACCACCCTTACGCTGGTCGAAAACCCCGACATCCTGGCCACCCTGGCTGGCGCTGGCAACCGACGCCCCGGACTGGTCATCGGCTTCGCCGCCGAAACCGACAATGTGCTTTCGTACGGGTCGGCAAAACGCGACGCCAAGGGCTGCGACTGGATCGTCGCCAACGACGTATCGGCCGCTACCGGCACCTTTGGCGGCGATGACAACACGGTCCACCTGATCAGCGCCGACGGCACCGACAGCTGGCCGAAAATGTCGAAGATGGCCGTCGCCGAACGCCTTGCCATGCGCATCGCCGATCACCTGGGCGGCCCCGAAAGAACCCTGCAATGACCGTTCAGTCCGTTGATATCAAGCGGCTGAGTCACGCCGACGGGCTCGACCTGCCGGCTTACGAAACGCCGGGCAGCGCCGGGGTTGATCTGCTGGCCGCCATCGGCAACCCGTTGACGCTCAGGCCTGGCGCAAGGCTCTTGGTGCCGACCGGTATTGCCATTGCCCTGCCCGCCGGATTCGAAGCACAAATTCGGCCCCGCTCAGGATTGGCGCTCAAACACGGGGTGACGGTTCTGAACGCGCCCGGCACCATCGATTCCGATTACCGCGGCGAGGTCGGCGTCATATTGATAAATCACGGCGATGGGGCGTTCACCATCGAACGCGGCATGCGCATCGCCCAGATGGTGATCGCAGCCGTCAACCGCGCCCACTTCAATGCCGTCCAATCGTTGCCCGACAGCGCCCGCGGAGAAGGCGGCTTCGGCTCGACCGGTATGGCCGGGAAGGGAGTTCGCTGATGCTAAAGCTTTCCAAAAAAACCCTTTATGCCATCGAAGCGGTCCTCGACATCGCCTATCACGCCGCGTCCGAGCCGGTACAGAGCCGCGACATAACGCGCCGCCAGGAAATCCCCCGGCGCTATCTGGAGCAAGCCCTGCAGCAGTTGGTCCGCGAGGACATTCTGGTCGGGGTGCGCGGTCCGCGCGGCGGCTACCAGCTGGCCCGTGAACGCCGCCGCATCACCATCGGCAATATCGTGCGGGTGGTCCGTGAAATGGAAACCAGTGACGACCCCATCCACGATACCAACGGCTCCGAGCTGGGAATCAAGGTGGTCAGGCCCATGTGGGTTGATCTTCAAAATGACATTATGGAACGGCTCGACACCATTACCGTCGATGACCTGTGCGACCAGGCGGCGAAAACCGGCATCGAGAGCGAAGGCCGCAAGAATCTGGATTTTTCCATCTAAAAGGCAAGGCATCATGGGCAACACCAATCCGGTATCCTTCAGGGGGCGTGTTTACGAAAACCTGACGGAAACCGTCGGCGCGACGCCGCTGGTCCGTCTGGCGCGTCTGGCCGCTGACGCCGGCTGCGGGGCCGATATCATCGGCAAGTGCGAATTCTTCAACCCCCTGGCCTCGGTCAAGGACCGCATCGGGCTGGCCATGATCGAAGCCGCCGAAACCGACGGGCGTATTGCCAAAAATGCCGTACTGATCGAGCCGACGTCGGGCAACACCGGCATCGCGCTGGCCTTTGTCTGTGCGGCCAAAGGATACAGGCTGATCCTGACCATGCCCGATAGCATGTCGGTCGAGCGGCGCAAGATGCTGGCCCTGCTGGGGGCGGAACTTGTTTTGACCGAAGCCGCCAAGGGCATGATGGGCGCCATCGCCAAAGCCGAGGAGCTGGTCGCCGAGATTCCCGACGCCATCATGCTGCAGCAATTCGATAACCCGGCCAACCCGGAGGCCCACCGCTGCACCACAGCAGAGGAAATCTGGAACGATACGGACGGCAAGGTGGATGTGGTGATCAGTGGTGTCGGCACCGGCGGCACACTGACCGGCATCGCCGACGTTATCAAGAAGCGCAAGCCGGGTTTCAAGATGATCGCCGTCGAGCCGGAAGACAGCCCGGTGTTATCGGGCGGTGTGCCCGGACCGCATAAAATACAGGGCATCGGCGCCGGCTTTGTGCCGGCAACCCTGAATACGGATATGATCGACGAGGTCATCATGATCGGTAACGAGGCGGCCATGGCCATGGCCCGCAAGGTCGCCCTTCTGGAAGGCCTGCCGGTCGGTATCTCGTCGGGGGCGGCACTGGCCGCAGCCCTTGAGGTAGGATCGCGCCCCGACAACAAGGGCAAAATAATTGTCGTTATCCTGCCGTCTTTCGCCGAACGCTACTTGTCGACGGCGCTGTTCGATGGCCTTGGCATCAAGTAGGAGGCAGCAAGCAATCACCATGGATTTCAGTGAAGACCAGATCCAGAGATATGCCCGTCATATTTTGCTGAACGAGATCGGCGGCACCGGACAGACCCGGTTGTTGAACGCCAAAGTGCTGGTCGTCGGGGCCGGGGGCCTGGGCTCGCCGGTCATTCTTTATCTGGCCGCCGCCGGGGTCGGCACCATCGGCGTTATCGATGATGACACGGTCGACCTGTCGAACCTGCAGCGCCAGATCATCCACACAACCGCCGCCGTCGGCCGGGCCAAGGTGGAAAGCGCCCGCGATACCGTTGCGGCCATCAACCCGGATATTAATTTCATCATGCACCGGGGCCGCATCGGCGAAGACAACGCCCTCGACCTGATCGGCGAATATGATCTTGTTGCCGATGGTTCTGACAATTTCCCGACCCGGTTCCTGGTCAACGACGCTTGCTATTTCACCAAGACGCCCCTGGTGTCGGCGGCGATCCTGCGCTTCGACGGCCAGCTTTATACCTTCAAGCCCCACGAGAAGGATACCGCCGGCAACCGGTTGCCGTGCTATCGCTGCCTGTTTCCGGCAGCGCCGCCGCCGGGCCAGATTCCCAGTTGCGCCGAGGCCGGTGTGCTGGGGGCATTGTGCGGCACCATGGGATCGTTGCAGGCGACGGAAGTGATCAAGGAATTGCTTGGCCTCGGCGACAGCATGGCCGGATCGTTATTGATCTACGATGGCCTCGGCGCCACATTCCGTAAAATTGCCGTCAAGGCCGATCCCGGTTGTCCGCTGTGCGGCGATCATCCTACAATCACCAAACTGCGCATCGAAGGAACCCCGGAGGAAGCATGTCCGACACCGTAACAACCCGGCCCGACAAACTTTCAATCGTCCTTTTTTCCGGCGATTACGACAAGGTCCACTACGCCCTGGTTCTGGCCAACGCATCCGCCGCCATCGACGTTCCGGTGACGCTCTTCTTCACCATGGGGGCGGCCCGCGCCCTGTTGGCACCAAACGCCGATGGTGCGCCCGCATGGCGTACCATGCCGGTCGGCGGCAGCGGTATTCCCGGCGGCAACGGCGGTGAGGCCGATGATAATTTCAAGTCCCGTACCGTCGCCGATTTCGAAGAACTGCTGCGTTCCTCGCTGGCCCTGGGCGTCAAGTTCATGGTCTGCGAAATGGGGCTGCATGCCCTTGATCTTCAGGGCGCTGCTTTACGAGATGACGTGCCGATCACGGTCGGCGGCGCGGTGACGTTCATCAACGATGCGTCGGCGACCGGGCAAATGCTGTTTATCTGATTTTATCTAGAAGGCTTCGCCGATAACCCGGTCGGGGGGCTTGTGGCCGTCGGCGAAGGTCTTGATGTTGACCAGCACCTTTTCGCCCATGTCGATGCGGCCTTCGATGGTCGCCGATCCCATGTGCGGCAGCAACAACACGTTGTCCAGTTCCAGCAGCTTCGGATTGACCGCCGGTTCGTGTTCGAACACATCGAGCCCGGCGCCGGCGATCTCGCCCGCCTGCAACATGCGGGTCAGGGTATTTTCGTCGATCACCTCGCCGCGCGATGTATTGACGATAAAGGCGTGTGGTCGCAGCATTTTCAGCCGCCTGGCCGATAACAAATGGAATGTCGCCGGGGTGTGCGGGCAGTTGACGGAAATGATGTCGACCCGGGCCAGCATCTGATCCAGGCTTTCCCAGTAGGTGGCCTCCAGCTCTTGCTCGATTTCCGGATGCACTTTGTGTCGGTTATGATAATGGATGGCCAGCCCGAAGCCCCGCGCCCGCCGGGCCAGGGCGGTGCCGATACGGCCCATGCCGATGATGCCGAGGCGCTTGCCGTGAATGCGGTGGCCAAGCATCCAGGTCGGCGACCAGCCACTCCATTCCGCGTTCCTGAGTGCCCGCGCCCCTTCGGCGATGCGCCGGGGTACCGCCAGGATCAGGGCCATGGTCATATCGGCGGTGTCTTCGGTGAGCACGTCGGGGGTGTTGGTGACGGTGATGTTACGCTGGCGGGCGCTGGCCAGGTCTATGTGATCGACGCCGGTGCCGTAATTGGCAATCAGCCGCAGCTTTTCGCCGGCCTGGGCAAGGATCGCCGAATCGATGCGGTCGGTCACCGTGGGGACCAGCACATCGGCCGTTTTCACTGCCTCGACCAGCTGCGCCTTTGTCATCGGCGCGTCGTCCAGGTTGAGCTTGACGTCGAACAACTCCATCATTCGGGTCTCGATGGAATCGGGCAGTTTGCGGGTAACAACAACCAGCGGCTTGTTTTTCGCCATGAATGATCCTCTTGGATGCCGAGAGTAACCCCTAGGCCATAGCAACAACGCGGGCATCTTGTCCAGAGCAGATCAGATTTGCTATGGGTCCTTGACCGGTGAGCGCTAGGCCGCTTAATAATGCACATGTTTACGTTCCGGCGCATCCCCCTTCTGCTGGCCGCTTTCTTTATGCTGGCCCTTGGCACCGTCCAGGCGCTTCCCGTTCAGGCTCAGGAATCGGGCCTGCCGCTGCCGCGCTATGTATCGCTGCGCGCCGATCAGGTTAACCTGCGCACCGGGCCGGGGGTCCAGTACCCGGTGGATTGGGTCTATCAGCGGCGCAGCCTGCCGGTAGAAATTATTGCCGAATACCGGACATGGCGGAAAATCCGCGACTGGCAGAGCACCCAGGGATGGGTCCATCAAAGTATGCTGGCCGGTAAGCGCGCCGTGATTATTACCGGCAAGAGGCGGACCATGCGCAGCGAGCCCGACGCCAAGGCGGCGCCCGTCGCCTTCATCGAATCCGGTGCCGTCGCCAGCCTGGTGGAGTGCCCGACCGGCGGGCCGTGGTGCATGGTCGAATCCGGGGTCCACAAGGGATGGCTGCGCAAGGTCGAATTCTGGGGCGCCTACCGGGACGAATTGCTCAAGTAGCCGCCGCTTTCATCTCGGGTCAGTCGAAATCACCGGCAAGGGCTTGCCGCGCCGCTTGTGTCAGCACCGTCATGTGCGGGTATTTGTCATGGCCGATGGCAAGTACCGTGTGGGCGTCCGGCCGGCAGAACTTTTCCACCTGGGCGTCGGTAAACGGGAAGTGCAGGAACTGGATCGACGACGCCTTCCCTGCCGCCGATGTGCGGTCCACGTCGGCTTCCGGGACGCCCTTGATGATTTCATCGTCGATGGTAATGCTGATCGTATCTTCGACACCGCCCAGACCAGCCAGAAATTTTTCCCGCCGATCGCCATCGTCAATCTCGAACATCAATGTGGCCACCAGTTCTCTGCCCTTTGGAATCAATGGGTTATATGCACTTAGTTCGTCCTTGATCTGGGCGACGCCGCCCCGTTCGATGTGCAGCATCTCGTGAATCTGGTGGAACATGGTGTCGTAGTTTTCAAAATAGAAAGTCGCATCGGGACCGATGGCGACGCGGCGATCTTTCTTCATCTCGGTGATGGCGCGGCGGCGATCTTTGCGCTCGTGGGCATAAACGCCCATGTCCATGATGTCGTCCAGGGTGATTTCGTGGCGGTTCATGGGTCTTATTCTCCGTAAGCGATGGCCAGCAACTGGATCGGGTGCTGGATTTGCTGGCCGCCCTTATCCCAGGTGTCGGCGGCGCGGCCCCCGTCCTGTCGTTCGATGCCCTGCAAGATATGGTCGCGGGCCAGGGGGCATTCGGAAACCACGTATTCCGCGCCTTGCTTCGCCGCATCCCGGGCCACCGGCTTGCCAACTTTCAACGCCGTATCGAAGTTGCCCTTCATGACGCCCCAAGAGCCGCCATGGCCCGAGCAACGCTCGATCACATTGATCCGGGCACCCGGAATCAGGTTCAGCATGTCGGCGCCCTTGCGGCCCATGTTCTGGGCCCGGGCATGACAGGCGATATGCAAAGTAACGTCACCGACAAGCGGCCTCATGCCATCGGCGATGCCTTCTTTCGCCGCGATGGAAGCGACGTATTCGCTAATGTCAAATGTCGCTTCGCTGAGTTTTTTGACGTTGCTGTCATCGGTGACAATCAACGGCCATTCGAATTTCAGCATCAGCGAACATGACGCCACCAGCGATACAATATCGTAGCCGTTTTCCACATAGGGCATCAGTTCGGCGGCAACGGCGCGGGCGCTTGCCGCAACACGCTCAAGATTGCCGTGCTCCAGTTGCGGCATACCGCAGCACCCGGGATAGACGATTTCCGTCTCGACACCGTTTTTAGCCAACACCTTCTGGGCCGCCAGGCCGAGGGCCGAATTGTTGAATTCGCCGCTGCATGTGGCATAGATCACTGCCTTGCGGCCATAAGCCGGGGCCGCCCGGTTAAGGGCCGGGGCAGAGTTTGCCGCCTGGGCGGTCAGGGTTTTCGAATTAAAGCGCGGCAGGGCGGCATTTTTATCAATACCGGCAATGCTTTCCAGGGCCGAACGGGTCAGGCCGTTGGTGCCCTTGCACGCCCAGTTGGCGAGTCCGGATACGGAACACGCCAGCTTGCCGTTCCTGTCGGTTTCCGTGAGCTTCTTTTCCATGGCCGGGGTCTGGCCTTTTTTATGGGCAATGGCGCGGGCGCGCACCATCAGGTGCGGAAAGTCGAGATTAAATTCATGGGGCGGCACGTAGGGGCATTTCGTCAAAAAGCACATATCGCAGAGGGTACAGGCGTCGATGATCGGGGCGAAGTCCTTGCTGTCAACGGAATCCAGCTCCTCGGTTTCAGAACCATCGACAAGGTCAAATAATTTTGGAAAGCTGTCACACAGGTTGAAGCAGCGTCGGCAGCCGTGACAGATGTCAAAAACACGGCGCAGTTCCGTATCGAGTTTCGCTTCGTCGTAAAAATCCGGTTCCTGCCACGGGATCGGGTGACGGATCGGGGCTTCGAGGCTTCCTTCGCGCATGACTGCGGTTTCCGGATTGTGAGTAAAAAAGCGGGGGGCCCTATCCAAGGCCCCCCGCTATGCTTTTCGATGCAGAGGCCTGATTACAGGGTATCGAGGGCCTTCTGGAAGCGCCCGGCGTGGGACTTTTCAGCCTTGGCCAGGGTTTCGAACCAGTCGGCGATTTCATCAAAACCTTCTTCGCGGGCCGATTTGGCCATGCCCGGATACATGTCGGTGTATTCGTGGGTTTCGCCTGCGACCGAGGCCTTCAGATTGTCGCCGGTCGGGCCGATGGGCAGGCCGGTGGCCGGATCGCCGGTTTCCTCGAGGAACTCGAGATGGCCGTGGGCGTGACCGGTTTCACCTTCGGCGGTGGAGCGGAACACGGTGGCGACATCGTTGTAACCTTCGATGTCTGCCTTCTGGGCGAAGTACAGGTAGCGCCGATTGGCCTGGGATTCGCCGGCGAAAGCATCCTTCAGGTTCTGCTCGGTCTTCGTATCTTTCAATGCGGGCATCGGTCTTTATCCTCCTGGAAATTTGGCTGTTTCTTGGTCATATCAAGGGCGCACTATGATACCTCGGACATACCCTGTCAAGCTTATTTTATATATTCTAAACTAACATATAATCATATGATATTATTGATATTTATTCCTGCAATCGCAAGACAACATCGACACTTTTAAGTTTCGTGCCGGTCGGTGCTGCGGGCAGTCGCCCGATCTCGATCTGGTCGCCGGCGATGTCTTCAAGGCGTCCCGATTTTTCGAAATAGAAATGATGATGTTCGCTGGTGTTGGTATCAAAGTATGAGCGCGACGAATCGACGGCGATCTCTCTCAGCAGTCCGACGTCCGTGAACTGGTGCAATGTGTTGTAGACGGTTGCCAGCGAGACCCGGACATTGTGGGACTGCGCTTCGGCATGCAGGGCTTCCGCCGTGACATGTCGGTCATCGCCTTCGAACAATAGCTTGGCAAGAGCCAGACGTTGGCGTGTCGGGCGCAGTCCGGCCTCGCGCAGCTGTACCAAAAGGTGGCTATAAGGTCTCATATATTTGGAATCCTTCTATAATTTTGATCTTCCGGCCCGGAGAAAGGTCTCAATATAATCGTATTTGCTTATTGTTTCCGGCGTTTACCAGCCAATTTAGAATATTACTATTTTTTATATAGATGGCCACACTTTTTTTACGGGCAAACCTAAAAAACCTCAATCACCACTGATCAGGCGCTCGACCAGCTCGGCCACGGTCGGGATGCGGCCGCCTTCGTAAAAGGGATCGGTGGCGAATTTATAGGCGTTATGGCCCGAGAACATCAGGTTGTCATCCAGACTGCCGCCATGGGCGATCGACTGCAGGGTTTTCTGAATGCAGAACGACCGCGGGTCGGCGCGCTTGCCGGTGGTGCCTTCTGCGCCCTCGTTCCAGTTGGAAAACCGGCACTGGGACAGACAGCCCATGCAGCCTTGCTGGTCTTCGTGAATTTTCGCCGCCGTTTCCGGAGTTTCGAAAATAATGGTTCCGTCTGGTGTTTTCAGGCCATCGCTAAAGCCCTCGGCAATCCAGCCGTCGGCCAGCGGTTTGTCTTCTGCCCTGAGGTACACGGGCCGGGCGCGCGGCCCAAGGGGCAGAGCCTCAGTCAGGTCGCCTTCCGGCTTCGAGGCATAATCGACCTGACGAGCCGAGCGCGCCTCAAGCTCGTTGAGAAGCTGGTTCCTGACGGCGGACGAATAAAAACCCGTCGGGCTGAAACGGTTGAGGAAGATGTCTCCTTCCTCGAGGCTAAGCAGCCTTTGTTTCCAGGCGTCGGCGACCGGGCTTTCCTGGGTCAACAGTGGCCGTGAGCCAAATTGGAAAGCGATCGGGCCAAGCTCGTCGCTGCCGATCCAGTCTTGCCATTCGCGCAGATACCAGACCCCGCCGGCCATCAGGATCGGCGTATGGCCCAAACCGAATTTCCGCATCAGCTGGCGCAGCTCATGAACCCGTGGGTACGGGTCCTGGGGCACCAACGGGTCTTCGCTGTTGGACAGGCCGTTATGGCCGCCGGCCAGCCACGGATCTTCGTAAACAACGCCGCCCAACAGGTCGGCATAATTTGAGTATGAGCGCTTCCACAAGGCCCGAAAAGCGCGTGCCGACGAGATGATCGGATAGTAATAAACATTATGGGCGGCGGCGATTTCGGCAACCTTGTAAGGCATGCCGGCGCCGCAAGTGACGCCGTGGATCAGGCCCTTGGCACCGGACAGGATGCCCTCAAGCACCCTGGGCGTGCCACCAGCTTCCCACAGCACATTAATATGTATGCGGCCCTCGCCGTTGGATTTTTCATGGGCAATTTTAATCTGTGCAATGCCGCCGGCAATGGCATAGTCGATCAGCTCGTTCCATCGGTCGCGCCGGGTCTTGCCGTGATAGACCTGGGGAATGATGATCCCTTTATCATCGTAACTGTCGGCGTTGACGCCCGACACCGTTCCGACGCACCCGGCCGCCGCGAAGGCCCCCGAGCTTGCGCCCATGGACACGGAAACGCCCTTGCCGCCCTCGACGATGGGCAGCACTTCGCGACCGGATATCATGACTGGTTCCAGCTTTTTCACCGAAACTCCTTTGCTTAATAAATGCCCCTCGAACCGAGTCTTACAATACCTAAATTGCTTCCCGTGGGACAAACGAATAAGGACGGACAAAGAATTCCTTGTCCGCCCTTATTTTAAATCCGATCAACCATGATCGATCAGCCAGCGATTTCCTCGCCGGTTTTCTGATCGACGACTTTCATGGACAGCTTGACCTTGCCGCGATCGTCGATACCGATCAGCTTTACCTTGACCAGATCGCCTTCGTTGACAACATCGGTGGTTTTTTCAACCCGTTCGGCGGCCAACTGGCTGATATGAACCAGGCCATCCTTGGCGCCCATGAAATTGACGAAGGCGCCAAAGTCGACGGTCTTGACGACCTTGCCATCATAAATGGCGCCGACTTCCGGCTCCTGGGTCAAATCCTTGATCCATTTAATCGCCGCCTCGGCGGCGGTTTCATCGACGGCGGCAACCTTGACGGTACCGTCGTCGTCGATATCGATCTTGGCGCCGGTGACCTCGCAAATTTCGCGGATCATCTTGCCACCCGGACCGATAATGTCGCGGATCTTGTCCTTGTTGACCTTAAAGGCGGTGATGCGCGGCGCATTCTCGCTGACTTCGCTACGCGACGTATCAATGACCTTGGCCATTTCACCAAGAATATGCATCCGCCCTTCATTGGCCTGGGCGACGGCGTCTTTCATGATATCTTCGGTGATCGACGTGATCTTGATATCCATTTGCAGGGACGTAATGCCCTTTTCGGTACCGGCGACCTTGAAGTCCATATCGCCTAAGTGATCTTCGTCCCCCAGGATATCGGACAACACCGCATGGCCGTCGTCTTCCTTGATCAGGCCCATGGCGATACCGGCGACCGGACGTGCCAAAGGCACACCGGCATCCATCAACGCCAACGAGGCACCACACACAGACGCCATGGAGGATGAGCCGTTGGACTCGGTGATTTCGGAAACCACACGAATGGTGTAGGGGAAATCTTCCTTGGACGGCAGCACCGGGTGGATGGCCCGCCACGCCAGTTTGCCGTGGCCGACTTCGCGGCGTCCGGTGAACCCGACGCGGCCCGCTTCGCCAACCGAATAAGGCGGGAAGTTATAGTGCAGCATGAAATGCTCGAAGCGCTGGCCCTCCAGTGAATCGACCCGCTGTTCATCCTGTCCGGTGCCAAGGGTAGCGACCGCGATGGCCTGGGTTTCGCCGCGCGTGAACAGGGCGGAACCATGGGAGCGGGGCAGGATGCCGACTTCGGTGGCGATAGGACGCACCGTCTTGGTATCACGGCCATCGATCCGCTTGCCGGTCTTCAGAATGTCCCGGCGAACGATATGCTTTTCAATCTTCTTGAAGGCATCGCCGAAAACGTCTGAAACCAGGTCTGCATCGAGGCTGCTGTCGGCTGCCAGGTCGGCTTTGACCTGGTCTTTGACGGCACTGACCTTGGACTGGCGCTCCATCTTGTCGCTGATCGCATAGGCGTCGCGCAGGCCGGCTTCGGCCATGGTGCCGATCTTGGCAATCATGTCGTCGGCGCCGGGCACAGCTTCGGGCAACGGGCGGGGTTCCTTGGCGCACGCTTCGGCCAGTTCGATGATCGCTTCGATCACCGGCTGGAACGCCTTGTGGCCGAACGCGACGGCGCCGAGCATGACCTCTTCGGAAAGCTCGGAGGCTTCCGATTCGACCATCAGCACGCCTTCGATAGTGCCGGCGACGATCAGGTCCAGATTCGAGTTCTCCATATCATCGACAGCAGGATTGAGCACGTATTCGCCGTCGATGTAGCCGACGCGGCAGCCGCCGATCGGGCCCATGAAAGGCAGGCCGGAAATGGTCAAGGCCGCCGAGGTGCCGATCAGGGCGACGATGTCCGGGTTGTTTTCCATGTCGTGGGAAACCACCGTGCACATCACCTGGGTTTCACACTTGAAACCCTTGGGGAATAGCGGCCGGATCGGCCGGTCAATCAGGCGTGAGGTCAGCGTTTCATTGTCGCTGGGACGGGCTTCGCGCTTTAAAAAGCCGCCCGGAATCTTACCGGCGGCATAGGCCTTTTCAATGTAGTGGACGCTAAGCGGGAAAAAATCGAGCCCCGGTTTCGGTGATTTTTCACCGACCACCGTACACAATACCTTGGTGTCGCCATAGGTGGCGAGAACCGCGCCATCGGCCTGACGAGCGACCTTGCCGGTCTCCAGGACCAGGGTACGACCGCCCCATTCAATCTCTTTTCTGAATTCTTTAAACATCTTTTTCTGTTTTCCTTCATTCCATCCCCAGGCGGCCTTCCGCCTTGGGACATACATAGACGGAGCCTCCATCGACGCGCAGCCGAATTGCCGGCGCCGGGCTCCTTAAAAGCTGCTAGCGGCGCAGCTTCAATCGACCGATAAGGTCTTCGTAACGCTTGACGGCTTTTGCTTTCAGGTAATCAAGCAGGCGTCGACGCTGGCCAACCATCATCAGCAGGCCGCGGCGCGAGTGAAAATCCTTTTTGTGGGTTTTCAGGTGGTCGGTCAGGTTAGTGATCCGTTCGGACAGGATTGCAACCTGGACTTCGGGTGAGCCAGTGTCACCCTCGGAAGTAGCGAACTCGACAATGAGTTCGGCTTTCCGCTCAGCGGTTATCGACATCGTGTTCTCCGTTATTAAAGGTTAATGACACGTAAGGGGCGAACTTCGCCCCCCACAATTTTAGCCAAAGCCACCAATTTCCCATCGGTCATGGCGCAATAAACGGCGCCAGGGTCGACCTTTTTCAGGGATGACCGGTTTGCAACCGGAATAACCGAAACGGCTTGTCCGTGTTGCAGGCTACGAGCCTCTGCCTGCGTGATGGCCAACGCCGGGATGTCGTCCAGCGCGGTCTCTATTGCGAGCAGCGGCGCACTATGCCCCAGGGCCTCTACATTATCCAGCGAAATCGCCGCGTTTTCTTCAAACGGGCCGACCTTGGTGCGGCGGAGCGCCGAAATGTGCCCAAAGGTCCCTAATTTGATCCCCAAATCACGCGCCAGGCCCCGCATATAGGAGCCTTTTCCACAAGTTACCTCGAATGTCCCATGGTCGGCGTCGGGCATATGGGTGAGTTCAATATGATCGATATGGATGGTCCTGGCAGCCAGTTCGACCGCCGCGCCGGCGCGGGCCAGCTCGTACGACCGCCGGCCCGCGACCTTGATCGCCGAAAAGGCCGGCGGCACCTGCACGATGTCGCCGGTAAAATCCGGTAAAATCCCGACAATAGCTTCCCGGGAAGGGCGCACATCGCTGCTATGGGTGATGTCGCCTTCGGCATCATCGGTCGTCCGGGCCTGACCCCAGCGGGCCGTAAAGCGGTACTGCTTTTCGCCGTCCATGACGTAGGACATGGTTTTTGTCGCCTCGCCGAGGGCGATCGGCAGGACACCGGTGGCCATGGGGTCAAGGGTGCCGCCGTGCCCGGCCTTGGCCGCATTCAGGGCACGCTTGACCCGGCCGACGACGGCACTCGATGTAATGCCTGCCGGCTTGTCGATAATCAGCCAGCCATGGACGGGGTCACCCTTGCGCTTACGCGCCATCGTCGGAATCCTCGGGCGCTTTCAGGTCGCGGGCGACCTGGGGCAAGCGCAGCAATCCATCAATATGGCTGGCTTCGTCAAAAGAAGCATCGGCGATGAAATTCAGGTCCGGAACACGCCGCATGTGCACCGCCGCCGCCACCTGATGGCGCAGGAACGGCCGGGCCCGGGTCAATGCCTTGACCAGGGTTTCGACTTCTGCGGCATCCTTGTCCAGCCCGCCGCCCAGGGGCAGGACGTAGGCGGTCGCATTGCGCATGTCGGGACTGATGCGGACTTCGGTAACGGTGATTGCCTTGCCGGCCAGGTCGGGATCATGGGCATCGCCACGTTCGAGCGTGCGGGCAAGGGCGTGGCGTATTTCCTCGCCGACTCGAAGTTGGCGTTGGGTCGGGGCGCGGGAAGGACGCTTTTTCATAAACTGTCTCTGGAAACCCACAAGGACTGAGATCCGCTCAGGAGTCCTCAAGCTCGCGGGCAACCTCCTCAACGTCGAAACATTCGATCATATCGCCAACCTTGAGGTCCTCGTAATTGGCAAAGGCCATGCCGCATTCGATGCCTTCCTTGACTTCCTTGGCGTCATCCTTGAATCGCTTGAGCTGGCTTAGCTCGCCTTCGTGGATAACCACGTCGTCGCGCACCAGGCGCACCTTGGCGCCCCGTTTGACCTGTCCTTCGGTGACGATGCAGCCGGCAACCTTGCCGACTTTGGAAACGGCGAACACTTCCTTGATTTCGGCATAGCCCAGAAGATGCTCGCGGATGATCGGCGCCAGCATCCCCGACAGCGCTTTACGTATGTCATCTATGACGTCGTAGATGATCGAATAATAGCGAATGTCGACACCGTCACGCTTGGCCAGGCTGCGGGCCTGTGGGTTGGCGCGAACATTGAAGCCAATAATAAAACCGCCACTGGCATTGGCCAATGTGATGTCGGATTCGTTAATGCCGCCGACACCCGCGTGCAGGATGTGGGCCTTGACCTCATCGGTCGCCATTTTATTCAGGGCTGCACTTATCGCCTGAACCGAGCCGTGGGCATCGGCCTTGATGACCACCGGCAGGGTCTGAATCTGACCTTTACCGATCTGCTCGAACATCTCCTCCAGGGTGCCTCGCGCGCCGGCGGCGGCTGTGGTATCGCGATCGCGGCGCTGACGAAATTCTGTAATCTCGCGGGCCCGGCTTTCGCTTTCGACGGTCGCCATTTCGTCGCCGGCCGACGGCGTATCGTTAAGCCCCAAGACCTCGACGGGCATTGAGGGGCCGGCCTCATCGATGGCATTACCGTGATCGTCGATCATGGCGCGGACCCGGCCCCATTCACCGCCGGCGACAAAAATATCGCCGGTACGCAGAGTGCCGCGCTGGACCAGAATGGTGGCCACCGAACCGCGGCCGGTTTCGACCTTGGCCTCAATGACGACACCTTCGGCTGAGCGACCGGGATTGCCCTTCAGATCAAGCAGTTCGGCCTGTAAAAGAATGACCTCTTCCAGCTTGTCCAGATTCGTCTTTTCCTTGGCCGAAACTTCAACCGACAGAATTTCGCCGCCCATTTCCTCTACCACCAGATCGTGTTGCAGAAGCTGGGTGCGCACCTTGCCGGCGTCGGCGTTTTCCACGTCCATTTTATTGATTGCCACGATGATCGGCACGCCGGCAGCCTTGGCGTGGCTGATTGCTTCGATGGTTTGCGGCATGACGCTGTCGTCGGCGGCGACGACCAGGACGACGATGTCGGTGATGCTGGCACCGCGTGAACGCATGTCGGTAAAGGCGGCGTGACCCGGTGTGTCGATGAAAGTAATTTTGCCGCCCGTTGCCAGGGTTACCTGATAGGCGCCGATATGCTGGGTAATCCCGCCCGCCTCGCGGCCAGCGACGTCCGTCTCGCGCAGGGCATCAAGCAGCGACGTCTTGCCGTGATCAACATGCCCCATAACGGTGACCACCGGGGGCCTGGATACCAGGACGGCATCGTCATCGACGTCGCCCTTCAGGCCGATTTCCACATCAGAATCACTGACCCGCCGAAAATTATGGCCGAATTCAGTGACAACGAGTTCGGCTGTGTCGGCGTCGATGGTGTCGTTGATGGTTGCCATGACATCCATATTCATCAGCGTTTTAATAACGTCCCTGGCACGTTCCGCCATACGATTGGCTAGTTCCTGCACGGTTATGGTTTCCGGCACGACGACGTCACGAAGAATCTTCTTGCCCTCACTCAGGACCTGTTTCTGTTTTTGCTTTTCCTTTTCGCGTGCCCTTTTAACGGAAGCCAGCGAACGGGTCCGCTCCTCGCCGTCGCCAAGGGCCTCGGCGATGGTCAGCTTGCCGGCGCGTCGGCGACGTTCGCCATCACGCTGTTTTTGCGGCCGCTTGGCTTCTTCTTCGCGTACCGTCTTCTTGGGTTTTGCCTTCGGCGTATCGGTCTCGCCGGCCTCAAGCTTGGCGGCGACGGCTGATGCTTCGGCCTTGGCCTCTTTTAAAAGACGGAGCTTTTCTTCCTCGTCATCTTGTTTGGCAGCGGCGGTTTTTTCTTCAGGCTCGCTGACCTCTGGCGCGGCAGGCACAACTTCCGGCTCGGCATCGCCGAAAGCCGCCTGGGCGTCGTGCAAGACGCGGGCGCGGGTCGCTTTTTCCTCGGTGGTCAGGTTCGATGGGAGCTCCGCTTCCGCCAAAGTCGGCGCGGTCACAGGCGCAGGAATATTCTCGCTCTCGGTGAGAAGGGGATCTTTTTCCTTAATCTCGGCCATGCTGCCGGAGTCGTTCTCGGTGAAGGTTCGCTTCTTCTTGACTTCGACCTGAACCATCTTCGAGCGGCCGTGCGAGAAGTTTTGCCGAACCGAGCCCGATTCTACGGTCTTCTTCAACTCCAGCTTACCCGGCATGGATAGGCCGAGGCGCTTTTTTGTATCTTTTCCCGTTGTCTCGCTCATCGGTGTTCCGTTCAGTTTAGTTTATCGCCGTCGCAACGGCAGTCGCTTGTTTCAGTCCCTTAAGCCGGACCGCATTGGTGACCATGCTTGTCGCCAGCCGCCCCGGCCCTATAACCGCATGAACCGTATGATCGCGGCCAAAGGCAGCCCCCAGTTCGTCGGCGCTGAAAAGATCAACCAGCGGCGCCGACGGCGCATGGCCTTGCATCTTTTCGCGGCCTTGCGGCGCCCCGTCAGCCGCCGCCAGCAAAACGCCGGCTCCGCGGCCTTCATTCAGCCATGCCTCAACCTTGGCAAAACCGGCTACCGCCTGTCCGGCTCGGCGCGCCATGCCGATCGTATCCAGGCATTTGCGGGCTAACAGCCCTTCTGCCCGATCGGCCAGATCCGCCGGGACCCTGACCTTGGCACGTGCGGCCTTGGAAAACAGGTTACCGACAATGGCCTTATGTATCATATCCCTATCGGCGCTCAACCAAAAACCCCGCCCCGGCAGGCGGGCCTCGATATCGCAGACAACCTCACCATCGGGCGCGATGACGAAGCGCAGCATGACATCCTTCTGTCTTTCGGCACCGCTGGCAAGACAACGGCGAGGCTTTTGAATTGACTCGCTATTCTTTTTCACCTTCGGCGCCCTCGATTGCAATTTCTTCCACGGCCGCTTCTTCTTCCGGGAACCAGTGAGCACGGGCGGCCATAATAATATCGTTCGCCTTCGTCTGGGTTAAGGTGCCGGCGGGCAGCATCTCAATCAGCTCATCGCTGGCTAGATCGCCCAGATCGTCGAGGGTCTTGATCTCTTTTTCACCGATGGCGACCATGACCTGCGGTGTCATGCCCTCGATTGCAGCCAACTCGTCGGTGACGCCCAATTCCTTGCAGCGCTTCGCCAGTTCGGCGTCGCGTTGCTCCAGATAAACGCGGGCACGTTCGCGCAGCTCCTCAGCGATGTCCTCGTCGAAACCTTCGATATCGACCAGGTCGTCAACCGGAACAAAGGCCACCTGCTCGATCGACGAGAAGCCTTCTGTGACCAGCAAATGGGCGATCACGTCATCCACGTCGAGGGCTTCCACAAACATCGCCGAGCGGGTGTTGAATTCGGACTGGCGGCGTTCCGATTCCTCGGCTTCGGTCAGGATATCAATATCCCACCCTGAAAGCTGCGAGGCCAGGCGCACGTTCTGGCCCCGGCGACCGATGGCCAGCGACAATTGCTCGTCAGGAACGACGACTTCAATCTTCATCTTTTCCTCATCCAGCACCACTTTGGCAACTTCGGCAGGCGCCAGGGCGTTGACGATAAAAGTTGCCGGTTCCGGCGACCACTGGATGATGTCGATTTTTTCGCCCTGCAGTTCGCCGACCACCGCCTGCACGCGCGAGCCGCGCATGCCAATACAGGGGCCAACCGGGTCGATGCTCGAGTCATTGGACAGCACGGCAATTTTGGCGCGCGAGCCGGGATCGCGGGCGACCGCTTTAATTTCAATGACCCCGTCATAGATTTCAGGCACTTCCTGTGCAAACAGTCGGGACATGAAGTTCGGATGGGTGCGCGACAGGAAAATCTGCGGACCACGCAGTTCTTCGCGGACATCGACGATATAGGCACGGATACGATCGCCGTTGTTAAAGTGTTCCCGCGGAATTGATTCGTCGCGGCGCAGCAGTGCCTCGGCGCGGCCCAGATCGACGATGATGTTGCCGAATTCGACGCGCTTGACCAGGCCATTGACGATTTCGCCGGCCCGATCCTTGTATTCCGCAAACTGGCGTTTACGTTCCGCATCGCGGACCTTTTGCACGATCACCTGTTTGGCGGTCTGCGCCGCGATGCGGCCAAAGTCGATGGGCGGCAGCGGGTCGATCAGAAAATCGCCGACTACGGCGTCTTTCTTTTTGGCCTGGGCCAAATCCAGGGTCGTCTGGGTATGTTCGTTTTCTATTTCCCCGACGCCGTCGACAACTTCCACATAGCGGGCCAGGGTGATCTCGCCCGACTTGCGGTCGATGGTAGCGCGGATGTCGTGTTCATGGCCGTACTTTGAGCGTCCGGCCTTCTGGATGGCCTGCTCCATGGCTTCCAGGACTTCGCCCTGCTCAATGCCCTTGTCCTTGGCTACGGTTTCAGCAACCAGCAGCAATTCGGGCCGCGCGTGTACGGCGGCGATGGTGTCTGTTGTCTCTGTCATTGTTTTGTTCATTGTCTGCTCTCACTTGTGGCCGCCGCGATCAGGTCGTCGGTCAATACCAGTTTTGCCTTGAGTATTTCATCGAACGCCAGCCCGCATGTTCCTTCATCGGTCGCAAGGCTGACAATCGCGTCTTCAATCCCTAGTATCCGCCCCTTGAAGTGCTTGCGCCCTTCGACAGGACGAACGGTTTCAATTTTAGCCTCGAAGCCAGCGAAGCGTTCATAATCCTTTTCCCGGACCAGTGGCCGGTCAATCCCCGGTGAACTGACTTCCAGCATATAAGCCCCGGATATGGGATCCTCAACATCCAGCACCGCCGAAACGGCCCGGCTGACTTTGGCGCAATCTTCGACAACCATGGTGCCGTCGACGCTCCGTTCGGCCATAATCTGCAAGCAAGGCTTCTTGCCGCCGGTAACCCGGATTCTGACGATCTCAAAGCCCATCGCCTCGATGGTGGGCGTGATCAGCCGGTTGACGCGCTCGGCCAGTTCCATATGGCAGGTATCCGTATCCCATTTTGCCCCCAAAGGGCTTCCGGAAAAACAAAAGGCGGGCCCAGGGGCCCACCTCATCAATTCCGATCCATGTCGGACTTAACGAGACCTTGTTAAGTCAGTGGCGCACATATACACCCGATAGGGTTTGAAATTCAAGGTTTTTCCTTATCATCTTTTGGCCCTCAGGAAGCTGAGATAGGTGCATCTTTGACCCCCGTTCAGAGCCTTTTGCTCATAGCGGGTTGGCGTCCAATCGGCGGGTGGCTGACGCCAATCCACGGCTGAGCGTGCGGTCCAGTCAAAATCAGGGTGCTGGCTAAGGCGCTCCAGGGCCCAGCCGACATATTCGGAATGGTCGCTGGCGAACCTGAGTTCAGCCCCATCCTTCATAACCCGGGCCAGCCGACCGAGGTTTTCGGCACCGATAAAGCGCCGCTTGTGGTGGCGCTTTTTTGGCCACGGATCGGCAAACAGAACATATACGCGGCCAATACTGGCATCCGGCAAGCTATTCAGCAGGGGTCTGGCATCGTCGTCATAAACGCGAATGTTGCCGATACCGCCCGCGTCAACGAGGCTGAGCAGGCTGGCGACGCCGTTAACGAAAGGCTCGCAGCCGATGAAGCCAATTTCAGGGTGGGCCAGCGCCTGCCCGGCCAGGTGTTCGCCGCCCCCGAAGCCTATTTCCATCCATATATCGGAGGCTTCGCCACCGAAGGCAGCGCCGGGATCATCGGGAAGATCGAAGCGCAGGCGCGGCAACACGCCATCGATAAGAACCTGGCGGCCGGGGCGCAGTTTCTTGCCGTGGCGGCGACCGTGCCAGTCAAGGCCCCTTTCCACTGCCGCCTAAAGCGCCGACTTAAGTTTGTCGGCGATGTCGGTGCGTTCCCACGAAAATCCACCATCGGCTTCCGGCGCACGGCCGAAATGGCCATAGGCCGCCGTGCGGGCGTAGATCGGGCGGCTAAGCTGAAGGTGCTCGCGGATGCCGCGGGGGCTGAGATCGACCAGATCTGTCAGTGCCTTGACCAGCTTGTCATCATCGGCGCGGCCGGTGCCGTGGGTGTCGATGTAAACCGACAGCGGCTTCGATACGCCGATGGCATAGGCCAGTTGCAGGGTGCAGCGATCGGCGGCCCCCGATGCGACCACGTTTTTGGCCAGATAGCGCGCCGCATAGGCGGCCGACCGGTCGACCTTGGTCGGATCCTTGCCCGAGAACGCGCCGCCGCCGTGGGGGGCAGCGCCGCCGTAGGTATCGACAATGATCTTGCGGCCGGTCAGGCCGGCGTCGCCATCGGGTCCGCCGATGACGAAGCGCCCGGTCGGGTTGACATAAAATTCATCTTCCGGACACATCCAGCCATCGGGCAGGGTGTTTTCCACATGTGGGCGGACGATGGCGCGGACGTCATCCTGGCTCAGGTCTGCGCCGTGCTGGGTCGAGACAACGATCGATGTGGCACAGACCGGCTTGCCATCTACATATTTAAGGGTCACCTGGCTTTTCGAGTCCGGCTCCAGGCCAGGCTCGGCGCCGGAGTGGCGGGCCTCGGCCAGCGAATGCAGGATAGCATGGGACAGATGGATCGGCGCCGGCATCAGCACTTCGGTTTCGGTGCAGGCATAACCAAACATGATGCCCTGGTCGCCGGCCCCTTCGTCTTTATTGCCTGCCGCATCAACGCCCATGGCGATATCGGCGGACTGGCCATGCAGGAAAACACTGACATCTGAATTTTTCCAGTGAAAACCGTCTTGTTCGTAGCCGATGTCCTTAATGCATTGACGGACGATTTTTTCCATGTGGGCGGCATCCACATTGCCGTCGCCATCGACCAGCGGGGCCGGGCCGCGAACTTCTCCGGCGAGCACCACGCGGTTGGTCGTGCACAGCGTCTCGCAGGCAACGCGGGCGTACGGATCGGCGGTCAGGAACGCATCGACGACAGCGTCAGAAATGCGGTCGCTGACCTTGTCCGGATGGCCTTCGGAAACGGATTCACTGGTGAAAAGGTATTCAGATTTAGACATAATTGATCCCTCCGATCTTTGCTGGTTGTCCTGCTGGACCGGGGGCATTGCTAAGCCCACTTAGCCTTTTTTACGTGGTGGCAAGTAGTCCAAATCCGTCCACGGCCCATACTTCCCGTCACGCTGTTGGGCATGATGACATGTATGGGCGAACAAACTTTTTACAATGTTTTAAGCGCCGGTCAAGGGAAATTGGCCGCCCCGGAAAAGCGCGATCAGGCTTGTGCCCGGGCCAGCGACTTGACCAGCTCGAATACCCGCTTGCGAACCTTGGGTTCAGTAATTTTGTAATAGGCGCGGACCAGTTCCAGGGTCTCGCGCCGGACCATCGGATCTTTTTCCAGTTCGGCCTGTTTGCCTTCGGACAGGCCACCGACGCCGGGACGGCGGCCACGGGATGCCTTGGTCTGTTTGTCCATTTCCTCGAAGAAATAGGCGATCGACACATCAAGGACGCGGGAAAATTCGTAGAGCCGCGAAGCGCCGACCCGGTTGGCACCGCGTTCGTACTTTTGAATCTGCTGGAAGGTCAGGCCAACCGCTTCGCCCAGTTTTTCCTGGCTGATTCCGAGAAGGGTTCGCCTGAGCCTGAGGCGGGTACCGACGTGGACATCAACAAGGCGGGGGGGGCCGTAAACCGGCGCCGCGAGGGAGGCGTTCTTGTTGCCAGCACTGCTCCTGGCCGCTGCTTTTTTCATTTATTTGTTACCGTTCATCATTCAAGTGGGAAGGGGCCTGTAAGGTATCCTGATCATATTTGTGCGACATTGACCGGAATCAACGCATTTAATGCGAATCCAGAAGCCTCAAGATAGGGGGTGAAATTCCCCTGCGTCAACAGTGGATTTCATACAGTCTTATGCAAGGTAAAGTTGAAAATTGAGTATTTTCATTGCCTTACGCGCCATAGCAAGGCGCCAAGCGCCCCCATCATCAGTGCCAGCAATACGGCCAGCCAATTGCCGGTACGGGCATAAACAGTCATCGCCGCAAGCGGCCTTGGCAGCCCGCTATCGACGATGCCTTTTTCGCCTAAGGCCAGCCGGGCGACGGTGCGGCCATAACCATCGATAACCCCTGATATTCCGGTATTGGCGACACGCACCACGGGCAAGCCTTCTTCCACGGCACGCAGGCGGGCCGCATCGAAATGCTGATAGGGGCCGGAACTGTTCCCGTACCAGCCGTCATTGGTCAGGTTGAGCAACCATTCAGGACGATCCCGGGCATCGAGGACGGCGCCCGGGAAGATAATCTCGTAGCAAATCAGCGGCGATACCGGGGGCAATCCCTTGAGGCGCAGGGTTTGCGGGCCGGGACCGGGACTGAAGTCGGAGGTCCCGGCGGTGATTTTGGAAAGCCCGAAGATCCGGCCAAGAATATTTCGCAGCGGCAGATATTCGCCGAACGGCACCAGATGGTGCTTGTCATAAGTGCCGACAATGGCGCCCGCACCATCGACCACATGCAGGCTGTTCCAGATACGGTAAATATTTTCAGCCTCCGGCGTCGTCCTCGGCGCGCCGGTAATGACCAAACCGCCCCTGGGCGCGGCGGCGGCGACGGCGAGGCGGCTGGCGCGATCCCTGGCGATGAAATAAGTTGCCGCCGTCTCGGCCCAGAAGATATGGGTCGGGGGCTGGTCCGATGGGGTGCGGCTCAGGCGGGCTTGCTCTTCAATATTTTTTGGGCGCTGGTTTTGCCGCCATTTTAGTTTCTGATCGATGTTCGGTTGCACCAGACGCAGGCCGACGCCCGCAACCATGTCCGTTCCGATGGCCGGTGCCGCCGATAGCCTGAGCATGCCGCCGGCCCAAACAACAGCAAGTATGGTACAGGCGATCACGGTGGGGCGCCGACACCCCCCGAGCGTCGACGGCATGGCCGCAACGACGACGGTAAGCAGGCTGAGCCCGTAAACCCCGGCGATGGATGCCCCTTGTACCATGGCGTCGAACCCGGCCCATGCGCTGCCGACCAGATTCCAGGGAAAGCCGGTAAACACCCATCCACGGAGCCATTCCACCAACACCCACGCGGCAGCGAACACCAATACGCGCCCGACACCGCTGGCGTCTCGCCCGAACCGCCAGGCCAGGCCCGCCGCCAGCGCCGTAAAAAATGCCAGCGCCGCCGCCAGGCCGAGCACGGCGAAGGGGGCCATGAAACCAAACCGTTCGGCATCAACCAGCAGGGCGTTGCCGATCCAGTAAAGTCCGGCGATGAAATAGCCAAGACCGAACCACCACCCGGCGGCGGCCGCCGAACGCCAGCCTGAACCGCTGAAAATAAGCCACACAAGCCCTGTAAAGGCAGGCACGAAAAGAACGATCATATAAATTGGCGCCAAGGCCCCGACTGCGACAACGCCGAGGCCCAGCGCCAGCAGATACCGGCGCCATCCTGTCAGGCCCATAATCGAGGCTTCGAGCCCTTTAATCACGGTTCAGGCGCCGCCTGCGGGAAGCTTGATCGGCGTATTCAGGGCATCGAGATGGCGCAGGCGCAGGCGGCGGATACGCCGGGGATCGGCTTCCAGAATCTCGAACTCCAATCCGGACGGATGGCCGATCAGTTCGCCGCGCACCGGAACCCGTCCAGCCAGCGCGAAAACAATGCCGCCCAGGGTGTCGATGTCTTCGTCCTCTTCCCCGCCTATGGAGGTGCCGATTCTTTTTTCAAGGGCTTCAATGGTAACGCGGGCATCGGCGTCGAGAGAGCCGTCGGGGCACTCTATCATCTGCGGGATATCGGTACGGTCATGTTCGTCTTCGATTTCGCCGACAATTTCCTCGACCAGATCCTCGATCGTCACCAATCCGTCGACGCCGCCGTATTCATCAACAACCAGCGCCATGTGGCTGCGCTTGGCGCGCATTTCCAGCAATAGTTCCAGGACCTGCATGGAAGGCGGCACGAACAGGACCCGCCTGACAATATCGCTCAAGGAAAATTCCTTGTCCCGGCCGCGCCATGCCAGAACGTCCTTGATGTGGATCATGCCTATGGCGTCATCCAGGGTTTCCCGGTAGACCGGCAAACGCGAGTGGCCTTCGGCCGTGATCATGGCGATGACGTCGGAAAGTCCGGCGTTGCTTTCGAGGGCAATAATGTCGGCGCGCGGCACCATGACATCGTAAATAGTGCGCCCGCGAAGCTCCAGTATGTTTGCCAACAACAAGCGCTCTTCGTCATCGATGGGCATTTCCGCATCGTCACGTTCATCGATCAGTTCTTCAAGAACGTCACGGGCCGAGCCCTCGCCGTTGCCAAGGCCCAACAGCCCTTTAGCCCAGTTTATGAATCCCGGATCATTCATCCGTCAGCCGCCTTTCGGGCTTCGCCGCTATACGGATCGCCGACGCCGAGCGATTCCAGAATAGCGGTTTCCAGTTCTTCCATTTCATGTGCCGCTTTATCTTCCTGATGATCGTATCCAAGCAGATGCAGTACGCCATGAACAATCAGGTGGCTTAAGTGATGGCTAAGCGTCTTGCCTTCGCTGTCAGCCTCATCCCTTGCTGTTTCCAATGCAACGATCACGTCACCCAGCAGGACCGGGGCGTTGGCTGGCGTCGGCGCGCCTGCGTCAAGGCTTGCGAACGACAGAACGTTGGTCGGCTTGTCCTTGCCCCGATAGTCGCGATTAAGGGTGCGTACCTGGTCATCATTGCTGAGGACGATGCTGATCTCGCCGGCCTCATATGTGGTGGTTGCCAGCACCGCCAGGGCAGCCTTGCGGCAGGCGTCTTCGGCACCCGGGAATGCCGAACTCCAGGCGTCGTCGGCGATGGATATATCGATGTCAGGCATCGTCGTCTGTGGCGCTCCCTTTTTCATAGCGAGCCGCCGCCTTGCGCCGGGCTTCCTCTGCATCATAGGCACCGACGATCTTGGTCACCAATGGGTGGCGGACAACATCTTCTTTTGTAAAGTGGGTGAAGCCGACGCCCTTGACGCCGCCTAAAACATCGACCGCGTCGCGCAGCCCCGAACGGGTGCCGCGCGGCAGATCGACCTGGCTAAGATCGCCGGTAACAACCATGCAGGAATTTTCACCCAAGCGCGTCAGAAACATTTTCATCTGCACGGCGGTGGTGTTCTGGGCTTCGTCCAGAATGACAAAAGCGTTGGCCAGGGTGCGGCCGCGCATGAAGGCCAGGGGGGCGACCTCGATCTCGCCGTTTTCAAGACGCTTGGCCACCTGTTCGGCGGGCAGCATGTCGTGCAGGGCGTCGTAAAGGGGGCGCAGGTATGGGTCGACCTTGTCGCGCATATCGCCCGGCAGGAATCCCAGCTGCTCGCCCGCCTCGACCGCAGGCCTGGACAAAATAAGCCGGTCGACCTGGCCTGAGACCAGCCGTTCGACGGCCTTGGCAACGGCCAGATAGGTTTTTCCGGTACCCGCCGGACCAAGACCAAAAACCAGCTCATGGTCATCGATGGCCCGCAAATAAGTGGCTTGTGTGGGCGAACGCGGCGAAATCAAGCGCTTGCGCGTATGCACTTCAATATCGGCGTCCGCCACATTACCGTCCCGGTGGGTGGCCATACGAAGCACCGCATCGACCTCGGCCTGATCCACCACGAGGCCTTTTTCAAGACGCCCATAAAGCCCTTCAAGGGCCTGGGCGGCGGCGTTTATGTCGTCCGTCTCGCCAAAAATTGTCAATTCATTACCGACCGCATTCATGCCGACGCCAAGTTTTTTTTCTATCACTGCCAGATGTGCATGATGCGCCCCGAACAATTGCTGTGCCAACCCGTTGTCGCCGAAGACAAGCTTACGGCTGGCGGCGGCTTGTTCGTGCAGGCTGTGGGGTTTTGTCGGTGGTGTCATGGGCAAAATATCCTGCCGGCAAGGCTGTTGGCGTGGCCGGCTTCGATGGTCAGGCGGGCAATCTGGCCCATCATGTTCTCAGGAACGCTGGCATGGACCGGCTGCATGTATGGGCTGCGGCCGACCATCTGTCCCGGCAGGCGGCCCGGCCGGTCGAGCAGCACATCCATGGTGCGCCCGACGCAGGTTTCATTGAAATCACGTTGCTGGGTGTTGAGCAGGTCCTGCAAACGAGCCAGTCTTTGTTCTTTTAATTTTTCTTCAATCTGCCCATCCAGTTCGGCCGCCGGTGTTCCCGGGCGCGGGCTGTACTTAAAGGAATAAGCCTGTACAAAACTGACATCGCGGACCAGCGCCAGTGTCGCTTCGAAATCTGAGTCCGTTTCGCCGGGGAAGCCAACAATAAAATCGGAACTCAGCGCGATGTCGGTGCGTGCGGTGCGCAGACGTTCGACAAGGCGGCGGTAGTCGTCGGCCCCATGGCGGCGATTCATAGCCTTGAGCACCCGGTCAGAGCCGGACTGCACCGGCAGATGCAGGAACGGCATCAGCTGTTCAATACGCCCATGGGCGGCGATCAGCTCGTCGTCCATGTCGGCCGGGTACGACGTGGTATAGCGGATGCGTTCGATGCCGGTATGCTCTGCTATTTCAGCGATCAGGCGGCCAAGACGCCATTCACTGCCGTCGTCGGCTGCCCCGTGGTAGCTATTGACGTTCTGGCCCAGCAGGGTCACTTCCCGGGCGCCAAGATCGCGCAGGTGTTGGGCTTCGGCCAGCACGGCGGCAGGCGGACGGGAATATTCCGCGCCCCGGGTATAGGGCACAACACAAAAGGCGCAAAACCTGTCGCAACCTTCCTGCACTGTCAGGAACGCCGATGCGCCGTCGACGGCACCACTGGCGCGGGTCGGTTCCGGCAAATGATCAAATTTAATTTCGGACGGAAAATCCGTATTCAGCTGGGCCCCGCTGGCGCGGCTTATTCGGGCAACCATTTCCGGCAGGGTGTGATAGGCTTGGGGTCCGAACACCATGTCAACATACGGCGCCCGGCGCAGTACTTCTTCGCCCTCGGCCTGGGCGACACAACCGGCAACGGCGAGGACCACGTCGCCGCCTTCTTTCTGGCGACGGCGCTTTAAAAGATTCAGTCGGCCCAATTCCGAATAAACCTTTTCGGCCGCCTTCTCGCGGATATGACAGGTATTGAGGATAACCATATCGGCGTCATCGGGCGCATCGGTCTGGGTGTAGCCAAGCGGCGCCAGAACGTCAGCCATGCGGCCTGAATCGTAGACGTTCATCTGGCAACCATAGGTCTTGATGTGGAGTTTTTTCGTCAAAGCCATGTCGTGTTCGGGTGCAATCTTTCTGTCTATTTCTTTTTGTCTTTTTGTACGCCGAAAAGTTCCAGTCGGTGACCTACAAGAGTCATGCCGTACTGTTCGGTAATTTTTCTCTGCAAGGCTTCGATTTCCTCGTTATGAAATTCGATGACTTCGCCGCTTTGAATATCGATCAGGTGGTCATGGTGGCTGTCGGTCGCTTCTTCGTATCTGGCGCTGCCGTCCCCGAAATCATGTTTATCAAGGATATTGGATTCCTCGAGCAGACGCACCGTGCGATAGACAGTTGCGATCGAAATTTTTGAGTCAATCTTGGAGGCTCGCTTGTAGACATCGTCCACATTGGGGTGATCTTCGGATTCCGACAGCACTCGGGCGATGGTTCGGCGTTGGCCGGTCATCTTCATACCCCTGTCGATGCAAAGTCTTTCGATTCGCGACGGAGCAGTCATTTATTGATGTCCCAGGCCTTTCAGGCAGCTAGCGGACCGAATGATACCGGTCAGGTTTTTTTGCTGCGGCCTTTGCGCGGCTTGGTGCCAAGGCCGATTTTCTTTGCCAGATTTGACCGGTGCTTGGCATAGCTGGGCGCAACCATCGGGTAATCAGAGCCAAGCCCCCAACGTTCACGGTATTCATCCGGCGACATATTGTAGGACGTTTTCAGATGTCGTTTCAGCATTTTCAGCTTTTTCCCGTCTTCCAGGCAAATAATATAGTCCGGAAATACTGATTTTTTGGTTGGCACGGCCGGCCGCGGGCGTTCTGATGCCGCCTGTTCGGTACCGACGGCAACAAGGCTTCGATATACCTCTGAAATAATATTCGGCAGATCGCTGACCGCCACAGTATTATTGCCGACGTGCGCAGCGACGATTTCAGTCGTCAGCTCAAGCATTTCGCTTGTATTCGGCTTATCTGTCATTTTCTATCTATTCCCTTAATCGTAATGATTGTTCATTATATAAATAGTATTTCTGCAACTCGCAAGTTATTCACATGAATAAAGACGACAAGCTCAAGAATCGGCCCGGTATTGACTATTACCTCGACATCACGCCGGAGGTCTGTCCGATGACCTTTGTCAGGACCAAACTACAGATTGAAAAAATGGCCGCGGGGAGTACCCTGGAAGTGCGCCTAAAAGGCACAGAACCGCTGGAAAATGTCCCCCGGTCCGTCATCGATAGTGGCAACACGGTGCTGTCGCTGGAGCCCGAGGACCCGGACGGGCCGCCCGACGGGGTGCACCGGCTGGTGATCCGCAAGGAATAACGGCACGCTTACTATTATTTGGCCTTTAGTTCGAGGGCGTAGACCAAAGCATCAACACTATCGCTGCCGCGGCCATAATATCTGGCGCGGCGGCCGGCTGGCTCGAACCCGCTGATTTCATAAAACCCCCGGGCCGCCTCATTATTCTCCGCCGCTTCCAGATACATGCGGGTTGCCCCGGCGGCCCTGGCATGGTCGACGGTGGCGACCAGCAAATCCCGGCCCACCCCGCTGCGGCGCGCGGCGGCGATGACCCCGATGCTGATGATTTCGCATTCGTCGGCGGCGGTGCGGCCAAGCACGAAACCGCACGGTCCGTCCGCGCCACCGGCGATGAAGCCAAAGGCCCCCGGCATGGCGAGAATTTGAAAAATTGCCTTCTCATCCCACGCCGTGTCGTGGGGGCCATCAAAACAGGCGCCGTGCAGTCCGGCAATCACGCCGGCATGCAGGGGCGTGGCCCCGGCCGGTTTCATGGTGTTGATGGACGGCTGGGGCGCAGACCGCCGCCGTCCTTGGCCGGTTTGGCGTCGGGGGGGCGCAGATACAGGGGAGTCGGCGGCGCCAGTTTTGTCCGTTCACCAGAATCCATGGCCTGCCAGCGCTGTTCGGCCACGGCGGCAACCATGGCCGCATCCGGCAGCCCCGGCGCCTCCGCCAGATCGGCCTGGGTGCCGGCGGACCTGAGAATTTCCGCGGCACGGGTGGCGGCATCACCGGCGATCATCAGGGGCCCGTTTCCGGTGAAGGCTGCCAGGTCTTCAGGCCGGACGGCTTCGGGCTGGCCAAGAACCTGCCCGGCCGGAGAAAACATCTGGGCGTAGAGATCGTTGCGTTTCGTATCGATGGCGACCAGCAAACGCCGGCCATCGAGACCGGCACCATCAACACCACGGGCGATCGCCTCGGTGGTGGTAACGCCAAGACATTTAAGGCCCGTCGTCAGCGCCATCCCGCGGGCCGCCGCCAGGCCGATGCGCAAGCCGGTAAAAGCACCGGGGCCGACGGTCACGGCCAGCAGGTCAAGGGCGCCAAAGTCTACGCCCGCTTCGTCCATGACCGCAGCAATCATCGGCACCAGGGCCTCGGCCTGACCGCGCGCCATGGGCGCGCTGCGCCGGGCCGCGATACGCGCGCCGTCGGTCAGCGCCACCGAACAGCCATTGGTCGCCGTATCCATGGCCAGGATGTGCATATTATCGTTCCCCGTTTGCAGACCGCGAAAGGCGGTTATACTGGACTATCCCACAACAGCGAGATTCCAGAATAATCACATGACACTGATAGAAATCACACCTCAAAGTCACAA
>FLOH01001325.1_pt1 | contig 39241 bp, 28 predicted proteins | sample 756751 | NCBI WGS metagenome assembly FLOH01 (sample SAMEA4026879, study PRJEB14308) | marine metagenome | biome: coastal water; material: water | depth 74 m
CCTCTGGAGATAGTCCACTGGCACAAGAGTGCACCTATGTGCTTTCACTAGAAGTACCTGAAGACGCCGACATGTATATGCCGATGGCCTCGCGTATTGCCCAGTTAACATTGATAGATGTGCTAGCCACCGGTTTCACGTTGCGTCGTGGCAACAAGTTTAGAGAAAACTTGAAGCGGGTAAAAGACACCCTGCGGGGATCGCGTTACGAGAAACGCCCTGATTAACCATTATCGCGTTTTACGCCTTTAGTAACGCCACGTGTGTCGCCCTAAGTTTAATGTAATGTTAATGGGCGACAGGCGTTAAAATCTTTATATCATCGGCACTTGGCTAATGCCCTTGATGGGCGTTAAAATTCTACTAACATCATGGGTAAAAATCGGCTCTGCCCGCCCAACTGGTCGAGCCAGTTGCCAGATTTTCTTTCTTTCATTCACATTTCTGTCAGATTCAACTACTATTCTGTAATAAAATTACGTAAAGCGATTACAGGCGAATTTATAATCTAATTCACCTTGTATGTCATATGATACTTCATCCAGAAATAGCGACGGAATAACATGACCAGAAGAACGAAAATTCTTGCCACTTTAGGCCCTGCAACCGATTCAATTGAAAAGATTCAGGCCATCATAGCTGCTGGCGCAAATACAGTACGCATGAATTTTTCTCACGGCCAAGCAGAAGACCACATCGAACGTGCGAAGCGCGTTAGAGAAGCTGCTAAGAATTTAGGAAAGTACGTTGCTATATTGGGTGATTTGCAAGGGCCTAAAATCCGCGTAGCGCGATTTGTAGACGGTGCTGTTCACCTCGATGTTGGCGCGACCTTTACCCTAGATGCCGAACTCGACCGTGACGCAGGCGACGCTACCCAAGTGGGTATTGATTACAAAGCGCTACCTGACGACGTATCAGCAGGCGACATCTTGCTTTTAGATGATGGCCGTATACAACTTCGCGTAACATCCGTTGAAGGTCGCAAGGTGATTACTGAAGTGACTGTTGGCGGCAAACTTTCTAACAATAAAGGTATTAACCGCCAAGGCGGTGGTTTGTCAGCAGAAGCGCTCACCGAGAAAGATAAAGAAGATATTAAGACGGCGGCAAAAATTGGCGTAGACTATTTAGCGGTTTCATTCCCTCGAAGCGGAGCTGACTTAGATTACGCACGTGAACTCGCTGAGGCCGCTGGCTGCTACGCAAAAATTTGTGCCAAAGTTGAGCGTGCTGAAGCCGTCGCCACTGACGAAGCCATTACTGACATCATTAGTGCTTCAGATGCAGTGATGGTTGCCCGTGGTGATTTAGGTGTGGAAATTGGCGATGCTGAGCTTGTTGGGGTGCAAAAGAAGCTCATTTCTCGCTCTCGCCAGCTAAACAAAGTGGTGATAACGGCGACACAGATGATGGAGTCGATGATTGATAGCCCTATGCCAACACGTGCCGAGGTAATGGACGTTGCAAACGCCGTTCTAGACGGCACAGACGCCGTTATGTTGTCAGCAGAAACCGCTGCAGGTAACTTCCCGGTAGAAACTGTGACAGCCATGGCGAGGGTGTGTGAAGGTGCAGAAACCCATCCAAGCATCAAAATCTCGAAGCATAGAATGGACGAATTATTCTCTTCTACCAGCGAATCTATCGCTTTATCAGCCGTTTATGCCGCCAACCACCTTCCTAGCGTTAAGGCCATCGTCGGTCTAACTGAAAGCGGCAACACGCCTAAATTGATGTCACGCATCACTACCTCGCTACCTATTATTGCTATGTCTCGCCATGAAGACACCCTTAATAGCATGGCGCTTTACCGAGGTGTTAAGCCCGTCTATTTCGATTCTTCAGACAGCGAGCCTGGAAAATTGAAGTACGACGTGATTGCCGCTCTTAAAGAAAAAGGGTTAGTGAAAAGTGGTGATAGCATTATCCTTACTTATGGCGATGAAATGGAAAAAGTTGGTGCGACCAACACGCTTAAGATTGTTGATGTAGAATAAACCTCAATGTGATTGCAGTGGTGCGAGCGTGCTACTGCAATCACACTACCCAACCTGTTTACGTATAATCTCTCTATTTACCTCACATTTTTATTCTCTCAAGCAAAAGAATCTGGTGGTCATATCCGATGATTACCTGCATGATAAACACATCAAGACACCCATGTTAGGTCATTACATCAGGACAGCCATATTAACCTTACCGAGGCTATCATTAGAAAAATTATGAAAAAAATCACACTATCTGTCATTTTATGGGCACTCATGTCTTCCTTGGCGTTCTTTGCAAAAGCAGAATTTAACCACGTTGTTGTTGAAAGTGCTGCCACGCCATTACAACCTATAATGATTCAAGGCCCAATGCCCATTGAAGCTGAATATTTCGCAGGCTTGTTAGACAATGTGCAAACAGAAAAATCTGGAAACGCTACCTTTTATAAGGGCACACTAAACGGCTATCCTGTAGTGGTAGTTAAAACTGGTAAAGGATTAGAGAATACAGCTGCAGCAACGGCTGTAGGGATTATTAAGTATCGCCCCCTTATCATTATCAACCAGGGAACCTCTGGCGGTCACGACCCCAAACTACAGGTGGGTGATATTGTACTTGGCGCAAGAAGTGTCAACATCGGCAATTTCAAGACACCCAAGTTAGCAAAAGCGCAAGGCTCCAACCCCCTAACCTGGACACCCATGGATTTGATGGCATCTGAAGGCAGTGCTGGCGAAGGTGACAGCGCCTCAGACGCTAACAAAATTAGGTATTATGCGGGTGACGAGACACTCATATCTGTAGCGGTCAGCATAAGGGATACCTACACCCGTGGAAAAATTGTGAAAGGCACCATTGGCAGCGCCAATTTCTGGAATAATGAACTAGACCGTATCGCGTGGCTTCACGAAGAGATGGGCACAAGTGTAGAAGAAATGGAAACAGCCGCAGCCGCACAAGTTGCTTATGCGTACAAGACACCCATGTTAGGTATCCGTGTGTTATCAAACAATATAACAAACCATGGTGAATATGACCCTTCCACAGCGAAAGCCTGCCAGTCATTCGTTAAAGGCGTAGTAGAAGCTTACATAAATCAACTAAACGCTACATTGAAGCCGCTTTAGTTTTTAAGAACTGTCCTAAGCGACAGGTTGTTTTTCGAGTACGCCTGATAATATATAAACTAAATACCTATGAGTTTAGATTTATGGCAACACGTCGAAGCGACCTCGTCAATTTATCCGAAACACCGTTTTACCATTGCGTAACGCGGTGTGTTCGGCAATGCTATTTGTGCGGATATGATAAAAACACAGGGCAAAGTTTTGAACACCGCCGAGGTTGGGTTGAAAAAAGAACGTTATTTTTGTCATCCGTTTACGCCATAGATTTATGCGCCTACGCCGTGATGAGCAACCATGTTCATGTTGTTTTAAGAGTAGATGAGAAATCAGCTAACTCACTTTCAATGCGGGAAGTGTTAATACGATGGCACAAACTCCATAAAGGCACATTACTCACTAAATCCTACCTGGCTGGCGAAGCCCTCTCTGAAGCAGAATTGTTGAGTGTAAAGCGTACCGCTGCCGTATATCGAAAACGATTATTTAGTATCAGTTGGTTTATGCGAGATCTTAATGAGTACATCGCTCGCGCAGCAAATGCTGAGGACGAATGTAAAGGGCGCTTCTGGGAAGGTCGTTTTAAGTCTCAAGCGCTTTTAGATGAGAAAGCATTACTTAGTTGTATGGTCTACGTTGACTTGAATCCAATACGTGCATCATTAGCCAGCACCCCTGAAGACTCCGAGTACACCAGTATTAAACGGCGTATTGAATGTAAGTTAACACGTAAAACGTCAACGGGAATTCTACCTTTTAAATCCGATACTGCTTGTTCAAATCAATATTGCCTTAACCTAACTTTTACAGAGTATGCGACGTTACTAACTCAGACGGGTAAAGCTGTGAGAGATGATAAAGCGGGATTTATTGACGGTGAGTACCAAGCTTCATTGAACCAAATAGCCTTATCTAGTTCCCAGTGGCTGAAAGCCAGTCTCGAATTTGAACAACACTTCTCTATCGCAGTGGGTAGTGTAAGTAGGATAAAAAAATTCCAGCTCACTACCGGGCGGCGAAGGTTAAAAGGGGTTTCGACCGCCCGGAAACTCTTTGGTTAACGTCTACAAACTCGCAAACTCTGACGAGGTATGAACGTAATTTTGCTGATGATGAATAAGAATACTTTTTGCTCTATTGACCATATCATCTCGCTGAAACTCCCAATTTCTTAAATCAGCTTGCTTTGCCTGCTTCAAGTAGTAGGAGATTCGCGCATTTCTAAGAAGATGACTCTTTCGATTAAAGTCAAACTCAGTACTGTTGTAAATCGTTTCAATCTTGATGATAGAGGGATGATACGGCTTATCTGTATTACCAGCATTTGCCTGGCTGATAAGATTCGTACCACTCATTAAAAGCCCAGCTATCATGATTCCAGCGGAGATTAGTGAAGCTGAGAAAATCCAGCGTAAAATATTCATCGCGTTAGTCCCTTGCAATAATATAAATTAAAAAGTCACTGGGAATAAAGCACTTCTCATGCCATCACAAAAAGCATTTATAATCAATAACTTAAACTCTCACAGTAAATAAACTCACGCAGACAAAAAGTAAGTTCTACACTACATAAGGAACATTCTTCTATTGGCCTGCTATAAAGACACCCATTATTTTCACTTTGGATATTTTAATATGACCTACACAATTAAAATGCAGAAAGACATCCTTTAAAACAACGCTGTTCTAATGTCTTTGAGTGGCTGTCCATTAAATGCCACTAGTAAACATATCTCGTAAAATTAAGTATCCGAAGAAACCTAGAGTGGATTAGTTGGGAGTAAGCGTAGTTAAGTGGGTGTCTAGTTATTTTAAAGTGGGTGTCTGAATAGATTGTCTATCTTCTAAACCCAATAAAAAAGGAGCCGAAGCTCCTTTTTTATTAGGTCGGTTTTTTATAGCTTTTACGTAATTGCTTACGTGCTTTTTCAATCTTAATCTTACGTTTATTTTCTGTCCGTTCCACCGCATCCGCACGCTTTTTACTGCTGTGACGGATTTCTTTCTCTTTGCCGGAATACGGGTTATCGCCCTGACGGAATTCCATACGGATCGGCGTACCTTTAATTTCCAGCACGCGGCGGAAGGTATTGGCCAGATAGCGTTTGTAGTCTTCCGGCAATTCTTTCGCCAGATTACCGTGCACCACAATAATGGGCGGGTTAGAGCCACCCTGGTGGGCATAGCGCAGTTTTGGCCGGCGGTTGCGTACAACCGGTGGCTGATGACTGGCCGTTGCGTCTTCCAGAATACGGGTCAGCATATTGGTCTGCCATTTCGCCATGGACGACTGGTAAGCCTGATCAACCGAATCGTACAGATTACCCACGCCGGTACCGTGCAATGCCGAAATAAAATGCATTTCGGCAAAGGTTAAGAAATCGAAACGACGATCAATTTCTGTTTTTACCCGCTCTTTGGCGTCCGCTTCCATACCATCCCATTTATTGATGGCAATCACCAGCGCCCGGCCGGAGTTCAGTACGAAGCTGAGCATATGTAAGTCCTGCTCGACGATACCGGTACGGGCATCAAGCACCAGAATACAGACATGACAGTCTTGAATGGCCTGCAGGGTTTTAATAATGGAGAATTTTTCCGCGGCTTCGGAAATATTCTTACGGCGGCGTACACCGGCGGTGTCGATCAGGGTGTATTCCTGACCGTGACGCTCGTAGGGAATATAAATACTGTCACGCGTGGTGCCGGCTTCATCGAATACCACCACCCGGTCTTCACCGAGAAAACGGTTAACCAATGTCGATTTACCCACGTTCGGGCGGCCAACCACGGCAATTTTAATACCTTTAACGTCGAGCTCTTCGTGTACCGGGGCTTCTTCGCCGGCCAGTTCACGGAAGTAGTCGTCATCGTCCTGCGGCAGTTCGCCCAGCACGTATTCGATCAATGCGCTGATGCCACGGTTATGCGCCGCAGCAATCGGCAGGGGTTCGCCCATGCCCAGTTCAAAGAATTCACCCAGCACCAGATCGGGGTTTTTACCGTCGATCTTGTTGGCCACCAGATAGGCGTCTTTACCGCTGCGGCGCAGATATTCGGCAATCATACGGTCGCCGTTGGTAATACCGGCGCCGACATCGACCATAAAGAAAACGATATCGGCGTCTTTAATGGCCTGGAAGCTTTGCGCGGCCATGGCCTCGTCGATGCCCTCTTCCTGGCCGCTGATACCACCGGTATCAATCACGATGAATGGCACATCACCAACCTTGCCCTCACCGTACTTACGGTCACGGGTCAGGCCGGCAATTTCAGCCACCAGCGCATCACGGCTTTTGGTCAGACGGTTAAACAGCGTGGACTTGCCCACGTTGGGACGTCCGACCAGAGCAATCACAGGGACCATGATCAGAAAACCTCATTTAAGAAATAAAACAGGCGTCGCTATACGACGCCCGGTAAAAAACATTGGCTGATACCGCCAGCGTCAGTCGGTCTGAACGCTCAGCAGCAGCAGTTCACCGGCATTGGTATACACCAGCAGACCTTTATCAGTGGCAACTAACGGACTGCGGATGCCCATATCGCGGCCACGCAGCGCACGCCAGTTGGTGCCTTCAGTCTGATTAGGATAGTTGACGTGCAGTGGTTTAGGGCGCAACAGTTTACGTCCCACCAACTCGCCATCCACCTGATTCATAATGTGCAGATAACCTTCACCATCAGCGACTGCCAGCCAGCTGCCATAAGCACTGGTCTGCCCGAGACGGCGACCATGCAGTGCTTTCTGCGTCCAGACCGGCGCGCCACTGGCCATGTCATAGGACTGGATGTGATCACTGTCGAGGGTCAGGTACAGGTTGCCCAGCGCCAGTTCAGGACTGGTGTAGGTTGAACCTTCTTCTTCCCAGCGGGTTTCGCCATTGAGCGACACGGCTGCCAGTTTGCCGTGGTAGCTGGCCGCATAAATAATGCCGTTATCCCAGATCGGCGCGCCATCAACATCCACCAGACGTTCCAGCTCAGAGCGGCCATCCGGCGTTGCCAGACGCACATCCCAGCGCGGAATACCGAGGGTCTTATCAAGTGCCACCAGTTTGCCGGTGGCAAAACCGGTGATCACCAGCTGATCCAGCACCAGCGGCGTGCCGGTGCCGCGCACAGTCAGTACCGGCATCGCGGTTTCGTAAGACCAGGCCTGCTTGCCATCCGCCCGTTCAAAAGCGGTAACACGACCGTCAACGGTGTGTACAAACACCCGCTTAGCGTCGGTACCCGCTGGCGCGACAGACTCACTGGTCATGCGTGAACGCCAGATTTCAGAGCCGTCGGCACTGTTCAGGCAATGCAGAAAACCGTCACGGGTAGCAACAAACAACTGACCGTTGTCTTGCGCCACACCCGCCGTTACCGGCTGCTCCAGGTCCACATTCCACTGTTCGCTGCCATCGGCCAGATCCAGCGCGTAGACCTCACCGGAGGTGTCAGCCATAAACACGGTATCGCCGCTCACCACCGGGCGCAGACGGGTATAAGCCGTACCAGCACCCACACCAAGCTGCTTACGCCACTCGATGGAGATATCGGTTTCATCGTTGTAATCCGGCAGCCCTGTCTCGTCGGCAGTGTCAGCCGCTTCTGCCTGATTGGCTGGCTGACTGGCACAACCACTCAGCTGCACAGCCAGCAGAGCACTCAACAGGACGACAACAGGACTCAGGCGCATCAGGCGTCTCCGCTCGCAGCCAGATTATCAATCTTACGCTGCAGCTGCTGGGTGTTCAGACCCAGATTCGCAGCGGCTTCCTGCGCACGGACATAAGCCGCACGGGCTTCGCTCAGTTCGCCTTTACGGAACAGGGCATCGCCTTTGGCTTCTTCAAACTGCGCGGCATAGGCCGCGTCCGGTACAGTCGCAACCAGCGCCAGCGCTTCGTCCATTTTTTCCTGCTGAATCAGGACATTGGCCAGACGCGCCTGAGCGGTAAATTTGATCGGACCTTCGTCAGCCGTGGCAATGATGCTGTTCAGTTCAGCAGCGGCGGTATCAAAGTCACCGGCATCGGCAGCAAAGCGCGCCAGAAACAGAGCACCAAACTGGCCATAACTGGTATTGCCGAAGTCTTTTTTCAGCTGAGTCGCCAGTGCTTCCATTTCGGCTTTAGCCGCTTCATCCTGCTGCGCTGCCGGCTGTGCGACTTTGTCGACCAGCTGTGAGTACAGCATGGAAGCTGCTTCGGCTGTTGCCTGCTGATTAGCCTGATAGCTGTTCCAGCCAAACCAGCCACCGGCAACAATCACGATGGTCGCCAGCAGGCTTTTACCGTTCTCTGCCCACCATTTTTTCAGCAGTTCTGCTTGTTCTTCATCCGTACGATATTCAGTCATGCGTCCACTTCCCCAAAAAAACGAATATTGTGAGTTATTGGTTATTAAAAAGTTTCTTGTGCCAGCCATTCGCCCACGTCGCTCAGCGCCAGCGTCTGCTGCCCACCTTCACCACGCAGATCTTTAACGGTCACAGTACCGTTGGCAATTTCGTCTTCGCCCAGCAACAGTGCCAGATGTGCACCGCTCTTGTCGGCTTTTTTCATCTGGCTCTTGAAGCTGCCACCACCACAGTGGGTCTGAATGCGTAACCAGCTGTGCTCGTCGCGCAGACGGTCTGCCAGCAACAGTGCCACCTGAGCACTGCCCTCACCGACCGGACAGATGTATACATCGATGGTCTGCAGCACTTCGGCCGGAATCAGCTCCAGCGTTTCCAGCAGCAGAATCAGACGCTCAACGCCCATGGCAAAACCAACCGCCGGGGTTGGCTTACCACCCAGCTGCTCGACCAGGCCGTCGTAACGGCCGCCGGCACAGACGGTGCCCTGCGAACCGAGTTTGTCGGTGACCCACTCGAACACGGTTTTACAGTAATAATCGAGACCGCGCACCAGACGCTGGTTGATTTCGTACTTCACCCCGGCGGCATCAAGGATGCTGCGCAGCAGAGCAAAGTGCTCGCGGCTTTCGTCGTCGAGGTAATCGTGCAGCTGTGGCGCATCGGCCAGCAGTGCCTGGGTGTTCTGATCTTTGCTGTCGAGTACGCGCAGCGGATTGGTTTCCAGACGGCGCTGGCTGTCTTCATCCAGCTGGTCTTTGCGCTCGCTCAGATAAGCTACCAATGCATCGCGGTAATTGGCACGCGCTTCGTTGGAGCCCAGGGTGTTCAGCTGCAGGGTAACCGCATCGGTCAGACCCAGCTGCTGCCACAGACGCGCGGTCATCAGGATAACTTCGGCATCGATATCGGCGCTCGCGATGCCAAAGGTTTCCACACCAATCTGATAGAACTGGCGGTAACGGCCTTTCTGCGGACGCTCGTGACGGAACATCGGGCCGGTGTACCACAGGCGCTGCGTCTGGTTGTACAGAAGACCGTGTTCTTCACAGGCGCGCACGCAGCTGGCGGTGCCTTCCGGACGCAGGGTCAGGCTGTCACCGTTGCGGTCGTCGAAGGTGTACATCTCTTTTTCGACGATGTCGGTCACTTCGCCGATAGAGCGTTTGAACAGCGCGGTCTGCTCCACAATCGGCATGCGGATTTCGTCATAACCGTAAGAAGCCAGCAGGTCTTTCACTGTGCCTTCGAGATACTGCCATACCGGGCTCTGAGCCGGCAGGATGTCGTTCATGCCACGAATGGCCTGGATTTTCGTTGCCATAATGTCCGTTCTTGTCTGGGTCAGCGCTCAGCTGTCGCTGGCAATCAGATTTTTGCGTTCTTCATCGAGGCTGGCGGCGCGTTCGCGGATCATACGCTCAAGGTCATCCACCAGAGTCTCGTTACTCAGTTTGCCGGCTGGTTTACCGTCGATATACACCAGATTCGGCTGGCCACCGGCCAGACCGATATCGGTTTCCTTGGATTCGCCGGGGCCATTCACCACACAGCCAATCACCGCCACACTCATATCGGTGCGGATATCATCAACGCGCATTTCCAGCTCGTTCATGGTTTTGATCACGTCGAAGTTCTGACGTGAACAGCTCGGACAGGCAATAAAGTTGATGCCGCGCGAACGCAGCTTCAGCGATTTGAGCATGTCCCAGCCCACTTTTACTTCTTCAATCGGATCGGCCGCCAGCGATACGCGGATGGTGTCACCGATGCCTTCCCACAGCAGCAGGCCAAGACCAATAGACGATTTAACCGTACCACCACGCAGGCCACCGGCTTCGGTGATGCCAAGGTGCAGCGGCTGCTCAATCTGGCTGGCAATCTGCTTGTAAGCTGCCACGGTCATAAAGATGTCGGAGGCTTTCAGGCTGAGTTTGAAATCCGGGAAGTTCAGGCGATCGAGAATATCGATATGGCGCATGGCCGATTCCACCAGCGCGGCCGGGGTCGGCTCGCCGTATTTCTTCTGCAGGTCTTTTTCCAGTGACCCGGCATTCACCCCGATACGGATCGGAATGCCGTTATGACGCGCCGCATCCACCACCGCGCGCACACGGTCTTCACGGCCGATATTGCCGGGGTTGATACGCAGACAGTCAACACCCAGATCAGCGACGCGCAGGGCGATTTTGTAGTCAAAGTGAATGTCTGCCACCAGCGGAATATTCACTTCTTTGCGGATTTTGCCAAAGGCTTCCGCCGCGTCCATGGTCGGCACAGAAACGCGCACGATATCGGCACCAGCATCCTGAGCGCGCTGAATCTGCGCCACGGTGGCCGCCACATCGGTGGTTTCGGTATTGGTCATGGTCTGAATGGCAATCGGCGCATCACCACCGACCGGCACATCACCAACCCAGATTTTGCGGCTTTGACGACGCTTAATGGGATTTTCGAAATGCATGCTCATTATTTGGCTCCGGACAGGGAGTCCTGATAGAGACGGTATTCAACCGATTCCGGGAAATTACGCTTCAGGTCGGTCGCCAGCGCAATCGCCCGCTGGGTGTTCTGCTGCAGCGTTGCCAGTTTAATGCCCAGCCAGAGGCTGTGTGCGGTCTGACGGGTCTGCTCACGTTGCACCAGACGCTCAAAGCGATCGTAGTATTTCAGTGACTCATCGTAACGCTGCGCTTCAAACAGCAGGGTCGATATGTTAACCAGTCCATCAACGTTATAAGGCGCAATACGCAAGGTCTGACCGTAGCTGTCGATGGCCTGCTCAGTGTTGCCCTGGCGGTAAGCATTCAGCGCCAGATCGTTGTAAGCCGAAGCACGATTATCGTAATAGCGGTCGGTGGCAGCTTTATTCAAATACTCGTCAGCTTCGTCATAACGCTTCAGCTGTGAATACAGGCGGCCTAAGTGATGGCGTGCCAGAGTAAAGCTGCTGTCGTTGCTCAGCGCTTTCTGAAAATATTCTTCCGCCAGATCCATCTCGCCTTCGGTCTGCCAGACCAGCCCCATGGCATCGTTGGCCGGTGCGTGGTCAGGATCAATCGCCAGTGCTTTTTGCAGACGCTGACGCGCCCAGTCCGGACGGCCTTTCTGCAGGTAGCCCAGACCTAACTGGGTATAATTCTCCACCGCTTTTTCCGGTGATTTTTTCTTGGTAAAACGACTTTCAGTGACGGTAACGCAGGAAGCCAGCGTCAGGCTCAGCAGCACTATCAACAGGCTCGCTGCGCGTGTGGTGATTAATTTTTTCATGCCCATCCCGGTCATTTTATTGGTTGCCCTGTGAAGACTCGTCGATCTGCACCGCATTGATATAACGCTCACTGCGGCGCGTGCGGTCCTGAACTTTGCCTACCAGCTGACCACAGGCGGCGTCGATGTCATCGCCACGGGTCGAGCGGATGGTGACAATATGCCCCTGATTCACCAGATAATCGCGGAAGCGGTACACACGATTGTTACTCGGGCGTTTGTAGCCGGAGTTCGGAAACGGGTTAAACGGAATCAGGTTGATTTTGCACGGCACCTGTTTCATCAGCACAGACAACTGTTCGGCGTGCTCCATCTCATCGTTAACGCCTTCCATCATGGTGTATTCGATGGTGGCCTTGCGACGGTCCGGCAGTTTCGCCAGATAACGGTTAGTGGCCGCAATCAGCTCTTTAATCGGATATTTTTTATTGATTGGCACCAGCTGGTTACGCAGCTCGTCATTCGGTGCGTGCAGCGATACCGCCAGTGATACGTCGGTAACATCGCCAAGCTTATCCATCATCGGCACGACGCCAGAGGTGCTCAGGGTGACACGACGCTTGGACAAGCCATAGGCGTTGTCGTCCATCATCAGGTTCATGGCATCGACCACATTGTCGAAGTTCAGCAGCGGCTCGCCCATGCCCATCATCACCACGTTGGTAATACGGCGTTCGCGACGCTCGCCCGGTGCATGGAAGCTCATAGCCGCCACGTATACCTGACCAATAATTTCCGCCACGCTGAGGTCGCGGTTAAAACCCTGTTTACCGGTGGAGCAGAAACTGCAGTCAAGCGAACAGCCGATCTGCGAGCTCACACACAGGGTACCCCGGTCTTTTTCCGGGATATAAACGGTTTCGACGGCACTGCCGCCATCCATACGCATCACCCATTTACGGGTGCCGTCTTTGGAGAAATCTTCGTAAATCACTTCCGGCAGGCGGATCTCACACACTTCGGCCATGCGCGCACGCAAGGGCTTACCCATGTTGGTCATGTTGTCGAAGTTGGCTTCGCCATATTGATGAATCCATTTCAGCATTTGCTGAGCACGGAATTTCTTCTCGCCCATATCGGCAAAAAAGGCTTCCATTTTGGCGGGCGACAAGCCCAACAGATTAATTTTTTCTGGTGTTTCGGACATCAATTGGTTACCTGGGGCCTGTTGGCACTAGTGCATCCCGGAGGATTGATCAGAGGGCATTCCTGCCCTCTGAGTTCCGCTCATTAACGTGAGCAGATTTCGTCGGCAGCGAAGAAGTAAGCGATTTCGCGCTCAGCAGAAGCTGCAGAGTCAGAACCGTGTACTGCGTTAGCATCGATGCTTTCAGCGAAGTCAGCGCGGATAGTACCGGCAGCCGCTTCTTTAGGGTTGGTAGCACCCATCAGTTCGCGGTTAGCAGCGATAGCGTTTTCGCCTTCCAGAACCTGTACAACAACAGGACCAGAAGTCATGAAAGACACCAGATCTTTGAAGAAAGGACGCTCTTTGTGCTCTGCGTAGAAACCGCCCGCTTTTTCGTCGTCCAGTTTGATCATTTTAGCGGCAACAACTTTCAGGCCAGCTTTTTCGAAACGGGTCAGGATTTCACCGATTACGTTTTTGGCCACAGCGTCTGGTTTAACGATGGACAGAGTGCGTTCAACAGCCATTTTTAGCTCCCAAGGGTAAATTATCAGGGTTACGGAAAATAAAACCCGCGGATTATACGCACCTTTTCATTAAAGTTGTACGCGTACGCGGGCGCGCTGGCGGATTATTTGACCGCCAGCGGCAGGAAATACGGAACTCAGCGATCAGCCGCGCAGCATCTGCACCACACGCGTAACTTCACTCAGGGCAAAACCGATCTCTTCGGTCGTGGTAAAACGGCCGAGACTGAAGCGCAGACCGGCATGGGCCAGCGCATCGCTGCGGCCAATGGCCTTCAGCACATAGGACGGCGCAACCGTCGCCGAGTTACAGGCCGAACCGGAAGACACCGCCACCTTAGCCAGCGAGGCCAGCAGAATCTCACCATCCACACCGTCAAAGCTGACGTTCAGATGATTAGCGGTACGCTGCTGCGTATGGCCATTCAGATACACCCCACCCAGCGCCTGCAGCCCGTCCCACAGACGGGCCGACAACGCACGGATACGGGCTTCATCGGCCGCCAGTTCTTCCTGCACCAGACGTGCAGCCTCACCCAGACCCGCCAGCTGATGGGTTGGCAGCGTGCCGGAACGCATACCGCGCTCATGGCCACCGCCGTGCATCTGGGCCGCCAGTTTCACCTGCGGTTCACGGCGCACATAGAGTGCGCCAATGCCTTTCGGGCCGTAGAATTTATGCGCGGATACCGACAACAGATCGACCTGCCAGTCTCTGACGTTCACAGCAACTTTACCCAGCGCCTGAGCGGCATCCACATGCAGATACGCCGGGTGATCTTTTAACAACGCACCGATGGCGGCGATATCGGTGATGGTGCCCAGCTCGTTATTAACCGCCATCAGACTGACCAGACAGGTATCGTCACGCAGGGCATCAGCCACCTGCTGCACCCGGATCAGACCATCGGCATCCGGCGTCAGATAAGTGACATCAACCTGTTGCTGCGCCTGCAGCCAGGCGCAGACATCCAGTACCGCCTTATGCTCAATCGCTGAAGTAATAATGTGCAGCGGACGGCCGGCATCGCCAGCACGCAGCGCTTCGACCACACCTTTTAAGGCCAGGTTGTTGGATTCGGTTGCACCTGAGGTCCAGACGATTTCACGCGGATCGGCGGCGAGCAGATCGGCCAGCTGACGCCGGGCGTTTTCCACCACCTGCTCAGCCTGCCAGCCATACCGATGGGAACGTGATGCCGGATTACCAAAGGTACCATCCAGAGTCAGGCAGGCTGCCATCACCTGAGCCACACGGGGGTCGACCGGCGTGGTCGCTGCATAATCGAGATAGATGGATTTCATGGGTCACCGCTGGAAAATCTGAAACCTGAGGCGGCGCATTGTCCGCGCTGCAGCGCTCAGGTCAAGGGGCGCTCAGATCAAGAGGAGCGCTCCGGTCAAGGACCGGCCATTCAGCCGGTAATGTCTTCTGTACTCAGAACTGCATCAATACGGTTTCGTGTATTGCTGTCCTGACGGTCGGCGGTATTACGGATCTCTTTACGCTGAATCAGTTGCGCCAGCGTGATGCCGCGCAGAAATGCGTGAATCTGATCACTCAGCTCCAGCCATAAATGATGGGTCAGGCATTCTTCGCCATCCTGACAATCACCACGGCGGTTGCAGCGCGTGGCATCCATGGATTCGTTTACCGCGTCCACCACTTCAGCCACATTAATATCACTGCCATCACGGCTCAGGCGATAACCACCACCCGGGCCACGCACGCTGGCGACCAGACCACCACGGCGCAACTTGGCAAACAACTGCTCCAGGTACGACAGGGAAATGCCCTGACGGCCGGAAATATCATTCAGACTTACCGGCCCGTCCTGCGCATGAATCGCCAGATCCAGCATGGCCGTCACCGCATAGCGGCCCTTGGTCGTTAAACGCATGGTCTATCCCCCACATAAATCGTGGTGGCATTATGCGTATATCCGACTATTTCAGTCAACTTTAGCCTGCATGCCTTTACACAACAAAACACGCCGGACTGGTTTCAGTGCTTTTCCACACCCGGACCAGCACTGTCAGCCGTTTCGGCACTGTCAGCATCGTCACTGCTGACTGCTTCGCTGAGGCTGACAAAGGTTTCCGCCTCAAGCTGTGGCAGCGCCTCAGAGCAGGTGCGGTCACCCAGATCGTGCAGCGCTTTGCACATGGTGTCGATTTTACGGTCCACCGCGTGCATGTGATCCATCAGGTTATGGATGGAACGGGCAATCGGATCGGGCATTTCGTCAGCCATACCATAGGCATCAAAGCCGATTTTCTCGGCGATTTTGCGCCGCTGCTCATCTTCAGCCGTACTCGCTTTACGCACAATACGGCCCGGAATACCGACCACCGTCGCCCCCGCCGGAACTTCTTTGGTCACCACCGCATTGGAGCCGATACGGGCGTTCTCACCGACGATAATCGGCCCCAGCACTTTGGCGCCGGCACCGACCACCACGCCATTTTGCAGGGTCGGGTGGCGCTTGCCTTTATTCCAGGTAGTACCACCCAGCGTCACGCCGTGATACAGGGTGCAGTCATCGCCGATTTCAGCGGTCTCACCAATCACCACGCCCATACCGTGGTCGATAAAGAAACGCCGGCCAATGGTTGCTCCCGGATGAATCTCAATGCCGGTCATCCAGCGACTGAAGGTCGACAGCATGCGCGCCAGCCATTTAAAACCCTTGCGCCACAGCCAGTTGGCCACCCGGTAATGCAGCAGAGCATGCAACCCCGGATAGGTAGTGACCACCTCAAAGGTATTGCGCGCTGCCGGGTCACGCTCAAATACACTGGCAATGTCTTCACGCAGTTGTCTGATCACTCAGTATCCCCTTGTGTTTTATGGCTGGTGTCGCCCTGACGCTGTACCGCCGCCAGAATGCCACGCAAAATATTCACTTCTGTTTTGTCCGGTGCAGCGCGCTGATACAGACGGCGCATACGGGACATCAGGTGCTTCGGAGTATTGGGGTCAAGGAAGCCGATATCAATGAGCACAGTTTCCATATGACGGAACAGTCCATCCAGCTCGCCCTGGGTTGCCAGCGGATAATCCCAGGGCACGCCCCAGGCTCCGGCATCCTCTGCCTGCTCGGCTTCGGCGCGGAAATCATCAGTCACCAGCGCCAGACGCATTTCATAGCACAGCACCTGAATGGCCTGGGCAACGTTCAGGGATGAGAAGTTTTCGTCGGTCGGAATATGCACGTGCGCAGTACACAGGTGCAGCTCTTCATTGGTCAGACCACGGGATTCACGGCCGAACACCAGCGCCACTTCATTACCGGCGGGAATCATTTCCGCAGCTTTCGCGGCCGACTGGCGCGGCGACATCAGCGGCCAGGGAATATGGCGGCTGCGGGCGCTGGTGCCAATCACCAGACCACAGTCGGCAATGGCGTCTTCCAGCGTTGGTACGATGACCGCGTTGTGCAGAATATCTTCTGCGCGCGAAGAACGTTGGATCGCCTCTTCGTCAATGCTGGCGATCGGATCAACCAGCACCAGCCGGCTCAGGCCCATGTTTTTCATCGCACGGGCGGCCGCTCCGATATTGCCGGAGTGGGTGGTATTAACCATTACGATACGGATTTTATCGAGCATAACGCCTTGTCTGCGCCGCAACGGCGCTTATCGGAGAATGGCGGCCGGTCTGAAACCCGTGCAATCCGCAGGTTAACCTCACAACGGAGCATCTGCGGGAGCCAGGCCGGTACAGAATAAGGGGCACGAAGTGTAACGCAAAACGGGCTTCGCTAACCAGTCAGGTGCTGATATAATCCCGCGCCCGAAAAATGTTCTTTAACTTTAAGAGATAGCGATCCCTATGCAACCCATGGTGAACTTGGCGTTGCGCGCTGCGCGTAATGCTGGTCAAGATCTGGTCCGTCGCCTGGACCGCTTCGATTCGTACAAAAGCACGGATCAGGAGAAAGCAAAGTTTGTGGCAGACTGCACCATTGGTCTGGAAAAAGGCATTATTTTTGAGCTGAAGAAAGCCCTGCCTGAGCACAACTTTTACGGCCGTGAAACCGGTCAGAACGGCGAACAGGCCAACCAGCCTGTGTGGCAGGTGTGCGTCATCGACGACATCTCCAACTTCCGCGTAGGTATCCCATCTTTTGCCATCATCGTCTGCTGCATGCAAAACGGCAAAGCAGAACACTCGGTGATCCTCAATCCTATTAATGGTGATGAATTCACGGCTTCCCGTGGCCGTGGCGCCCAGCTGAACAACCGCCGTATCCGCAGCGGTAACGTTAACAGCCTGAGCGACGCAATCGTTGGTTACACCCAGCCTATGGGCAACAACGAAGCCGCCTTCGATCAGCTGCAGCGTTTACAGCGTCTGATGTCAAAAAGCTTTGACCTGCGCAATATCGGCTCCAACGCCCTGTCTATCTGCTACGTAGCCGCCGACCGTTTCCAGGGCGCCCTGCTGAGCAACGTTGATGAGTTTGCCCTGAACGCTGCCGGCCTGCTGGCTTCCGAAGCCGGTTGTCTGCTGTCAGAAGTGAGTGGCCAGCCATTGCTGCGCGCTCCGGCCAACCTGGTGGTCAGCAACCCACGTCTGCTGAAAGCCCTGCTCGCCAAAGACTGATATACAAGCCATCACCGGCAGCATGTTGTTTTCAACAGATAACGACACTGCCGGTGATCACGGTTTGCCCTGCCTCCTGCCGCACCATCACTAACCGTCAGTTTTCTCTATACCACGCAGTGTTTTGTTACCCAGCAGCAGCACTCCTAGTGTCATCGCGACTGCCCCCAGAGTAAAAATGCTGCCCAGCGATGACATAAACTTGCCCAGCACACCAATCCCCAGAGTACCGAGGGAATCCCCCGAAGCATCCTGCGCCGTCCAGATACCATTAATACGACCCAGATACTGATCGGGAGTATTAATCTGCACCAGGTTGTATTGCAGCAGCGAGGCGATGGACACCAGATAGCCAAAAGCAGCGAGCAAAAACAGTGCGGTAATAAAACTGTGGTTAAGCCCCAGCGCCATCATGCAGGCAAAGGCCGCCAGACTGACAAACAGCATCACCTGCCCGGGTTTCTGCACATGGCTGGCCCAGCCACTCACCAGTGCGCCTAAGGTTGCCCCCAGCGGCACAGCGGAATACATCAGCCCGAGTTCAGCCGCCCCACCGGCAAAAGCGTCTTCTACCAGTGCCGGAAACAGCACACGAATGGCCGTGGTTAACGTCACCAGAGTTCCGGCCAGTACGGTGTAAAACACAATGCGGTTAGCAAACAGATAACGAAAACCCGCCGCCAGCGCCTTTAGCGGATGATGCTCTTCCACCTCCTGCGGACGCATGGAAGGCAACGCCAGCAAAGGAATCAGGGTCAGACCAGTGCCCAGTGCGGCAATCAGATAATTCCAGCCGACGTCGGCAAAGGCGATGATCAGCCCGCCCAGCGCCGGGGAAATAACCGTCGCCAGACGTACCGACAACATACTGACGGCACGCGCCTGCAGCAGATTTTCACGTCCGACAATAAAAGGCATGCAGGCTAACAAAGCGGTTACACCAATAGCACCGAAGAAGCCGTCCCAGACGGCCAGCAGATAAATAACCCAGAGTTGCGGCTGTGGCAGCCAGGCATTTACCGCCAGCCCGAGAAAACCAATGCCGCACACGGCGCGGGCAAACAGAATCAGTTTTTTACGGTCATCACGGTCGGCCAGCACGCCACCCAGCAACAGTCCGGCAAACATACCCGCGCCTTCCAGCGCCATTACCAGCCCCACCTGAAACGAATCACCACTGAGCTGATACACCTGCATAGGTATGGCAACCGCCAGCATGCCCAGCCCCAGCAGGGAAATGGTACGGGCAATAAATACGTTGCGGAAATGACGGTTGGTTTTCAGCAGGCTGAAATCAACAAAGAACGATTTTTTATTCATAGCATCAACTTAAACTAAGGCCGGTCATGCACTGACCGGCGGGTAATGACGGGAGGAACCTGCGGCTTCACTGTCTCCCTCAGCAAGCAGACGGTCGAGTAACGGGCCGAGCTGCTGCAGGGATTGTGGTGAAAGGATATTTTCATGACTGGCCCAGGGCAGAAATTCATACTCGGCTCCCGGTGCATAAGGCTGCCAGTCGGCTTGCGGGCGGATATAAGCGGGCAGATCCCGGGCGGCGACAAACACGCTGAAGCGGCCATCGTAAACCGGAGTACGTGTCTGTTTCAGCAGACGTACCGCATCTTTGTAGTTGGCAAAAATCTGCTCCAGCATGATGTCTTTTTCTGCCTGTGCCTGGGCCATGGCCTGCTGCTCGTCCTGCGCCAGCGTGGCACTGTCTGTTTCCGCACCGACGGCATCATTCAGCAGTTGCACCTGTTCCCGCTCGGCACCTAAGGCTTCTTCTGCACCTTCCGGATCGTTCCAGTCGTGTACTTCCGCCGGATAGGTATCGAGCAGACCGAGGAAGGCCACCTCCTCGCCCTGCGTGCGCAACTGCGCCGCCACGGCATAGGCTACCGTGCCACCCAGCGAGTAACCCAGCAGATAGTAAGGTCCGTGAGCCTGCTCGCGGCGGATAATGCTCAGCTGACGCTGCACCAGTTCTTCCATACTGGCGCTGCTGGCCATCAAGCCGTGCGGACGCGGTGACTGCAGGCCGATAATGGCGCGGCCTTCACGCAGGTAACGCGACAGCACACTGTACTGCCAGGCAAAGCCCGAGCCCGGACAGAAGCAGAACAGCGGCTCTGGCGTGTGGCCGTGAGCGTCTTTACGCGCTGTGCGAAGCCTTATCACTTCGGCAAAACCATCGTGACCAAAATCGTTGCGCTGGTCGTTTTCGTTAAGCAACGCTGCCAGTCGCGCCACTGTAGGTGCGCCCATAATCTGTCCCACGGTCACCGCACGTTTCAGTTCCCGGCGGATATCGGCCGCTAAGCGCATAGCCAGCAACGAATGGCCGCCAAGGGCGAAGAAGTCGTCATCGGCACGGAGTTCCGTCACCTCCAGCAGGCGCATAAACAGCTGCGCCAGACGTTGCTCCAGCCCGCGTGCCGGTGCGCGCCCGCTGCTGCTGCCAGCGCTGCTGAGCTGAGGTTTGGGCAGAGCTTTACGGTCGAGTTTGCCGTTGGCGCTTAACGGCAGCTTTTCCAGCGTTACCCAGGCCACCGGCACCATATGCGCAAGCAGCGCAGCACTGGCGGCGGCTTTGAGTGCATCCTCTGCCAGCGTTACGCCGGGCTGCGCCACCAGATAAGCCACCAGCTGGCGGTTATCCTCACCGGAGCCGTTATTGCCCTCGTGCAGCACCGTTGCATGCACCACAGCATTGGCCACGCCCGGTTGCGCCAGCAGACAGGTTTCGATTTCACCCAGCTCAATACGCTGACCGCGGATTTTGATCTGATCGTCGGCACGCCCCAGATATTCCACCACGCCATTGCTCAGCCAGCGCACCACGTCGCCGGTGCGGTACATACGACTGCCCGGCGGACCATAAGGATCGGCAACAAAACGCCCGGCGCTGAGTGCAGCACGGCCCAGATAGCCGTGCGCCAGCTGCACACCACTGAGGTACAGCTCGCCGGTAGCACCCACAGGGACCGGGCGTAATATCGCATCCAGTACCTGCAGACGGGTGTTCCACACCGGACGTCCTATCGGCACGCTGTTACCCAATGACACTGGGCTACCCAACGACACTGGGCTGCCCGCAGACGACACAGCCTGTGAGGCCGGTTCGTAACTGACATCCACCGCCGCTTCGGTCGGGCCGTAGAGGTTATGCAGCTGCACGCCCTGATCATCCGCGGCGCGAGCGCCAAAACGCTGGTTAAAGGCATCGGCCTGAGCCCAGGTCAGGGCTTCACCGCTGCAGAAGACCTGACGTAATGATGTACACAGCGGTTGTTCTTCACCGTACAGCGCCCGCGCTGTGCTGGTAAAAATCGCCAGCATGGAGGGGACGAAATGCAGGGTGGTGACCTGCCAGCGGTTAATGGTGTCGATCAGCGCCTGCGGATCTTTGTGCGCCTCGGGTGCGGCCATCACCAACCCGGCGCCCACACACGCCGACCAGAAGAATTCCCACACCGACACATCAAAGCTACACGGCGTTTTCTGCAATACCACATCCGCTGCCGTCAGCGGGTACTGGTGTTGCATCCACTCCAGCCGGTTAACGATGGCGGCATGGCCGACCAGTACGCCTTTCGGTTGCCCTGTGGTGCCCGAGGTATAAATCAGATACGCCGGATGCGCCGGAGTGATATTCACCCGCTTAAGCTGCGCCGGGTCGCTGGTCTGCAGGTCGTTCACATCCAGCAACGGGCTGTTGCCAGCCAGCGGTTGCAGCCGTGCAAACAGGGCTTCTGCCGTGATCAGCGCCGCCGCACCAGCATCCTGCAACATAAAGCCGAGACGCTCATCCGGATAACCGGTATCCAGCGGCAGATAGGCCGCACCGGCTTCAATCACCGCCCAGATGGCCAGGGTCAGATCCACCGAGCGCGGCAGGGCCAGCGCCACAATGCTGCCCGGCGTCACCCCGGCCTGCTGCAGACCTGCCGCCATGGCATCCACCCGCGCACGCGCTGCGCCATAGGTCAGAGTCTGGTGCTCATCGGCCACACAGAACGCCTGCATATGATGCTCAGCCCGACTGCGCAGCGCCGACTGCAGGGTGGCGCCGGACAATGGCCGCTGCGTGTTATTAGCCTCTGTCAGCAGGCTTTGCTCCACCGGACTCAGCGCTGGCCACCGGGCCAACGGCACAGCGGAATTGCTATTGGCTTCAGCCAACGCCAGACGCAACACATGGGCCACGCGCTGCGCCAGCAGAGCTGCGTTCAGGCCCAGCGTCGCCAGTGCCTGGCGGTCTTCTACCAGCAGAGTCAGCTGCTCGCCGGGAATCACCAGCAGCGCCAGCGGGTAGTGGCTGTAGCCGCGGTTATGAATAGCGCGGATATGCAACGGCTGGCTGCCATCGCCACTGAGCTCGGCAGTAGTCCAGGCGGAGTCGGGGTAGTTTTCCACCACCAGCAAAGTGTCAAAGAGAGTACCCAGTCCGGCCTGACGCTGAATGTCCGCCAGTCCCAGACTGTCCTGTTCCATCAGATGCGCGTGTTGCTGCTGTATGGCCGCAAGCTGGGGCCAGAAGGCCTGATCAGCGTCGGTCTTAACCCGCACCGGCAAGGTGTTGAGGAACAGGCCAACCTGATCGGCCAGACCGTTAATGGCCGCGCTGCGTCCGGACACCGGTGTGCCAAACAGTACGTCGTCGCGCCCGGTTATGCCACGCAGGACCTGAGCCCAGATGCCCTGCATCAGCACGTTGAGGGTAATCCCCTGACGCCGCAGCCTCTGCGTCAGCGCCGCGGTTTCTGCCGTGGTTAAGGTGAGCGTGTATTCGCTGACAGCGGCCACCGCCGTGCGGCTATCGGCAGCATCGAATACACAGGTCGGGCTGGCCCCCGCCAGCGCCTGCGCCCACACAGCGCGTGCTTCAGTGTCATCACGTTGCAGCAGCTGTTGCAGCAGCTGCGGGTAGGACACATCCAGCGCCGGTAGCGGCACCTGTGTCTGGTAAGCGGTGATCAGATCGCGCAGCAGCAGCGGCGTCGACCAGCCATCCACCACCAGATGGTGAATCACCAGAATCAGTTCACTGCGCGGTGCGTTGTCTTCATTCACCCCGAGATGCAACAATGCCGCTGCCAGCATCCCACCAGCGCGGCCGGTGGGGTAATGCGCCTGCAGCAGCTGTTGTTCAAGCTCGGCAAAGGCCCGGGCGCGCTCGCTGGCAGGCAGGATGCTGAGGTCGTGTTCGCTCAACAGCCAGTGCCGTTCCGTAACGGCCGGCATTACCAGTAACGGCTGCTCCAGACTGTCACTGTCGAACAGCCCGGCCAGTTGCGGATAGCGGCCCACTACATGATTGAGCGCCTGCTGTAAGCGCTCACTGTCCACCACGCCACTGAGAGACAGGCGGGTAAAGGCGTTGTAGTTACCGCCGTCCGGGTGCAACTGGGTTTCAAACAGCATGCCCTGCTGTAACGGCAGCAGAGGTGCGGCCTCCACCTCACGTCCATAGCGCAGCTGCAGGGTCTGACGCTCCGCCGCGCTCAGCCACTCCAGCTCAGAAGCCGTGTTTGCCTGCAGGGGCGTCATTACAGTGGCCAGTGCGCGTGGGGTTTTAAGGCTGAACACCTGCGCCGGCTTCAGCAGCCAGCCCTGCTCGCGCACAGCGGTACAGAGAATAATGGCGCTGATACTGTCGCCACCGATGGCAAAGAAATCGTCATCCGCGCCCACCTGCCCAAGCCGAAGCACAGCGGCCATTTGCATGCACAGCAGCGCCTCATCGTCACTCAGTGCCCTGTTGGTGTGAACACTGCCGCCGTGCATATCCTGACTGTTCGGTAATGCCTTGCGGTCAATCTTACCGCTGACATTACGTGGGAATTCATCCATCACCAGCAGCAACGACGGCACCATGTAATCCGGCAGCCGTTCGCGCAGCAGACCCAGCAGTTCGCGGCTGCGCTGTGTGCGCTCGTCACCGCTCAGCCCCGGAATCACGCAATAGCCAAGCAAACGCTGGCTGTTGTTGATCGACTCCGCCAGCACCAGCGCGCTTTCCACCGCCGGCAGTAGCGACAGGGCGTTTTCCACCTCACCGATTTCGACGCGGTAGCCACGGATTTTCACCTGATCGTCACCGCGACCGGCAAATTCCACACGGCCATCGCTGGTCCAGCGCACCAGATCACCGCTGCGGTACATGCGGCTGCCTGGCGGGCCATAAGGGTCGGCAACAAAACGTCCGGCCGAGAGTGCGCCACGGGCCAGATAACCCGCCGCCAGACCGGCACCGGCGATATAGAGTTCGCCCAGTACGCCCGGCGGCACCGGCTGTAAGCGGGCATCGAGAATGTAGACGTTGGTATTACCGATGGGGCGGCCCACCAGCGGGCGCTCGCTGTCACGCACGCAGGCACGCAGGGTATCCACTGTGTATTCGGTCGGGCCGTACAAATTGTGGGCGGTAAGTTGCGGATGCTGATTCAGCTGCTGCCACAGGTTAGCCGGGCAGGCTTCGCCACCGATCAGAATCAGCGACGGCTGATGATGGTCAGCGTCCATCAGGCCCTGATTGAGCAGTTGTGCCAGAAACGACGGTGGCAGGTCGAGGGTGTCGATGCCACGTTGCCGGATCTGCTGCACCAGCTCGCTGGCGTCGCGCCGCACAGTGTCGTCGAACACATGCACTTCTTCGCCCAGCAGCAGCCAGAAAATCTGCAGCCAGCTGGAATCGAACGAAAACGAATGGGTGTGACCGGCACGCAGTGGCCGCCCCGGACAGCGCTGCGCGACCTGCTCGCGCAGCGGCTCATAAAAGGCGCTGCGGTGTGAGCTGATCAGATTAAGCAAGGCGCCGTGGTTGTTCATCACCCCTTTCGGCCGCCCGGTACTGCCCGAGGTAAAAATGACATAGGCGATATCATCGCCCCCCGGCAGCGGTCGCTCATCAGCGTTCAACCGCACGGCGGGCTGGGCCTGCAACTCTGCCAGCAACGCCGCATCGTCGAGATTCGCCCGCTTAAGCTGTGCCGGAAACTGTGCCGTCACCGTCTGCGTCGTCAGCAACAACGCCGGACGGGCGTCCTCACACATCATGGCCATACGCCCGGCCGGGTAATCCAGATCCAGCGGCAACCAGCTGGCACCGCTGTCGAGCACCGCCAGCATGGCCAGTACCGAATAGCGCGACCTTGGCAGCGCAGTGGCCACGACCTGACCACGCCCTATGCCCTGAGCCCGCAGCCAGCGGCTGAGACGTGCGACTTCTGCGCCGGCTTCAGCAAAACTCAGGCGCTCGTCGGCGCCGCTGCCAGCGGCAAAAACCAGCGCGGTGTGCGCCGGTTTTTTCTGCACCTGCTCCCAGAACAGGTCAGCGATATTGTGCAGATCCTGTGGTGGCAGGAATACCCGCCCCTGTTGCCACAGGCTCAGGCTGTGACGTTCGTCGTCGCTGAGCAGGGGCACATCGGCCAGTGGAGATTCCGGCTGCGCCAGCCAGTAATTGAGCAGGCGCACAAAGCGTTCAGCATGGGCAGCTAATTCAGCGGCAGTGTAACGGCCAGCACCGGCGCGTAATTCCAGCAATAAGTGCTGCTCATGCACCAGCAGGCCGAATTCAATGTCGTCTACCGGGCCGGTGGCGAGGTGATGGGTAATACCTTCGGCTCCGGCAAAATCCAGGCGGTAATCAAAGTGTTTGTAGTTCACCACAGCGCCGTATAAAGGATCGCCGGCCACGCGCTTCAGGTCGCGTGCAATCTGTTCGGCATCGTATTTCTGATGGCGGCGCACGGCGGCCATCTGTTCGTGCACCTGACGGGTTAATTCAGACAGCGAAGTCAGCGGCGCAATACTGAGTGGTAATGGCAACACGTTCACCACCGGAGCCGCAGAGGTAATGGCCGCCGACCCCAGACGGCGCATAAAAGGCACGCCAAGCACCTGAGTGCTCTGGCCGGTCATGCGGGCCAGATAAGCACCAATCAGGGCCATCAGCACATCCGGCAGACCGGTGCGTTTACCGCATTGCGCGGCAAAGGTTTTCAGCCGGCTGAGTACATCACCGGCCAGCGGTAATTCCACGGTTAATAACGATGCGGCACCCGCAATGCTGTGCGGCCTGGCCGATAAGGATGCCGGTGTGGGCAGGTCGGCACAGAGCTCTGACCAGAAAGCCTTATCACGCTGGCAGGCGTCCGAGGCGCGGTAAGCCTGATATTCCGCTGTCACCTCAGTTACCGCAGTAAAGGGCGACGGCCCACAGGCGATACCCGCCAGACGCTCAGAATACAGAGCGGCAATACGGCGGCTTAAGGCATTAATGCTGAACCCATCGAGCTGAATATGGTGGTATCTCTGGTACCAGAGCCAGTGTTCCGGCGCGAGCTGAATCAGCAGATGACGGAACAGAGGGGCTTCACCGTCCACCGCCAGATGGGCGTGACTGTCGGCCCACATATATGCAAAGGCCTGTTCACGGCCATCCGCCAATGCGGAGAAATCCAGCTGTTCACAGGCGGAAATATCCTCTGCCCTTAAACAACGCAGCGTCTGCTGACCGTCACGGTACAACGCACACACCGTATCGGCTTCCGTCATGGCCTGGCGAATGACCAGATCGAGCAGCGCCGCATTTAACGGTCCGCGGATTTCCACCGCATGGGAAATGTTATACAGGTCGCCGCTTTCGCTGACCTGATCCGCCAGCCAGATTCCCTGTTGGGTGCCGGTCAGTACTTGCCCGTTAATATCTGCACCGCTCATTGCCCGGCACCTGCGCTAAACGGATTAATACTGAGCCAGTGCGCCTCAATAAAATCGTTACAGGCGCTGCGCGCCGCCGGACCGAATTGCGGGTGCCAGCCTTCAGGAACGGTGGCAAATACCGGCCATAAACTGTATTGCCCGGCACTGTTTTTCAGCACCAGAAATTCATGCTGGTCATCGTCGAACGGATTTAAATAGGCACTATTGCTCATAACAGATCCTGATTTTTAAATAACCGAAAAAAGGCGTTTTAATCCCGACAGTAATTCGCTGTGCCAGCACAGCCAGTCGTGACCACCACGGAATTGCTGAAAAGAAACATGCGCGCCAGCAGCATTCAGGGCATCGTGCATAGCGCGATTAACCCCAAGCATGCTGTCTTCGTAGCAGCCGATCTGCAGTTCCACATTAAGCTCACTAAGCACAGGGGCAGACGAACGCACATGGCGGGTAAGCAGACCATTACCGGCCTCCTCATTAACATCCGGCCACCAGAAAGAGCCCGACTGACTGAGCACGTTGCCGAAGCGTTGTGACCAGTTAAGTGCGGCGTACAGCGCCGCTAAACCACCAAAGCTCTGACCGGCCACGATGGTTTTTTGCGCAGCAGAGGAAAAGGCTTCCAGTCTTTGCGCATCGGCTAATAATTCCTGCTGCAGCATCAGCCAGAACGCTGAATTACAGGTTAATTCGCGCGAGCGCACATCACTGCTGACTGAATCAATAAATAAATACACCGCAGGCGGAAATTCGCCATTGTGAGTTAAGGCATCCAGCTGGGCGAAAAAGCCTTTGCTGCGTGCCCAGCGCTGTCCGTCGAGAAAAATAACCAGAGGTAAATCCCGGCCCGTACCACAGCGGTATAACCACACATCGCGCTCTGCGCCGAGCAGAGCGTTATGCCAGCGCCAGTGATGCAGCCTGCCTTGCGCAGGCAGGCATTTTTCATCGCGTAGCTGCGCATGCACAGCAGCACCCGGTAATATCAGCGCCGATAATTCACGGCCATTACCATCCACATGTGGGGCGCGCAGATTCAGCACATCGGCCTGACCGCTTTGCTGCAATAAATTTATCCACCAGCCGCGCACTGCTGCGGCAGCATCACTGCTGCTTTGCTGCGCACTTTTGGCCGGTGGTAATTGCGTATTTTTTGCTGGCAACAGCACATAACTGCCAAGCCAGTCGGCGGGTAATTGCGTTTGCCAATACCAGACATCGGTACCGGTCAGACGCACCAGACTGGTCAGCTGACGGGTCGGGTGCGGCGTGTGTGAATACACATCAATAAATACCGCTTTATAAAGTGAACAGTTTTCTGCACCTTGCGGATCACGCCACAGAAAGGTGATACCGCACTGGTTATCAGCACGGCTGGTTAACAGTGGCGTACCCTGTTTTTTTATCTGTTTCCAGAATGCATCTGAACCAGGAACTGCGGTTATATCTGAGGCAGAAAAAACCTGTAGTAAAGCGCTCTCCTGCATTACGGCAGAAGCCTCAGCCACAGTTCCTGAGTTCATAATATTCCCGGCGTTCATTACAACCCCCACACTCACTGACACGGAGGCTGCAGCTCACCCGCCACAGACGTCCCAGACAGGCTCAGCCGCTGACGCAGGCGGGCAATCAGCAGGTAACACAGTGGCACAAAGAAAATAGCCAGCGCCGTGCCGGAAATGACGCCACCCAGCACGCTGGCACCAATGGCATTCTGTGCCGCAGCACCCGGGCCGGTAGCAAATACCAGTGGAATAATGCCTGCACCAAAAGCCAGTGAGGTCATCAGAATCGGTCGTAAGCGCTGGCTGGCGGCATGCACGACGGCAGCCATTGGCATCTCTCCGCGGGCAATTTCGCTTTCGGCAAATTCAACGATCAGAATGGCATTTTTAGCAGCAAGGCCGATGGTGGTGAGCACGCCGACCTGAAAGAAAATATCGTTTTTCATACCCAGCAACATGACCCCCGCCACGGCACCGAGCAGGCCCAGCGGAATCACCAGCATCACGGCAACCGGAATACTCCAGCTTTCGTACAACGCGGCCAGACAAAGAAAAACAAACAAAACGGATACGACATACAGCACCGGGGCCTGATCGCCGGAAATTTTGTCCTGATAAGAAAGCCCTGCCCATTCCAGATTGGTATCCGCCATGCTGGCCGCCGCTTTTTCAATCATGGCCATGATGTCACCAGAGCTGGCTCCGGCTTCTCCGGCACCACTGATTTCAATCGCAGGCAACCCATTAAAGCGTGCCAGCTGCGCCGGTCCGGAGGTCCAGCGAGTGGAGGCAAATGCAGAAAATGGTGTCATGCCGCCATTCACACCACGCACATACCATTCACCCAGATCCGACGGCTGAGCACGGTATTCGGCGGCGGCCTGCACCATGACCTTTTTTACCCGGCCGTGATGAATAAAATCATTCACATAGGCGCCACCCCAGGCCGAACTTAACGTGGAATTAACATCGGCCGGACGCAGCCCCATAGCCGCCGCTTTTGGCTGATCTATATCGATGCGTAATTGCGGAATAATGTCGCTGCCTTCGGCATCGGCAAACAGAACGTCCGGTGATTCGCTGATGCGCTCCACCAGCTCATGCGCTTTGGCGGTCAGAGCCTCAATTCCCACCGCCGCCGTATCCTGCAACCAGAATTCAAAACCGGCGCTGTCACCGAGACCATCAACCGGTGGCAGCACCATGGCGAACATACGCCCGTCGCGTAATTCTTCATTCAGAATACGGGTTGCCCGTCCGGCAATCGCCTGTGCGGTATTGTCACTGCCAGGACGCTCATCCCAGTCGCGCAGGTTAACAAAAGCAATACCGGCGTTCTGACCTGAGCCGGAAAAGCTGAAGCCGGAGACGGTATAAATAGCAGCGGTATTATTTTTTTCCCGGGTCAGAAAATAGTCTTCGATCTGGCGCATTACTTCTGCCGTGCGCTCATAGGTCGCCCCCGGTGGCAGCATATAGCGCACCATGACCGTACCCTGATCATCTTCCGGTAAAAAGGTGGTGGGTAATTTCTGATACCCGTAATAAACGCCCAGTCCCAGCAACAGATAAATAACAGCAAAACGACGCGGACGGTTAAGAAATGCCTGTAAACGCCGGCGGTAAGCAGTCTGCAGCCCGCCGATTGCCCGGGCCAGACGGGCGCTCCAGCCAGTGGCCGGTGCAGCGTCCTGCTTTGTGCGTAACAGGCTGACACACAATGCCGGCGTCAGGGTCAGTGCCACCAGAACCGACAAGCCCATTGCCGATACCAGCGTCACAGAAAACTGGCGGTAAATCACACCAACAGAGCCGGGGAAAAATGCCATCGGCAAAAATACCGCGCCGAGTACCACCGCCACACCGATTAACGCACTGGTGATTTCCTTCATACTGCGCCGCGTAGCCGTCAGGGCATCCACACCCTCTTCCTGCATAATGCGTTCGGCGTTTTCCACCACCACAATGGCGTCGTCCACCAGCAAACCAATCGCCAGCACCATGCCAAATAACGTCAGGGTATTAATGGAAAATCCGCCCAAAGCCAGCACTGCGCAGGTACCCAGTAAAACCACAGGCACTGTAATGGCGGGAATTAAGGTTGTGCGCCAGTTCTGCAGAAACAGAAACATCACCAGCACCACCAGCGCCACGGCCTCGGCCAGGGTTTTAAATACCGCACTGATGGAGCGTTTGACGAAACGGGTGGCGTCTTCCGGATACATCACTTTAACGCCATGGGGAAATGAACGGCTGAGCTGCTCAATCCGCTCTTTTACTGCGGCAGCCGTCGCCAGTGAATTGGCGCCGGGGGTTGTCATAATCGCCAGTCCGGACGCCGGCATACCATTTAAACGCGAAATACTGCCATAGCTTTCCTGCCCGATTTCGACCCGGGCAACATCCTGCAGCCGCACCAGTGCACCGTCAGTGCTGGTTTTCAACACCAGATTGCGGAACTCATCCACCGTCCGCAAACGCGACAGCGCCGTTACTGTAACGTTGAGTTGTTGCTGATCCGGCGCTGGCAGAGCGCCCAGTTCGCCCACCGGCACTTCCGCATTCTGCGCTTCAATAGTGGCGATAATGTCCTGCGGCATCAGGCTATAGCTGGCCAGCTTGTCCGGTTCCAGCCAGATACGCATCGCATAAGGTGAACCGAAATTCTGTATGCGGCCAACACCCGGTACGCGGCTTAACGCATCCAGCATGCTGTTACTCAGCCAGTCGGCAATATCCGAGTTACTGCGCGCGCCGCTTTCGTCATAAAACACCGCCACCATCAGAAAGGTGTTCTGCATCGCCGTCACCGAAAGGCCGTTCTGCTGAACCTGTTGCGGCAGACGATAGGTCACCTGATTGACCTTGTTCTGCACCATCACCTGCGCGACTTCGGCATCCTGACCGTGCTGAAAAAACAGCATGATGTCGGTTTCACCACTGGAAGAACTGGTGGAATTAAAATACAGCAGTCCTTCCAGTCCTTTCAGCTCCTGTTCCAGCACCTGAGTCACGCTGTTTTCAACAACAGCGGCTGACGCACCGGGATACATCGCTCCCACGCGCACGATCGGTGGCGCAATATCCGGATACTGCGCCACCGGCAATGTACGCAGGGTCATCAGGCCGGCCAGCATAATGGCAATGGCCACCACCCACGCAAAAACCGGACGATCAATAAAAAAATGCGACACCATAATTTACTGAGCCTCCGCCTGTATCTGCAGGGTATCTGCCCAGTTGCGGGCTTCGGTAATCCGCCCCGGCCACAGACGCAGGCTGCCTTCCATCACCAGCCGCCCGCCATCCGGCACTCCGGCCGACACCAGCCAGTCACTGCCGGACTGGCCCTGAACATTCAGAACACTGAGCTGCGCCCGGCCATCACCGTCCAGAATCCAGGCTGTGGCATCACCGCGCTCGTTGTAACGTACGGCCTGCTGCGGGATTCTGTACAGCGCAGGTGCCACGCCCTGCTCAACCCGGGTGCGGACATACATCCCAGGCAACAGCAGGCCCTGTGGATTGGCAAACTGGGCGCGCATGGTGACCACGCCGGTATCAGCATCGACATTCATTTCCGTCAGCTTGAGCTCTCCGGCCAGTGGGTAAGCACTGCCATCCTCCAGCGTCAATCTGACCTGCTGGCTGCCTGACAGCAGCTCGCCGGAAGCCAGGCGGCGGCGGATATTTACCTGATCGCGACTGGATTGAACGATGTCCACATAGACAGGATCAGACTGGCGCACCGTTGCCAGCGGTTCATTCTGTCCGACCACCACTAACGCGCCTTCGCTGATCAGTGAGCGGCCGATACGACCATCGATGGGGGAGCGGATACCGGTGCGTTCCAGATCAATACGCGCGGCATCCACTTCGGCACGCGCCGCTTTTACTTCGGCCACGCCCTGCTGATAGGACGCCAGCGCCAGCTCATATTCATGCTGGCTGACCCCTTCGCTGTCCACCAGTTGACGATAGCGCTCCACACTGATGTTTAAGTTCACCAGGCTGGCCTCCGCGACGGCCAGCCCGGCTTCAGCACGGGCAACCACCGCACGGTAACTGGCATCATCAATCTGATATAACAGCTGCCCTGCCGTAACATCAGCGCCCTCCTCAAACAGGCGCCGCACCACTATGCCACTCACCTGTGGACGCACTTCCGCCGAACGAAAAGCCGATACCCGGCCAGGTAATTCACTGGTCAGGATTTCCGGGCCGGACTGCAGAGTGAGCACCGAAACCTTTGCCGGAGTTTCTTCTTCGGGAGCCGGCTCCGGAGCGGACGAACAGGCGGTCAATAACAGCAGCGACCACAGCAGAGACAACAGACACAGCCTCCGCCGAATGGATATTGAATAACTCATGGTGGTTATAAATTCCTTCACAAAAGATGGCAGCGTCATGCCGCCAGCGTGGCACCGCCATCCACCACCAGATCATGCATGGTGATATGGCCTGCCAGATCAGAGGCTAAAAAAATAACGGCGTTGGTGATGTCGGCCGGGGTCGCGACCTTGCCCAGCGGAATACCGAGTTTGTACTGCTCGGGCAGACCGCCGATGGTGCGCTGATAGCCATCGGGGAGCATGGCACGCAGCATTGGGGTATCGGTGGAACCCGGCGAAACCAGATTGCAGCGCACAGCAAAAGGCGCCAGCTCCAGAGCCGCACACTGGGCAAAACTGCGCACGGCTGCTTTAGAGGCACAGTACGCTGCCATATTCAGCCGTGGTACATGGGCCGCATTGGACGACACCGTTACAATGCTGCCACGGCGCTGCTCTTTCATCGCCGGACTGAGTGCACGGATCATAGAAAAGACGGCACGCACATTAACGGCAAAACAGGCATCCCAATCGGCCATCGTCAGATTGTCGAGACCGCCCAGACGTAAAATACCGGCCGCATTAATCAGAATATCGGGCACTGCATGGTGCAGATGATCCGCCACACAGGCCTGCACATCGCCGTCACGACTCAGATCAAGTGTTTGCCGGCGAAACGCATAGGCTGCCGGCGGCTGACTGAAAGCCAGATCAAAACCTGTGACGTCAGCACCCAGCGCCGTTAATTGCTGCGCGACCTGCCAGCCAATCCCCTGACCGGCACCGGTAACCCAGGCATGGCGTCCGGAAAAATCAAATGCGGCCATATTTATGCCGCCTTTGCCGCTTGCCGGCGACTGAGTAAATCCCACCAGGCATTAAAGGTGGCCTGGCGCGCCAGCTCTTCAAACTGCACGCGGATACCGGCTTTATCCCATTCACCAATCAGCTGCATTACCTGCACCGAATCCAGACCGTAATCGACCAGCAGTTCGTCGCCGTCGAATTCATCGGCGCTGATTTCCAGCAATTGCAACAGACGCGCCTGCAGACCTTCACGGGTCAGTATTCCGGCCTTGTTATTTTCAGCAAATAAATTCTGAGTCGTGATCACAGAACCGCAGCGGCCTGCCACATATTTCAGTGCCATGACATGTTCGGCGTGGGAAAAATCAGCGACCGCATCCGCCACCATAAAAGGCTGAATATCACGCATAAAGGCATCCAGCGCCGTGGTCAGGCAGCCAATATGTGCATAAACACCAACAATGATTAACTGATCACGCTGCCAGCCGAGCATTTTTTCCTGCAACTCAGAACGCTGAAAAGCGCTGTAACGCCATTTAACCAGTACAGTGTCATCTGTAGCCGGGGCAATGGCCTGAGCAATTTTGCATTGCGCAGGATCGGCCTTAGTCAGCCCCGGCCCCCACATATCATTTAACAGCGCACGCTCGGCATCGCTCTGCTCCACCGGCTGTGCTGTATACACCACAGGAATACCCTGCTGCTTTGCCCACTGATAGATACGTGCAATATTGTCGGTAAGAGCACGCATAAGCGGGCTGTCTTTGCCGTAAAAACGCAGAAAATAATCCTGCATATCATGCACCAGCAATACCGCACGCTGGCTGTCGACCGTCCAGTTAACCTTATTTTTTGGCAGCTCGTCGGCTGCGGGCAATAAATAGGAGGTGATATCGGGAATACTCATAAAAAACCTCAGATAACAGGTGCAGCAGTAAAAATCTGCTGACGTAATTCTTTTTTGTCGGTTTTACCGACGGCGGTGAGTGGCAGCGAGGCCATAAACTGAAAGCGGTCAGGCAACTTAAATTCAGCGACCCCCTGAGCACGCAGGTATTTGCGCAACGCGACAGGCTTTAATTCACTCTGCTTTGTGGTTTTGTGCGCAACGATACAAGCCAGGCTTTTTTCACCGAGCAAAGCATCCGGCACAGAAATCAACGCTGCCTGCAATACATCAGGGTGACGCAACAGAATATTTTCAATTTCTTCAGCGGCGATTTTTTCACCGCCACGGTTTATCTGATCTTTTACCCTGCCGACTACTCTCAGGTAGCCGTTTTCGTCCTGTGTCACCAGATCTCCGGAGATATAAAATCCATCCGGATTAAAGGCGCTGGCGTTATACTCTGCGGCGTTAAAATAACCGCGAAAAGTGTAAGGGCCACGGGTCATTAACATTCCGGTCTGACCACAGGCCACAGGTGTGTGACTTTCAGGATCAACGATCCACACTTCATCAGCGCTGCTCATCGGACATCCCTGAGTGGTGAAAATACGCTCATCACTGTCATTCAGGCGGGTGTAATTCACCAAACCCTCGGCCATACCAAACACTTGCTGTAACTGACAGCCAAGCTCAACGGGTACACGTCGTGCCAAAGCTTCAGCAAAACTGGCTCCGCCTACCTGCAGTAATTTAAGGCTGCTTAACTGCTGTTGATAACCGGGTGCCGCCTGTAACCACAGGATGACCGCCGACGGCACCAGCGCAGTCATAGTCACAGCGTGTTTTTCAATTAAGGAAAAGCAGCGCAGAGGTTCAGGATCACGCGCCATAACGACACAGCCACCGGTAAAGAAGACACCTAATGCTCCCGGCGAACTGAGCGGATAATTATGCGCCGCAGGTAATGCACACAAATAACGTGTGGCACCATCAAGCTGACAGATTTCTGCACTGCGGCGTACGCTATAGTAGTAATCGTTATGTGTCCGGGGAATTAATTTGGGAGTACCTGTACTGCCGCCTGAGAGCTGAAAAAATGCAACCTCTTCTGCTGCACTGTTACAGTCAATATCCGCGTCAACATCCACGTCAACATCCACGTCAACAGTCATGGAACACAGACTGCTGAGATGCAGTGCAAAATTGCATTCCCCTGCAGAACAAACCAAATCCAGTGCCGGAGCCAGTGTCTTTAATTCAGCAGTAAAGACCTCATCGGTAAACAGCGGGTGCTCATCACTGATCACCAGTAATGCCGGATTCAACTGACTGGCATAAGCACGCAGCTCCAGTTTCTGATGACTGAAAAGTGCATTAACCGGGGCAATACCGGCTTTCAGTAAGGCAAAAAAAACAATGTAAAATTCAGCGATATTCGGCAGCTGCACCAGTGCAGTATCACCAACACCTAAACCACGTCGGACAAATTGCGCTGCCAGGTTATTACTTAAACGATTCAGCTCTGCATAAGAAAAATGTCGTTCCCCACAGATAACAGCAGTGCCTTGATTATCACGATGGCGCTGCAGAATATTGCCGAGCGGTAAGTCCAGCCAGAATCCCTGCCCGCGATACTCATCCTCCAGAACCTGCGGCCAACGGTTAAACGGCAGAGAAGGCCTCATAGTGTTACTCCGGAAAAATCGGCATCCAGCGCATTGAGCATGGTCTGCATTTTTGCACGGGTTTCTGCCCATTCACTTTCCGGCGACGAGTCTGCGACGATACCCGCACCAGCAAAGATCTGGATCCGGTTTGCAGTGATACGCCCACAACGGATAGTCACCACCCACTCACCATTGCCTTCAGCGTCACACCAGCCGACCATTCCTGCAAATGGCCCTCGTTCATAGGGTTCTATAAGCTGAATAAGTTTATATGCCTGAGCGGTAGGAGAGCCGCAAACAGCAGGCGTAGGGTGTAACTCAGTAGCGATTTTCAATGGATTCATAGTCGCATCATTAACCTGACCGTGAATGCAGGTTGATAAATGCCACATAGCCGGAGTACTGATTAACGACGGAGCATCGGGAATATCAAGTTCCTCGCACCAGGGGGATAAAACCTGACGAATATCATCAATTACCAGCTTATGTTCGTATGCATCTTTCGCTGAACGTAATAACTGTTCACTGACCTGGCGATCTTCTGTTGCATCTGCACGCCGGCGTGCTGAACCCGCCAGAGGATTCGACATAATTTTTCGCCCCTGCTTGCGCAGTAATAATTCCGGGCTGGCACCAATCAGCTCAGAACCATCAGCCAGTGGAAAACGAAAATGATATCCGGATGGATTTTGTGCACGTAATCGCTGAAAAACAGAACCAGCATCCAGAGGCCGGTCAAGGTCCACATTCAGAACCCGAGACAGAACCGTTTTGCGAATATCACTAAGACGGAAATTCGCCACAGCCTGCTCTACAGATTGCCGGAAACGCTGCTCACCCGGCACGCTGTCACAGGAAATAACACGCGACCTTATTGCCAAATCAGGCACCGGGAAAACTGGCGCCTCCGTCAGGAATTCGCTCTCGCGGGGTACATAAAGAGCGGCTGCCTGCGTACGATCAAATGGAATACAGCCCATTACCAAGGGTCGTTTCTGACCATAAGCGCGCGCACGATTTAATGCTGAATCAACTGAACGTAAAAACTGCAGCCGCTGAACAGCATCAACACCTACAGGCTGACAAACAGCCTCTGCGATACCCCGCGCCTGAATGCCCCCCTGAGATGAAGCATAAAAAAAGCAGGCGTTTTCCGCATCAGGATGAGCGCTGATGCCAGAAGCCAAAACAGGATGAGAGGAATTTTCCTCAATACCGGATACAGGGTTATTCACTTGACACCTCAGCCTCAAACGCTAATGATAATGCTTATCATTTTACGGTACATCACCATCAGGATGAGTGTCAACAAACGTCAAGCAAGAATTGGCTATTTTTTTCTTCTGCTATTTAAACGGATTTTATGAAATTCTTTTTTAATCCATTCCGCCGCCAGAAACCGGGATTTATTTTTTCTCCTTTTCCGCTTTCTTCAGGTTTTCTCTCAGTAATTCTTCTTACAAATCATGCCCAGGCCGAAACCCATGATTTATTATCACTATTTAAAGCGGGCCAGATGACAGACCCAACTTTAAACAGCTCAAGGGCGCAACTGGCCGCTGACCAACTCACCACAGATATTGCTCTTGGTAAATTATTGCCGCAGATAAATGCACGGCTGGAAGTGACCAGTACAGATGATGAGACAGGTAATGGCGGCAGCCGGTCAGGGGAAATAATTCTGCAACAAAGTCTGTTCGATCCGGTTGCCTGGTATGACTACCGCGCAGCTTATGCAGAAAGCGCAGCAGCAAAAACAGCCTTCAGTGACACTCAGCAACAATGGCTGCTGACACTTATCCGGACTTACGCAGACACCCTGCGGGCAATCGCCGCACAGGAAGCCGCCAACACTGATACTCTGGCATTTACTGAAGCATTGCACCATGCCAGTCAGCGCCATACTGCGGGGCTTGTTGTAAAAACAGAAGTGCTGGAAGCACAGGCCGCACTCGACAATGCGTATGCAGCGGCTCATTCAGCCAAGGCAGAGCTCAGCCTGCAACTGGAAATACTAAGCCGTATCAGCAGTCAGCCGGTAACTGCTGTTACACCATTTACACCCCGCCTTGAATTACAGCTGCCTGATGAGCAACAGCTGAACCAGTGGTTGCTGTCGGATGGAATTAATCATCCACAGATTCAACAGGCTCAACAGGAAGAAATTAAAATGCGGCTGCTGAATAAATCAGCTGCAGCCGCACATTTCCCCAAGGCCGATTTTACCGCCACCGTTCAGCATACGCAGGGTTACGGTAATAAACATAACGAAGGAACGACAACGATGCTCTCGGCCAAAATCACTCTGCCATTACTGGCCGGAGGCAGCCACTATGGTGAGCAGCAGAAAACTCATTGGCAAGCTATCGCTGCCGGACATCAGCAGGAAGAAAGCCGGCGGGCAGTACGCTTTGAGCTACGCCGCCTGTTACGACAGATACGCTATGATGTGATGAATATTAACGGACGCCGACAAGCAATTATTTCTGCTACGTCTGCCATGAACGCAACACGCAGTGCCCATCGCATTGGAACCCGCAACATGGTGGATGTCCTCAATGCTCAGCGTACATTATCGGCGGCAGAAAAAGAGTTCGCCAATGCGCGTAGCGACTATATGACTCACCTGATGGAACTGAAATATTATGCCGGCGCTCTTGATGAAACAGATGTAGCTTTGATGAACCGCTGGTTTTCAGCTGACGAGAACTGAAGTAAGAACCTGTTTATCTGTCAGAATCCAGTCAGCGCGATAACAGCGTCCCTGTGTTACTCCCGGAGCCAGTGTTTTTTTCAGCGTTATATCACAATAGCCGCACTGTATTTGATCAGGTAAATACAGATAATGATGAGTCTGACAAAGCGGATGAACAGCAATTACCGCGACATCGGTAAAATCAAAAACCTGCCTCACTTCCGGCCACAGGGCTTTATATAACGCTTCTTTAACAGAAAAGATCAGGCTTAATGCCACGTTTTCAGTAAAATGCAGATTGCTTTTTAACAGCAGTTTTTCAGATGCATCACATACCTGATTGAACACCGCCGCAGCGATATCCCGGCTCATTATATTTTCCAGATCAACACCCAGAGATCTGGCCGACGTTGTTCTGGCCAGCAGACAAACCGCCTCAATACACTCGCCCGTACGCACATGGCTGATCGACCCCACCACCGCTGGCGGAAACTGCGGACAACCACCAGCATCACTGCCAATATTAAATTCCCCGCACTCACCCGCCATCCGCAAAGCCTGCCGGGCTGCCCGACGTCCGGCCAGATAAGACGCCTGACGCACAGGTGAAGCC
>FLOH01001326.1_pt1 | contig 39211 bp, 39 predicted proteins | sample 756751 | NCBI WGS metagenome assembly FLOH01 (sample SAMEA4026879, study PRJEB14308) | marine metagenome | biome: coastal water; material: water | depth 74 m
AAATTTCGGATCAGCAATTTACCGTGCTGACTAAAGAGCGACTCAGGATGGAACTATACGCCCCAGAGCGGCAGTTCGCGATGACGCATCGCCTGCACCTCGCCCTCGTCGGACGGGTCCGTGCTCCACGCGATCGGCACAAGGACGTCCGGCAGTGCCGCCGCGTCGGTGACCAGCGAGTGATAACGGGCAACCTCGAACGGCGTGGGGATGCCCTTGAACAGCCCGGTCGCATCGTGGCGAATGGGGCCGGTCTTGCCGTGCATGGTTCTGTGGGCGCGCACCGTGCGGCCGCCGAAGGCCTCCCCGAGAGACTGATGACCCAGGCAGACGCCCAGCATCGGGATCCCCTGCCCTCCGAGCGTTTGGAACGCCTGAACACTGACCCCCGCCTCAGAGGGCGTGCATGGGCCGGGGGAAACCACGATCCGTGAGGGCTTCAGGGCAGCGAGTTGGGCTACGGTTCGCTCGTCATTGCGGACCACAAGGGGGTCCTCACCAAGTTCGCCGAGTAACTGGACGAGATTGAAGGTGAACGAATCGTAGTTGTCGATGACGAGCAGCATTACTGGGCCCCGGGGCCGATGGTATCCTTGTGACGACGGCCCAATCTAGCTTACCGTCCTACGGTCAACAGTCCGTTTCGTGAAGAAACTTGAGGCCCTGGGTCGTATGCGGCGGGTAGGTCGACTGTAGCCCACCGCCTCTCCGACAGGAGGACCCTTGTACTCGCGCTGTCTGGTTTGCGCCACAGCATTTGAACCCAACGATCAGTTGGAGCACTTCCCCAACGGGCGGCGTGTGGCGTTCGATCCTGCGCGTGGCCGTCTGTGGACGATCTGCGGAACCTGCACGCGCTGGTCACTTGCGCCGATTGAGGACCGCTGGGAGGCCCTGGAGGAGCTTGAGAAGCTCACCGTGGACAAGGCCCGGATCCTGTCGCAGACCGAGAACATCGCTCTGCTCAAGGTGGGTCCGCTTGATATCGTGCGTGTGGGGAAGGCTCACCTGACTGAGGAGGCATGGTGGCGTTACGGGCGTGAATTGGCGTCGCGCCGCAAGCAGTATAAAAAGCTTTCCCTAGCCGGTACGGCCGCCGCCGGTGCAGTCGTGTTCGGGGGGTGGGCCACAGGGGGAGTGACCTTCGTTGGTATGTGGTTCGTGATGAAGCACTCGCCGGACTCCATTACGGACGCTGCACGCTGGCTACGGTTTGGTGGCGCGGCTTGGCGGGGTGAAAAGGAATGCGGCGGTTGCGGATACACGTTCCGTTCCCTGTCTTACGGCAACCGAAGCGGGATCGGCCTTTTTCCAGGAGACGAACCGGGAAAGATCGACATCGTCCAACGATGCCCTAATTGTGGGCTCTACCGAGACGGTGGGCTCCGCTTGCAGGGTGAGGTCGCTGACCGCACGCTGCGGCGTGTGCTGGCCTATCACCACTTCGCGGGCGCGTCTGAACGTCGCGTTGTAGCTGCCGCACGTCTCATTCAAGAAGCTGGATCGCCGCAGGACTTGGCCAGAATCGTGGTCAACGACGGCCGCCGACTCGGAGACCTACAGCGGACGGGTGCCATCGCCCTGGAGATTGCCGCGAACGAATCCGACGAACAACACCTCCTTGAGATGGAGCTCGCTCAGCTCGAGGCCCGCTGGAAACGAGAGGAGGAGCTCGCCGAGATCGTGGACGGGGAGTTGACGCCCCTCCCCATGGTGGAGACGCTCCGGCGAAAGATCACAGGGCGACAGTAAGCTTACGGGCGGGCGCCCCCCGCCTCAGCGAGCGGCTTCCATCTTCCAGAAGATGATTCCCCCGGCCTGCTGGCCGACCGCCGCGGACCCCACCATCTCGAAAGTGCGCAAATCGTACACGTCGACCTTTCCCGCCTCCGCCCCCTTCCCCTCGTTGCCGACGAAGGCGTAGCGCGAGTCAGGCGTGACCGCGACGCCGTGTGTCACGGTTGTACTCGAAGGAACCGTGGCCAGAATCTCCCCAGTCTTTGCATTGAAGAACTGCACTTGTCCGACGCTCTTCAGTGAGGCCACCAGCACCCGACCATCCGCCGTGAGCCCGAGGTTGTAAGGCGCACGACCCGTCGGGAACTTACGCTCCAGGGTCCAGGTCGCCCGGTCGACAACCAGGATCTCGTCACCCTTGTTGCACGCGACGTAGACCGAGACGCCATCGGGAGAGGGCTGGGCCCACGTTGGCGAGCAGGTGGCGGGCTGGGTCATACCCATACCCATTCCCATATCCATTCCTTCGGCGGGGCGGGACATGCCATTCGCCCCCGTGAGAATCTCCCCGACCTCGTACCCCTCCAGCGCCGTCTCATGACCCTTGGAAACGGAAAAGCGTCGACTGACCTCGAACGTGCGCGTGTCGATTTCGACCAGCTGATCATCCATCATGCAGTTCGAGTAAACGAACAGACCATCGGGCGCCATACGGAGGCCATGTGGCATGGTGCAGGTCGCGATTTGGTCGACCTCTACCATGTCCGGTGTGTAGACAACAGAGACCGTGGAAGGAACGTGTTCGCCATGGAGGTTGAAGTTCACGACGAATGCGTACAGGCCGTCAGGCGTGAGATCCAGCGTGGCCGGGAAGTTGCCCAAAAGAATCGGTGCCGCCACCAGCGTGTCCGGGCCGGCCGCGAACTTCCACAGCTTGCCGTCGGGGACGCCGTGCGCGGTGCTCATGTAGAGGTACTTCCCATCGGGCGACACGTTGAGTCCGTGCGGCCCCTCGGTTTCAACGGCCAATTCTCCCACAGGGGTGGTCTGGTCGACGGTCACGCCGTCTGGCCCGAAGCGGATGCGGTGGATCAGATCCGCAGACTCAGCACCCACGTAGACATAGTACACGGCGTCGGATCCGCTAGCCGTCGCGGGGCCGGTACCGCGCTCCGGCTGGCCACCGTACGAGCCACCGCAGGCGGCGAAGAATAGGGCGCAGGAAGCGAAGGCGGCGTGGCGTAGGGTCATCAGTCTTCTGTGGCCTTTTGGGTCAGGGTCAATTGCGCCGTGGGCCTACCTGACGCGAGTTTGCTCGGATCGTTGGCGCCGATGACAAGTCACGAGCGTAACGATGGGCTTAATAGGCCGAACCTGAGGGACCTTTTCAAGGGATTAGTATCAGAATGAGACGTCTGAGTATGCTCATTGCCGTCCTGGCGATGATGTTTGGAGCCCCCCTGTCCGCACAAGACACCAGTCTCGCGGCTGGCGTACGCGTGACCCAAATCGTCACGGATCCAGCCGAAGTCGTCATGGAAGCTGGCAGCACCATACCTCTTTCGATCCGAGCGCTGGACGCGGCTGGGAATGTGGTGAATGCTTCGCTGCGGGTGCGAGGAAGGGGCCTAGACTACTCCGACGGGAACCTTACGGCGGCTGAGGGCGGGGACTATGTGCTGGTTGCCTCTGTGGTCCTCCCCGGTGAGGCCACGGCTGCGCCGGCTTCTGCGACCATCGCGGTACATGTGAACTGGCCCGCAATCGCCCGGATCTCGGTCGAAACAGCGAACGATCACCGCCTCTATGCCGGGACGGAAGTTCGTTACGGTGCTCAGGCGTTCTTCGCGAATGGCATCTCGCGTAAGGGTGTTTCGTTTTCCTGGTCGACCTCCGACGCCGACGTGGCGACGGTGGATGCCTGGGGCAGCGTGACCGCCCATTCCCCCGGATCGGTCTCGATCACCGCGTCGTACGAAGGTGTTGAGGGTGCGGTCAGGCTCGCGGTTCCCGCGCTAGACGCCACGGCGCTCGAATTGTGGGGTGGGACCGACCAGGTACGCCAGGGTGATGTCGTGACGTTTCAGGCAGTGGCTACCGGCGGTGCGGCCCCCGTGACGGACGTGCCTGTGATGTGGTCCGTCTTCTTCGAGCCCGATGACACGATCAATGCCCCGGGTGCTGCTGGGATCGTCAACGAGGGCAAGTTCGTGGGTGAAGTGCCGGGGCAGTACACGGTGCTCGCGACTGCGGGCGACCTGGTCGCGCGCCGTAAGGTGGATGTCCGGGCGCGCGGCGCTGTGCAGGACATCGAACTCAACGGCCGGGGCGGCGTCAGCGATCAGCGCTCATCTGACCTATGGATGTTCGAAGGTGTGGACGGTCGCGACTACGGCTTGACCGGCACGTGGGGTGCTGAGGGTTGGGCGTTCTTCTGGGACGTGACCAATCCGACGGCCATCGCGAAGATCGACTCCATCCAGGTCGACGCCCGCACCGTCAACGATGTGAAGGTCGCCCCGAACGGTCGATACGCCGCTCTATCGCGTGAGGGTGCTTCGACGCGCAAGGATGGCCCCGTCTTGGTCGACCTGTCCGACCCGATGCATCCGGTGATCGCTTCGTACATTGAGGACTCACACATCACCGGCGGCGTGCACAATATGTTCGCCATGGATAACTACCTGTTCGCGCTCTCGAACGGCGACAAGTACGTGATCTTCGACGTAACGGACTTGAAAAATCCGAAGTTCGTCAGCGAGTACAATCACCCGAATAGCCGTGTTCACGATGTCTGGGTGCACGACGGTGTCGCGTACTCCTCCGAGTGGGGCACCGGGGTGGTCGTTGTGGACGTGGGGAACGGAAAGTGGGGTGGGTCGATCGAGAACCCCGTCTTTGTGACGGCGGTCCCCTACCCCGTGGGTCAGACGCACGCGGCCTTCCCGTACTATTCGGAGTCGGCGGACAAATTTTACCTCTTCCTCGGCGACGAGATCATGGGTCGCGGCGATCAGGCGTGGCGCGGCACCGGGCTGAACACGGTCCCGGCGGGCCGAGATGGTACCCCCGTGGCGTTCAGCGGCTACGTGCACATCATCGATTTCACCGATCCAGAGCACCCGCTCGACATCGCGCGTTACGAGGTGCCCGAATTTGGCACACACAACATGTGGGTTGAGGACGACGTGCTCTACCAGGCCTATTACGACGGTGGGGTGCGCATGGTGGACGTCTCTGGTGAGTTGATGGGCAACCTTGCCACTCAGGGTCGTGAAATCGCGGTGTTCAAACCGTTTACGTCAGACGGGTTCACCCCCAATGTGAGCGTGGTATGGGGCGCACAGCCCTACAAGGGAAACATCTTCTTCAGTGACCTCACCTCCGGTTTGTGGTCGGTGAAGCTCAAGCCGACCCAACGGCCAATCAGCTGATGGCCTAGGTCATGAGATAGAGAAACGGGGTGGTCGCCATAGGCGGCCACCCCGTTTCTGCGTTGGGGGCTGCCCTAACCTGCCAGCAACGCATCCAAGGTGGTGACCGTACCGTGGGCTGCCCATCTAGCGAGGGTGGTCGCCTCAGCCTCTAGCCCGAGGCCCCACGTCGCGTCCGAAAGCGCGGTGACCGGATAGCCCCGGGCCTGCATTCCGTCCACGGCTTGCGTGACGCACACGTCACGCGCGACACCGATCACGACGAACTCCAGGGGGCGCCCGAGTTCCGCACTCAACCCGTCCAAGAACACCTCTGTCGACGGGTTCCCAACGAAGACATCGAAACGAGTCTTGTGAATGAAGACAGGTCGCTTTTCGTGGACCGCGCGCGCTGCGAGGTGGCTCGCTTCGACCTCGCTCGCCGTGTGGGACAAAACGAGGGGGGCCAGCGGCCGAATGGAAGGTGTGATAGCCGCCCCATCCCGTTCGCCTGGGTCGGTTGACCTGCCCATACAGTGTGGCGGATAGGTCCCCTGTGCGGGGTCCGGGCGTTCGGGGTCGATCTCAGCATCCTCAAGCCCGTGCCAGTCCCCCGTGAAGACAAGCGCGTCGCAGTTCGCGCGCATCCAGGCTACAGCACGCTCCAGTTTCGGTAAGATCTGAACGGAGCCGACGTCTGAGGGGTCACCGAGATCCTTCACGTAAAGGCGGCCTGCAGGGTCCAGGAAATCCACTTGGGCATCGACGACCCAACCCACTCGGGCCCGCGTCATCGGACCCGCTCCAGCCTCTCGTTGGGGCGATACCAACGTCCCACCTTTGCGCTCGGCTTTCCATCGAGACGCACGACATCCGCTGTGTAGTCGTAGTTCCCACGCACGAGGGCCGAGCCCACGCCGTAGGAATCGACCGGGACTCCGGCGGCCTCGAAGTGACGGATCTTCTCCACTGAAAAACCGCCTGAGACCACGATCTTCACGTGTTCAAATCCGCTGGAGTCGAAGGCTTGACGCACCCGCTCCACCAGTCTCGGGTCCACACCTCGTGGGTCAAAATCACCCATCTCGCCGCTGAGAGACTTGTCTGCCAGCGCAGCCGAGGTGTCGAGACGAACCCCCCAGAGCTTTTCACCTAGAGCCTGAGCGACCGCCAGCGACGTGCCAACGCAGTCGTTGTCGAAGTCGACGAGGGCAATCACGTTCACCTCGTCTGGCATCGCGTCCGAAAAGGCCACGGTGGCCGCAACCGTATCCCCACCAAAGGCAGCGATGAGTGCGTGCGGCACCGTTCCCATGCCCTCAGAACCCCACCAAGAAGCCTGCGCGTCCGTCGAGACACCAATCGCGCCCGCTATGTGTGCGGCCCACCCGTCCCCTGTCTGGACCATCCAGTGATCGTGCCGTGCAGGAAAGAACATGATGGGGCGCGGCCACGCGGCCTCGACCACCGCTCGGGTGTTCGTGGCGATCCGCGTGCGGCGCGCGAGAACACCCACATAGAGAGTCTCCAGGTGTGCGAAAGCCGCGTAGGATCCGGTGATGTGCATCACGGATTCCCAGGGCCTCGCGCGGTCGCCGTCATGCAGCGAGAACACTTCAAGGTCGTCGAACGTGTACCCTTCCGTGAGGCACAGCTTAAGAATCGCGATGGCTTCATCAGTTCCCGCGACAAACGCCTCGTTCTTCTGGAAGACCTGCATGGTCACGATAGGGTCGCGTCCCACGTGTTCAAGGACTTCCCGGGCGCGTACGAAGTACTTATCCGAGTAGTAACCACTCCGCATCTTCTCGACGGGCAGCTGAAAGATGTCCGGGTCGAGGCGCTGCGCGCTTCGGATCGGCTCGGGTGGACGGGATGAAATGTGGGGGTCGTTCATGGGCGGTCGAAGCGACGGTCTCCGCTGGAGTAAGCGAGCATCGTACCCTTCTTGTCCGAAAGGGACCAGAACGAAAGGGGCCCTGCCGGGTCACCGGCGGGGCCCCTCGACGATCTGGTCGGCTACGGAAAGGCGTCCAACGTGCGACCCGTCAGAGTTGACAGGTCATGTCCTGAGCGCAGCACATCGGTGACTTGATTTTTCCATGTCCCTGTGGGCACTTGGAAACCTGGACCGTGGAGCCATCGTCCTTGGTGAGGGTGTCGTTCACGAGATCTTCGCCGCACTTGGCGCAGGTCATGTTGACGCTCATGCCACACTGCTCGCAGGTGTAGGCAGCCATGATCAAAACTCCGCTCTAATGGTTTTATTGGGGTAGTGGGTGTGCATCAGAGTAACAATCTCTTGGGACTATGGCACGGGGCTACCGTTGGGGGAACTGAGTCACGGAGTACAGTTCGAGAATTCTCGCCACCCAGATCATGCGGACCCCAAAACCCACCCTCATTCGTGATCACGTCGTGGAAGACGGCGAAGCCGGGGGCACCTGTATTCCAATCAAGCGGCAGATCGGGACTTGCTCGACCTTGAGATTGTACAACCCAGGAATCGGAGTTCGATCCGCGTGTTTGAGGTCGAGCGCGTGCTCAACATCCTCCAGCGGCGGAAGTTCCAACGATCGACGGTCTCAAGTGGAATCGGGCGTTGAGCTTGCGACGGGTTATCGCCAGGGGGAGCAAAACGTAGGTCGAAGGACTTCGGCAGTCCGCGGATGCTGATCGCCGTGGGCCTTGTGTCGATTGCGACGCCGGAACGATAATCTCAGCCATCATGCCGACACTCCTGTGGATTCTCGGGATCACACTGGGAACATCGTTCCTTTGTTCGATCCTCGAAGCCGTCTTCCTCTCCGTGACCCACTCCTATATCGGGGTGCTTCGCGATCAGGGTGAGTGGGCCGGTGAGTGGTTCGCGAAGGCACAGAAGAATATCGACGAGCCGATCGCCGCGATCCTTACACTGAACACGATCGCAAACACCATGGGTGCGGCGCTGGGTGGAGCGGTCGCGGGACGGCTCTTCGGTAGCACGGCCTTCGCAGTGTTTTCCGCGGTGCTCACCTTTTTGGTACTCATCCTTTCGGAAATCATCCCCAAGACGCTCGGGGCCACCTATTGGCAACAGTTGGCGGTGCCCTCGGCCTACGTGCTCAGGGTCATGATCGGCGTCATGAAGCCGGTGTTGATTCCTTTAGGATGGATTACGCGCCTACTCACGTCGCGCGCCGCGCGCCCCACCATTAGCAGGGCGGAGATCGAGGTTCTAGCGGAGATCGGGCGACGTGAAGGCACGTTGGACGAAGACGAATGGCAGGTCGTAAAGAGTGTCATCCGTCTGGATGAGGTCTCGATCGGCGAGGTCATGACACCCCGGACCGACATGACCGCTGTGCCAGTGACCACGACGGTCGACGAGGCCCAACAGGTCATGCTCTCCACCGGACACTTACGACTGCCGGTATATGAGGGGACCATCGACACCGTGGTGGGGGTCCTGGTGGCCAGAGACCTTTGGCGCGCCAATCAAGACGGTGTCGTGGATCTGGCGGCGGTCATGCGACCCGCCCCCTTCGCTCCGAGTTCGAAAAGGGTCGAAGACCTCATTCCTGAGATGCGTGACAAGCGTATCAAGATGGCGATCGTGGTCGACGAGTTCGGCGGAACGGCGGGCCTGGTCACGCTTGAGGATCTGATCGAGGAGATCATCGGCGAGATTCAAGACGAGCATGAAGGAGACGAACCGGTCGACTTCCACAAGCATAGCGGGGGCCGGGTTCGGGTATGGGGCGGCGTTTCGCTACGTGATGCGACGTCGCGCTTGCACCTCCAGCTCACGGAAGACGAGGAGGAGGGCTTTGATACCCTCGGCGGCTTCGTCTTCGGGCGACTCAACCGGATTCCCGTTGTCGGGGATCAGGTGGACGTTGGCGTAGGCAGTCTTCGGGTTACGGGCATGCAAGGGCGGCGAATCGATTATCTACTGTTTGTGCCTAAGCAAGCCAAGTCGGACTAGCTCGCCTCTTCGACGGGCTTCTCAGAACCACTCTGAGCGCTGTCCACCTGAGCCTTCCTCTCCGCCTGCTCCTCGTGCCAAAACGAGAGCGCCAAGAGGATCGCGCCGCAGGTGATGGACATGTCCGCAACGTTGAAGATCGGAAAATTCCAAAAGCCGAGATTGATCGGCCCAATAAAGTCAACGACGCCGAGTCCCCATCGCACCCGGTCGTAGAGGTTTCCGATCGCGCCCGACACGACCAACGCGATGGAGACGATGCGCAGGAAGTCACGCTCTTCGGCTTGTTTTAAGAGGACCCCGAGTAGTCCAAGCGCGATCAGGGTCACCGGGACGAAGAACCAGCGCGAATCCTCACCGAGTCGAATACCGAAAGCCGCACCCTTGTTGTACGCGAGCGTGAGCGGAACGAGGCCTCCGAACAGTTCGCTGCTACGGATTGACAGAGCGTCGAGCGCCCACCGCTTGGTCCAGATTTCGAGAACCATGATGAGCGGGAGCGACAGGCTGAAGACGGTGAGCTTCGAACGCACTCGTGCCTCTTCTTTCGGGGTGGGCTGAGATCCGAAGCCAGTGTACGCATAGGCGGACGGTTCGTTCCAGTTGTGGTTTCAGGGGTGGATCTCACCGCCGCCGCCGAGCAGACGGTAGCGGACGTGTCCTGGGGCCTCACTCGTAGATTCAACGACCCGAGTACGACCACAGGTCTCGACCAGCCTTCGCCCGAGGTTCGGGGCAGAATGGTCTCTGCTTGAGGGCTGTCTTAAGTCGCGCCAACCAACTTGGAGAGGTCGATCTTGAATAGGTCGGCGGCGGTCTGCCACGCGATGTGTTCCCAGGCCTCGTCACTCACCTCAAGCGAATCCAGGAACTTCACATACGGGCCCATCGCTACCAGGGGCCAATCGGTCCCGAACATGAGTTGCCGTCCGGGATTGCCCATGTACGCGATCATGTCCTTCACACGGGTGACGAGGTAGCGTTCGAACTCGTACGTGAAGTCGCCGAGGATGAGACCGGAAATATCAGCGTAGACGTTGTCGTTCTTGTAGAGCACTTCGGCGGTGTCCTGAAACCAGGGATTGCCCAAGTGACAGATGACGAAGCGCACGTCGGGGTAGTCCACGGCGATGTCGTCGACAAGCAGCGGATGCGCCTGACGGACTTCCGCGTGTATGTGGCGGCCTCTGCGGCGGACAATTCAAACCGCGCGGACTTCGCGTTGACCATGGGCGCGACCGAGCTATGGAAGATCGTCACTGTGTACGACGGGACTCTTGCGGCGGCGAGCAGACTGGCCGTCTACGCGTACCTGTACGATGAATCAACGAAGGAGTTCGGGGCACGACAGACGCCAGCCCCAAGCATTACGGGCACCATCCCGGCGTCCTTAAGGGCGTCCGCCCTCGGCTACACGTTCGGGGAGAATATTAGCGGCTTCACGGCGGGGCTTGACGGTCGGGTAGACGATGTTCGCCTATGGAACGGAACCGCGCTAACGGCGGGCGAGGCAGATCTTGAGGCCATCGACGCGAACCCAGCACGGCTTCAACCGCACGTTTGCCACCACGCACGAGGACCCCCTCGCCGCGAGCGGTCAGGCTGGCAAGCGACGCGACACGATGGAGAACACCTACGAGGGCGCACGTCCAGAGAAGAAGGCGGCGCTCGCTGTGAACCTCGATGCGATGCTGAAAGGCGCCTGAAAATGACCACTACCTGCACACGAACCTGCACACTGATCCTAGAAACAAAACGAGCCACCACCGCTAAGGTGATGGCCCGTATGTACTTGCGCCACCGAGGCGCGAAGTGGAGGCGGCGGGAGTCGAACCCGCGTCCGCATTTAGTTCCAGTAGAGTCTCTACGTGCGTAGATCGCTAATTAGTGTCGCCTCAGACGGCTAGCGATCAACCGTTCCTCGGCCAGCCACCTTATCTCTCGTCCCCCCACCCGGTGGCAAAACGGGGGGACCAGCCCGAATTATCGGCGCTTCAGGAGCCGCCTCGGGCGGGCAACTCAGGAAACGGGCTAGTAAGGGTTACTTACGCGGCCATCGCCATGTTTGAATTGGCAATTGAAATTTTTCCCGAAATTTTACGAGGATCGAGACCTCGGCACGCTACCCCACATTCACCAAACACGTCGAAACCGTGACGCCCCCGGTAGAAAGCGGATCAATCCTGTCAAACATCCGTGGACAAGTTTACCCCTAGAGGCCCTACCCGGTCCACCGTTGCCCGTCGCGGGCCTACACGGGAACGGCGCCTCGGTGCTCCGCGAGGTAGCCTTCAAGGAGACGCTCCACGTCCTCGAGAGCCTTCGCCTGGAAGAGCTCGATACGGAGCAGCCTCCCGTCCGGCAGGCCTTTGGTGTACCACCCGAGATGTTTGCGGAAGTCCGTCACTGCGCGCTCCTGATTGCTCTCGAAGGCGATCGCGTTCCTCGCGTGTTCAAGGCATATCTCGAAGCGCTCTTCGACACCGGGGTCCTCTGGGATGGGCTCTCCGTTCAGTGCGGCCCGCGCTTGGGCGAAAATCCAGGGGTCCCCGTGCGATCCGCGCGCGATCATGATCGCTTGGCAGCCGGTTTCGTCGCGCATGCGCACCGCGTCTTCTGCCGAAGAGATGTCCCCATTGCCGATCACCGGAATATCAAGCGATTCCACCACGTCGCGGATCTCGGACCAACGCGCGTGACCTGTGTACATGTCAGCGCGCGTGCGGGCATGTAGGCAAAGGGCCTTGGCACCGGCATCCTGGCAGCGCAGCGCGATCCCGACCGGGTCACGGGACTGCTCATCGAAGCCGCTTCGGATCTTCACCGTGGTCGGCAGCGGTGTAGCGTCGTCTACGGCCCGGATCAGCTTTTCCACCAAATCGAGATCTCTGAGGCAGCCGGAGCCCCCGTTCCGTTTCACGACCTTCTTAACCGGACAGCCGAAGTTGATGTCGATGAAGTCCGGGCCATACGCCTCTGCCACGAACGCGGCTGCTTCGCTCATCATGCCCGCGTCGGCGCCGAAGATCTGAATGCCAATCGGGCGCTCCTCTTCTGAGAAGCGAAGGTAGGCCCGAGAGCGCTGGGTGTTCATCACGATTCCCGCAGCGCTGACGAACTCACTGACCACCACATCGGCACCGAAGCGCCGGCAAAGGCGCCTAAACGGGGATTCACTCACGCCCGCCTGGGGCGCGAGGTAAAGGGGCGTGGTTCCCCCTTCGAGAAGCGATAGGAAGTCCGTGGACATAAATCGAAGCTACTCAGCGCGCGGGTTGGGGTGAAGCGGCATGGGTGCTTTGGACTGCCGCGGGCGGATGCGAGTCGTTATTCTCTGGCCAGCGTTCTGTGCCAGATCTTCGTTCGAATCCAAACGAGTTTCTAGGCCAGGAGGCGAGGGTGACATTTAACGGAAAATGTTGATTCAGAGGCCATAGATGGAGTTGAAGGAACTTTTCTCGACTGAGTGCGTGAAGCTCAATCTGGAAGCCGAGACGAAAGACGAGCTGTTGCACGAGTTGGTGCGGCTGGTCGGGCTCGACGACAAATCCGAGGCAATTCTCTATAAGACCGTCAAACGCCGCGAGAACCTTGGTTCGACCGGAATTGGCAAAGGGATCGCGATCCCACACTGCCGGTCCCTGGTGGCGAATCGCCTACGCCTTGCCTACGGACGAAAGCCAGCCGGGATCGCGTTCAACGCCATCGACGGCGCCCCTGTCTACAATTTTTTCCTGATTGTGGCGCCCCCGCTCGAAGTCTCCAACCAGTACCTTCCGGTTTTGGGCAAGATCGCCCAGTTCGCGAAGGATCCGGAGGTGCCAGGCCTGCTTATGGGACTGACGCACCCTGAGGACTTTCTTGAGCTTCTCGCACAGAGGGCCCTCTAAGCAAGGTGGTGTGCGGCCGGGTTAGAGGGAGGATTCGCTAGGTCGTCACGGATCGAACGCGCGGGTCGTTCTACTTGAGGACGAACATCTTCAGGGTCTTACTCAAGCCGTTAACGGTCAACTGCACCAAGTAGATGCCGGACGCGACCTGACGGCCCGATTGGTCGGTGCCGTCCCAAAAGGCTTCGAAGCGTCCCGCCTGAGCGTATTCGAGCTGTACGACGGTCGCACCATCGCCCGCCGGATGACGTAACGCGACGGGTGAGGCGACCGGTTGACCCAGCAGATTGAAGATACGTATGGACACAACGGCGCGATGTCCGTCGACGAACAAGTCTTCCCCCAGCATGAAGGGAATTGTCGTCTCCGGGTTGAACGGGTTCGGGTAGTTCTGTTCCAGCTGAAATCCGTTCGCCTGTCCAGACGACGCAGGCGGGCCAGAGTCTTGTGCAGACAGGCCTGCTGCGGCGAACAAGGAGAGGAGGACGAATAAGACGCCGATCGTGCGTCTCATCTCTAGGTGCCTCCGCACAACTTATGTGCTGTAGCCTAAGGTCAATCGCGCTCCATGCGAGGTAATTCATCGGCGACTCACGCCACCTTTATTCTAGGTCTGAGCCGGGTGCCCGGTCAAGCAAAATCGTCGCGAAACGGTCCGTTCCTAGGGTTTTCGTACAGCGTAGGACCGGAATAGTTGCAGGCAGTCCCGACGGGAGCTAGTCCGGGACCCCTCGCCCATCGTCATGGCGCACCGTCGCACCGATTCCGTCCAGATGATTCAGGAGCGGGATCAAGTGCTTGCGCGTCACTGGAAGGACATCGCGAAAGTCTGACGGTCCGAGCCCAGTCTGGCCGCCTAGAGACGCTCGTAGCCGCCCAATGGCAGCTTCGATCACCGGTGACAGCACGTAGTATCCGTCAGCCACGAGAACGAGACGGCGCGCGCCCTCTAAATGTTTGAGCAAGGACCAGAGGTCGGGCCGACCCGCGAGCGTCGCTGGAAACTCGTCCACCAAGGGCGGTCCGAGGCCACCAGCCTCGTACAGACGCTCGATCTCCGACACAACGTTCTCCTGCTCGGGCGTAAGTTCCGGCTTGTGATCGGGCCGCCGAATGCCGCCCTCGTGCCGTTCGAGCGAGCCATCTGCGCACAACGTCTCGACGATGGCATCCGCCAACTCTGACGAGGCCCACGCGGGGACGGCCGCCCGCACGACGGACAGAGGAACCGCAGGCCTGAGGGGATCTTGGGCGTGCTCCGCGAGCACACAAGCGGAAACGGCCTCCCTGCCCTTGTCCACCGTGCCGGGTGAGAACGACTTCGTGGCCGTCGCCAGAGCCCCTTTGGAGAGGAGTGAACTCATGGCCATCGCGATCGCCCCGGGCGGGAGCCCAGTAAGGACCGGCAATGCGATGCTTGGCGCACCCTGCCACCCAGCAATGGACAACACCTCCAGGACGCAATCGCCTCCCTCGCCGTCGACGACGGTGTCGAGCGCCTTCCGGTCAGAACTCGAGAGCCGGTTCCGCTTGGGCGGGAGTGGCTCCGCGACCACGCCGCCACCGAACGTGGTCACCGGGGAATAGGCTCGCAGCACGACGCGGTCCCGAGCCCGCGCGAGCACTGGCTCCTCGAGACGCAACTGGACCCATCCCTCGCCGCCCGCCTTGATGGGACCTGGCTCTAGGAGCGCGGTGCGGGCCAACACCTCAGCAGTCCCCACGTGCACTCGGACGCGCTGATTGTGTTCGAGGGACCAATGGGTGTCGGGGAGAAGACGCGCGCGCACCGTGAGCATCCAGGTGGATTGCCATGCCGGGGAGGACACCAACGTGGCGCCGCGGGCTACGACATCCCGATCGGATCCGTCACCTGTGAGGGCTACGGCGCTCCGGTCCCCAGCGGACACCTGCGCGACCTCTCGGCCGTGGGCCTGGAGTCCTCGAATTCGGGCTCCGAGGTCGGCCGGGAGAATCCTTACCTTGTCCCCCTTCGCGAGGGAGCCTGTCCAGACCGTGCCGGTCACCACGGTACCGGTGCCCTGAATGGTAAACACACGATCGAGCGGCACCCGCGCAAGGTCGTCAGCAGACGTGGCTTCGACCCGTGTCGCAGCGTCCGCGAGCGCCGCCTTCAGGTCATTCAGGCCGGTCCCCGTAACCGCAGAAGTCGCGATGCAGGTCGCGCCCGCGTAGGGGGTGGCGGAGAGGACGTCCTCGACGTCGGCGCGAACCAGTTCGAGCCACTCGTCCTCAACCGTGTCGCACTTGGTGAGCGCGACGATCAACTGATCAACACCGAGAAGCTCGATGATGGCCAGGTGTTCACGCGTCTGCGGCATGACGCCTTCATCTCCAGCCACGACCAGCATCACGAGATCCATGCCGGCCGCGCCGGCGACCATCGCCCGCACGAACGCCTCGTGTCCGGGCACGTCGACCACCCCAAAGTGAGCGCCTGGAAGGTCAAGTTCGGCAAAACCAAGTTCGATCGTGATGCCGCGCTCCTTCTCCTCCTTCAGTCGGTCCGTGTCAGTCCCGGTCAACGCCCTGACGAGCGCAGTCTTGCCGTGATCGATGTGGCCGGCGGTGCCCAAGATGAGGCGTCTCACGTTGCCTGCACCTCTTCCTGCGGCAGGAGCCCATCCAAAAAATGGAACGACTTTAGTGGGCGAGGGACGAGGTGATAGGCGACGAAGTCGGAGAGTACCCGGAGGTGTCGGCGAGCGTGTGTGATCTCGGTGTCGAGCGTACCAGCGAGCAGAGCGAGGACCTGGCGACGCGCACCCGGGCCTAGGCGTGGACCGGCCGCTCCCTCGGCACATTCAGCGCACCGCACGCCCCCGGCTTCGAAGTCAAAACGCCCGACCTCTTCGCCTCCGAGCAGGGTATCACAACGGACGCATGAGTCGAGTTGGGGAGCGAACCCGAACGCCTCTGTGATCCGCCAGAGTCCGCTAAGTGCCGCTGCCGGAGCACCGGCCGCATCGGAAACTACGAGGACGTCGAGGCTGGACTCGAGCCCTTCAAACAGCTCGGGGTGGGCCTCTTGATCCGCATGTGCCAGCACGAGTTCAGAGAGCGCCGCGGCCCCAGCGAACCGAAGGACATCCTGTCCCAGCGGTGCGCGGAGATTCGTGCAACCGAAGTCCTTCATGGTGTGCAGATCGCGATCCTGCTTCAGGTAGGCCGTGAGGTCTCCCGACGCAAAAGTGGAGAGCGTGGTGGCTCCCTTGCCACTTCGGCCACGAACCCCACGTGCCATTACGCTCACGAGGCCATGATCACGGGTGTAAAAGCGGAGGATGCGGCTGGTATCCCCGTAATCGTGCGCGCGGAGCAGCACCGCTGGGGTGCTGACCGGAGCCACTACCCCGCCTCGCGCACGCGTTCAAGAAGTTCAGCTCGTCGCCGTCGGTACTGTGCCAGCTCGGCCTTCGAGGATTCGGCACTGTTGTCGAAGGCGGCGTCGAGTTGCGCAACCGCGATAAGAAGGTCTCTTCGCCCCTCGAGGCGAGGTCCTCCAGCCGTTGCATCAGCGTCGGCGCCCCGACGGACGGCGAACACCCCGACCGCGCCGAGGAACAACGCCAAGAGAAGCGCGGCCCATTCAATAGGCGGCTCGAACGGCGGATCGACGGCGACGAGCGCCACGGAGGGTGCTTGGAGGCCAGAGGTATTGAACCGCCGGTAGGTCGTACCCGGCTCCAACTCGGTATTCTCGACGAAGGTGAGTTCGCCGACATCCATGAGTGGGGCGGGTTCTCGAATCAGCAGTTCGAACTGACCTGTCTCGATCGGCGTCGGGAAGGTCACGTACGGGGTGTCCAACGTGTAACGAACCACGATCAGTCGTTCACCTGGACTCACGGGAGCCCGCAGCACCAGATCGCCTTCTGCGAATGTCGTTGCGTCTGGCGAGACCTCACTTTGACCAAGTGTGAATCCGGATGCCCCCTCAGGGAGTGGGTGACGCCACACGATCCCGGGCTCCCGAGTCACCACCGTGCGCGTCCCTGGATTTAGGATCTGAAAGAGGTCGGTCACACGCCACAGTTCTCCCTCTGGCTCGAGGAAGATATTCCGCTGTTGGAGCACCAATGGGAATCCTCCCTCTGGCGCCATAAGCGTGTCGAAAGCCTGGATTACATAGGTCGTGTCGAGTTGGACCGCGACGGTCACCGGGTTACCGAAGTAAAGCACACCATCGTGGCGAATCGACGCGAAGAACACGTCTTGGCGCGCCGGATCAGGGATATTCGGGAGGTGGAGTCGAAAAGAGCCGTCCCTCGCGATGGCCGTCGAGTCGACTTCCTCTTCCCCGTCCATACTCAGGTGGTGAAGGACCACAGAGCCCCGCGTCATCACCGTGTCACCGACCATAGCCTGTCCAATGAGCACCCCTTCGGCCCGCACCTGAGCGAACGCTGGCACCGTGCCCCCGATAGTAGCGAGCATGGGGATCAAGCAGATCGTGAGTCTGGAGCGTCGTGCGATGGCACGCCCCAGATCAGGGGGTGAAGCGACCAAAGTCCTCAGGGTTGAGTCTCTTGAGGTGTTCCTGTAGCTCTTCAGGCCCCATCGCGGACGGGGCCTCATGATAACGATCAGGATGATCTTCCAAGAGAAGGTCTGCAACGACACCCGAATCTTCCGTGAGCTCGATGGTCCCGGTTTCTAGCAACGAGTTCTGAACGAAGACCCGCGCCCCCGCCCTGAGCGCAACGGCAATCGAGTCAGAGGGGCGAGCATCCACCGAGATCAGTTCGCCGTCTCTCTCCACCAGGAGTTCGGCGTAATACGTGGCATCTTCTACCCGAGTCACCACGACCTTCTTCAGCGTGCCGCCCAGGCCTTGCAAGAGCGAACAAAACAGGTCGTGTGTAAGCGGTCGTGAGAATGCCATGTCCGCCATCTGCATTGCGATGGCGCGCGCCTCACTGGGCCCAATCCAAATGGGCAGCACGCGGTCGCCGTTGATCTCCTGGAGAATCACAACCGGCGTGTTGCTGGAGCTATCCAGCCCGAGACTCTGAACTTTGACCTCGACGAGCAACGGCGGCGGCCTCCGAACCGAGGGTACCCGCGGGGCGTTTTGCCCCGACGTGCCCACCAATACTCCGCAATGCCTCAGGTGTTCTACGCTAGCTGCCGATCGCGGTCTTGAGGTCCTCGATCCGGTCCGTGAGTTCCCACGGAAAGAACTGGACCTCGTCGCCGCCGGTCGTCGGCCTGCGGCGTTCGGGCGTCCTACCGAAGTGCCCGTAGGCCGCCGTCGGTGTATAGATGGGCGATCGCAGTCCGAGCCGCTCAATGATCGACGCCGGGGTAAAGTCGAAGACCTCGGTGATCGCGCGCGCGATTTCTCCCTCAGGAACCTCGCTGCTGCCGAAGGTGTTGACCCGGATCGAAACCGGTTGGGGCACTCCGATGGCGTAGGCGAGTTGGATCTCGCACCGTTCGGCGAGCCCTGCCGCCACGACATTTTTCGCAGCCCATCGGGCGGCGTAGGCAGCAGACCTATCAACCTTGGTGGCATCCTTACCCGAGAACGCCCCACCCCCGTGCCGGCCCACACCACCGTAGGTGTCGACGATGATCTTCCGTCCGGTGAGCCCTGCGTCACCATGTGGGCCACCAATGACGAAACGGCCGGTCGGGTTGATATGCAGGATGCACTTGTCATCGAAGAGGTGCTCCGGGATGACCGCTTTCACGACCTTCTCAGTGAGTGTCTCCACGATGTCGGACTGGCGGACGTCCTCGTTGTGCTGGGCGCTGATGACCACGGTGTGGACGCGAACGGGTCGGTCCCCGTCGTACTCCACGGTCACCTGGCTCTTTCCGTCGGGCCGCAGCCAAGGCACTTCGCCTGACTTCCGCACTTCCGCCAGCCTCTGCGTAAGCGCGTGCGCGTACTGGATGGTTGCGGGCATCAACTCCGGTGTTTCGTTGGATGCGTACCCGAACATCATGCCTTGATCGCCGGCGCCGCCTGTATTCACACCCAACGCGATATCGAGGGACTGCTGGTCCAAGTTGGTCAGGACCGCGCAGGTGGTGGCATCGATGCCGAACATTGCGTTGGTATAACCGATGCGAGCCAGCGTTCCACGGACGACGTCTGGGATGTGCACATATGACTCGGTGGTGACCTCTCCCGCCACGAGTGCCAGGCCGGTCGTCACAAGAGTCTCACACGCAACGCGCGAGTTGGGGTCATTCGCCAGCAGGTTGTCTAGGACCGCGTCCGAGATCTGGTCGGCGATCTTATCCGGGTGGCCTTCGGTGACGGACTCGGACGTAAAGAGCGTGTGGCTCACAGTATTTTCCCCGGGTGGAATTCCCAATGTGCCGCTTTTGGCGGCTAAACCCTACCGAATTACTCGGTGAGCGACAAGCTCCAACGGCCTTGGAAGTGCTTGAGATCCACGGAGTCGCCAACACCCTGGGCGAGGGCACGTATCACGTCCTGGCTCGAGGGCGCCGCAAGCGCGTTGTTCGCGGCCTCGTGTGCGTCCACAACCCTTATGTCGCGAATGAACTTCTTGATTTCTGGGAGGGACGGCCAAGCCATAGAAAGCGCGGTAATATCGAGTCCGAGCATCAAGAACGCGGCGAGAGGATTCGCCGCGAGTTCTCCGCAAACGCTCACTTCGATGCCCGCTGCCCGCCCTGCTTTGGCGACGTAGTCCAGCTGCCGAAGCACGGAGGGATGGAACGGGTTGTAGAGGTTCGCGAGGCGTGTGTTGGTTCGATCGACAGCGAGCGTGTACTGCACCAGATCGTTGGTACCGATCGAGAAGAAGTCCGAATGTCGGGCCAACTCCACGGCATCGAGCGCCGCCGCGGGGGTCTCGATCATGATTCCGAGCTGATAGTCGGACCGATATTCGATGCCGTCCCGATCCAGCCGGTCCTCTTCCTCGCTGAGCATCTCCCTAACACGTCGGATTTCCTCGACGTCGTTAATGAGCGGCAGCATGAGACGGAGGTCGCCGAATGGCGTCGCCCGCAGCAGCGCCCTGAGCTGGGTGCGAAAGAGCTCGGGTTCGTCCAGGCACACCCGTATCGCCCGCCACCCGAGGAACGGGTTTTCCTCCTGAGGCATGTGCAGAAATATCGGAAACTTGTCTCCGCCTAGGTCGAATGTACGGATATAGACCGCTCGCCCCGGGAAGGACTGAGCCACCGTCTTGTAGGCCTCAAATTGCTCGTCTTCACCGGGCATTGTGTTCCGCCCGACCACCAGAAACTCGGTTCGAAAAAGCCCCACACCGTCGGCGCCGTGGAGGCGGGCGGGTACCCCTTCCTCGGGTTGGTCGAGATTCGCGCGCAGGTCGACGAATTGACCGTCCTTGGTGACCGGCTCGAGCTCGGCGATGACTGAGATTTCGCCTTCCCACTCTTTCAAGCGTTCGCTCCGTACTCGGAACCGGTCGCGTTCCGTGACGTCGGGGTCGAGCACTACGCGCCCGAAGCGGCCGTCGACGATCACAAACTGGCCCTCACGGGCGCGCTTGGAGATATCATTCAGTCCCACGACCGCGGGAATCTTCAGTGAGCGAGCCAGAATCGCCCAGTGGGCGGTGCGAGTCCCCTGATCGGTCGCGATTCCGGCCACGTGTGCGGCGTCGAGGTGGACCGTGAGGCTCGGAGTGAGGTTCGGCGCGACGATGATCACGTCCTCGTGCTGGGCGAACAACTCCGTCGGGTCATGGTTGCCCAGGAGTCGATTGAGGACGCGGGTCATGAGGTCCTCAAGGTCGTTCAGGCGATCCAAAACCATCGGGTGCGACGTGCGGCTCCACATCGCCTGCAGCTCCAACATGCGCCACTCGAACGCTCGCTCAGCGCTCAGACGGTTCTCTTCGATGTAGCGCACTGTCCCGTCCACCACCGCAGCGTCGTCGAGCATGAGGATTTGCGGATCGAAGATCCGTGCCTCGACGTTCCCAAGGCGCTTCTCGGTGCGCGCCTTGGTCTCGGTGAGGCGCTCCGTTGCCCAGGCCCGCGCCTCATGAAACTTCGTGACTTCGCTCGCTGCAGCTTCTATCGGAATGGTTCGGTGGGGTACGACAGGGACACCCCAGTTCAGAATGAACACTTTGCCGGACCCGATCCCCTCGGAGGCGGGCATTCCGTCGAGTACGAGTGACATCAGTTTTCCTCGAAACCTCGGCCGACCAAGTCGGTGAGCGCAGCGACAGCGTCTTCTGCGTCGTCGCCTTGCGCGGCCACCCGCAACGAACTCCCCTGCTCTGCCGCCAGCATCAGCACGCCCATGATGCTCTTACCGTTTACCTCTAAGCCATCTTTCTCGACCGTGATATGCGCGCGAAAGCGGCCAGCGAGCTTTACGAACTCTGCCGCAGGTCGAGCGTGCATGCCGGCACGGTTCACAATCTCGACGAGCCGGTCGACACGGTCGGTCTCGCTCATCGAATCACCCCCCACATGGATAGAAGTACGACGGTCGTAACCACCGCGATTGCCGTCGGACGCCACACACGGTGACCGACCTTGAGTCCAACGACGAACGCGACGGCGCCCAGAACTCCCCAGAATGCCCCCGAGTCCGCCAGTCCGCCCTTATCCGACAGAACTGCGCCTACCAACACGCCAAGGATGAGGCTTGTCAGCGACTGGAGGCGAGCGCCCACCAGCGACAAATTGGCACGTCTGAGCGCTTGCGCCACTCCTTGACCTTCATGTAACCCACTGTGGAAGCCCCAGAAACGCAGTCCGAGGTGGCCCGCATTGTATACCATCATGAAGCCAGCCACCGTAGCCCACACGGGCATCCCGAACCACCATCCGACGAGTGCCAACATCGACACCGTAGGAAGCCACGTCGCCCAAACCAGCGAGTCGCCCAGCCCTCCTAACGGACCGCGCACCGCGGTCTTGAATCTCCTTACGGTCTCCGGATCGACCCCGTCGCCCTCCAAGCGCACTGTCGCGCCAAGCGCCAGCCCTGAGAGGTAGGGATGTGCGTTGAAGTGATCGAGATGGCGTCGGACTGACGCGTCGAGGGCCTTGGGATCTTGGCCGAAGATCTCCCGCAACGCCGGAAGCATTGCGAAGGCGAACCCGTTCCCAATCATGTTGTGGTAGTTCCACGACGCCTGAATCAGGAACGAGCGCACCAGCACTGACGTGAGCGCGAGACGAGAGACGTGTCGCCTCATAAGAAGCGCGCTCCGACAACGCCCAAGGCCAGGCCTACCGCGAATAGGAGCTTCCGACGGCGAAATCCGCCCAGATCATGAAGGAGGATCCCCACCGACACCGCCGCCCCGACGAATAGGAGGCCGTAGGACCCATCGACGGACAACGGCCATGACGGCGCCAAGCGCGAAACGAGGGCCCGTCCTGTCGCCGCGCCGAGGACCGTGATGACGGCCCCGCGGAGAAAGTCCAGTCCCACCCCGCTCATCTGCGCGAAAACAATCCGGCGCGGACCCGCCGAGACGTCCGTGGGCTCCGGTACCAGGTATCCGTTCAGCTTCCGCAGTTGTGTAACGGAGTAGGCGCCCATCTGACCCCACAGGAGGCCGATTCCAATCGCTAGCGGGAGCGCTCCTGCGGTGTCACTTGCAGTGGCCGCTGCCACGGCTACCACGGCTGCCGTTGTCCCGTCTGGAAAGCTGGCGCCGCCGCTGGGGATGGACACGAGCACGTAGATTTCAAGGATCGCGCCCACGGTGAGCCCTGTGACTGCGTCCCCGAGGAGCCAGCCCGTTAACGCGCCCGCGATGAGGGGGCGAGAGAACATGAACTGCCCTACGGAGGTGGCGTCCAATGCGAGCGCGCCACCCATGAGGCCGATGCGCAGCAGTTCCATCAAGACTCAAGCAGCGTGGACAAGGACACGCGAGGGGCATCGGGGAGGTCTCGAGCGCTCACGTTGGCGCCGAGATCCCCGAGGGCGGCCAAATCATCGACGTCCTGCTCCGTGAGGTGAAGATACGTGAGGACTTCACGCCTCCCCGGACCGTGATGGATGCCGCCGAGGTTCACGTCTTGCCCCTCGAGGCCCCCCTTCTCGCCGAGTCGACGCATGGCTGCAATGTCACGGGTGAGCAGGACGGTCCGCGGTGACTCGGCGAGCCACTCGGTGAGATCGAGTCGCCCCTGGTCAATGTCACAGAATACGACCTCGGCCGAACCGGCGCCCAACCGATAGAGATCCTGCTCCCAAGCACTCTGCGAGAGATCGGAGTCGACCACGATATAGCGATCCGGTCGCAGTTGATGACCCCAGCCGATCACCACCTGTCCGTGAATGAGCCGCTCGTCTACGCGAAAGAGGACGATGGACATTAGCGCGGGCCCAATCCGCACTCTCGGTGCCGAACGAACCTCTGGAGATAGGACACCGGGTGCCTTACGGCTTCGGTCCGGACGGAACGATCGCGGCACGCCCCTTCTCTACCAGCCGCACCGCGAGTTCCTCGAGCGGGGCGTCTCGATTGAAGACGAAGTCCAACAGCATTGGGAGGTTCACCCCACACACGACCACGCGGCGGAGCGAGTCTCGGCAGCACGAAAGCGCGGCCATTCCACAACTCCCCGATTGGAGGTCTACGAAGACCACGGCCCGATCGTCGCCCGCGATCTCGTCTAGTTCACTGCGAAGCTGCGCGGGGCCCTTGCCGTCGTTCGACAGTGCCCTCAGCCCGTCGGCGGACCCGCCTGCGATACGCCGCGCGGCAGACACGAGACCCTCGGCCATGGCCCCATGTGCGACGACGACGCCGATCGCTCCGGAGGAATCACTCAAAATCCTGCTCCAGATAACCCCGGAGCTTCTCGTCGAACGCCCGCGCCGAGTGTACCCCCGAGAATTTCAGGAGATGATTCATTGCAATGATCTCCGAGATCACCGTGATGTTTTTCCCCGGGTTGAGCGGAACCGTCACCTTCGGGATCTGCACCCCTAGTACTTCTTTGAATTCTTCGTCGAGTCCGGTGCGCTGGTAGTTGCCGTCCTGGTCCCACATTTCGAGGTTGACGATCACCTCGATGCGCTTCTGCTGGCGGATGGCCCGAACGCCGAACATCGCGGAGATATCGATGATGCCGACGCCCCGGATCTCCATGTGATGCTTCTGCAGCTCGTGTCCGCGACCGATGAGAACGTCGTTACCCTGCTTGGTCGCGATGACGAGGTCGTCAGCGACGAGCCGGTGGCCTCGTTCCACCAGATCGAGGACACACTCGGATTTGCCGACGCCGCTTTCCCCAACGAAGACCAGCCCGACACCATACACGTCGGCAAGTGAGCCATGGAGCGTTGTTGTGGGCGCCATCGCACGCTCAAGATACGGCTTGATGCGTTCGTAAAAATACTTGGTGCTCTGGCTGGAGCGAACGACGGGCACGCCGGCCGCCCGCGCTTCGGCGATGAAGTAGTCCGGGACCGCCTGACCCTTGGTCACAAACACGACGGGCACGTCAAAAACGAACAGGTCTCGTAGCCTGATGCGAGCGTCTTCTTCGTCCATGGCGGACAAATACGACATCTCTGTCTCGCCGAAGACCCACATCCGCCCTCTGGGGGTACGCGCCGTGTGCCCCGCCAGGGCCAACCCAGGCGACGTGATGTCAGGGTCTGATGCTGTGCGGTCTAGAGGAACGTCTGCCGTGAGAACCTCAAGACTGAGGGTCTCGCGTTTCGCCTCTAGGATCTCGGCGATCCCGACGCTCTTCTTAGCGATCAGGGAGTCCTCGCAGGCGGCATCGCCGGGAAGCCACTCATATACCAACTACTCCGGGGCAGCATCGGAGAGCTTAGGAGCCTGGTGGTCCAGTCGACGACCACGCTGCTTCTTCAGCATCCGCCCAAGTCGCTCGACCACCCTGTCCAAAGCGGTGCGAAAGTCCGTCCCCTCTCCACCTCCAACGATCGGGGCGGTTCCGCTTATGTGCAGAATGACTTCGATGTTCTTGGCGTGTTTTTCTTCGAAATACACTACTTCGGCCGAGCTCATTAGAGGTTCGTACCGTTCGAGCTTCTCAATCTGCTCAGTAGTGCGCAGGAGCGCCTCGTCTGAAATTTTGCAGTGCCGGGTCGCGATCTGGACTCTCAAGAAAAACCTCCAGCTGTGGCCAATTGATGGACGGTCCTACTACGAATTTAGCCGGGGTCCGACCTCGCGACCACCCGCTCAAGAAAGGCCCCAATGGCCTCCGCTGAGGAGTCCCAAGAGTAGGATCCTGCGAAGCTACGAGCATGATCTCCAAGGCGGGCGCGCAACTCCGGATCGGTCACAATAACACGGATCGCTCCGGCCAGCGCTGCGACATCGCCGTGAGGGGTGAGAAGGCCAGTTTCGCCGTCCCGAACAGACTCCCTCAGTCCCGGTGAATCGCTAGACACGGATGGCGTCCCGCAGGCCGCCGCCTCCAAGTTCGAGATACCCCATCCCTCTTTGGGAGAGGTGAGTCCGTGCACCCAAGACGTGCGCAAGAGCTCGAGCTTGAGCGCGTCATCCACAAAGCCGAGAAACTCGACCTGGTCTACGATGTTGAGTTCGGTCGCGAGCCGTTCGAGGTCCGCCCTGGCGTCCCCCGCTCCCGCGACTCTGAACCTGACGACAAGACCGTCGCTCTTCAGGCGCGCCACCGCGCGCAAAAGGAGGTCCACCCGCTTGTACTTCTTCACCCGACCCAGGAACAGGAGTGTGGGATCTGCGGTTTTGGGGTGGTCAGGACTTGGCGCATAGGCTGTCAGGTCGATCCCATTCGGGATGACCTCGATCTCGGTCCGCAGTCCGCGTCTAAGAAGGTCCGCCTTGGTGCTTTCCGAGACCGCCACCGTGGGGACACCATGGAAGACCCTAGGAATGGGTCGCTCCAGAATCCATGTGGCCGCCGCCAACGGAAACGATGCTTCTAGGAATGCGGTCGCACCGAATAGGTGATGCACGAGTAATGCGACTGGCGTGCGGGTCCAGTGCGGCGTGAACAGAGGCACCTTGTTGACGTCTTCGACCACAACATCAAACGGACGATCGGCAAAATGGAAGGCAAAGTAGCGGGGGGCCGCGAGTGAGAACGTGTACCGACTCCCTGCCCTGTGCACGTCGATCCCGTCCAACTCCGTGCGAGCCGCACAATCACGGAAGCCTGACGAGAGCAGCGTAACCGAATGCCCCTTGCTGGCAAGACGCCCAAACGTCTGATGGAGGTGCTCTTCGGCTCCTCCCGCCTGAGGGTTTTCTCTGTCGAGCCAATTCACGACCAGGATGTTCATGCTAGACTGTTGCCGGCCGCAGGGGCGAAGTCCCGTGACGGACCGTCTGGCCTCACCCAGTCCGTCCTGAGAGTCCCTTGAAGAGGGCGTCGAGCACTCCGTTTACGAAGCGAGGTGAGTCCGGGCCGCCATAGGCCTCGGCCAAACGAATGGCCTCCTGGATGGAAACTTTGGGTGGCACGTCTTCCACGTAGAACAGCTCGACGGCCCCGATTCGAAGGACTGCCCGGTCCATGGACGACAGGCGCTCTAGCCGCCAGTTGTCCAGCGCGCCTTGCAGACGTCTGTCCACCTCCGCGCGGTGCTCGTCCATGAGTTGCAGGACTTCGCGGATGTAGGGGAGTCGCCGCTTTGCGATGTGCCTCGTCGCGGTCGTGTCCACAAGGGCATCTCGCAGGGTTCCTTCGCCGCCGCTTTCCCAGCGATAGTGAATCTGCAAGATCCACGCGCGAGCGCGCGAGCGATCGATTCGGTCCCTGGCGCTCATGGTCTCGTCGATCCTCACCTGATCTCCATTTTCCGAAAGGCCTGAATCATTTCGAGCGCCGCCATCGCACATTCGTAGCCTTTGTTGTCCTTGCCCTGCCCCGCACGTGCCAACGCCTGCGCGTGGTTGTCGGTGGTAAGGACGCCGAAGAGCACAGGCATGGCAGCTTCTCGAGCCACAGCGCCCAGGCCATTCGATGCTGCGGAACACACGTATTCGAAGTGCGGAGTTTCTCCGCGAATCACGCAGCCGAGCGCGATGATCGCTTCATGCCGCCCGAGCCGTACCCCATGGGCAGCCAGCTGGGGCAGCTCCCAGGCCCCTGCCACGCGGACGACCTCGATGTGGGTGTCGTCCGCACCGTGCTCAAGAAGGCATGCTCGCGCGCCCTCAAGAAGACGGTCCGTGACGTCAGAGTGGAAGCGGCTCACCAGGAGCGCGAAACGCCCCTCCGTCGCGTCAAAGCCTCCCCGCAACTCGGCGATAGGGGATCCCTCCGTACTCAAAGGAGGTGCCCCAGCTTGCTACGCTTCGTGTCGAGGTATTTCTCGTTGTGTTCCCCTGGCTGGATGCGTAACGGCTCGACTCCAGTGATCTCGATGTCATAACCGTCCAAGCCAACGATCTTGCGCGGGTTGTTGGTCATCAGTCGAATGGACGTCAGTCCCAGGTCCAGTAGGATCTGCGCCCCGATGCCATAGTCCCGAAGATCGGGTTTGAAGCCAAGCTTCTGATTTGCCTCGACCGTGTCGAGTCCCTGGTCTTGCAACTCGTACGCCCTGAGCTTGTTGGCGAGACCGATCCCTCGCCCCTCTTGGCGAAGGTAAATCACTGCCCCCTGGCCTTCTTCTTCAATCTGCTGAAGCGCCGCCGCGAGCTGTTCCCCGCAGTCACAACGCAGGGACCCGAAGACGTCGCCGGTCATACACTCGGAGTGCATGCGCACGAGCACATTGCCCTTCTTTTCAAGGTCACCCTTGATAAGTGCAATGTGTTCACGGTTGTCCATCACACTCTCGTACGCGATCACAGTGAAGTCACCGAAACGGGTGGGCATCTTCACGTTCGCGATGCGCTCGATGATGCGTGTCCGCGTGAGCCGATAGGCCACGAGTTGCGCCACGGTGATGAATTTTAGGTCGTACTCCTTCGCGAACTGTTCGAGCTTCGGGCGCCGGGCCATGGAGCCGTCGTCGTCCAGGATCTCACAAATAACGCCGACGGGGGAAAGCCCAGCCAGTCGGGCGAGGTCCACAGATGCTTCCGTCTGTCCAACGCGCCGCAAGACTCCACCCGGCTTCGAACGAAGTGGAAACATGTGCCCCGGTCTGCGAAGGTCGGTCGGCACGGTCTTGGGATCGGCAAGGACCGAGATCGTCTTGGCACGATCGTGTGCGCTGATCCCTGTGGTCACCCCGAAACGCTCGTGAGCGTCGACAGCGACCGTGAACGCAGTCCCGTGGGGATCGGTGTTCCGCTCCGTCATGGGGGGTAACTCGAGCCGGTCAGCGTCCTCTGGGGTGAGCGTAACGCAGATCAGACCGCGCCCGTGCTTCACCATAAAGTTCACGTGCTCAGGAGTCACCTTGTCGGCTGCCATGACAAGGTCGCCTTCGTTTTCGCGATCTTCGTCGTCGGCCACGATGATCATCCGACCTTGCCGGATCTCTTCAATGGCGTCTTCTACGCGGTCGAACTTCATGGCCTCTCTCTATGATCCGCGCGATTAGCGAGGATCTTTGCGACGTATTTACCGATCATGTCCCCTTCGATGTTGACGTGTTCACCCACTTCGAGGGTCCCGAGGTTGGTGTGTTCATGCGTGAAGGGAATCACTCCGATCCGGCATAACCCAGGCCCGGGGAGGTCACTCACGGTGAGGCTTACCCCATTGAGCGTGATGGATCCATGCTCTACGGTGACCCCGAGGACAGCTTCGGGGACAGCGAAGTCCATAAGCCAGAACTCGCCGTCCTGACGCGAAGACCTGAGCGTGCCGACACAGTCCACGTGTCCCTGCACAAGGTGACCGTCGATGCGCTCACCCAGTCGCATCGCCCGCTCCAGGTTTACGCCGCAGCCAGGCTTATAGGACGCGGCGATTGTGCGATCAAGGGTCGGGCCGATGACGTCCACAGAAAAAGTGTCCACGCCAACTGTGATCGCCGTCAGGCAGGCCCCGTCAACGGACACCGAATCTCCGACCTTCAGTGTCGGCGCGATGTCCTGAGCACGAATCACGAAGTTGCGTGTCGTCTGCATGTCTTCAATTTCGACGATTCTACCGACACACTCGACGATTCCTGTGAACATCAGTTCGCGTCTCGGTCGAGGACCATGAGGGTATCTCGTCCATGCAGTTCGGGGGGGAACGCCGGAGAGAAGTCTTGCCAAGTCAACGGACCCCCTCCGTCGGGGAAGGCCGGTACACCCTTCGCCCCGAGCGTCATGGGCGCAACGAACAGATAGAGGCGTTGCGCCAGTCGCTGGCGTAGAAGGTTGCCCGCCAGACGCGCGCCGCCTTCGCAAAGGATCGATTCGATGCCGATCTCTCCGGCAACCTGAAGGACGGCCCCGAGGTCCAGGGTTCCCTCCGACTCGGTTGCCACTGGATGCACATGTGCGCCGACCGCTTCGAGGCGCTCGATCGCACTTTCCGAGGTGTCTTGGCGAGTGAACACGTGAACAGGCACCGTTCCCGCGTCTTCGAGAAGCGCTGCGTCTGCCGGGAGTTCCGCCCGCGGGTCCAGGATGAGGCGGCGTACGGTAGTGCGCCCCGGAGGGACCATGCGCACCGTGAGGCGCGGGTTGTCACTGCGGACCGTGCCGGCACCCACAAGTACACCCGCAAATCCCGAACGTAGTCGGTGAACTTCCCGTTCGGCCTCGAGCCCGGTGATGCGCGTATGTTGTCCTGGGGCGGCAGCGATCTTTGCGTCCATGCTCATGGAGAGCTTGATCGCCACGTAGGGCGTGTCGTGACCCCGGCTGTAAAAGAACGCCGGGTTCTCCGCCCGACCCACGGCGGAGTCCCAAACTGGCCCGATGACCGAAACCCCACCCTCCCGGAGGGTCTTGCTGCCGCCGCCCTCTGCCTCGCCTGGCTCGGACACTCCGTAGACGACGCGCCGCACGCCGCCTCGTAGGAGGGCCTCGGAGCACGCTGGTGTCTTGCCCTCGTGGTTGCACGGTTCGAGGCTGACGTAAGCCGTCGCGCCTTCCGCCTGTGAACGGGCAGCCTCGAGCGCCACGATCTCAGCGTGAGGCCCGCCAAACTCGCGATGGTATCCGTCTCCGACGACGCGGCCGTCACGGACGATGACGCAACCCACGAGCGGATTCGGATGCACTCGCCCCCATCCACGGCGAGCGAGTTTTCGCGCCCAATCGAGATGGGCGTGATCCTCACGGGTGAGTGAGTCGAGGTCCATGATCAGATCGTCAAGCGTGCAGAGAGGCTACCGAAGATCGATCCCTTGGAAACGTCAAAGGGTGCTCCTGTATACCCAGGAACCGATGAAAATCCCTCGGCCCAACCGGCTTCAAGTGAAAGTTGCAGCACGAGGAAGCTGAGCGAGGCGCCACCGAACATCAGCTTGCGACTCGCCTCGAGTTCGGAGGTCGAGGCCAATAGGCCTGCGGCGGCGTGAGTGATGAGGGTGGTGCTGGCCGAGTAGGCGTCCCACCCAATGCCCACGAGCAGGCCAACGGACAACAGGTCCTTCCCGACCGTCAGGCGATACGATGTAGTCGCGGGTTCTATCTCTACCTGCGCCCGATCCCCCAAGGTGGCATCGGCAAGGCGGACCCCACCCATAAGGTGCTTCTGCACGGACAGCGTGACGCCGGGAAGGGTGAATGATTCCCGGAGGATCCCGACCCGAGCGCCGAGTGACAGGCTTCCGAGCTTGCCGTCGAAGCCCTCAGCCGTCGGCAAAAACGTCGCGCTGGTTTGGCCGATGATGTCCAGGGACAAAAAGCCCCCAACTGTTGGCATGACCCTGAATCCGTCGAAGACCCCGACGGTGATGCTTCCGTGCCAGGTAGGTACAAAAATCTTCAAAACTCTGGCGGAGGCATTCCCCCTGTCGGTCAGGTCAGGCAGGCGGAGTTGTACCCCGCCCAGGCGCGTGCTCAGGGCGACTCGGGGCGTCCTCTCGAGGCGACGTCCCAAGGCAGACGTGGCCCCAGGTACGGGTGCCCCAAGGCTTGCTAAGAGGCCTAATTGTCCAAGGAGCGCTCGAGATGTGGCCGCGGCTTCGGCGCACCCCGAAGGACTCGAGCCAGAGTCCACACACCGTTGAACCAGCACGTCGATGCCCTGCGCTTCCGCTGGGCCCGAGACCAGCGCAAGTAGCAGAGGGACGCCGAGGAGAATGCCGCCAGTCCGCATTAGAGGTACGTCACACCCTCGCCTGCGGTGGTATGCCCAATCACATGAGACCCGACGCTCGCGTCCGAGGCAGCAGCACGCACCGCGTCGACACTCTCTTCGGGAAGTACAGCGATCATGCCGATGCCCATGTTGAACACACGGTCCATTTCACCCCGGGCCACGTTCCCACCGTCTTGAAGGGTCTGGAACGTCGCGGGCACCTTCCATGAGTTCCTGTCAACTGAGGCCCCCAAGCCCTTCGGTAGGATGCGCGGAAGGTTCCCGGGGATGCCCCCTCCGGTGATGTGGGCAAGACCGTGAATTGGCACTCCGGTTTCCAGGAGCGGCAGGATGATCGGGGCGTAACTGCGATGGACGGAGAGCATGACCTCTCCGACCGAGCGTGTCGTGCCTGGATATTCGTCGTCGACTCCAAGCCCGAGCACATCGAACACGATTCTGCGGGCCAGCGTGTACCCGTTGGTGTGGAGCCCTGACGACTCCAGACCCACAAGAACGTCCCCTTCCGAGATCGCGGACCCGTCAATGACACGGTCCCGATCCACGATGCCCACAATGAACCCAGCCAAGTCGTATTCGTCCGCGGCGTAGAAGTCCGGCATCTGAGCGGTCTCGCCGCCAAGGAGCGCGCAGGCGTTTTCCCGACACGCGATTGCGACGCCCCTGACCACCTCTGTCACGACGGCCTCGTCCATCTCACCAGCGGCGAGGTAGTCCAGAAAGAAAAGCGCGCGCGCGCCCTGTACCAAGATGTCATTCACGCAGTGGTTCACCAAACACTGCCCGACCGTGTCGTGGCGACGGGTCTCGAAGGCCAGCTTCAGCTTGGTCCCGACCCCGTCAGCGCTTGAGACAAGCACCGGCGTGCTCAGTCCACCGGGCACCTGGTATAGCCCTCCGAAAGCACCCACTTCCGAGAGCGTGAATCGGTCGCGCGTGGACGCCACCAAATCCTTGAGCGCGTTCTTGGCTCTCTCTGCGGCATCGAGGTCGACGCCCGCATCCCTGTATGTCAGTTGATCGGCCACGTTACACAGCCTCCAACTGGGTCTCGAAGGCGGTCATCGCGTGGAACTGGCGCAGGCGCCCGTCGATCTCTTCTCGAGTCAGGTCGACCAGGCGGTCAACGCTGAACCGCTCGACCGTGAAAGAGCCCATCACTGAGCCAAATACCATCGCACGCTGCAGAGAGGCCCGGTCGAGGTCTCCGGCCTGAGCGAGGGAGCCCATGAAGCCACCCGCAAAGGCGTCGCCGGCTCCCGTCGGGTCGAACACGGCCTCAAGCGGGAAGCCAGGCACGAAGAATTGCCAGCCGTCCGCAAATAGGATCGCACCATGTTCGCCCTTCTTAACGATGACGATTTCCGGGCCGCGCTCGCGGATCCAACGGGACGCCTTGAGGAGGTTGGGCTCGTCGGCGAGTTGGCGAGCCTCTTCGTCATTCACCAAGAGAATCTGGACGCGCTCCAGCAACGAGTTCAGTTCGGATCGCTTTCCCTCGATCCAATAATTCATGGTGTCGCAGGCGACCACTTCGGGTGACTCGACTTGGTCGAGGACATCGTGTTGCAGCGTGGGGTCGATGTTACCCAGAAAAACGTATTTCGAAGCCCGGAGCGCCTCAGGAATCACAGGATCGAAGTCGGCGAAGACGCCCAGTCGGGTCTCCAGCGTGTCTCGAGTGTTGAGGTCGAAGTGATACTTGCCTGCCCAAAAGAAGCTCTCTCCAGGCCGCTGCTCAATACCCGAAAGGTCTGCCCCTCGCTCCTTCAAAGATGCGAGTTTCTCGAGCGGATAGTCGTCGCCGACTACGCCGACCATCTGCACCGGGCTGAACAATGTTGCAGCTGAAGTGAAGTAAGTCGCGGACCCACCGATCACGCGTTCAGCCTTCGCGAACGGGGTCTCGACAGAGTCGAGGGCAACGCTACCTACGCACAAAATGGACATATCACTCAGGTGTGAAGTTCAAGGCTAGGCGTCGTCCACTGATGTCGGTTCAGTCGGACGATCGAGTCTGGCGGGTGCTGAGATACCGAGGACGATCAGTCCGTTCCGCAGGACGATCTGAACGGCCCGCGCGAGGATGAGTCTCGCTTGTCGCAGAGCGGGGTCATCTACCAAGACGGCGAGTTCAGGATTCCGACTTGGGTTGCCGGCATGATACCATGCGTTGGCGGCAGCCGCGGTCTGCTCCAGATAGTCACATAGCATGTGCGGAGAAGTGTTGTCCGCGGCTCGCTTGAGCGTCTCTGTAAAGTCGCCGAGCTGTTTGACTAGTTCTCGTTCCAGATCGTGGCCCAGCACGGAAAGGTCTGCGCCAACACCGGCGATCTGCTTAGGGTCGACGTCAGCCTTGGCGAAAATCGAGCACATACGGGCGTGAGCGTACTGCACCTTGAAGACCGGATTCTTGTCTGACTGATCAAGGGCTGCGTCGATGTCGAACAACATGTGCGCGTCTGGTCTGCGCATCTGGAAGAAGTAGCGAGTCACGTCGACCCCGACTTCCTCGGAAAGCTCGCGAAGCGTCATACCGGACCCGGAGCGCTTCGAAAATTTTACCTCGACCCCGTCCCTCTCCACGCGCACCATCTGGTGGAGTACGTATTGAGGAAAACCCTCAGGCAGTCCGAGTGCTCGAACGCCGCTATGCACGCGGTCTACCGTGCCGTGATGGTCTGCGCCCTGGACGTTGATGACCCGGTGGAAGCCACGTTCCCATTTGTGCTTGTGGTAGGCCACGTCCGGTACGAAGTAGGTGGGAAGGCCGTTGGACCGAATCATGACCCGGTCTTTTTGGTCTCCGAATTTCGTGGTCTTGAGCCAAGTCGCACCATCGTGCTCGTAGACCAGACCGGTCTCTTTGAGTGCCGCGATCGTGGCATCGACCTTGCCCTCCGTGTAGAGCCCCGACTCGAGGTAATATTCGTCGAAAATGACCCGGAAGTCCGACAGGTCGCGGTCCTGCTCTTGTCTAATGATCTGGACCGCGAACAGGCGGATCTCGTCCATCGCCTCCGGGGACGCGTCCTCTACGAATCGGGTCCCGAACGATTCGGCGAGCGCCGCGCCGATATCCCGGACATAACCGCCGTGATAGCCGCCTTCCGGAATTTCCGCCTCATGGCCGAGGTGCTCCAGATAACGCGCGCGGACGCTCTCGGCGAGCCGCTCTATCTGCAGTCCGCCGTCGTTGTAGTAGTACTCCCGGTGCACACGCCACCCGGTCCACGTAAGGAGCGCGGCGATCGCGTCGCCTAGCGCCGCCTGACGGGCATGTCCGAGATGCAGCGGGCCCGTCGGATTCGCCGAAACGAATTCGACCATGACGGACCTGCTTGCCCCCTGTTCCGACCGCCCAAAGCCCAGGTCGGCTGCGAGGATATCCGTCAGCACCGAAGCAACCGCGCCGGAAGAAAGTCGAAAATTTAGAAATCCCGGCCCTGCGATTTCAACGGTGTCGACGCCCATCGCGGCCAAGTCGAGACGCTGAACGATCTCTTCCGCGATCTGCCGGGGCGCGCGCTTCAGCACACCGGCGAGCGTGAGCGCAACGTTGCAGGCCACGTCACCATGCGTGGGATCGCGCGGGCGCTCCAACTGGATCACGGCCTCGGCGGCTCCTAGGTCACTAAGTGCAGCCGCCAGACCTGCCTGGATCGTCTCGTGCGTCATCGTTCAGTCGCTCGAAGTCGATGTCGTCGGCTTGGGGGACTTTGGGGACTTGGGCGATGCGTCTTTAGACCCGGAGTCGCTTGATCCGCTACTCGAACTGCTGCTGGACTCCGTTCCGGAGGCCGTGGCAGCATCCGCCGAGGCTTTCTTCTTATAGTCGTCGGAACGAGAGTCGGTGATATAGAAACCGTCGCCCTTGAACAAGAAGCCCGCTCCACCCGATATCTGCCGTTCAGCCGCAAGGCCACATTCGGGACAATTGGTTCCGGGTTCGTCGGACATCCGCTGGAATAGATCGAAGCGGTGCCCTTTCGGGCAGAGATAGTCGTACGTGGGCATGGAGCGACCGGGCGGAATAGGGCGTACTTGGAGCCAAAAAACTAACGTTGGCAGGGTTGTCTGTCAGTGCGGCCCTGGCGATCAGGCGTCGTAGGTACCCCAGCTGTCCCGAAGCACGTCGCTGATTTCACCGAGCGTGACGCCTGTCTTGACCGCTTCAATGATCGGGGGCATCAGATTGGCGTCCGCGACTGCGGCGCTGGTCACCTGTCCCAGGCGCGCCCGAACCTCGCCGTCATCCCTGGCGGCTCGTTCCGCTCGGAGCCGCTGGACCTGTCCCTGCTCGAGGCTCCCATAGTCGGGCTGCCCGATCCGCGGGATTCCTTCGTCTTCGGCATGCTGGTTGACCCCGACCACCGGCCGGGTGCCCGCCTCGATATCCATCTGGAAACGATACGCCGCCTGGTGGATTTCTTCCTGCATGAAGTCGATGGCCTGTGAGGCACCCCCTAGCGCATCGATCTTTTCGAGATACTCGATCGCTACACGCTCGATCTCATCGGTAAGTGCCTCGACGTAGTGAGAACCGCCGAGTGGGTCAGCCGTGCGGGTGACGCCCGACTCGGATGCGATGATCTGTTGGGTTCGCAGCGCCAGCTTGGCTGAAGACTCGGTCGGCAGTGCCAGGGCTTCGTCGTAGCCATTCGTGTGCAGGGACTGCGTACCGCCCAACGCGGCGGCCAACGCCTGAATCGTGACCCGAACGACGTTGTTCAGCGGCTGCTGCGCCGTGAGGGTCGAGCCGCCGGTCTGGGTGTGAAAACGGAGGCGGCACGATGCATCGGACGCCTGGAACCGGTCTTTCAGCAGCGTGGCCCACAGGCGGCGGGCCGCCCTGAACTTGGCCACTTCTTCGAGCAGATCGTTGTGGGCCGCAAAGAAGAACGAGAGCCTTGGCGCAAAGGCTTCAATGTCGAGGCCCGCGGCGCGGGCGCGCGCTACGTACTCGAGCCCATTCGCGAACGTGAAGGCAACCTCCTGCGGCGCCGTGGAGCCCGCCTCGCGGATGTGGTAGCCCGAGATGGATATCGAATTCCACTTGGGGATTTCCCGAGAGCAGAACGCGATGATGTCGGACACGAGCCGGAGTGAAGGGTCGACCGGGTAGATGTAGGTCCCCCGGGCGATGTATTCTTTGAGCACGTCGTTCTGGACGGTTCCAGACAACGCGCTACGCGAAACGCCCTGCTCGTCCCCAAGGGCAACATAAAACGCGAGCAGGATGGCTGCGGTCGAGTTGATGGTCATGGACGTCGACACTTCGTCCAATCGAATCTGCGCGAACAGCTGCCTCATGTCCGCGAGCGAATCGATGGCTACACCCACACGCCCGACTTCGCCGTTTGCCATCACCGCGTCCGAATCGTACCCCATTTGGGTGGGCAGATCGAATGCCACCGAAAGGCCGGTTTGGCCCTGGTCGAGGAGGTAGCGAAAACGCTGATTCGTCTCTTCGGCGGTACCGAAACCTGCGTACTGTCGCATGGTCCACACCCGCCCCCGATACATGTCGGGGTATACACCGCGGGTGTAAGGAAACGTGCCAGGAGATCCAGGTGCCTCGGCAGCTCCGTATACACGATCGACGGGAAGCCCACTATCTGTGGTCACTTTCCGCGGCTTGCGACCTTCGCTCATGGCTTACTCCGCTCCCTCTTCGTCGAGGGCGACGAATTCGACCAAGAGTTGGTCCTTCTCGACGGTGTCGCCCGCAGTCACGTGGATCGCATGGACCCGACCGGGACCCGCCGCCTTCAACTCGTTCTCCATCTTCATCGCCTCAACGATCGCGATGCCCTGCCCCGCCTCAACCACATCACCGACTTCGACCTCTACCTTAACCACAAGGCCCGGCATGGGTGCCTTGAGAGGACGCGGCCCAATTGGACCGGAACTGCCTCCCGTCATCTCCCGAATGGTGCGCGCCCGTTCGTCTAATACTTCAGCCTCAAAACGGCGCCCCCTTGAGTGGAGACTCCATCGCCCGCTGCCTGTGCCGCGAGCCACGATGCGATGCGAGACATGGTCGACCAGGAGGTTGCTTACCGCCGTGCCGTCGACGTGGGCGAGGTCGACCTCGACGACATCGCCGTCGAGCTTCACTCCATCCGGACCGAGCTCCACGACGAAGGTCCGCTCTCCCACCGCGACGTAATAGATCACGAGGAGGCCTCGACGCGCTCCAGCACCGCGACGGTCTCGATGTGAGCGGTTTGCGGGAAAAGGTCGAAGGCCTTCAACGCCACAATCTGATACGACGATCCCAACCGCCCGATATCTCTGGCGAGGGTCGCCGGGTCACAGCTGACATAGATGATCTTCTGGGGTGGGTCAGCGAGAACAATGTCAGGTACCGCGACATCCAGCCCCGTACGCGGGGGGTTCACGATCAGGACGTCGGCGGGAAGGTGGTCGCTGAGTAAATCTTCAACCCTACCCTTCACCACTATCAGGTCCTCGGGGGCCTCGTAACGCGCGGCACTGCACGCGTCCAAATCCAACTCGATGCCCACCACATGGGCCCCGGCCCGCGCTAACGGCCTCGCATAAGCCCCAACCCCGCAGTAGGCGTCCACGACCAGCCCCGCGTCTCGGGCGCTCTCGAGAACGAAGTCCCGCAGCGCTTCCGCCAACGGCTGATTTACCTGCAAGAACGCACCGGCGGTGAGAGGAAAGGTCTCCCCTCCCCACACCTCGAGCGCCTGTTCACCGTGGACACGGACGGCTTGTTTCCCTCCTGACGGCTTGTGCCATATGCTTTGGAGCTTCGGCACCGCCTCTGCTAGGGGCTTCGCCGACCATCCCTCTTCGCCGCCTTCCACAACCAAGATGACACCCGCGCTGGTGTTGCGGAGGATGAGTCGAAGGCGACCGCCGCCGGGCAGGAGGCGGCCACCGCCGCCCCAACCCAAGCGGAGAGCCTTCCAGGCCTCTCGCACCGCGGGCTCTGGCAACTGACACTGCCCCTCGACGTCGATGACGTGGGCCGGTCGGTCGAGTGCGTGGAAGCCAGCAACGACTCGACCCGCCCGTAGCCGACGGAATGTGTATGCGACACGGTTCCGGTAGCCGATGGTGGCGGGAGAGGCGACGACCTCTGGAGCCTCAACATCAATGCGGCCGATACGCTTCAGGGCGTCCGCAATGAAACGTCCTTTCCAATGCAGTTGCTCAGCAGCGGAAATATGCTGGAACGAGCAGCCGCCGCACTCGTCGAACACCTTGCATGGTGGCTGAACCCGGGTCGGCGATGGCTCGAGAATCTCCTCGACCGTCGCGGTCCCCCAGCGGGCCTTCATTTTGACCAGGCGGACGCGGACATGATCGCCCGGGGCGGTTCTGGGTACGAACACGACGCGCCCGTCCGCGAGATCGGCTACGCCGGCCCCTTCGGACGAAAGCGCGCGAATGTGTACGTCGACGAGGGTCGTGTGGGGTGTTTGTTCAGTCAAGAAATTCCCTTGCGCCATGGCCATCCGGCGGCGCGCCAGGAGGACATTTCCACCTGTGCGCTAGCGCCAATGCGTGGTATGCGGTGCCTCAGTCGGTCCTCGTCTTCAAGAAGCGCAGCGGCGAGCGCAGCGGCCCGCAGCGCTTCTTCCGAAGTGTCCGATTCGAGAAGCTCCGTGTGTTCGTCCAGATATCGAATCGAAAACGTCCCCGCCCGGAAGTCGGGCTCGTCCATCACGCGTCGATGGAAGGAGGCGCTTGTCTCGATACCCGTGATGACAAGTTCATCGAGTGCGCGCGCCATGCGTGCGATCGCGATCTCGCGACTCGCTCCGTGAACGATGAGTTTTGCCAGGAGTGGGTCGTAGTGCAGAGAAACCTCGAATCCTTCGTGGATGCCGCCGTCCCAGCGCACCCCCGCTCCAGACGGAATCTCCAACCTCGTGACCACGCCGGTGGAGGGTAAGAACCCCGACAATGGGTCTTCCGAGGTGATACGGCACTCGATCGCGTGCCCCGACATCACCACATCGGCCTGCGTGAAGTCGAGGGCTTCGCCGGACGCCACCCGCAATTGCCAGTCGACCAAG
>FLOH01001327.1_pt1 | contig 39196 bp, 33 predicted proteins | sample 756751 | NCBI WGS metagenome assembly FLOH01 (sample SAMEA4026879, study PRJEB14308) | marine metagenome | biome: coastal water; material: water | depth 74 m
ATTTCGGTTTTAAGAGCTTTGGATATAAGTTGGTCAGAAATTGAGGCTTCGGTAAACAAAATAAAGTCAGCTCCTGGACGCTTGGAATTTATTGATAAAGCCAAAGAAAAAGGATTTCAAGTTATTGTTGATTATGCTTTTGAGCCAGTAGCTCTAAATGCATTATATGATGTTGTGGATATAATTAAACCAAACCGTGTCATTCATGTTTGTGGTTCGACAGGTGGGGGGAGAGACAAAGGAAGAAGAAAACCAATAGGTAAATTAGTTGGTAAAAAATCTGATATTTTTATAGTAACAGATGAAGATCCGTACGATGAAGATCCAATGGAAATAATTAAACAAGTTTCAGTCGGCGCCCAAGAGGTTGGAAAGAAAATAGACGTGGATTTATTTGAAATTTTGGATAGGAGTGAAGCTATTAAAAAAGCTTTGCTGATGGCCAGAGAAGGGGATTTGGTTTTGATTACTGGCAAAGGTAGTGAACAGGCGATGTGTGTGGCTGGTGGGAAAATGGTATTTTGGGATGATAGGGAAGTTGTACGTAGTTTTTTAAAGTGAATTAAATAGATACGCGAATTTAACTAATTAAACTAATATTGACTAATTTTAAATTAATTCAAGCGTGCTCTCCCCCTATCAGGGGGAGCACACGACGTTAGTCGGTGAGGGTGTCTGCCTCCCCTGATAGGGGAGGAGCTTATCAGACGTAACTATCTAATTTATATCCTATGAGCATTGAAAATAAAATAAAACTAAAACAAGGTGAACAAATTTTGTCTGTAACAAAGAGATATGGCCTTACTTTTTTTTGGTGGTGGATTTTTATTCTGCTTTTGTTTGTAATTCCATTCTTTTTTATGTTTTGGTTGTTTCAAAATGGGTGGTGGGGGCAGACTTTGTTTACTGTTCCAGTGTTATTGGGAGTTTTGACAATAATTAGAACTTTATTTTTGTGGCAAAAAAATATTTTGATTATTACTTCGCATCGTTTAATTGATGTTGATCAACGCGGTTTTTTTGATAAAATTGTGTCGGATATCCCTTATGACCAAGTAGAAGATGTAATGGGTAGGATAAAGGGTTTTTGGGGAACAATTTTTCGTTATGGTAATTTAACAATTCAGACTGGTAGTGGTAAAGTCCAGATTATTGTAGATAAAATAAAACAACCAACTTTTTTACAGCAAGAAATAAATGAAATAAGAGAACGTCGTTTGAAGGAACATTCGCATGATTTTGGTGAAGATTTAACCAGAAGTATTTTAGAAAAGCTTCGCGATTTGGATTATGAAGATTTGCTTAGAGTTTACAAGAGATCAAGAAAGTTGAAAAAAGAATTTGAAGCAGAAGAGGAAGAGCCGGAAGAAGAAAAATAATAACTTTCATTTTTTTTGTAAGTTTGGTATAATAATGCCATGAAAAAGCAAAAACAATCAGCTTTGAAGCGTTTTTTTAGTTCACGCTTATTTTTGATATTAGCGCTTATTTGTGCTATACTAATTGCCTTTGGTTACGCTCGGGCGTATTATCAGGATTATAAAATAAGACAAGAAATAAATGCCCTGCAGGACGATGTAAAGAATCTAGAACATAAAAAATTAGAATCAATGGAGATTTTAAAGTATGTTACTTCAGAAGCTTTTGTCGAAGAAAAGGCCAGAACTGAACTTAACATGAAAAAACCAGGTGAAAAAGTAATGATAATAAAAAGTCAGGTCGAAGTTGAAAAAAAGGAGACAGGAGAGCCTGTGGAAAAACACCTATTGAACAATCCTATCAAATGGTGGTATTATTTTACTCATAGGGATATTAATTAATTAATTTAGTAATATAAATAGATATGGAAGAAGAATCTAAGTCAACAAAAAAAGGGGGGATGAAGATGGGGGTTTTGCAAGCCTTTGTAATGGGTATTATTGCAATTTTAGTTATAGTCGTTTTGGGCGGTGTATTTTATGGAGTTAGAGGGGTAAAAAATGTTTCTGACTCTGGTTTTGCTTTGGGGGTTGCCAAAACTTTCAATCTTTCAGCAGCCAAGATCAATGGTTTGAAAGTGAGTTATGTAGATTATATGGATGATTTGCAGACTCTAAAAAAGTTTTATTCCGATCAAGCTGACTTGCCTCAGCCAACTGAAGAAGAAATTTCAGATCAAGTTATAAGTCGTTTGATGGCCAATACCTTGATTGCTGATATAGCCAAAGATTATGATGTAGAAGTTTTACAGACTGATATTGATGAAACAAAAGCACAGCTTCTTTCTCAATTCCCTGATGAGGAGGCTGCTGAAACAGAATTGATGTCTCGTTATGGTTGGACTTTGGAAAAATATATTCAAAAGGTGGTGAAGCCATTACTATTAGAACAAAAACTACAAAAAACTTTTGAAGAAAATGTAGTTGAAGAAGGTGAAGAAAATGGACAAGAACAAATTAAAGCTTCTCACATTTTGTTTGCCTTTGATCCTAATACTAGCAAAGAAGATACTCGTATTGCTGCCCAAGAAGTTTTGAATAAAATAAAAGATGGAGCTGATTTTGCTGAGATGGCTGCTCAATATGGATCTGATGGAACAAAAGATAATGGTGGGGATTTGGGTTGGTTTGGTAGGGGTGTAATGGTACCTGAATTTGAAGATGCTGTGTTTGCATTAGATACTGGCAAACTTAGCGATGAATTAGTTGAAACATCATTTGGTTATCATATTTTAAAAGTGGAAGACAGACGTTATACACGTGATTTCGTTTCCTTTATGGACGATAAAATCAAAAATTCTGAAATTAAGATTTTGATTAATATACATAATCCTTTTGAATCTATAAACGATACAGAAGTGATTGATAATATAGAGGACACTGAAGATTTGGCAGATACAGAAACAGAAGTAATTGATGATGTTGGAGATAGTGGTGATGATGGGGTAGAATTGGCAGAATAAAGTAATAAAAAAAGCCCCACGAAAGTGGGGCTTTTTATCCGCCGTCGCTAAAGCTATGGTGGACAAGTGCGGGTATAGTATAATGGTAATATGCGACCTTCCCAAGGTTGAGTCACGGGTTCGATTCCCGTTACCCGCTCAGTTTATTGATGTTAGATGGACAATGTTAAATGATGGGTTTTGGGCCCAAGGCCCATCCGCCTCGGGCGGGGATTCTCGTATTCCGCTCATTTTTGTGTGGTCCCTCCTCCTATGAGGGGGAGGGGATCTATTTTCATTATGCTATGTTACAATAAATCAAAATATTTTAGTACGTACTATAGACAGTACTATAGTACGTACTATTTCAAAATGCCATCTTAGCTCAGTGGTAGACCTGCCCGCCATCGCCTAAGCCCCTTTAGTTTAGTGGTAGAACAGTGGTATCGTAAACCACATACATCAGTTCGATTCTGGTAGGGGGCTCAGGCGATGGCAGGCAGGGCGACACACTCGTAACGTGTAGGTCCGGGGTTCGATTCCCCAAGATGGCTCGGAAACTTATTTACCCGGCGCAACTTTATTGGAGCCGGGTTTTTTGTTTTAAAAAAATATGGTATAATAAAACAGCAAGCAAGCAGAATAAGTTATAAGCAAAATAAGCATGATTTTATATATTGCTTAATCTGCTTAATCTGCTTAATCTGCTTACAACTTACTAGCTGTTGATTATGATCAAACTAAAAAACATTTTTCGTTATTACTCAAAAGATAGTGTTGGTGTAGATGATATAAACCTGCATATTAAGTCAGGTGAGTTTGTGTCGGTTGTAGGCCAGAGTGGTACTGGGAAGACCACACTGGTAAAGCTTTTGATTGCAGAAGAGCGTCCTGATTCTGGTAGTCTGGAGATAGGTGGTTGGGATATAAGTAATATAAAACAAAAAGACGTACCTTTTTTGCGTAGACAAATTGGCGTTATTTTTCAAGATTTCAAATTACTACCACAAAAAACTGTTTATGAAAATGTAGAATTTGCTTTGCAGGTAGCTGGTATACCAGGACATAGAATCGCTGATGTTGTGCCAAAAGTTTTGGACGTGGTCGGGTTGTCAAACAAGGTTGATCGTTATCCACACCAGCTTTCTGGTGGTGAACAACAGCGTGTGGTGATTGCTCGTTCATTGGTGCATCGTCCAAAGATTCTCGTAGCTGATGAACCGACTGGAAATTTAGATTCTGTAAATACCGAAGAAATTATTGAGATTTTAAAAAAAATAAATGAATTTGGTACGACGATTTTATTGGTAACGCATAATCGCGATGTGGTAAATCGTTTGCGTAAGCGTGTTATCACAATTCATGATGGTAAGATTATTAGTGATGAAGAAGATTCAAAATATAGATTATAATTATGATGTCATTTTTAAGAGTTATAAAATTTGCTTTTCAAGATATGGTTCGTAATAGTGGTTTGTCCGCTATGACTATACTGATTTTAGTTTTGATGTTGTTGTCAGTCAATACTTTGGTAATTATAAATGTAATAACTGGAGAGGCAGTAAAGACAATCAAGGAACAGATTGATGTTAGTGTTTATTTTAATGAAGATTCTACTGTAGAAGAAATTGAAGAAGTAACATCATACGTTGATTCTTTTCCAGAAGTCGTTGATATAAAATATCTTAGTGAAGAAGAGGTTTTGGCAAGTTTTCGTGAACAACATGCAGACAATCCAGAAATAATTGCTGCTCTAGATGAACTTGGTGAAAATCCTCTTGGTTCTACTATGATTATCCGTACTCGTGAGCCAAAAGATTATAAAAAAATAATTACAGCTCTTAGTGTTCCTGAATATGAGACTATTATTGAAGCAAAAACATTTGGTGATACTGAAAAAGCAATTGAAAGAATTAATATTATTACTACACAAGTAGAACGTTTTGGTGTGGCTCTCAGTGCTTTATTTGCTTTTATTGCCTTTTTGATTATATTCAATACAATTCGTGTGGCAATTTATACACAGCGTTCAGAAATTAGCATAAAAAAGCTGGTTGGAGCAAGTAATTGGTTTGTTCAGGGTCCATATATTATTGAATCTTTTATTTTTACAATTATAAGTATTGCTATTACGGGTGGGTTGATTTTACTTAGTTTGCGATTTTTGGATCCTTATGTGGAGATAGTTTTTGGAAAAACCGCTATGTTGGCGACATATTATCAGACACATTTTTGGTTGTTGTTACTTATACATTTTGTGAGTGTGTTGTTTTTGACTGTGCTATCTAGTATTTTGGCGATGAGAAAGTATTTGCGAGTCTAATGATTTTATCGGCCAGAGGCTGACCAGCCTTGGGCTGGGATTGTTCATTTGAGATTTTAGATTTAAAGAATCTTAGAACGTCTCCTCTCCTTGTAGCCTGCCTGCCGGTAGGCAGGGAGAGGAACAAGGTGAGGTCTCGGGACGAGTGTAAAAACAAAAGCTAATCTATTACAAATTACGTTGCTTCTACGAGATCTCACCCCCCCCCGCCTGCCATGCCTGGTACTGGCGGGCAGGCCTAACCCCTCTCCCTGCCTACCGGCAGGCAGGCTAAAAGGAGAGGGGGATATAAAAAAATACTCCGATTTATAGCGGAGTAGTTTTTATTAGTTTTAGAGTTTTTTACTCAGTAGTCGTCCCATCAAAATGTTCATCGTCAGCTTCAGCTTGTTCCTTTGTTGCGTGAATCACATCGAAACGATGTTCAGGTGGAGGATAAATGGTGTATAGCTTCATCACTTCTGTTTCAGAAGTATTGATTACATTATGCTCGGCACCACCCGGAACGATTACACCAAAATCATCCTTGATTTCAGTTTCTACACCGTCAATCACAACTTTACCCATACCTTGTTCAAAGCGGAAAAATTGATCGTGTTCTTCATGTACCTCAGATCCAATTTCCTCACCCGGCTTTAAACTCATGGCAACTAATTGATTGTTTTTACCAGTATATAGAACCTTACGAAAATTTTCATTTTCTAGAGTTACTTTCTCTATGTTGTCAATGTATGCTTTCATATATTTATTGTTTAAGAATTAATATTATAATATTAGTATACATTAGAATCGTCGTTGGGTAAACCTGTGGATATTTTATTATTATAGAGATATTGACAAAAGGGTTGAGATGTAGTATTATTAAGTAGTCAAAAATAGAACATTCGCGGATCGTCTAATGGTAGCCCGCCTCATCGGCGGGTGCGCCGAAGAGGCGCAGACAACTTGGATTTTAAGTGATTATTATGTATTATACGCACTGTTTACAGAGTATTAAGAATAATAGATTATACATTGGTTATACTAGTGATTTAAAGCGTAGATTTGAAGAACATAATACTAAAATAGGTGGAGATTTTACTAGTAAGAACGGTCCCTGGAAGTTAATTTTCTATGAAGCATTTATTGATAAAAAAGATGCCGAAAAACAAGAAAGATTTTATAAAAAGGGTTGTGGCAGAGAGGTTTTAAAAAACAAATTACAAAATTATTTTAGTAATTATACATATTCGCGGATCGTCTAAAGGTAGGACTTCAGGTTTTGATCCTGACTATTGGGGTTCGAATCCCTATCCGCGAACCACGCAAAAACAAGCTAGAAATAGCTTGTTTTATTTTAAAAGTTATTTATAAAAAATTGTAAGTATGTTTGTTATATGCTAAAATGAATAATATAAAATAATTATTTAAATATGGAAAAATACGAAACGATAATCAAAAAAACAATACTTGGTAGTTTATTTATTTTTCTACCTGTATGTTTGATTTACTTACTCAAGCTGGAAGTGGATAGTATGTATTTTTATTATACGGTTACATTTTATAGTTTAGTAGTTTCACCATTTTGGATGAAATATATGTTTACTGTTCCAGAAGATAAGGTAAAAATGGATTCTAAGGAATTTGGAAAATTTAATTTTTTATTTACTGGTTTGATAAAATATATACTCATACCACCTATTGCAATGATGGTGGGTTTTTTGGTTTATTTGGGGGCTTATTATTTACAGGAAGGTAATGGTTTTGATGCGTGGATAGTCGTGGTGTTTTTTCTCAATTTTTTGTTGATACGAGCAGTGAAAGAGTTTACGGTTTACAAAAGCGGTAGACATATAAAGAAATAAAATAAATTGAACGCGATACATTCACATATAATAAAAAACAGAGCTTTTTAGCTCTATTTTTTTATTTAAAATATTTCTAGAGTCTTCCCAAATCAAGTTGATTTTCAAAATTAATTTCACTTACAAAATCAGGCATGTGGCTGATAAGGATAATGGTACCTTCGTATTTATTGATAGCTTTTGCTATGATTGGAATATGGCGAAAATTAATATGATTGGTTGGTTCATCTAGGACAAGTAGTCCTGGCTTCATCAATACTAATCTAGCAAAAGATAGTAAGCCTTTTTGTCCTTCTGATAAATGAGAAATATCTAATCCCATTAGTTCACCAGTAATCAAAAAACCAGCAGCGACAGAGCGCATTTCTTGTACATCAATTCCATCTGCCATTGCATCTTGCAGAGAATCAAAAACAGTCTGTCCATAGTCTAAGGTTGCAAAATCTTGGCTATAATATCCTACAGTAGTATCTTCCAAAATGGTTGTAGATTCGTTATTATTGTTTTCTACTAGAGAGCGGAGTAATGTGCTTTTGCCAATACCGTTTGGGCCGGAAATAATTAGTCTGTCTCTTTGTCGTAGTGTTATATCTACTTCCTTCATTACTGCTTCGTGATTTTTTATAACTTTTAGTGATTTTATTTTTACTACCTCGCCAATAATTCCTTGGGCAGGAATAGTAAATTCTCTGATAGTTTTGTCTTCGCGTCTCACATCTACTTTATTTTCTTCCAAATCTTCTATTTCCTCTTTTAGTTTGCTAGCCAGTTTACGCATCTTTCCACCTTTATTGGCAAAGAAATTTACCTTTTCTTTGTTGTCGATTATTTCTTTTTTTAGTTGAGCATTTTTCTTTATTTCCCTTTCAATTCTTTTATTTATTTCTTCTACTACAGAATAATAATCACCAACATAAGTTTCTACTTTTTTTGTAAACACATCTAGATAGATTACACCCTCTGTAAAACAATTCAAAAAGTCGGCATCATGAGAAATTACAATAACAGTCTTGTCGTACATTATTAAGAATTGAATCAAGTGATCAATGCCGTCCTTATCAAGATTATTTGTCGGCTCATCTAGAAGTAGGATATCAGGATTTTGAATCAAGGCAAAGGCTAGTAAAATTCTAGCTTGTTGGCCGCCAGATAAGGCTCCGACTTTCAAATCAATAGGGACATCTAAGTTTACAGCATTCATTGCTTTACTTATCTGACTTCGAATATTCCCAGGCACACTATCAAAGGCTTTTGAAAAATATTCTTCCACAGTCAATTCCATGTCTTCTTTTTCAATCATCTGTGAGGCTGTGGCAATGGTTGCGTTATTATTTTCAAAGACCTTTCCTTCTGTTGGTTTTATATCCCCAGTTATCAATTTGAAGATAGTGCTTTTTCCAGCACCATTTTGGCCCATTAGAGTTAATTTGGAGCCTTTTCGAACACTAAAAGACACCTCATCAATGATGGGTTTTCTTTTTGTATATTCAAACATTACATTGTCAAAACGGAGAATCACTTCTTCTGCCATAATCTTTATTTATTTTACTTTTTTATGGTTAGTTGGCTGATTATATCCTAATAAGTACCTTTTGTCAATGATTAATATTTGATATAATTAAGATGGTTGACAAATACTCTGTATTGTTGTATAATTTATTACTTAACATATATTATATTTATTATGAATTTAGAAAGTTTACAAGTGGTATTATCAGGTCAGCCAAAGTTTCGTTTCAAACAAGCTTGGAAGGCTATCTTTGTTGATTTGATAATTAATTGGGATGACAATACCACTCTACCAAAGGATTTGAGAGAGACTTTAAATGAAGAATGTCCTTTAGATATTGAGGCTGAAATTTTAGGTTCAGAAAAAAGTGAATCAATAAAAGCTCTTGTAACTTTAGAAGACAGACAAAAAATAGAAACAGTTTTACTTCGTCACAAGGATGGTCGCAATACTATTTGTTTATCTTCTCAGGTTGGTTGTGCACTCGGTTGTTTGTTTTGTGCGACTGGAAAAATGGGTTTTAAACGTGATCTAACTGTATATGAAATTATTTCTCAGGTTTTATTATTTTCTAGATATTTGAAAGAAAAGGGATCCGAAAGAAGGATAACTAATGTTGTTTTTATGGGGATGGGGGAGCCGTTTTTGAATTATAATAATGTAATGGAATCAATCAAAATTTTGAATGATGAAGAGAGTTTTAATATTGGGGCTAGACATATTTCTGTTTCCACAGCCGGTATTATAGATGGAATAAATAATTTAGCAAAAGAAAAAATGCAAATTAATTTGGCCGTATCTCTACATGCATCAAATGATAAATTAAGATCAGAGCTAATGCCAATTGCCAGAAAGTATTCAATAGAACAATTAATGGAGTCAATAGAAAATTATATTGAGAAAAAAAACAGACAAGTAATGTTTGAATATCTTCTTATTGATGGTGTTAATGACTCTGAGTATCATGCCAAAGAATTAGCTCAGCTAATGAAGCATCCTTTGTATGTTGTTAATTTAATCCGTTACAACCCAACTGGTGGTAAATTTAGACCAGCTACAGCGGTGTCTATTCGAAGATTCAAAAATATTTTATTACGTGAAGGTATAAAAGTTACTGAACGTCATGAGTTTGGTCAAGATATAAAAGCTGCCTGTGGACAATTAGCTGGCAAAACAAAGTAAGCTTTTTATTAAATTTTATTTGCAAAATTTTTTTGTTTCTATCTTATTATCAGAGTATATAAAAAATATCGTTTTTTTAAACGATATTTTTTTTGCTCGGTGGGCCGGGCTCGAACCGGCGACCCATTGGTTACACTTGCCTCCTAGTTTCCTAAAAGAGTGGACTATATCATCACCCTCGCCTACATCCGCCTTTGGCGGAAAAACTCGACTAAATCGAGAAGCGTTCGGGTGCAAGGCGCTTCGAATTCGAGTCAAACGAATTCTACTCCCGTTAGGGATAGTCTCTGAACCTTTCTTGACACCTTATCAAAACTTTATAGTTTTAAATATTAATCCGGATGTGGATTGGGGGTCAAGACTTGGCTGCAGATCGCCCTTTAAATCCTTTAAAAGGATGAATGAGGGGTTCCTGCAGTTCACCTTGTTTTTCACCTTAGTATTACTACTAAGGGCTGCTATTAAAGTCACAGCCAATTGCTCTACCACTGAGCTACCACCGAATATAGATTGTACAGTGTAACAACAATATAAATTGCAATTACACAGAATATTCTATATAGATAATGGCGAAGTGGTTACCACTGCCTGTCCGCCGTAGCTCACGAAGTAAGAGCGAAGGAGGGAGCTACCACCGAATGTCTAATTGTAAACAACGAGAACATTATAACAGAAATAAAAAAGAATGTCAACCCGCTTTTTTATGTGTGAGTTGTGGATGAGACTGTACATAGACTTGACAAAACTCTCAAAATGTGCTATACTAGGCCATTCATTAATGCTGGAGTAATAATACTCTAGCGACTCGAATCTTTTTGCGTCATGTGTGACCATTTAGAATATTGAGTCAACTACGTTGAATATCATTATTCTTTACGTAATCACACATAATTTATATGACACAAAAAGAAGACACAGGTCGTTTTAGCGACCTTGGAATAGCAACAAATTTTTTGACTATTCTCTCAGACAAGGGATTCAAAATCCCTACACCTATTCAACGCCAGGTCATATCACCGGCTTTGGAAGGAAAAGACATCGTGGGTATTGCTCAGACTGGTACTGGCAAGACTCTAGCTTTTGGTATACCAATGATCCAGAATTTAGCCAAAAACAAAGGACAAGGCCTAATTTTGGTCCCGACACGTGAATTGGCCCTACAAGTGGAAGAAGCATTGAATCAAGTGGGAAGACCTCTAAAAATGACTTGTGCAGTGGTGATCGGTGGTGTTTCTCAACATCCTCAAGTTCGAGCTTTACAGCGCAATCCAAATATTGTAATTGCTACTCCAGGACGTTTGATGGATTTGATAGAACAACGTGCTTTTAGTTTAAAAAATGTAAATATGATTACTTTGGATGAAGGTGATCGTATGCTTGATATGGGATTTTTGCCAGAAATAAAAAAGATTTTAAAAATGGTAAAAAAAGAAAGACAAACAATGTTATTTTCTGCTACCATGCCAAAAATTATTTCAACATTGGCAACTCAGTTTATGAAATTACCACTTAGGATTGAGGTCGCACCACAGGGAACTTCAGCTGAGAATACTGATCAAGAAATATTTGTTGTTAGAAAAAATGACAAGATGCGTTTACTTGATGCTATTTTGGAACAATACAAAGATGATAAAGTCCTTGTTTTTTCAAGAACTAAACATGGAGCAAAGAGGATTGCTCGTGATATAAATAATATGGGTCATACTGCGACCGAGATTCATGGTAATCGTTCCCAAGCCCAGAGAGTAAAAGCATTGGACGGATTTACCAAAGGTAGATTTCGCGTCATGGTGGCAACAGATATTGCTGCTCGTGGTATTGATGTAAAAGACATTAATTTGGTTATTAATTTTGATTTGCCAGACGGATTGGATGATTATGTTCATCGTATTGGTAGAACAGGTCGGGCAGGTAAATCTGGAAAAGCAATTTCATTTGTCACTCCACCAGAAAAAGCTGATGTTAGAAAAATTGAAAGACTAATTCGTAAAACTTTGCCAATAATAAAATTACCAGAACTTCCAGCAGAAAGAAAAAGACCGGTTATAAAAAGAGGTTACGAAGGAACTGGTAGAACACTTAACAAAAAATATAACCCTAGACACGGTCAAAAAAATACCAGAGGAAAGAGAAGTGGGGGAGGCGGTAAAACTTATTCAAGAAATGAAAGACCAACATCTGGCAGTCAAAGGAATAATTCTGGTTCTGGACAAAGTCACCCAACCAATTTTCGTCAGCGTAGAAATTCTGGAAGATAAAATATAAATTAAAAAAACAATCTTGAAAAAGGTTGTTTTTTGTTTTTAGTGTCATTGCGAGCCCTGATTCGCATCAGGGTGTGGCAATCCCAGTTTTTAATATTTTGTAAGTGTTTTTTGTTTGCCAAAAATGTAGTATAAGTGTAAAATACAATCTACAAAACAATAGAGTTATAATTTATAAATTTGATAATATGGGTGAAGGTGAAAATAGATATACACCACCGCAAGAAACCAAGGGTAATACTGAAGGTATTATATTGGAAAAGGCACCTCTTCGTGAAGATGTGAAACTTACAGAAATACAGTTGGTAGATATAAATAAAGGAAATGAAGAATTGGAGGAAATGAGAGAAGATATGGAAGAAGATGATGAAATTCATTATGTTGATCTTGATGGAGGTGATTTGGATATGTTGAAAGAAAATGGTTTCAGACATGATGGTATTGCATCTTATTTAATTTCACCTATTAGTGAAAGAGACTGGACATCAGATCATTATTTCAATTGTACAGCTATGGTAGCAATAGGAAGAGATAAAGAAACAGGCAAAGAAATATCCTTTTTATCACATCAAGATCCAGCCTATTTTGTTGATGGAGATGAAGAACAAATAAATACATTTTCTAGAGAATTAAAAGCTTCTATGGAAGGGCTAAAAGAAAAATCGCAGGATGGTACGGTTGAGGTTTTGCTTTTGGGTGGTAATTTTAGCACCACTACTGATGAGGCTGATTATAAGCATCATCAGTATAAAAAATCAATTGAAAAACTTAGAGGAATTGTACATAAATCATTGGGATTTGACCCAAAGGTTCTTACTGGACCAAATAATAGAGTTGGATCTGAAACAATAGTTAGCGTTGAAACTCAAAAACGCAGAGTTTGGGTTGAACGAAGTAAACAACCACCAGAATTTGACCAATCTTATCTGGCAAATGATCTCGATAAAGTAGAGGAAAGATGGGAAGGTAATGAAGGTAATTAAGAAGTCATTAATTTAAATTTAAAAAATTATCTAGAAATAGGTGATTTTTTGTTTGGCCTCCCCTTACGAAGAGGAGGAACACACGTAGTGGGGCGGGTTTTATTGTAAATTATATTGAGATATATTGTATTTTACGTTGCTTCTACAAGACCTCACCCCTAACCCCTCTCCTAAAAGGAGAGGGGAATTCCTACATAAGGGGTAATCCTCTTGACAAACTCCAAAAAATATAGTATACTCATGCCAACGTAGATTCTCCTACAAGGAGGATTTTATATTTTAATTTTTTACGTCATCCTGAGCGACCGAAGGGAGTCGAAGGATCCCATACCTTGATGCAATTAAGTGGGGGATCCTTCGACTTCGCACTTCACTTCGTGTATAGGTTTCGCTCAAGATGACGATGTTATTTGTATGCCTTTTTGGCACCTGCCTGCCGGCAGGCAGGTTTCCGGCTTTTTAAGCCTTTTAAGCATTTTTATCATATGCAAATCAGAAACATCGCAATCATAGCTCACGTAGATCACGGCAAAACCAAATTGACTGATGCTCTTATGCGTCAGACCGGTATGGTGACTGAAGAGGATGTGAGTATGGACTCAAACGATCTTGAAAAAGAGCGTGGTATTACTATTTATTCAAAAAACACTTCAGTTTTTTACAAAGATACAAAAATAAATATTGTCGATACTCCCGGCCATGCTGATTTTGGTTCAGAAGTAGAGCGAGTATTGCGTTCTATTGATAGTGTGCTTCTAATTGTAGATGCCCAAGAAGGTCCTATGCCTCAGACCAAATTTGTTTTAAAAAAATCTCTAGAACTAGGCCTCAAGCCGATTGTAGTTTTGAATAAAATTGACAAACCCGCTGCCAGACCAGACTGGGCCAATGACAAAGTTCTGGAACTCTTCATGGATCTAGGTGCCAATGATGAACAACTTGATTTCACTACAGTTTATACTATTGCAAAAGAAGGAATTGCAAAAATGAATCTAGAAGACGAGTCAGACAACCTTACTCCATTACTAGATACTATTTTGGAAAAAGTTTCTCCTGCCAAGACAGACACAGAAGCTCCACTTTCTTTCCAACCATTCAACCTAGCTTATGACAATTATCTGGGTCGTCTTGGTATTGGTAGAATTTATCAAGGAAAAGTAAAGGCCGGTGAAAAAGTTTTTATAAAAAAAGCCGGTGAAAAAACAACAACTGGAACTATTTTAAAATTATTTACCTTTGAAGGTATTACCAGAAAAGAAGTAACTGAAGCTAGTGCTGGTGATATTGTAATGGTATCTGGTCTGCCAGAAATATATATTGGCGACACTATTTGTATAGATGAAAATCAAGAATTACTTCCAGCCATCAAAATTGATGAGCCAACAATTTCTCTAAATTTCTTGGTAAACAATTCTCCTTATGCTGGAAAAGAAGGAAAGTTTGTAACAAGTCAACAAATCAAAGGAAGATTGGAAAAAGAATTAGAAGTAAACGTAGGACTCAAAATTGATTTTGACAGTAATGAATTTTTCAAAGTCTATGGTCGTGGTGAACTTCATATCGCAATTTTGTTAGAAAACATGCGTCGTGAAAATTACGAACTCCAAGTTTCCCAACCCCAAGTTATTATAAAAGAAGTGGACGGCGTAAAATCTGAACCATATGAGCTTGTTACTTTGGATATTCCAGAAGAATTTGCTGGAACTGTGATTGAAAAAATGTCAAAACGAAAAGGTCAGATGGTATCCATGCAACCAGAACAAAATCATACTCGTGTGATTTATGAAATACCAACCAGAGGTTTGCTTGGTTACAAAAATGAATTTACAGTAGATACTCGTGGCGAAGGAATTCTTTGTAGTGAAGTAGTTGGCTTCAAGCCAGTCGCTGGTGAGATCAAGAAGCGCGACGTTGGTTCTATGATTTCTGGTCTAAGTGGCAAAGTGCTGGGTTATGCTCTAGCAAATTTGCAAGATCGTGGTATGCTTTATGTGAAGCCAAATGTAGAAGTTTATGAAGGTCAGGTCATTGGTAATACTGCCAAAGGCCAAGACATGACAGTCAATCCGATCAAGGGCAAGCACCTCACCAATATGCGTTCTTCTGGTGCCGACGATGCCCTCGCTCTTGTCCCACCTATGGATTTGACTTTGGAAAGGGGATTGGAAGTAATGTCTGAAGACGAGTACCTAGAAATCACCCCAAAAAGTATCCGTTTGCGTAAACAACAATTGACTGAGACTGATAGAGTTAGAGCTGGTAGGAAGAAGTAAAATAATTTTAATTATAGATAGGAACCTAAGGTTCCTATGACCTCCTCTCGAACCACCTTTTTTGGGTGGTTTTTTGGTTTGACAATCTTTATTTTTGGCTTAATAGACATTTCGGGGGTTTAATTTCTCCCTTTCAACAACTCGACAATCACTTTCTTGGCTCTCATTCTGCTCAATCCTCGATGAACATTTAATTTACTTTTCAAACTGTTAAAGAATCCATCTAATGAGTTTGTCGTGTTTGGAATGTTTAATTCCGGATACTTTTGATAAGTAAATAAATATGGTAAATTAGTTTTCAAACTTCTGTAAGCTGATCTAACTCTTTTGTGTGTATAACACCACTTTCCTGTTTCAGGATTAGTGGTTTTTTCTTTTAAAAATGTTTTCCATCTTTTGTACCATTCATTTAATTTGTCTGTAAAAATATTTTCATCTGTATTGGCTAATGTAGATACTATCTTTTTTAATTCAATACTAGCTTCTAGTTTTGGTCTGTTAGTTAAATATCTTCTCACAATCTGTCTTTGGTGGAAGTGACACATTTGTACTGGAATATCATTAAATACCCTCCTAACACCCCTTCTGCCGTCTAGAATGACTGCTCTAATGATAAAGTTATTCTTTTCTAGATGCCTTTTTCCTTGTTCATATACTTTACTTCTTTCGTAGTCAGTAAACTTCCACCACAGATTCTTTTTTAAATTAGGCTCTCTAAATACACAGAGTCCATTTTGTTTTGAAAAGAATGTTACATCTGCTACAACTACTATATTTCTTTCGTTTATCTTTACTACTGATTTAACCTCGACTTCGTCGAGTTTAGTTTGTACCCATTTTATACTTTTATCGTATTTATTTGCCAAATCAGTATATGTCTGTCTTTGCCAGATATATTCATTGAAAATCTTTTGTCCCATTTTAGTATCTCTCCTTTTGTTTTGAAACTTTTTATTACAATCTTTGCATAAATATCTTTGAATATCTCTTCTCTTTCCTATCCTAATTACATTGGTAAATTTACATTTTGGGCATTTTTTTATATAGCATATTAATTTATTGTTATTTTTATGCTATATTACGCCATTTTTTAATGTTTTTAAACCCCCGTTTTGTCTATTAACTCACAAAAACAAAAAACCGCCCACACCTCCTCACTCTGCCTCCAAACTTAGTTAGAAACAAGGTGAGCAAGTGGACGGTCCTTGCTCTGTTACCATAGATGAAACTTGTACCAAACGGCACATGAAAATAGACTAGTAAATCTTCACCTCGCCGATTTTGGTGAGTTTACGAAGGGTAACCTTACAGCGCCCCTTCCCTCGACAGCTGGAATTCAGATAAGCCAATGTAACAGCACTACCGCTGTTAACCAAAGCATCATACTCATGCTGAGGTATAAAGCGTTCACCTTTCCGACCCTTAACCTGGACTACCACAACCGTAGATTCCATATTTCGACTCCCTCTATGATAATAACCAGCCCCATACTGACTATTCATAAAAAAATTGTACCACAAAAAAAGCCCCTTAGTCAAGGACTTCTTAATTCATAACTCGCAATTCATAATTCATCACTCCAAATGCACACTACTCTCCCACTCCTCCACTTTATCTTTCAAACTAGAATATTTTCCAAAATCAATATCTCGAGCCATATCACGAGCTAGTTTTATCAAATCATGATCTTGCATGGTGGCCAATTTAAAATTTTTCATACCACTCTGAGCCAAACCATACACTTCCCCCGGACCACGTTGTTCCAAATCATATTCTGCCACTTTGAAACCACTATTTTCATTTTCAAAAAAATTCAAACGATCTTTTACTTTTTTTGTATCACTATCAGTAAACAAAAAACAATAAGACTGATGTTCAGCCCGACCAACTCGTCCACGAAATTGATGTAGTTGCGCCAAACCAAACCTCTCTGCACCCTCTATCATCATCACACTAGCATTGGGAATATCAACGCCAACCTCAATTACAGAAGTAGACACTAATATATCTATATCGCCTTTAATAAATTTCTGCATTGTTTCATCTTTTTCCACCGGTTTGAGTTTGCCATGCAAATATCCAACTCTCAGATTGGGGAAAACTTTTTTGGATAATTTTTCATACTCTGCCATCACTGTCTTTTTTTCATCACCACTCAAAATTTTATCCTCTTTTTCTTCTATAAGAGGACAGACAACAAAAACCTGTCTCCCCTGCTTCACTTGGTTTTTAATAAAATTATAAGCTTTCTCTCTATTGTGTGCATCAACCAAGCGAGTTTTGACAATTTTTCTATCTGCTGGCATCTCATCTATTATAGACAGATCCAAATCACCATAAAGTGTGAGAGCAAATGATCTAGGAATTGGTGTGGCTGTCATACTCAAAAAATGTGGAGTGGTATTTTTGTCACCAGACTTCTCTCTAATCGTTTTTCTCTGTTCTACTCCGAAACGGTGTTGTTCATCTACAATTACTAAACCTAAATTGTTTCCGCCCAAGGCGGATCCGCCTTGGGCGGAAAATTCAACTTTATCTGTCAACAGAGAGTGGGTTCCAATAATTACTTGCGCTTCACCATCTTTTATTTTCTCAATCACCTGTTTTTTGGTAATTTTTGAATTGGAAATTTTATTAGATAAATTAGAAATTAGGTTAATTAGAAATTGGGAACGAGTGAGTAAACATATTTCAATACTATTTCCTAATAATTTACTAATTGATTCGAAGTGCTGACGGGCGAGAACCTCTGTCGGCGCCATAATTACAGCCTGATAACCATTCAAAACAGTATTATAAAGTGCCATCGCTGCCACCACTGTTTTGCCAGAACCAACATCACCTTCCAATAAACGATTCATAGGCTCATCACTATCCATATCTTGCAGAATTTCCCAAGCTGATATCTTTTGTTTTTTTGTCAACTCAAAAGGTAATTTTTTTACAAATTCCTGTATTTCTTTTTCTTTAAATTTTAACTCCGGTGCCCGAGAAGTTTTAATTTGTTGACGAATTATTTCTCCACGCAATTGTAATATAAAAAGCTCATCAAATTTTAACCTACGCAAAGCATGTTGTAACTCATCATTACCTTCAGGAAAATGAATAGCCCGAACCGCCTCACTCAAATTCATTACATCAGCTTTTTCTTTCAAATCTTCTGGCAACCAATCCTCCAATTTTCCACTCAAATCAGTTATCTGATCCACCAAAAACCGTAATTGTTTTTGAGTAATTCCTGTAGTCAAAGAATACATCGGAACTATCCTAGCTGTGTGAGTTGTCGCAAGACCCCCCTCTCCTTTACAAGGAGAGGGGTTGGGGGTGAGGTAATTTTTTTCTTTTTCATAAGCTGGACCAACCATTTGTACTCCAAACATATCACTTGTAACTTTGCCAGATAAATAAACAGAATCTCCTTGTTTTAATGTTTTGGCAATAAAAGGTTGGCCAAACCAAACTACTTTAATTTGTTCTGTGTCATCAGCTACTACAGCCTCAGTAATTACTGTACGTTTTCTAGGAGATCTCTTGTTGGCAATCAATTCGATCTTACCCTTGATTGTAACCTGCTCGTCATCTTTTAGGTCCTTTATCTGACGCAATTGACTATAGTCCTCATAACGAAAAGGAAAATAAAAAAGCAGGTCTTGAACTGTCTCAATCCCCAAATGCTTTAACCGCTTCTCCAGAGCACCACCAACGCGGTTTAATAATTTTACTGGTGTATGTAGTTGCATATGAAATAAAAGCACTTAAATAAGTGTCATTGCGAGGAGTTCTGATGAAATACAGAACGACGTGGCAATCCCATACATAGAAACAGAAGCCCCGCTAAAACACTGGGATTGCGTCGTCGGTCGATGCATCCTCGCAATGACACGTCACTTCCAATCCTCAATCACAATCCTCTTCCCCTGTTTTTTCACCACCAACTTCTGTCTTTCTCTCCAACCAAACTCTTTTATTATTTCTACTGGAATAGTAACAGCATAGCTACTACCACCAACTTTGGTTAATTTGCGTATATTTCTATCTTTAGAATTTTTATTAGCCATATAATAATTACGTAATTAATTACGTAATTATTGTAACACAAAACCTCCATTTTGTGGAGGTCTGTATATTGCTACGTGTATCTTGTATTTTGTAAGTGTGCACCCGGCAGGAATCGAACCTACATTGCCGGTTCCGCAAACCAGTGTCCTATCCGTTGAACGACGGGTGCATTTTTACCCCAAAATTATACTTTATCTAAACAAAAAAGTCAAGCCTAAACTCGACTCTTCATAATTCGCACCCACAGAGCATCGGTATTCCCTGATAACTCATAATTCGTAATTCATAATTCTTATCTAGTGTATTTTCCAATTCCTAGCTGCCCTGTCTGCCAATGGTTCTTCTTCTTTTTCTGTGTCCTCTACCAAAAACTCTCTCAGACTATGTTTCACTTCTATAGGGTTATTATCTAACAAAGGAATCCTAATAGCTGGTTCGATAAAACTTTTGGTATCCAAAAACAATGTCTTCGTGTGAGGTGGTTTATAAATTATATAAAAACCCTCAAATTCTGAATAATCATAAAATCTACCCCCAACGACTATACCTATATCAGTGATACGAAAAGGTACTTGTGGTGGATCTTGGTGGGCTTGCAAAAACATTATAATACTAAAAAGTATTATAATTAATGAGAACAAAAAATTACCAGTGATAACACCGTACAAAACAAATATTAAACCCAGACCAATCATTAACACAAACCATAGGGTGCTTCTTTCGTGGCGCTCGTATTGTTGGATAGTCCACTCGTGCAAAATATCACCAATTGACATATCCTTATTTATTGTTTGTGACATATTTTTTACCTAATAATAATTAAATGTTTATTTTAACCAAAAGGCCTTTTTCTATACTTATATTATACCCAAAAAATGCCAAAAAGACAACTATTGTCAAGAGTGTTTTTTTCTAGTATAATATTGGCATATGGAAAGAAGGCAAATTAACTTCCTGTCTACTGAGACTCACCAAGAGGAACTACCAAAATCACACAACCCCAGACGTACTATTTTCTGGGTTTTTATGATTTTTTTAGTATTAGTAATAGGTGGTTGTGTGACCAAGTCTATAACTGAATATAGAGCACCAAATGACCCATCGGCCTACGATCCAAATACTTTGGAACCAAAAAAACCTGAGGGTTTCTTCAAAAAAATGACACATTACGTACTCAGCAAGACTTACCAATTAGAGGGCGAAAAAGATGATAGAATAAATGTATTACTTTTAGGCATGGGAGGTGTTGGACACGACGGCCCCTTCTTGACTGATACGATAATTATTGCTAGTATTAAGCCTTCTACTGGTCAAATCGCCATGATTTCTATCCCCCGCGATCTGGGAGTAGATATACCAGGGCGCGGTTGGTACAAAATAAATCACGCTAGTGCATTTGGCGAAGCCCAAAAAAGAGGCAATGGTGGACAGGTAGCAAAAGAAGTAGTTGAAGACACTTTTGATATTGATATTCATTATTATACTAGAGTAGACTTTACTGCTTTTTCCGAAATAATAGATGAAGTCGGTGGTGTCACAGTAAATGTGGACAAAACTTTTACCGATACAATGTTTCCTGCTGCCAATTATGAATTCCAAACCGTTAGTTTTGAAAAAGGTGTACAAGTAATGGATGGTATTACTGCCCTAGAGTATGCTCGCTCCCGCCATGGTGGAGGTGGCGAGGGGTCTGACTTTGCTCGTGCACGAAGGCAACAAAAAATTATTTTAGCCCTAAAAGAAAAATTATTATCTTTTAGCACATTGATCAACCCACTAAAAATAAACAATATAATAAATAGTCTAGACACTCACATTGATACTGATCTAGAATTTTCCGACTTGATGTCATTTTTGAGATTGACAAAAGAACTAGACACAAATGATATAATAACGGTAGTATTGGATGATAGTCCAGATAATTTTTTACAAAACAGCCATTCTCCCGACGGAGCTTTTATGTTGGAACCAAAAACAGGTAACTTTACTGATATAAATGCAATGATAAAAAATGTTTTTGAGGAAGTAAAAGCCCAAGACAATGACACGCCAGAACAAATTGCACCAGCCATACAGCAATTAAATATTGAGATCAAAAACGGAACTTGGATTGTTGGTATGGCCGCTAAATTTAGAAAAAACCTACAAGAAAAAGGGTTTTACATTAGTAGTGTCGGCAACACAGCCGAAAGACCACAAGACAAGAGTGGAATTTATAAAATAACCCCAAACAGTAATACAGTCGCATTGGCTCTACAACAAGAACTAGATATCCCCATCAAAGAAAATTTACCAGGTGGAGTGAGTGCTTCTACTTCTACGGAAATTTTAATTATCTTGGGAGATGATATTAGTGAATAGAAAATAAATAAATATCACTACAAAGCAAAATAAATATTATGTTTATAGATACACTAATCTAACTAATTAAACTAATCATAACGGATTTATATATTAAAATTGTGACAGAAAAAACTAAATTACTAAATGACTAATTACTTAATTACTAAGATATTATGCCTACTCCAGCAAAAATTGAACTAGAAAATCTTCCTATCGTAGCATTGGTAGGTAGAGTTAATGTTGGCAAATCAACACTTTTTAACAAATTGACAGAACAAAATAAGGCTATAGTTTCTGATGTCCCTGGGACCACCCGTACTAGCAACGAAGGCTTAGTACTATGGCGTGGAAAATATTTTCGTCTGGTAGACACAGGTGGATTAACTTTTACTGACGAGGTATTATTAGAAAAGGATATTTTGATCCAAACCGAGAGAGCTATGAAAGAAGCTGATATTATTATTTTCGTAGCTGATGGAAAAAATGGAATTTTACCCCAAGAAAAAGAACTGGCCAAAAGAATCCGTCGTATAGAAGTAAAACCTGTTATTTTTGTTGCTAATAAAGTAGACAGTACAAAAATAGAATTGAATTTAACAGACCCAGAATGGTCACGTCTTGGTCTTGGTGACGCCTTCCCTATTTCCGCTACAAACGGTCGTAATGTTGGTGACTTTTTAGATATTATTCACAAAGAATTGAACAAACTGAAAAAACGACCCAAACTAAAAAAAGATTTAAAAACTAAGCCATTAAATGTTGCTATCATTGGAAAACCAAATGTGGGCAAATCATCACTCTTTAACAAATTAATTGGACAAGAAAAAGTTATTGTTAGTGAAATGGCTCACACCACTCGAGAACCACACGACATATTGGTAGAATATGCTTATGAAGAAGACAAAAAAGAAAAGAAAAGAAAAATAATTTTTGTAGACACTGCCGGTATCAGAAGAAAAGCCAAGGTAAAAGGAAAATTAGAGAGAGAAGGTATTTTCAAAAGTATTCATGCCGTAAAAGATGCCGACATTATTCTTTTTGTAATTGATGGCTCCGAAACAATCTCCTCCCAAGATAAACAATTGGCAGGATTACTAGAAAAGAATATAAAAAGTGTTATACTAATAGTAAATAAATGGGATCTTGCCGAAGACAATACAGATACTTTTCGCAATGAAGTAAAACGCATGATCTATTCCCATTTTCCACACCTAAGTTTTGCTCCAATACTTTTTACTAGTGGAAAAACTGGTTATCGTGTTCATGATATATTTCCTGTCATTCTAAAAGCTTGGGAAGGTAGGCAAACAATTATTGATCCAAAATTGTTGGACAAATTTATTAAATACATCACCAAACAACACCTCCCATCTCGCGGAAAAGGAACTAGACAACCAAAAATATTAGGCCTTAGTCAATTAGAATACAATCCCCCAGTTTTTCAAGCCACTGTAAAATTCCGCACCTCCTTACATCGCTCGTATGTTAATTTTATGGAAAACAAATTGAGAGAGCAATATAATTTTTTTGCAACACCAATATTGATTAAGCTAAAAAAGAGTGGGAGAAAATAATAAAAGATACCAATATACTAATTTTACGAATTATACTAATGCTATACTAATACTATTCTAGTAAAATATATTTTAAATTAAAATCATGTGATTTTAAATAAGTACAGTTTTATAAAATTTTAACAACAAAGAATATTCGTATAGCATTAGTATAATTAGTATTATTTGTATATTAGTATATTTACTTAGTATGAAATTAATCATCGGTCTCGGCAATCCAGGAAAAAGATATGAAAAGACACGTCACAACGTGGGATTTATTATACTCGATAAATTATATTATAGTCTGCACGAATATGATATCAGTAACTGGGAGCTTTCAAAAAAATTTAATGCTGAAATCTGTGGTTGCAACATAAAAGGTGAAAAAATAATTCTAGCCAAGCCGATGACTTTTATGAATGACTCTGGCCAAGCCGTCCAAATGATTGCTCATTTTTACAAAATTGTCCCAGAGGATATTATTGTGGTCCACGATGATAAAGATTTGAGGCTGAGTGATGTTCGCACACAAGAAGACAGAGGACCAGCCGGACACAACGGCATCAAATCTATTATAGAACATATTGGCACCCAAAAATTTACCCGAATACGTGTAGGTGTAGCGAGTGATAATGAAAAAAAGATGTCCGACACAGCCAAATTTGTTTTACAAAAATTTGGATTGTTTGAAAAGAAAAAATTAGAAGAAGTAATAAATAAAAGTGTAGAAGAAATAAAAAAAATGCTCTGATAATCATCAGAGTATTTTTTATTATATTGTTACTTATTATTTTTCTAGAGCATCCAGTATCTTTTTACGACGAGCTATCTCTTCTTTTTTTCCAAAACCCGGCAAACCTTCTTTTTGTCCGGCTTTAACTAATTCAGTAACTAACCTCACTTTCGCTTCCACAGCTTTCAAACTTTCTTTTAGATCTGGGTTTTCTTCCAAAAACCTATCTATTTGCTCTTTTGCCACCTGTTCTTTTCGATTAGACTCTTCACGAATTTGCGATAATAATTGACCCGATCTAGTTGCTTCTTTTTGGTAATCTTCAATTTGCCTTTGTAGTTTGTAAATTTCTCCTTGATGTTCTCTCTGTACTCTTACCTGCTCTTGCTTTACTTCACCCGATTCATTGGCTCGGATAGATGCTGTTTCCAAAGCAGTACGTAATTGCTGTTGCAAAACTTCTATCATGGCCCGCATTTTCCTAGGATTATCCAATTTTACTGACCCATCTGATTTAGTGGCACTGTCTACTATATCTTGATTAGTTGGCTCATGACCAGTTAGTTTCTTCTCAAGCTTACCTTTAAAACCCCCAAGTATTCCACCTTCTTCTGGTGGAAATTATCTTAGATCACTATTTAATTTTTCTAAATACATCGAATCGGTATTGTTTAATTGCGATCCTACTTTGTTATTAACCACTAGAAAAGCTCTCTCTAGATCCGCAATTGCCGGCATAGTTTGTCTAATGTTTAAACTCGCATCAAACATAGAAGCAGGGAAAATATTAGTCAAACTTTCAGTACTTACTATATTTTTTCGAAAACTATCCCCATACTTAAAACCATCATCAATGTGAAAAGATTCTTCTCTGGTATCATCGGAGTCTGATTTCCTCAATAAATCTAAAGAATAAAGTAACGCGCCACTATATTTAATATTTCTAGCCCCTCGTCTGGTCTTATTAACGAGTGAATCAGCTAAATATTTTATTCTTGTTTCAGCAAAAGCAGCTTCAAATATCCACGTTGGAATTTTTTCTGCATTTTCTGACTTAATAGTAAAATTAAAATTATTTTTGGTGTCTACTGACGATATAAAATTAGTAATATTCGGAGCTCTATCTGGTGGTATTAAAGCACCAAACTCACGTTCCAAAAAGACAATCGCCTGACGTCTGTTTTTTTCTCCCTCAACATCTTGTTCTATTTTTTCAAATATTTTTTTCAATTCTTCTTCTGCAAGAACCTCAATAGCCACTTTACTCACCTCTATCGCCTCTCTTTTTTCTGGTTTATCTTTACCAGAATCATGTGGTGAGGAGGAATAAGGATCTGGCAAAAGTCTTTGTTCAATCAATTTAGACATCCTTTCAACCAAAACACCTGAAATTCTCTCTTTATAGTCCTCATAACTTTCTTTTGCAAACTCAACTCTGCCAGGACTCAATTTATCTGCTTCTTCACGCAATCTGGCAATTTCTTCTTCTTCGGTTCCTAATAAAGCTAATTCACCACTAGCAATTTCTTCATAATTAACTCCTAACTCGGTTGCCAATTCTCTTGCTTCAACAACCATCTTGGATTTTAAATCATCCAAAGCACCTAATAATCTAGGATCAGCCTGAAACTCGTCTGGTAATTTTCCCATCTTCGCAGTAGCATTGGAGTAACCTTCTTTTGCTTGATTATAAACATCCAACTTGGCTTGCACAGCTTTCGGAACTTTTTTATTACCAAATTCACTATAAATTAAAAAATTAAAAGCCGTAGCTGTTAATTCTTCTTCGCTTTCCCCACCTTCTTTTTTAGCCAAATCTTGCAAGTGACTACCTAATTCACCAGATATCTTTGACTGATCAACTTTTGATTTTTTTCTTTTTTCAGCCTTAAGCACCTTACCCTCTGCCTCAGCTCCAGCTTCCTCCACCACACTAGCTAAAATTGAATCAAAATCTACTCCATTACCTCCTGATTCATGGCCACCTTTTTTTTCTCTTGACATATTTTTGAAAATAATAGTAAATAAATTGCTATCTCTAGCACGATATATATTCATTATAGCACAAAAAAGCCCTTTTGTCAACCTAATTTTTATGGTATTATATACATATTAATAAATTCAAATGAAAAAAGAAGTCCTTCTCGCCCACTGGCCAAAGATAACCAATAAACGCTACCAGCAATTGCTGGGCTTTTTTTCGTCACTGGATAATGCATGGAAAGCCAAAGCGACCGACCTTGAGAAAATGGGCTGGAAGAATGAATTAGTAACAAATTTTCTAGATTGGAAAAATAATATTGATGAAGAGAAAATTGAAAAAATTTTAGAACAAGAAAAAATTACTTGTATATTAAAAGATGATGATAACTATCCAAAACTATTAAAGGAAATTTATGACGCGCCACCCTGTTTATTTACTCGAGGATGTTTAAATAACGACGGTTTTACTCTAGCGGTAGTCGGACCTAGAAAATTTTCACCATATGGTAAACAAATCACTGAAGAGATTGTTAGAGATCTAGCTAGCCAAGGCATTGTAATTGTAAGTGGTCTAGCTCTGGGAATTGACAGTATTGCTCACAACACCACTCTACAAGCTGGTGGCAAAACTGTGGCAGTACTAGGCTCGGGAATCAATGATCGTCATATTTATCCAGCCGGACACCGTAACCTGGCAAATAATATTATAAAAGATGGTGGAGCTGTAATTTCTGAATACCCACCCGGAGCATTACCTTCTAAATTTACCTTTCCACGACGAAACAGAATTGTCGCTGGCATGTCACTTGGAACTTTGGTAATAGAAGCAGCCGAAGGATCTGGCGCACTTATCACAGCCCAATCAGCATTAGATAATAATCGTGAGGTTTTTGCTATACCACAAAATATTACTTCGCCTAATTCCACCGGTGTAAATCAACTAATTAAAAATGGTGCCCACCCCGTCACTTCAGCTCAAGATATTATTGATGTGTTAGATCTGGAAGACATAAAAAACTTTATATCTAATCGCGAAATTGTCCCGGACTCGCCTGCCGAAGCTAAACTACTAGAATTCTTATCCAGAGAACCAATTCATGTAGATCAACTAGTAAAAAACTGCCAACTTGACAGTCCTAGCGTAAATGCTACACTTATACTTATGGAAATGAAAGGAAAAGTAAAAAATCTAGGTGGAATGAATTATGTACTTAGTAGGTAAGATGATTTATTTTAATCCATTGTCTTATGTTATAAATTAATTTCTAATTACTAATTTCTAATTCATCTAATAAAATGTCAAATGCCTAATTTAGAAATTAGGTGAATTAGGTGAATTAGAAATTCACAAAACTTTTTAATCAAATATAATTATCTTATAAGATTTAATATTATGTCTCAACATTTCAAATTAACAATAATATCCTCAATATTTATCGCCGGCCTACTAGCCGCCAACCTACTTGGTAGCAAGGTAACCACTCTATTTGGTATTGCTGTTTCCGTCGGTATTTTTGCCTACCCACTTACTTTTATGATGACCGATGCTATTGCCGAAGTTTATGGCAAAAAGAAAGCTAAACAAGTTGTTTGGGCAGCTCTTATTGCTCAAATTTTGATACTTATATTAACTTGGATAGCAGTAAAGCTTCCTGCTGCTTCTCGCTACACTTTTAATGAAGAGTATGTTCTTGTTTTTTCTAATAGTCTCCGCATGATGATTGCTAGTCTAATTGCCTTTATTGTTTCTCAAACTCATGATATCTGGGCTTTTGAATTTTGGAAAGAAAAAATGCATGGCAAAGCTCTATGGCTCCGCAATAATGCTTCTACCGTAGTATCACAAGCAATTGATACATTATTATTCATGTTTATTGCTTTTTATGGCATCTCAGACAAATTCACCGTTAGTTTTATTTTACACTTATGTCTGAGTTATTGGTTGTTCAAAGTTTTATTTGCAATAATTGACACCCCTTTTATTTATTTACTTGTTAGTTGGTTGAGAAAACCTGGTAAAGCAGACGAAGTGGGTGATGATAAACCATTACAAATTTAAAGCGACAATGTCATCCCGAGCGAAGCCGAGGGATCCCTTTCAAATACCTAATATTTTGTTTTAAGATAATTGATTTTAATGCATTTTACAATCCAATTTAAAGAGATTCCTCGACGCCCCGCCCTACGGGCGAGGTTGCTCGGAATGACAAACGAAAATTATGAACTTTACAGAAAGCTACAACCATCTCCTCTCTCTCCAATCTCTCCCCCGCAAAGAATATATGAGAGACCCAAAACACTGTGGTATTTATTTGAAACGCCTGCAATTCTTTTTGGATATTTTGGGAAATCCCGAAAAAAAAATCCCTCACTATATACATGTAACCGGAACCAGTGGAAAAGGCTCTACTGTGGCTTTTTTACATTCAATTTTACAAGAAGCGGGATCTCCCCACCCGACGATAATTACCCAGCGCTGGCAAGTTGGCGGTAAATACATGAGCAAAAGAGAATTTGTTGATTTAATCGAATTTATAAAACCAAAGCTAGATGAATATATCCGTACCACACCGTACGACATGCTATCTTTTTTTGAAATCTGCGAAGCTATTGGATTTTTGTATTTTAAAAAGAAAAAAGTTGATTGGGCAATACTTGAAGTCGGACTCGGTGGTCGTTATGATGCCAGCAATATTATTCCTCACAAAGACATAGCTGTTATCACTAATATTGGACTTGACCATACAAATATATTGGGAAATAATAAAAAATTAATTGCATATGAAAAGGCGGGAATTATTACGCGAGATTGTGAAATATTTACCATGGAGAAAAATGAATCCGTTTTGAAAGTTTTGGAGCAAGAAGCAAAAAAATATTCAAAAAATATTCAAAGAATATTAACAAAATATTATCTAATTAATTCTAATTTCTTTGGTAATGAATTTAGATACGATGGAGATGAATACAAACTCTCCATCCCTGGTGAACACCAAATCAAAAACTCAATTCTAACAATTGAAATTGCAAAACACTTAAATATTCCAGAATCAACAATAAAAAAAGGTTTACAAAAAACAAAACTGCCGTTACGAATGGAAATAGTGTCAAAAAATCCACTAATTATTTTAGATGGTGCCCACAATCCTGATAAAATGAAAACGACAGTTATTTCTGTTTCCCCTCTCCTTGTAGGAGAGGGGTCAGGGGTGAGGTCTCCTCGGAAGAAAGATTTGCATCTAATTGTGGGGTTTACCGCCGACAAAAATATCTCCAAAATGATCTCCCAACTAAGCAAACTCAAACCAAAATCAATCGCCTGCACTCGCTACACTAATAATCCCTTCCGTATTCCAGCCAACCCCAAAGATTTGGCAGATAGATTTAAAAAGCTTTTACCTAATACAAAAATTGAAATATTCCTAGGCCCAGAAGATGCATTTGCATGGAGTAAAAAACAGACCGATAAAAATGACTTGCTTTCGATAACTGGTAGTATGTTTTTAGCTGGCGAACTCAAAAATTTATTATAAAACAAAAACACCACTTGCAAAATCTCCTCGCACTATTTACAAAAATTATAAATAGTGCGGGAAGCAAGTGGTGTTTTTGCCCCCCTGATAACTTGCTACACCTCCGGTACCCGGGTACAAAAAATGTAACAATTATCATCAATTGAATGCTCCAAACTGAAAGAATCTAGGCACCATTCACCACCTTCTTTGCGAGTTAGGCGGGCGATATAGTGTCCAGTGGAATCCCTCCACCAAGAACCGAGAAAGAGTACCAAATAGCAATCATCCGGAATATTGATGTCCTCGATGTTGAAGAGGCACTTCTTGGCAGCCTTCAGGCCATAGTCGAGATGAGTCCTGCAAGAGATACTAGGCAGAGTATTTCCGTCAAGTCTCTTCAAACCGGGAAGGAAGGTAGAGGCAATCACCACTTTGGCCTCGGGAAGATTTAAGGATCTTAAAGAATCTCTCAAGACATCACAATACTTCGGCGGATGCCAGTCAGCTTGAGGATGGCGCAAACCCGGCATACAACTCAACAAAAATCGTCTCGCCCCCTCTTGAGTGATTGAACCATCATCAACACCCCTTGCAATCGCCTTCAGAAGATCTGCCAACATTCCAGTCTTCAATTTACCCATCTCTCACCTCCGACTTGCAGGTACTAACAACCAATCATTGATACCACATTGAATCAATGATTTTGGCTGATATGCCCACAAGTAAAAATGACTGGGCCATTTCCCAGCCACATTTTTATGGTAATAAAACCACAAAAATCTGGCTGGAATGGAATTTAGAAAAGAACAATCTCTATATACTAAAATTATCATGGTTTGACATTTTTGTCAATATAGTTTATGCTTAAAACTAGATATTTTATGTATTTTGGATATAAACTAACCAAAATACCAAAATTCAAAATTAAATCACTAATTATATCCTCCGAAAGATCCCTCGTCCCCCCGCCCTTCGCGAAGGGCGGGACTCACTCGGGATAAATTGACCCTATGTCAAAAACCCTTGTAATAGTCGAATCCCCTACCAAAGCCAAGACAATTGGTAAATTTTTGGGCTCTAATTACATAGTAGAGTCTTCTTTTGGACACCTACGTGATTTACCAAAATCTAAGATGGGGATAGATATTGAAGGTGGTACTTTTGAGCCAGACTATGTCACTTCTAAAGATCGTGCTAAGCAAGTAAAAAAACTAAAAGATCTGGCCAAAAAAGCTGATGAAATCGTATTTGCTACTGATGAAGATCGCGAAGGAGAAGCCATCTCTTGGCATTTGGCATATATTTTAAAGGTAGACCCAGCCAAAGCCAAAAGGATTGTTTTTCATGAAATTACCAAACACGCTATTGAAGAGGCTTTGGCAAATCCACGTCATATTGATCAAAAGCTAGTAGATGCTCAACAAGCTCGTCGTGTACTAGACCGCTTAGTTGGTTATGAATTATCTCCTTTCCTTTGGAAAAAAGTTGCTAGAGGTTTATCAGCTGGACGTGTTCAATCTGTGGCTGTACGATTGACAGTAGAACGTGAACGAGAAAGACAGGCTTTCAAATCTGACGAATATTGGACTGTGGAAGGTGTTTTTAATAAAGAACATGATTTTACAGGAAAACTTCATTCTATTGATGATAAAAAATTAGATAAATTAGAAATAAGTAATGAAAAACAAGTAAATGAGATTGTAAAAGATCTGGAAGGTGCCGAATATAAAATTTCCAAAATAGAAAAGAAAGAAACCAAGCGCACTCCCCCGGCCCCTTTTACCACTTCCACTTTGCAACAGCAAGCCAGCCACAAGCTAGGCTATTCTGCCAAACAAACCATGAGACTAGCACAGCAACTTTATGAAGGTATAAAAGCTGGAGACGATGACGCTACTGGTCTTATCACCTACATGAGAACTGATTCGTTAAATTTGTCAGAAAAGTTTTTGAACGAAACAAATAATTTTTTGCAAACTAATTTTGGTGATAAATATATTTTAGACAAACCTAGAACTTTTAAAAATAAATCAAAAGGTGCCCAAGAGGCTCATGAGGCCATCCGCCCAACTGATCCTACCAAAACCCCTGAGTCTTTAGAAGGTCATCTAGATCCACAACAATTAAAATTGTACTCCTTAATTTGGAAAAGAACTGTCGCCACTCAAATGACTGAGGCAAAATTAAACAAAACAAATTTTGATATTACTGCAAAAAAATATTTATTCCGCGCAACCGGACAAAGTATGATTTTTGATGGTTGGTTAAAACTTTATCCTGAACAAGTAAAAAATGAGATGCTACCTGAACTAAAAGAAGGAGAAGATGTAAAATGCAAGGAATTAAAACCAGAACAACATTTTACCGAGCCACCCGCCAGATACTCTGATGCTACACTTGTAAAAGCTTTGGAAGAGCACGGTATTGGTCGTCCTTCTACTTATGCGCCGACAATTTCAACTATTGAAGCGCGAGGTTATGTAGAACGTGATGATAATAAGCGACTAAAACCATTAGACATTGCTATGGTAGTAACAGATCTACTAGTAAAACATGTTTCACAAATTGCCGACTATGAATTTACTGCTCAAATGGAAGATAACTTAGATCAAATTGCTGAGGGTACAGAAGATTGGAAGCCAATTATTTCCACATTCTATCACCCTTTCCATGAAAATCTAGAAAAAAAGACCGAAGAATTAACAAAGGAGGAGACAGTAGCCATGCGTGAAATTGGTACTGATCCAGAAACAGGCAAGCCAATCTATTCTCGAATTGGTCGCTATGGACCATTTGTTCAACTTGGCTCAAAAGATGATGAAGAAAAACCAAAATTTGCTTCACTCTCAAAAGGACAAAGTGTAGAAACTATTACGTTAGAAGAAGCTCTGAAACTTTTAACATTACCCAAAATAGTCGGAACCGACGAAGAAGGAAATGATATCACAGTAGATATTGGACGTTTTGGTCCTTATGTAAAATTAAAAAGCAAATACTACTCTATCAAAGAAAAAGATCCATACGAAGTAGACCTAAAAGATGCCTTGCAAATAATTGCCGACAAAAAACAAGAAGAAGCTAATAAAATCATTCAAGAATGGGAAGGAACTGACATTCAAGTCTTAAACGGACGTTACGGACCTTACATCACAAACGGTACAAAAAATGCAAAAATCCCCAAAGATAAAAAACCAGAAGAATTGACTAAAGAAGAATGTGAAAAGCTGATTGAAGAAGCACCAGAAAAAAAATATGGTAGAAGAAAGACAGCGAAAAAAACTACTAAGAAAACCGAAAAGAAAGAACCTAAGAAGCCGAAGAAAAAAGCAGTGAAAAAGACGAAGAAGAAAACAGTAAAAAAAACAACTGAGAATAAATAATAAAATCCCGCTGATAAGTGATCCGTACCCCAAAAAGTGGACACGAAATAAAACCGTGTCCATTTTTTAATATATGATATAATACCATATCATCTAATCAACAAACATATGAGCAAACATATATACACAGAGGAGGATATTAATAAATTATCTGGCAATAAATATGTAGTGTGCTGTAGTGATAAATCTATTACATTTAGTACAGAATTTAAAAAATTGGCAGTACACCAATACAATGAAGAGGGGTTAGTGCCGAGAGAAATATTTGAACAAGCTGGGTTTGATTTGCAAATCATTGCCAAGGATACACCCAAGGAGTGTCTGGGACGTTGGCGAAGTATTGTGGACAGAAAAGGTACTATGGGGTTAACTGAGACTAGGGGTAGAAACAGTAGTCGAGCAAAAACAAAAAATATGTCAGATAAAGAAAGAATGGAATATTTAGAAGCAAAGGTTGCATATCTGGAAGCCGAAAATGATTTTTTAGCCAAGCTCCGGGCCCAAAGAAGAGCGGAGTAAAGCTTAGGCCAAAGCAGAAATATTTAATAATTAAAAGTATTAATGGAAAGATAGAATTACTATGTTTAGTAGCGAATGTTTCAAGAAGTGGCTACTACCGATGGCTAAAAACAGCTGATGAACCAGATAGTGACTATGATGATTATTTACTAATCAAAGAAATATTTGATAAAGGAAGAGGTAAATATGGTTGGCGGACCATACAAATGAAATTAGATACAGAAAAGCAGATAATTATGAACCACAAGAAAATTCAAAGGATCAAAATTAAATACTGGCTATTTACTAAAATCAGAAGAATTAATCCTTACAAAGCAATTATGAAAAAGACACAAGAACACCGAACCTTTGCTAACTTGCTTAATCGAAATTTCACACCTAACAAGCCACATCAAGTATTTGGCACAGATATTACCTATCTACCATTTAATCATCGAATGGGCTACCTATCAGCGGTCAAGGACTTCGCTAGCGGTGAGATTGTCGCTTGGGAGGTTTCACAACGCATAACAATGGATATTGTACTTAATACAGTAAACAATATGAAAAACAATTCATCAATATCATCATTACAAAATATTCTCATACACTCAGATCAAGGGTTCCATTACACTAACCCTCAATATATCCATAGAATCAAGAAACTAAATATGGTACAATCAATGTCTAGAAAGGGTAATTGTATTGACAACGCACCTACCGAATCATTCTTTGGACATCTTAAAGATGATGTAAACTACAAAGACTGTAAAACACTCATAGAGTTAAAAGAAGTAATCTCAAAATATATTCACTATTACAACAACAAAAGACAACAATGGAATTTAAAAAAGATGACCCCGGTACAATACCGAAATCATCTTTTAGCTGTTCATTAGAGGTTTTTTACCCGTGTCCACTTTTTGGGGTACGGATCAAAGGCGGGGTTTTTAATAGAACACGGATTGAACTAATCTAACTAATATAAACGGATTGATTTTATATCAAACTTATCTAATTACATGATTATAAAAAAATACCCGGGGGTCCTGGGGGCAAAACTGTTTGAGTGTCCTTCGCTAGGCAAGATAATACTTTATTCTATGGGTAAAACACGAGTTTTTTGCCCCCGGAACTTTTTGTTACTTTTTGGTTACAAAAAGTAAAAGCACAATGATAGATAGGTTGCTTTAGTATCGTATTAATGCGAACACCACCCCCGCCTGCCATGCCTATTTGCTCTCAATAGTAGACTATAGCGGGCGAGGCATTGGCGGGCAGGCTCTACAAGGAGGGGATAAAAAAAACCATCCTTTCGGATAGTTTCTTTAGACAGCAGGGAGGAGGTAACCTCAATGCCATTGGTAAAATAAAGGCTCTCGACCCGCTGTCATATAAACTATATAATATATAAACTAAAAAATCAAGGTCTTTGCCATTTTTGGCTAAAACAAAAGAAAAACTCCCGTCTTACGACTGGAGTTTTCCTTAGGCCTTGAAAGTACCTAACCTTTACATTACCTTCTGTATTATAGCACATTTTAGCACTTTTGTCAATAGAGACGTATTAATCCCTCCAATCTAACTAGATGCGATGCAAATATACGAATTCATGCGAATTATACTAATACTATACAAATTCCCGCTTAGCAAAGGTATTCGTATTATTAGTATGAATTAGTATATTTGCATCGCATTAGAATTTATTAGAGAGAACAGAAAAATTAACTTGCTCTTGCATTTTTACGCAAAAAATGAGAAAATAAATAGTACAAACGGTATTAAACCAATATGAGCAAAAAATCCACAATTGAATCATTAATAAAAAAAATCAGCCACTATGCACCGGATGCTGATTTGGATATGGTCAAACTAGCATATGACTTTGCTGCCTCAGCTCATGAAGGACAAAAAAGAAAGTCTGGCGAACCATATATAGTACACCCACTAGCCACAGCCCACATCTTGGCAGATCTTAGAATTGACGATAACATTGTAATGGCTGCCCTACTCCACGATGTCCCCGAAGATACCAAGGTTACTTTGGAGGAGATTGAAAAAAACTTTGGCAAAGAAGTTGCTAGTATGGTAAAAGGTATTACGAAACTAGGAAAATTAAAATATCGCGGAGTAGAAAGATATATTGAAAATTTAAGAAAGATGTTCGTGGCTATGGCCGAAGACATCCGCGTCATGATATTAAAATTTGCTGATAGAATTCACAACCTAACTACATTAGATGCTTTACCTCCACAAAAAAGATATCGTATTGCATTGGAAAGTCTAGAAATCTATGCCCCTATCGCTGGTAGACTTGGCATGGATGAGTTCAAGGGGCGTCTAGAAGACTTATCTTTTGAATATGTTTATCCAAAAGAGTACCAAAGAGTAAAAAAAATCAGAGACGATAAATTAAAAGGTAAAGAAGCTTTTATTGAACAGGTACAAAAAACAGCAAAAAAAGAATTGGAAAATGCTGGTGTAAAAATAAATTTTATTCATGGCAGAAAAAAACGTCTATATAGTTTTCATTTAAAATTACAAAGAAAAAACAACGAAACAGCAAAAATTTACGATATGGTAGCCCTTCGTATTGTCGTCCCAACTATTGCTGACTGTTATGCTGCTCTAGGAATTCTTCACACTATTTGGAAACCAATGAAAGGAAGAATCAAAGATTATATTTCTCAACCAAAACCAAACGGCTATCAATCTCTACATACCACTGTTTTGTCCGACACTGGAGAAGTAATGGAATTCCAGATTCGTACCACTGATATGCACGAAGAAGCCGAATTCGGTGCTGCGGCCCATTGGCATTATGATGAAACTGGTGCCAAAAGACCTGCCAAAAAAATTCAATGGGTAAAGGAACTGGCTGAAATCCAAAAAGATGTTTTAAATAAACTTTCTGATCTAGAAGAAATAAAAGTAGATTTCCTTCAATCCCGCATTTTTGTCTTCACCCCAAAGGGCGACGTAATCGACCTACCCGAAAGTGCCACACCAGTAGATTTTGCTTATCATATTCACACTGAGATTGGTAACAAATGTAATGGTGCTATTGTAAACGAACAAATGACCAGTCTGGATACTGGGCTAAAAAATGGCGACGTAATAGAAATAATTACCAACAAAAACCGCAAAGGTCCTTCCCGAGATTGGCTCAAGTTTGTCAAAACCCACACCGCCAAAGTACATATTAATAATTATTTAAGAAGTCAGGGTGGATTGTTGCCGGCTTGGTTTAAGAAGAAAGAAAACTAAGTTTATAAAGTCTATAAAGTTAAAAGTTGTGATTTGGAAACATTAAATTAATAATAATACAAAAAAGTTGTATACCACAATAAAAAGCTGGTTATTAATTGAATAATAATTTTGATAATTTATTGTGTAGGTCGAATATACCTAAATAAAAAAATAATATTAAATATATGATAGAAACAAGAGATAAAAAAACAGAAGCTGCAGCCCTAGATTATATTGAAACGGAATTAAAAAAAATAGATTTAGCATCTATAGAAAGAGAAATCCCTGAATGGTGGCGGGATGACTCACGAGAAGAAGGCACAACCAAACATTCTTACGCAGAAAGTTTAAACGCAGCAATTAAACAACATTTTGGATTTGAATTTACTGATCTAGAATGGAAAAAAATACTTCTAGATCATCTTAAAAAGAACTCTGATAAAAAATAACTTTATTTAATCGTTCACCCAAATCCTCCATATTCAGGACTATGGATAACCTAGAAAAACTCTATATCAACCTAAAAACCCGCCTACTCAGCGGGTTTTATTTTTATTAAAGAGCTCTCCCCCTATCAGGGGGAGCATACGACGCCAGTCGATGAGGGGGTCTGGAGAAGCTTGAAGAAAAATTTAAAATTTTAAATTCTATTTATGTAACGATAACTTATTCCAGATACTAAATAAATAATATAAACTCTACAATTCCGGCAGACCCCCACTGTCACTCCGTGTCGGCTCCCCCTGCTCGCCCGCCTCTGGAGGGATAGGGGGAGAGCCCGCACCAACCAAGACAACTTTAATCCGACACAACAAAACCCGCCTAATCAGCGGGTTTTTCTTTATACTTTCTACTTTTACCTTTCTACTATCAAGATAATTCTGAAATAAGCTTCTTTAACTCCCCTTTTGAATAATAATCAATCACAATTGTACCTTTGTCTCCACGCCCTGTAATATGCACCTTGGTGCCAAGACGGTCTTCTAAGAGCTGTTCTGAAGCAATTAGATTAGGATCACGACGGACTGAGCCTTTACGTGACTGTGGACCTTTTGAAGCTACAGTACGCTCTACATCTCGAACCGTCATACTCTTCCCCACCATACTATTAAAAACCGCTTCTTGTTCTTTTTCATCTTTTAAGCTAAGTAGTGCTTTGGCTTTACCCGCACTCAATTTACCATTTACCAAAGCTTTTTGCATTTCATCAGGTAGATCCAACAAACGAACAAAATTGGCAATCGTAGAACGAGCTTTTCCAACTTGTTCAGATACTTCTTCTTGGGTCAAATTAAATTCATGCATCAAACGCTCGTAGGCAAAAGCTTCTTCAATTGGATTTAAGTTTTGTCTTTGGATGTTTTCAATCAAAGCCAACTCTAATTTTTCCTGCTGAGTAGCGCTACGAACCAAAGCTGGTACAGTTGCCAAACCGGCAATTTGAGAAGCACGCAAGCGTCTTTCTCCAGCTATCAACTCATAACCACCGTCATCTTTTTCTGTAACTGTTATTGGCTGTAAAATACCATGTTTTTTAATTGATACCACCAGATTTTCCAAATCCTGATGCGAAAAATCACGCCGAGGTTGTTCGGTATTTGGTACAATTTCTGAAATTGGTATTTGCCAAACCTTTTCTCCACTATCACCATTATTGCCGGTCTGTTTACGAATAGTCTTACGAGGTTTATTTTGTGGAATAAGTGAACTTAGTCCTTTGCCAAGTGCCATAGTGTAATTATATTAAAAAGAAAATATATAAAATTATATACTAATATACGAATTTACTAATTATACTAATGCTATACGAATTTCTTCCTATAAAAATATTAGTATAGCATTAGTATAATTAGTATTATTTGTATATTGGTATCTTTTATTTTGAGTGTTTTTCCAAAATTTCCCTCACCAACCTCTCGTATGCTCTGGCTCCCTTTCCTTTTGGATCGTAATGTAAAATTGATTTTCCAAAACTTGGGGCCTCGGCCAAACGAACGGTACGAGGAATAACTGTTCTAAAAATTGTATCTGGAAAATATTTATAAAGCTCATCCATCACATCACCAGATAATTTTGTGCGCTTATCAAACATGGTAATCACAGCTCCCAATATATTTAACTCTGGCTTGATATGTTCTTGTATCAAACCAATAGTCTGCAAAAGCTGACCAAGACCTTCCAAAGCATAATACTCAGACTGAACAGGAATCAAAAGCTCATCTGCAGCCACCAAACTATTGATAGTGAGTAAACCCAAAGATGGTGGACAATCAATTATAATATAGTCATAAGCATGTTTTACTTCTTCTAAAAGATCATGAAGCTGAAATTCTCGACGTTCCATATCTACCAACTCAATATTAGCCCCGGCCAAATCTGGAGTGCTTGGAGCCATTCTCAAGCCCTCATGAGAAGTATTTACAATAATATCATGCAATCGTCTTTTTTTGGATAAAGCTTCATAAATACCATGTGACAATTCCTGACGATTAAAGCCCAAACCACTAGAAGCATTCCCTTGGGAATCCATATCTACCAATAATACAAAATTACCCATTTCTGCCAAATAAGCAGCTAGATT
>FLOH01001328.1_pt1 | contig 39166 bp, 37 predicted proteins | sample 756751 | NCBI WGS metagenome assembly FLOH01 (sample SAMEA4026879, study PRJEB14308) | marine metagenome | biome: coastal water; material: water | depth 74 m
CTGACCGGAGTGATTCTTTGGGGGATCGCGCTGCTGGCCGGGATGAACGTGATCGGTAATCCGCTTCAGATTCTTGCGATGTGGCTGCTGGCGGCGCTGCTCTGCATTGCCAGCACGCTGTGGGTCACGGGGCTCGCCTTCCGCTTCCAGTCGGTTGACATCGGCTCGTTCATGCAGACGCCGGTCTTCATCCTGCTCTTCCTCGCGCCTGTCTACGTGCCCTTGGCGCTGCTGACCGGGTGGCTCAAGGTCGCCGCGAGCGCCAACCCCGTGACGGCGATCCTTGACGCGTCACGCGGCTTCATCGCCGGCGAGCAGACGAAGGTTGTGCTGGCCTTCGCGCTGGCGCTCGGCCTCGCCGCTCTGATGGGAATCTGGGCCGCGCTGCAGCTGCGCCGCGCCCAGCGCGGCGTCGCTTAGCGCAAGCTGCACTGCTCGGCCGCCCCAGGAACGACAAAGGCCCGGCGGTTAAGCCGGGCCCTTGGTACGACTCACGCTTGAAGCGTGGGTTACATCATCCCGCCCATGTCTGGCATACCGCCTGGCATTCCTCCGCCACCGGCATTCTCGTCAGGCATCTCGGCGATGATCGCCTCTGTGATCAGGATGTTCTTCGCGATCGAGGCTGCGTTCTGCAGCGCCGAGCGCGTGACCATCGCTGGATCGATTACGCCGGCGGCAACGAGATCAACGATCTCGCCGGTCGCAGCGTTGAGGCCAAACCCGGCCTTTGCCTTGGCCACATCGGCGACAACAACGGAGCCTTCAAGGCCCGAGTTCTCGGCGATCTGGCGCAGCGGCTCCTCGACGGCGCGGAGCACAATCTTCACTCCGGTGCGCTCGTCTTCGTCGTCACGCTTGGCAGGATCAACGTTCTTTGAGGCCTGCAGCAGTGCTACGCCGCCGCCGGGAACGATGCCCTCTTCGAGCGCCGCGCGGGTTGCCTGAAGGGCGTCCTCTACGCGGTGCTTCTTCTCCTTCATTTCGGTCTCAGTTGCGGCGCCGACCTTAACTACGGCCACACCACCTGAGAGCTTCGCGAGGCGCTCTTGCAGCTTCTCGCGATCGAAATCGGAGTCGGTGTTCTCGACCTCGGCCTTGATCTGGTTAACGCGGCCCTTGATCGCGTCGCCGTCGCCGGCTCCGTCAACGATCGTCGTCGTGTCCTTCGAAACGACGATGCGGCGTGCGTGACCGAGCTGTGAGATCTGCGTGTTCTCGAGCTTCAGCCCCATCTCCTCGGTGATTACTTCGCCACCGGTGAGAATCGCGATGTCTTCGAGCATCCGCTTGCGGCGGTCACCGAAGCCAGGGGCCTTGACTGCAACACCGGTGAAGGTGCCACGCAGCTTGTTGACAACCAGAGTTGCGAGAGCCTCGCCCTCAACGTCCTCGGCAATGATCAGCAGCGCCTTACCGGACTGCATTACCTGCTCGAGAACCGGCAGCACGTCACGGACTGAACCGATCTTCTGGTTGGCGATCAGCACGTAGGCGTCGTCCAGCACTGCCTCCATGCGGTCTTGGTCGGTGACCATGTAGGGCGAGATGTAGCCCTTATCGAACTGCATACCCTCAGTGAATTCGAGGTCCATGCCGAACGTCTGGCCTTCTTCGACGTTTACAACGCCGTCCTTGCCGACCTTCTCGATCGCGTCAGCGATTACGTCGCCGATCTCCTCGTCGCCAGCCGAAATCGTGGCCACGCGAGCGATCTGCTCCTTACCGGTGACTTCCTTCGACTGCTTGCCGATGCCGGCAACAATCTCGTCCACGGCGGCTTCAATCCCGCGCTTAAGCGCGAGCGGCTGGGCACCAGCGGTTACGTTCTTGAGGCCTTGGCGAACAATCGCCTGAGCCAGAACGGTCGCTGTCGTCGTGCCGTCTCCGGCAACGTCGTTGGTCGCTGTTGCGACTTCCTTGACGAGCTGAGCACCCTGGTTCTCAAATGGGTCCTCAACGTCAATTTCGCGAGCGATTGTGACGCCGTCGTTAGTGATCGTCGGTGCACCGAAGCGCTTGTCGATCACTACGTATCGGCCCTTCGGACCGAGCGTCACCTTGACTGCGTTAGCTACGGCGTCAACGCCGGCCTCGAGGGCCTTGCGTGCGTCCGCGTCAAACTTCAATTCCTTAGCCATTTATTCAGTTCTCCTTTAGGCCTAAGACTCGACGATGGCGAGAATGTCGCTCTCGCGTAGAACGAGGAGATCCTCGCCGTCAACCTTGATGTCGGTGCCGCCGTACTTGCTGTAAAGCACGACGTCGCCCTTGCTTACATCGAGAGGGACGCGCTTTTCGCCGTCCTCATCCCAACGACCTTCGCCAGCGGCGACGATCTCGCCCTTCTGGGGCTTCTCTTTTGCTGTTTCGGGGAGCAGCAGGCCGCTAGCGGTCGTCTCCTCCTCATCGATGGCGCGGACGATCACTCGATCGCCAAGCGGCTTCAAATTCATTTCAAATGCCTCCGGTAGTTGCGCTGTTTACGAACGTTTTAGGGCTAAAGCCCGACGCTTTTGGCACTCACAACTAGCGAGTGCCAAAGTCGCTCCGGGAGATGATAGCGCCTTAGTTCTGCGCGCCACCGATGCCGAGACGGGCATCGGTGAAGGACTGCGGGTTTTCTACGATCTGGGAGAAGCGAACGACGGTCACGATGTCCTCCATCGTCACCGGCTGGCCGTAGATCTGCTCAAGGAAGTGGATCAGATCTTCTTGGCGCCGCAGCTCGGGATTGTCGTGCTCAATATCGCGCGGCGAAAGGTCGCGAACGCGCTTCACGTCAACTTGATCGATCACTGCTTCGAAGATCTTCTCTCGCGGCGAGAACTGGTAGCCGATCGTCACCAGCACCGCTTGGTTCTTGCGGTACTTGTGGCTCTTGTCGCCAAGCCGAATCGTCGCCGTCTTGCGCCCGCGGCGAAGCTGATCGGCAAAGATCGTCGAGTAGAAGTTCAGTACCTGCATTACGCCCAAAGACTACAGAGCTAACGCGCTCGGCGCGAGGCCCGGCGTCGCTAGTAGATGAAGCCGGTCAGTACATCGGTGTCGAGGACCTTGATTCGCCCTCGCCCTTGCTCAATCGCACCGGAGTTAGCGAGCGTCGTCAGGAAGCGGCTCGCCGATTCGCGTGAGCATCCAGCTAGCTGAGCAATGTCGGCCTGGGTGATCGTCAGTTCAACACTGGCGTCGTCGCCTGCGCCCTCAAGTCGGGCCTGAGTTACAAGGTCACCGAGAACAATTGCGACACGGCTCTGCACGGTCTGGAACGACTGGCGAGTGAGCCGCTCGTTGGCGACCCTCATTCGCCGGCCAAGAGATACGACAAGCTTGCTTGCAATCGCGCCATGATCATTCATCAGGCGCCGCATGTCGCGGCCTGGAATGGCGATCAGGTCAACCTCGTCGAGCGTCTCAACAGTCGCTGAGCGAACCTCGTCGTCGAACATTGCCAGCTCGCCGAAGATGTCGCCCGGGCCGAAGTGGGTCAGCGTGATCGTGCGACCGTCTGGATGCTCGCGGATAGCGCGGGCGTGGCCGCTGCGCAAGACGTAACAGGTGTTGCTGGGGTCTCCCTCGCGGAAGATCACCTGGCCACCGGGGAAGCGACGCGTGACCACAACCTCGGCGACGCGGTGGAGATCCTCATCCCCGAGCGTTTCGAAGACAGGTACAGCTTGGAGCAGCGTGTAAGTCTCCTCGCTCATCGCGATGGAGGCTACCTATGCGCGGGGAAAAAGGTGCGGGTCGTTGCTGATGACGCCGGCAATTCCAAGCCGCTCGAACTGGGCGATCTGCTCCGCATCGTCAACGGTCCACACGTACAGCTCGCCTCCCACATCGCGGACTGCCCGCGCCAAGCGTGGGGTAACGAAGGCCCAGTGGCACATCAGCGCATCGACACGCCCCTCACGTATCGCCTGCGCCGCCATCCACGGCAGGCGAATTCGGTAGTAGATGATCGCTGCGTAGGCTGGCCAGCGGTAGAAGCGATGGTCGGTGAGGTCGCGGTGGGCGCGGGGGAAAGACCAGCCGATAGTGATTTGCGGGGCGATCTTTCTTAGCAGCGTCAGGCTCGGTTTCTCCATCGTCGAGATCAGCGAACGATCGGCAAGGCCGTGGCGGCGCAGCGCGTCAACAGTTCGTTGCTCATAGCCCTGGAGCTTCATGTCGACGTCGAGCTGAACGTGAGCAAACTGGGGTTGCGCTAGATGGGCGAGCCCCTCGTCTAGCGTCAGCGGTGTGCGCTCGCGCGCGTCCTTGAAGTCGTGCGCTAGCCGCAGCCCCCCGGTGCCGTCGAGGCGTTCGGGCAGGACGTCGAACTCAATCATGTCGACGCCGGCCGCCAGCGCTGCGTCGAAGCTGGCAGCGGTGTTGCCGTGGACCAGCGCGTCTGCGCCCTTGTGACCGACCCGCTTAGGGCGGCCTTCTGCCTCGGCGCGGCCTCGGTTTAGCTGCGGCATTGCGCGGCCTGCGAGGGCGCCGTGACGTTTGCGTGGCAGAGCACGGTTCCCATTTTGCCACGCGCCGGCCTGTGCCTGCCACGCGGTAGGTAACGTCTGAGCCGTGCAAGAGGCGCTCTCAAAAATCGTTGGCGAATCGAACGTTCGCCCTGGCGATGACTCCGTCTACACAGCGGACGAGACGATCTTCGCTGCTGACGGCCTAGCCGATCTCGTTGTATTGCCAAGCACTGCCGAGGAAGTGACCGAGGTCGTTGCCTGGTGCTACTCGCACGATGTTCCAATCACGCCGCGCGGTGGTGGCAGCGGCTGGGCCGGCGGCGCAGTACCGCTGGGCTCGGGGATCGTGCTCGGCCTGGAACGTCTGAGCGCGGTCCGCAGCTTCGAACCTCTCCAGTGGCGAATTGAGGTCGAAGCCGGCGTTACAACGGCGACTGTTCACCGCCTCGCGCTCGAAAACGGGCTCTACTTCCCGCCGGATCCCGGAGCTCCTGAGCAGTCGCTGATCGGTGGCAACGTTGCCACCAACGCTGGCGGACCGCATTGCTTCAAATACGGCGTAACCGGCGCCTGGGTGACCGGCCTTGAGGCAGTGATAGCGCCTGGCGAACTGATCCGTGTAGGTGGAGCTGCGCGCAAAGATGTGGCCGGTTACGACCTTGCGGCGTTACTGACCGGCAGCGAGGGCACGTTGGGCGTAATAACTTCGGTTTCGCTGCGCCTAATTCCGACGCCCGAACCATCGCTTCCGCTGGCTGCTTTCTACCCGAGTGTGGCCAGTGGCTGTGCGGCAATTGAGCGCGTTATGGCGGCTGGACCTGTGGCCGCGGCAATTGAGTACCTTGACCGCGCGACGCTTGAGATCACCGGCGGCGGCTTCCCTGGCGAACTTCCCGCCGGCGCCGAATTCCTTTTGATAGTTGACTGCGACAGCGGCCAGACTGACCGCGATGAGTTGCTCCGCGCTTTGGCCGAAGACGCGCTCTGCGCACCTCTAGCCCCCGACGATCCGACCATGTTGTGGCGCTGGCGTGAAGGTCTTGGAACGAGCGTCAGCAACGAGCACGGTTCGAAGATCTCCGACGACATCGCCGTTCCACTGGATCGGTTGGCAGATGCGATCGAGCAAACGATAGAGATCGGCGAGCGCCATGGCGTTGCTGCTTGCTCATTCGGTCACGCCGGCGACGGCAACCTCCACTCAACCTTCATGCTCGACCCCAATGACGAGCTGGCCCTGCGCCGCGCGATGGCTGCCGGTGATGACCTGATGGAGATGGCAATCGAGCTGGGAGGGACGATCAGCGGCGAGCACGGCGTCGGCCTCGCGAAGAATGGCTGGCTTCATAAGCAATGGGGAACCCCCGCTTCGCGCGCGCACGAAGCGATCAAGCAGGCGCTCGACCCAAAGAACCTGATGAACCCGGGCAAGAAGCTGACCTAGCCGCGCCCTGCCCCGCTACGCTTCCAACCGATGCGTCTTTTCTTCTCAGCCGCGGCTTTGGTCGCGCTCCTCGCCGTCTCCGGCTGCGCCCAGGGCGGAACGAAGTCGACCAGCTCGTCAGAGAACTACTCGGGTGACGAGAAGCTGGTCGCCAACACGATCGAAGACTTTCAAGCGAACGCCACTGCCCAGGACGGCGCGAAGATTTGCTCTACGCAGATCACGGCGCAGCTCGCGAAGCAGATCACGGCAAAGAACTCCGGGGCTAGCTGCGCAACCGCCGTCACGGCGGGAATGAAAGCGAGCGACCAAGCCGATCTCACCGTCACTGACGTGACGATTGATCCGAAGGACGAGAACAAGGCGACGGCCACGGTCAGCGCCAAGACCGGGGAAAAATCCTCGCAGAAGTACAGCTTCACGCTTGAGCGCGCCGACAAGCGCTGGCAGATCTCCAGCTTCGGCTAGCCGGCGCTGGCGTTGTGGGCGTGAGCGGTTCGCCGGTCGCGCCGCCGAGGCGTGAAAGCGCCCTCCGGGCTTGCTTTCACGGAATTCCTCGGCCGGCGCGCCGACGGACCGCTCACGGTTCGCGTGGGCGGGGAACGACCTAAGGTGGGGGTTGTTAGCCCTTGCGTTCGAGCTGGTAGGTGTTGTCGAACTCGTCGGAGAGAACGGTTACTTGGGTCTTCGTTGTGAGCGTTAGGTCGCGCTTCAATTTCCTCGAGCTGAAGGTCCAGCCGGCTGGCGGCTTCAGGCGTTTTTTCAGGCCCGGTAGCCCGCTGAGACTCAGCTTCGGGTCGACGTGCTGCGAGTAGGTCTGCATCACGTAAACGCTTCCGTCGGGGGCCGTCAGCTCGTAGACCTTGTGTTCCTTGCCGAAGGTGAAAACGCGTGAGCCGCTAGCCACGGCTGGGGTGTAAGGGGTGAGCCCCGGCACGCCGTTGGTGACCGGCACCTTGATCTGGGCGATCGTGCGCATCTTCAGGCCGCTGAACGTGCGGTACTTGCCACCGAAGCCGGGCGCGACCTTCAGGACTAGCTTCGAGAGCAGAGAGAAGCGGGGTCCGTTGAGCCTTACCGTTAGCGCGCCGAGCTCGGTCGCAAGCGCCGCCGCATTCTGCTTCTTCCACAGCGCCGGCGGGCAATCGTTGACCCCCTGCGTTCCCCAGATGTCGGCGACGAGATCGTTCGGGAAGGTCCCCTTGACGGCAAGCACTTCGCAGTAGCGGGCGTTATAGGCCTCTTTTGGGGTAGCGGCCGTTGCCACGCTCGGTGCGGCCAAAGCTGCAATTGACGCTGGACAAACGAGCGCTCTGGCGAAGTTACGTCTGCCTAGCATGGAATCGAGGCTACTCGCAGCAGGATCACTCTGTCGAGCTTCCGGCGGTCTCTGCAGCGAGAGGTTGCCGGTATGCTCGGCTCGATGGCCGTTGCAAAAGCTCAGCGCGCAAGCCGTTCAGACCCTGAGGCTCGCCGCGACCAGATGATCGATGTGGCGCTAGTCGCCTTCGCAGATCGCGGCTATCCCGGCGTCGAGCTGAAAGAAATCGCTAGCGAGGTTGGCGTCACGCCAAATCTAATCCACCACTACTTCCCGGGAGGCAAGAGCGAACTGCACCTCGAGGCCGTCAAGCGGGCATGCGCCCAGCTAGCAGAGATTCACGACTCAAGTGCCGAGGCGACAGTCGGAGATAAGATGCCGACGAACATTTCGCGCTACCTCGATGAGGCGCTCGTTCCCACCGACCGCTGGAAGCTCTATACGCGCTCGCTGCGCAGCGCCGACGACGATTTGCGCGCCTACGCGATCGCTACGAGGCAAGCCGTTGTGGAGGGAATGGCCCTCAACCACCTTGGTATCGCGAACCCGCCGCCGGCCGTGCGCGCACTGTTCTTCGGCCTCTTCGGTTTTCTCGAGGACGCTGCTGAAGAGTGGCGAATCGAGAGCATCGGCGATCGGGAGAAGTTGGAGAACCTGATCATGACCGTGATCCTCGCCGGGCTCGCAGCAACCGCCGCCGAGTAGCGCGGCTGCAGGGAAATCTGGCCGGCGCTAAGCGCCGTGGTAGCTTTTCGCACCGTGAGGGATCTCTTCATATCCCTGCCCCTGTGGCTGATTGCGGTGGCACTCTTTGCCTTCTTCCTCGGCGTGACGAGCTTGGTTCGCGTCGTCGTGACGAAGCGCTGCAGCGAACAGAGCCGCGAAGGGCTGGCCGACGAAGCGACTCGCCTGCTGACAGGTTTGGCGGCAACATTTGCCTTCTTTGTCGGCTTCGCAATCACCGTCACATGGGGAGCGGTAGCTGTCGGGCAGGCTGCGGTTGAGCAGCAGTCATCGGCAATTCAGCAGATGAACTGGAGCATCAACAACATTCCCGACAAAGAAGAGTCGGCAATTCTCAGAGAGAAGCTCAAGCTCTACGCAACGACGGCGGCCTACGAGGACACTGATGATCTCGCCCGCGGTGAAACTGGCAATCTTCCGTCGGCGATCCCGCTCGACCGCTTCCAAGACGCGCTCCACACCTACGCCTTCGGTCCGAAGGCGCCCAAGGCGGAGGTCTCAAGCCTCGTCAGCGCGGCTGCCACTGTGGGCGCTACGGCGGCTGCCGTGTCGGCTGTTGCCCACCGCACTCTGCCCGACCTACTTGCGGTGCTTCTGCTTGTAACGGCGCTTCTCGTTGCTGCGGTGGTGGGAGTCTCGACGGTCAGGTCACGGCACTCGGTCCTGCTCTTGGTCTGGTGCATCATCCCGGCGTTGTCAATCACGGTCGTCATCGCTCTGGCATTTCCGTTCGCCAGCGGGATCGGCGTCGACCTAGCGCCGCTGCAGACGGTCGCGCAGCAGCTGGCGTTCCACTAGGCCAACGACTCGGGCCCCAAGCGCAACCATTCAACGCGGTTCGGGGAGTCAGCATTTTGAGTTGCTGCGATTAGGCAGCTAATTCTCACTTACGCCGGTGGAGTCCAACTGATCCGCTGTGCGAGCTTAACCACCCACGCGCGCGCGCGAGAAAGTTATCTTGACTAGCGTTCCGTCAGGCCCGGGATCCTGCATCACGATCTTCAACGTGTCGCGGTTGATCAGCCAGGCCGTCGTGATCATCGCGTCTGTCTTGCTGTCTGTGCCGATGCCGCGGAGTGTTCCGTCCGGTGCGACGACCATGCGGTAGCTGGTACTGAAGGCGCGTGTCAACTTACCGTTGTGGAGAACCGGCGGCTTATTCGCGGGAATTTTCACTGCGTTGCTGTATTCGTAGAACCCCTCGCCCAGGCTCTTCATTTCGAATTGCGTGTCTGCCGTATTGATGATGGCTGGGGCGGAGTAGCTGGACTCGAGTACCGCCCGCTCCGTTCTCTGCCAATACCCGCTCAGATCCACATCGGCGGCGCTGATGAAGCTGGCTGGATTGCCGTCCTGCGAAGTTGATTGGGAGTCGCCACAGCCAGCGACAGCGATCACAGCTACGACAGCAGCGAGCGTTGCTGCGATACGAATCTGAGTCATTGAGCAAACATACAGAAGCCGGCAGTAGCCACAGCGCCGCTCTCAAGCGGTTCGTTGGCGCCGCGGCCGAGGAATTCCGTGAAAGCCGACCGGAGGGCGCTTTCACGCCTCGGCGCGGCGACCGGCGAACCGCTTGAGCCAGAGGCCAGAGGCAAGAGAGGGGGCGCTAGCCAAGCGAGCTGCCGTACTGGCGCTCGTAATACTCGCGGTAGTCACCGGAGCGGATCGGCTCCCACCACCAGGTGTTCTCTTGGTACCAAGCCACCGTTTCGGCAAGCCCTTCTTCAAAGCGAACCTTCGCTTCCCAGCCCAGCGCCTTGACCTTCTCCGAACCGAGCGAGTAGCGGCGGTCATGGCCGGGGCGGTCATCTACGTAGGTCAGCAGTGACTTGTCGGCGCCGGTCAGCGCGATGATTCGCTCGACGACTTCAAGGTTGACGCACTCGTCGGGGCCTCCGACGTTGTAAACCTCGCCGCTGGCGCCGTGGGCGAGAACGTGGCCGATGCCGGCGCAGAAGTCGCTTACGTGGAGCCAGTTGCGGACCTGCTGCCCGTCGCCATAGACCGGCAGCGGGTCGCCGTGGATCGCGTTGAGGATCATCAGCGGGATCAGCTTCTCGGGGTACTGGTAGGGGCCGTAGTTGTTTGAGCCGCGGCAGATCACCGTTTCGAGATCGAAGGTGCGGCTGTAGGACTGGACGAGCAGGTCGGCGCCGGTCTTCGTGGCGCTGTATGGCGATGACGGTTCGAGCGGGCTCTCCTCGGTGAACGAACCGGATTCGATCGATCCGTACACCTCGTCGGTTGAAACTTGGAGGTAGCGCAGTGAATGTTCGCGCGCGGCTTCGAGCAGCACGAAGGTGCCGAGCGCGTGCGTGCGGACGAATGCGTCGGGCTCGGAGATTGAGCGGTCAACGTGCGTTTCGGCGGCGAAGTTGACTACAGCGTCGACGCCGGCGATCGCGTCGGCAACTGCGGCTGGATCCTCAATCGCGCCGTGGACGAAGCGGTGTTTAACGCCTTCAAGGTTTTCCTTGCGGCCGGCGTAGGTGAGCTTGTCGAGCACCGTTACCTCGTCGCCGTGTTCGTTCACGCGGGCACGGACGAAGTTGGAGCCGATAAATCCTGCGCCACCGCAGACAAGAAGTTTCACTTAAGCACCTTGCGCCGCGCCAGCGGCCGAGTCGATTACGCCCGCTGCGGCCAGATGGCCGCGGAGCCCTTCGTGCCAGTCTGGCAGGACTATTGCCTCGTCGCCACGTTCGCTGCCGAGAACGCTGAAGGCCGGGCGCGGCGCGGGGCGGGGGAACGACTCGGTTGTGGTCGGTTCGACCTTCGCCTTCAGGCCTGCGAGCGAGATCGTTTCGCTCGCCAATTCGAACCAGCTGCAGCGTCCGCCGCCGATGGCGTGGAAGATGCCGGTTCCGTTGGCCGCAGCGCAGGCAATTAGCGCCGGCGCGAGGTGGCCGGTCCAGGTTGGGCAGCCGATCTGGTCGGTGACGACCTCGATCTGTTCGCGCTCAGCGCCGAGCCTGAGCATTGTGTCTACGAAGTTGCTGCCACCGGCGCCGAAGAGCCAGGCGGTTCGGACGATCGCGTAGTCGCCACCGGCAGCTTCGATCGCCTGTTCGCCAGCGAGCTTGCTGCGGCCGTAGGCAGACTGTGGATTAACGGGGCTCGATTCGACGTACGGCTCGGTTGCGCTTCCGTCGAAGACGTAGTCGGTTGATACCTGGACGAGGCGCACGCCGCTCGCCGCGCATGAGGCCGCGAGGTTTGCTGCGCCAGCGCCATTGATCTCAGTTGCGGCAGCTTCCTCGGCTTCGGCGCCGTCGACGTCGGTCCAGGCGGCGCAGTTGATCACGGCGTCCGGTTCGAACTGGTCGATCGCTGCGGTTACCGCTGCGGCATCGGTGATGTCGAGCTTGTCACGACCAAGCGCGAGCGTTTGATCAGAGGACTTTTCGGCGGCCGCGGCGACCGCTTGGCCGAGCATCCCGCCAGCGCCGGTGACGAGCAGCTTTGCCACCGCTAGACAACTCCGATGTCGGATCGATCTCCAACGAGGAAGCGGTAAGCCGATGGCTGCCCTTCGGAGCGGGCGATCGTCACGTCGCGGCCCAGCAGCGAGGATTCAACGCGAGCATTGAGATCGGTCACTGAGCTGCCTTCAAGCAGGATCGAGTTTTCAACCTCTGCGCGCTCAACGACGCAGCGCTCGCCGATCGCCGAGTAGGGGCCGACATAGGCATCGATTAGCCGAGCACCGGCGCCGATCACGGCTGGGCCACGGACCGTTGAGCGTTCCAGTACTGCTCCGGCCTCAACGATCACGCGCCCTTCGCAGGTCGAGTCGATCAGCTCACCGTCGAGCCGCCGCTCAGCGGTATCGAGCACCAGCCGGTTCGCTTCGAGCATGTCTTCTAGCCGGCCGGTGTCCTTCCACCAACCCTGCACGACGTGAGGCTCAACGCGCTTGCCGTCGTCAACGAGGTACTGAATCGCGTCGGTGATTTCGAGCTCGCCGCGGGCTGACGGCTTGATTGCTCGGGCTGCGTCGTGAATTCCAGCGGTGAACATGTAAACGCCGACCAGCGCGAGGTTGGTCTTCGGCTCCGGCGGCTTTTCCTGCAGGCTGATTACGCGGTCGCCGTCGAGCTCTGCGACGCCATAGTTCTCCGGGTCGGAGACGGGGGTCAGCAGAATCAGCGCGTCGGGGCTGCTTGAGCGGAAGGCTTCTACAAGGTCGCTGATTCCGCCCTGAAGCAGGTTGTCGCCGAGGTACATCACGAATGGATCTGCGCCGAGGAACTCTTCCGCCGTGAGGACAGCGTGGGCCAGCCCGGCTGGCTCGTCCTGCTCAATGAAGGTGACGTTGACGCCGAACTGCTCGCCGCTGCCGACCATCTCGCGGATTTCGTCACCGGTCTCAGGGGCGATGATGATGCCGATCTCTTTGATCCCGGCGCTGGCCATCGCGTCGATCCCGTAAAAAAGCACCGGACGATTGGCGACAGGCACAAGCTGCTTGGCGCTGGTGAAGGTGATCGGCTGCAGGCGCGTGCCTTTACCGCCGGAGAGAATTAGGCCCTTGAGCTGTTCCATTAGCCGCAGGCTACTCGCGCGGGCGTTTAATAGACGCCGCCGAGCTTGCGGTGGTCCCAGCTAACCCGCCGCTGCTCAACAAACTGGAAGGCAACACGCTTTGCCGCCTGCCCGCGAATCATCTCTTTTACTTCGTCGCTAAGACCCTCTTCGAGCCCCGGCGTGTAGCGCGCGAAGATCTCCATCCCTAACGCCAGCACGTCGTCAACTTCGCGGTGGATTACCACCTCAGTCTCAAACATCACGCCGCGCAGCACTTGGTATTCCTCACCGGCCTCAATCTGGATTGAGGCACGCGCGTCGCGCTCAAGGTTCTTGGTCTTCTGCGACTTGGCGAAGGTCCAGGCCCATAGCTCGGCCGCGCCTTCCGGCCCAGTGTTGCGGACGACGAACCAGAGCGGCATCAGGTGCGGCCATCCACCCACGCCGTTGGTTGCGCAGATCATCGTCTTCTCCTGATCCAGAAACTCGACTACCTCCTCGTCGCTCATCCGGATTTGGTCGCGGCGGCTTGCCATCGTCGAGAAAGCTTAGGCCCGCGCGGCGGTGCGCAGCTTGCGAACGGCGCTGAGCACTGCTTTGCGCGCTGCAACCGGCTTGATCACGGCCGCGTCGCCGGCCTCTTTCAGGACTTCGCGGACAAGCCAGTCTCGGCCAGCGTAAGTCGTCTCAATTAGCACTGCGCCGTCGGCGAGCTCTTCGACGACGGTGCTCTCCTCGCGAGCCCAACGTGCGCGCTCGGGGGAGATCCAGATCAGCGCCGTGTTCGAGGCCGGCAGCTCTCCGGTCTTTGGCCAGCCCTCAACGTCGGCCGAGGGGTTTACTTCCGGCCGGCGCTTGAACTGCTTGCGGCTGACCGAGGCGTGGCGCACGCGGTCGAGGCGGAAGTGGCGTACGTCGTCGCGCTCCGGGTCGAACGAGGCGACGTACCAGCCCTCGCGCCCGTTGACGAGTGCGTAGGGCTCAACGACGCGCTCGGTGAACTCGTCCTCGTTCGGCTTGTAGTAGTCGAGCTTGAGCATCTTGCCTGCCGAGATTGCTTTTGAAACGACGCGCGCAACCTGCGAATCGTCGGCGCCGCCGTCGGCAACCTGCAGGCCTTGCTCGAGCGGGTCGGCGCCGAGCGCGGCGACGATCTTCTCGCGCGCGCTAGTCAGCGTTCCTTCCGGCATGTGGTCGCCGATCAGGTCGATCGCGGCGATCAGCGCCTTTGCTTCTACCGGCAGCAGTCGCGCTGGGCGGTCGAAGTTGTCGGCGTAAGGCTCGGGGTCAACTTCGATCGTGCCGTCGTCGGCCAGCTCGGCGTAAAGGACGTAGGAGCCACCGCCGAAGTTGACGACGTTCAGCACAGCAATGTCCTCGGCGAGCTCGTCGCGCGTAATTTGAACCTGTTCGCAGACGTCGGTTGCTTGCAGCGTTGCGCCGGCGCGGCCGGAGCTGATCAGGATCGAAGCGAGTGTTACAAGGCGCGCGAAGCGCTCGGGGCGGATCGCGACGTCGGGGCGGGTGTCGATCTCTTCGACTTCCGCGCCTTCCTCACCGTCGGCGGTCGTGCTTGGGAGAACGTCGGCCATCTCCAGCTCGCCGTCGTGGCGTTCCTGAATCAAGGCGATCCGCTCTTCAGTTTCGGCAACGAGCGCTGGTGGCCCGGCGACGCGGGCATGCTCGCCGAGGCCTAGAACGAATGAGATGACCATTCGCGATGAGGCGTAAGGGGTTGTGAAGAGCATCTCGTTTTCGCTGTCGGCTTTGCGGATCTCCCCGAAGCGGCCGAAGTGCCGCTCAACCTGCCAGGCGAGCCGCTCAGATACAAGAATCTCTGCGACGCCCTGTTCCTCGCCGAACTGCCAGTCGGCGCGCTTGGCGTAAGCGCGCGGGTCAAAGTCGTCTGGCCGTTTGAAGTCGTGCTCGGCTTTCGTTGCGTAGGCGACCTTGCCTTGGATCCGCGTTAGGCGGAAGACGCGGATCGCTTCGCGGTCGTGGCAGTAGCCGAGCAAGTAGAACTGGCTGCCACGGAAGAGCAGGTGGTAAGGGTCTACCTTGCGCGAGCCGACTTCGTCGCGGGCAATCGTGAAGTACTCGAAGGTGATCGTTTTATGGCGGAAAATTGCCGTCTCGATCTTCGCCAGCCGCCCGGAGAGCTCGTGACCACCGGCAGATGCCGTGATGCCGAGCGCCAGCGAACGCTGATCGGGCGCCTCCAGCGGGCTTGGGCGCCCCCAAGTGATCTGCTGCAGGGCGAGGCGCAGCGGCTCGGCGTAAGCGAACTCGCCGTCGAGCAGGCTAAGGGCAAACTGCAGCGCCGCAAGTTCATCGTCGGTGAACTCAATTGCGGGAAGGTGGAAGTTCTCGGGCCGCAGCGAGTAGTTCTCCTGCTCGGCGGCTCCGTCGGCGGGGCGGTCAACGGTCAGCTGAATGCCAAGCGAGTCGAGCTCGGCGCGGTCGGCGTAGAAGCGCCGCGCGAATGCGTCTTCGTTCATTCCGCTGTAGCCCTCAACGTCGCGGCGGATCTCAAGCGCTGTGACCGGGCGGCGCTCGGCCATCAGGTACGAGATCAACGAAAGCTGGCGGATCAGCTTTTCTGTGTCTTTTGCCATCAGCGGGTCACCCTATTGACCGGTCGCACCAGTCGTCAGCTGGAATCGAAGTTTCGCCGCAGTTTGCGCCCATTTTCGCTAGTAAGCCGAGCCCTGAGGGATCAGGCGGCGGCGCGACGAGGCTCGTCTGAGCTGCGTGGTCCGAAGTAGGCACCGCCGCCGATCGCGCGGTCGAAGCTTGACCACTGCGCCCCCGGGGCCAGCTCTTTTTCAATCCGGTCGAAGCTTCCGAGCCGGCCCCCAAGGTTGTCCATCATGTGGACAAGTGTCGCTTCGCGCGTCGCTGGAACGACAGGGCTGCCGTGCTCAAGTGAGCCGTGGTGGCTAAGGATGATGTGCGTGATCGCAGCCGCCAGCTCGGGCGGGAAGTCGGGAATCTGTTCGATCTGGTCACGGACAAGCGCGTAGCCGAGCGGGATCTCGCCCTGCAGCCTGCCAGCATCGGTCAGATCAATGATGCCATCGACCTCACCGTAGGCCTGTAGCTTGCCGACGTCATGGAGCAGCGCCCCGGTGACGGCGATGTCGCGGTTCACGCCGGGGAAGATCGCGCTGCTGGCGCTGACCGCTTGCGCGACCGTTAGCGAGTGTTCAAGTAGGCCGTGAGCGTATGCCTGATGGAAGTACTTCGCCGCCGGGGCGTCGCGGTAGCGCTCCCAGGTAGGGGCGTCGGGGCCGATGACTCGCTCCAGCAGCTGTTGAAGGTTTCGATCTTGAACTGTGGCCACCAGTTGGCGCAGGTCGGCCTCCATCGTTACGGCGTCACGCGGCGGGCCGTCGACGAGGTCGGCTTCGTCAAAGCTTCCTGCTTCGGGCTCGAGCAGGTCGTAGAGCTTCAGCTGCGGGCCGTACTTGGGGTTGACTTCAAAGCGGGCTCGAACACGAACGGGGGATCCCGGCTTGCAAAGTTCGAGCGCCTCGTCGTAATTGTCCCAAACCATCCCCGTGAGCGAGCCGCTGCGGTCGCCGAGTGAGAGCCGTAAGAACGAGCCGCCTGCTTTCTTGTCGCGCAGCTCTGCGCTGCGCACGAGCAGCACTTGATCTAGATCATCGCCGTCGCTGAATTCACTAAGCAGCACGTCGGCAACGGTAGGGACGGTTTCGGACGGGAGAGGGGCAATTCGCATAGGGTTGTGGTCGTACCGAGGGAGAGGTAACTGACAGATGCAACAGACAGCAATCATTACGGGCGGAACTGGTGGCCTTGGCGCCGCCGTTGTAGCCCGCTTTATCGCTGGCGGCTGGCGAGTAATCGTTCCTTGGGTCGACGAGGCTGAACTTGAGCGCGTAGAGCGAAGCGATGATCTGGTTTTGGTTCAGGCCGACCTCTTCGACGAGAATGCCGTTGCCGGATTGACCGCTGAGGCCGGCCCTGACCTGCGCGCCGTTGTGAATCTCGTTGGTGGCTTCGCGGCCGGCGGCCGCTTACACGAAACGAACGTCTCTGAGCTTGAGGCTCAGCTGCGGATCAACCTGACCCCGGCATGGCTCGTTTCGGCTGCAGGGATCCCAGCGATGCTGGCGGCAGGTGAGGGGGCGATCGTCTGCGTCTCTTCACGCACGGCACTCGAGCCGTTCTCGGGTGGAGCTGCCTACGCAACGGCCAAGCGTGCGGTGCTCGGGCTTGTCGATGCGCTCCACGTTGAGTACCACGATGACGGCATTCGCACTAACGCTGTACTTCCCTCAACGATTGACACGCCAGGAAACCGCGCTGCAATGCCTGATGCCGACCCAGCCGATTGGGTGACAGCGGCACAGATAGGTGCCACAATCTTTGACCTCTGCGGTTCAGATTTTGCCGCAACAAGCGGTGCCCATATCCCTGTTTACGGAAAGGCCTAACGAATGCCACTGCGTCGACGTTCCCGCGACACTGCACCAACTGCCACTGCTGCCGGCGTCTCAGCTCCTGCTGCGACGACAACACCAGCCGCTGTCGGCGCACTTGGCGAACTGCGCGCCGGCGTTGACCTCGGCGGCACAAAGATCCTCGTCGTCGTCGTTGACGGCAACAACAAGATTCTCGCTCGCTCGCGCGCTGCGACCCCGCACGAAGGGGGCCCGCAGGCCGTCGCTGACCAGATCGCCGACAACATCGACGACGCGCTCGGCCAGGCCGGCGCCGATGCAAAGCACCTGAAGGGGATTGGCGTAGGTTCGCCGGGCTCGGTCGACCAGGCCGCCGGCACCGTTGCCAACGCCAGCAACCTGCCCGATTGGATCGAACCGTTCCCGCTCGGTGGCGTGCTCTCTCAGCGCTTTGGCAATCTGCCGGTGCGCCTTGGCAACGACGTCAGCGTTGCCGTCAACGCGGAGTACAAGCTCGGCGCCGGTCGGCCATATGACTCGCTGCTTGGTGTTTGGTGGGGAACCGGTGTCGGTGGTGGCCTGATTATCGACCGCCGCCAGTGGGACGGGCGCGGCTACGCAGGTGAATTTGGTCACATGGTGATCGAACTTGGCGGCGCGAAGTGTGGCTGCGGCAACCGCGGCTGCGTCGAGGCTTACGCCGGACGCCGCGACATGGAGGCCTGGGTTCGCAAGCAGCGCAAGAAGGGCAAGAAGACCGACCTCGTCAAGATCATGAAGCACCGTGAGCGCGAGTCGTTCACGAGCGGCATCTGGGCGAAGGGAATTCGCAACGACGACAAGCTCGCCGCCAAGGCAGTCGATCGCGCGATCGCAGCGATCGCCGCTGGAATTGGATCCACCGTCAACCTGCTCGACGTTCCTGCGGTTGTGATCGGTGGCGGTATGGGCGAGCGCTTCTTCAGCGACCGCCAGGCTCAGTTCGAGAGTGAGACCGCCAAGCACCTATTTCGCAAGGAGGCCCCCCCGGCGCTGCTGGCGACAGAGCTCGGCGATGACGGCGGCGCTCTCGGCGCGGCCCTGCTGGCGCTCGCTGGATCGAACTAAACACCGGCTAGAACAGCGCTTGCGAGCCTTTATGAGCGCCGCCGACTGTGCTAAGAAATAGACGATGACCGACGCTCAAACGGTGCTTCAGAATGATTCATCCGAGTTGCCTCGGCAGGAGCTGCTGAAGGCTTCTCCACCGATGTTCGGTACTCCGTGGCTCGATCGCTTCACGCGAGTTCACGTTGCCGTCGTGCCGGTTGTCTTCATCCCCGTGATCGTCGCCTTCGCAATTCTCGGCCTGCGCGAGATCGTCTTCTGGCAGGGGCTCCTCTGGGCGGCAGGAGGCTACGCGATTTGGACGCTGACCGAGTACTGGCTCCACCGCGTCGTCTTCCACTTCGAGCCCGACCACCCGCTCGGCGCGAGGCTCCATTGGATGATCCACGGCGTCCATCACGACCATCCCAACGACCCGATGCGGCTCGTGATGCCGCCATCGGCCTCGATTCCGCTCGGGCTGATTTTCATCGCCGCATTTCAGCTGCTGCTGCCCTTCCCGCAGGCATGCATGCTCAGCGCCGGTTTCTTCACCGGCTACCTCACCTACGACATGACGCACTACTACCTGCACCACCGTCGGCCAACGACGGCCGTCGGCCGCAAGCTGCGCGAGCTTCACATGCGCCACCACTTTCAAGACCACGATCGCGGCTATGGCGTTAGCGCGCCTTACTGGGACAAGGTCTTCGGCACGGCGCAGAAGTCGCGCAGCGAAGACTGATCTGCGCGTCGCTAGGAGCGGCTGTTAGCCAACTGGCGCGCACGGACCCCACTTTGCTGTAACGTCGCGGCGGTCGTCGTTGGGGCGGCAATCTGTTTTAGCTACGGGGGAGAGTTAGATGAAGCGTTTTCTAGTTGGTGCTTGTTGTGCGGTTAGTGCGATCGCAATTCTTCCGGCCGCTGCTTCGGCCCGAACCGACTTTGCCGGGCAGGCATTCCAAGTGCTCGCACCGGGCGCCGACGGTAACCTGCCACTAACGCCCAACTCGACCGATCAAGCTGAGCTTTACGACTCCTTGACGCCTCTGCGCGGCAACGTCACGGCCACCGATCTCAAGACCAAGTTCCTGTCAGAGAAGTTCGGCCCTGCCGGCAAGGTCGTTAAGACCGAGAGCACCGGCCGCAAGGGTCTCAAGATCGTCCGCACCGCCGATGGAATTCCTCACATCACGGGCAAGACTCGCTGCGACGTCACATTCGGCATGGGCTATGTAGCTGCCAAGGACCGCGGCCTGCTTCTTGGACTCGGCCTCGGGCCAGCGTTCGCTGCCACGCTCGACATCCCAGGCATCAACGCCTTTGGACTTGTTACTTCAGGCCGCACCTTCACTCCAAGCGCTGCAGCGAAGAAGTTTGTCGCCGATCAGGCCAAGCTGATGACCAAGTACGGCAAAGAAGGCAAGGAAGTGCTCGCCGATCTGAAGTGCTGGGCTGACGGTGTAAACGCCTTCAACCTGCGCGAGCGCGCCGCGGCCGACCGCATGCCGCGCGTTGGGTTGACCGAAGCGATTGCTGCTTACGCCTTCATCGGCTCGATCTTCGGCAACGGTGGTGGCGGTGGGGTCGACAGCTCGATCTTCCTGAATCAGCTGCAGACCAAGTTTGGCCCAGAAGTTGGCAAGCGCATCTACCGCGAGGTGAGCCAGACGAACGAGGCTGAAGCAACAACCTCGATTCCGAAGGCCTTCCCTTACAACCTAGTTCCGACCGGCGCCACTCCAGGTTCGCCGCTCGTTGATCCGGGTTCGGTTGGTGCATCGGCAGCTGCGACGCTCGCAGCAACCACCTCTAGCCACCGGATCGCATCTAACGCGCTCCTAGCAGGGCCGAAGAAGTCGGCAAGCGGTAACTCGCTCGCCGTGATGGGCCCGCAGCTGGGCTACTACTACCCCGAGATCGTGATGCAGGTTGATATCCACGGAGGCGGCCTCGATTCTGCTGGCGCCGCGCCTCCGACGATGCCATACGTGCTGCTCGGCCGTGGCAAGGATTACGCCTGGTCGCTGACCAGCGCAAGCAACGACAACACCGACGTCTTCCTCGAGCAGCTCTGTGAGCCTGGCGGAGGAACGGCCACTCGGACATCGACTCATTACACCTACAAGGGCAAGTGCATAGCGATGAAGCGTTTCGACGCTGGCCTGCTTGGTGCAAGCGCGACCGAGCCTGCACGTCAATTGGTCTTCAACGAGACGGTTCACGGGCCGGTCGGTGGAACGGTCACGGTCGGCGGCAAGCCGTACGCGATCTCAACGATGCGCGCAACACGTGGCCGCGAACCGGTCTCGGCGCTCTTCTTCAAGCACATGAATGAGAACAAGGTGAAGTCGCCTAAGTCATTCTTCAAGGTCGCAAATGAGCTTGAGACGACGTTCAACATTCACTACAGCGAGCGCAAGCACATTGCTTTCTTCTCCTCCGGCCGGCTTCCTGTCCGCGCCAAGGGGACCGACCCAAGCCTCGCAACGCTTGGTACCGGTGCTTACGACTGGAAGGGCTTCCTGACCCGCGATCAGCATCCACACCAGGCCGATCCGCCGTCCGGATACATCCTCAACTGGAACAACAAGCCTGCTCCGATGTGGGGCGCGGCCGACGGTACCTACGGTTGGGGATCGGCGCAGCGGGTTGAGCTGTTCACCGGCTTCCCGGCTAAGTCGAAGTTGGAGAACGTTGTTGGCGTCATGAACGGCGCCGCGACGCGCGATCTGCGTGCGGCTATGAACTGGCCGCTGATTAGGCGGATGCTCGACAAGACGCCAGCGCCAAACGCGTTGGCTGGTCAAGCTGCTGCTCAAGTAGACGCCTGGCTGGCCAGCGGGTCGGATCGCCTCGATAAGACTGGCAATGGCGAGATCACCGCGCCAGGGGCTGCAGTGCTAGATAAGGCCTTCCCTGGCATCTCTCGCGCCGTGATGGAAGGCAAGCTCGGTCGCGACATGACCGACGCTCTGCGCAATCAGATGAACTACTCGAACAACCCAGGCCCGGGTGGCTCGTCGTTTGGAAGCGGCTGGTACTCGTACGTCGACAAGGTCCTCAGGCAGGCACTTGGTGACAAAGTCAAGGCTCCGTGGGCCGATAAGTTCTGCGGCGACGGCACAGCCGAGAGCTGCTCGCAGGCCCTATGGGCTGCTATCTCAGCTACCGCTGAAGGCCTTGCGGCTGAGACAGGCCGAGTAGATCCGGCAACTTGGCATGCCAGCGCAACGGCTGAGCGGATTAGGTTTGCACCGGGTCTGCTGACAGGTACGACGATGCGCTGGACCAACCGGCCAACGTTCCAGCAGGCGATTGAGTTCAACGGCCACCGCTAAAGCCGAGGCCAACTAATTGCTACACGCGGGCCGCTCAATTGAGCGGCCCGCTTTAGTTGGTAATCCGCTTCGGCCGCTAACCTGAAGCGTCGTGTCGACGACCGAACGCAATCGCGACGGCGCCGACCAGCGCCTCGAGCGCAACGTGATGATTGCGCTGCTGGTGGCGCTGACCGCCGCTGTCATCGTCGGCTACATCATCTACGAGCCGCGGGCGACCTTTGACACGCTCTGGTCGCTGAACTGGTCGCGCGATATCTGGCAAGGGGGACTGCCGAACTTCGAGGCCTATCGAGTACCGACACAGCACCCGTTGCTGCTGGCGATTGGGCTTCTTGTCCAGCCGGCCGGTGACTACGCGGCATCGTTAATGGTCGCCTGGTCGCTGATCGGCTACATCGCGCTGCTGATGGCCGTCTACCGCCTCGGCGCGATGGCTGCCGGCGTCCTTGGTGGCCTTGTGGCGTTCGGCCTGCTCGTCACTAGGCTGCAGGTTGCCTACATGGCAGGGGTCGGCTTCCTCGATCCGCCTTACGCTGCGCTGGTCTGCTGGGCAGCGGTACTTGAGGCTCGAAAGACTCGCCGCGGCTGGCCAGTCTGGGTGCTGCTCACGATGGCTGGCCTGCTTCGCCCGGAGGCCTGGCTGTTGGCCGGGCTTTACGCGCTTTGGATCGGTTACCCGCTCGGCTGGTGGGGTCGGATTCGTGCCCTCTGCTACGCCGCGATTGCGCCGCTGATCTGGCTCATCGTCGACTTTATCGTCACCGGCAACCCGCTCTTCTCGATGACGATGACCAGCAGCGCGGCAGAAGCGTTGGGCCGCAGTCGCCCGCTCGACACGCTCCCTTATTACACGCTCTACTGGACCAACGCGATGTTGAAGCTGCCGGTTTCGATTATCGCTGCGTTAGGCGTTATTGCAGCAATTCAGCAGCGCCGCAAGCAGCTGATAATGCCCGCGATCATGGTTGCGACGACTTGGTTCTCATACCTAGTGATCGCCAGCGGCGGCCTGGCAAACGTTTGGCGCTATGTGTTGGTGGCGGCGATCGGCCTGATTGTGTTCGCGGCCTTCGCGATCTCGGGCTGGACAACGCTCGAGCGCGGCAGCAAGCTGCGCCGCTGGTGGGCGGTAGGCGCTGTGCTGCTGGTCGCCGCCGGGGTTGCCTGGACTGCGACTCACCTGAACCTCAAACGCGTCGACGAGGAGGTTAAGCGCCGCCGCGCGCTCCATGACCAGTTCGTTGAGGTGATGACTGCTCCGGCGGTTCTGCGGGCTCGGCGCTGCGGCCCCGTGAGCGTTCCCACGCAGAAGCTGTTGGCCGAAGCGAAGTGGGATTTCGAGCTCGATACTGGCGATCCGTTCCCTGGTTCCAACCCTTCGGTTCCGGAGATAATTGCTCGCTCCGACAAGACGATCCCGGTTCAAACGGAGGGTGTCGCGATCGTCATCAATCCCGGCTATGAGGTTCGTCCCGATATGAATATCAACGAGTACGCGGTTGACAACGGTTGGGCTGAGGTCCAAATTCCGCCGCCCGGTTTCGAATACCTAGCGGGCAGCGAGTTCTTCCTCGCCTACGGTCGCTGCGCGCCCGGGCGCCCGTAGCCTGCCCCGCAAGGCTGGCTAGCGCGGAAGCGTCAGCGAAGCGCCGCGTGTACCGGCCAGTTTCGCCGTCAACTTTGAGCGCTTCTTCGGCATCGCTGCCTTCAGGCGCACGGTTCCATCACGGCCACTCCAGCCGCGCGCCGACCCAAGCTGCACCGCGGCATGGGGGATTGGCTGACCAGCGCCAGCGGTTACCGTCACGACGATCGCTTTGCGGCCATCGGCGCGCGCGCTCAGCTTCAGCGCTGGCGGCTTGACAGGAACGAAGCTCATCATCGTCGGCTGGAAGTAGCTGGCCGGCGGCGTGTCTGTTACCGGCATGATCTGCCACTGCAGCAGCCCGCCGCCGGCGGGAACGATGTCGAGCCCTTCGCTCTCGCCCGATAGAAGATGCTCCGCTTCAAGTGTCACGGTTCCGTTTGCGGGGTTGATCGAGTTGATCTGGAACCTTCCCGACAGCTCGCCGGCGACCAGAAGCTTGCCGCGCCAGAAGACCGCGCCCGTAACCCCACCGAGGCCCTTCAGCGCGCCCTTCAGTGTTCGGGCAGGTTTGATTGCGGCGCCGCTAGGGGCAGCGTTCGTAGCCTTGATGTCGGAGGTGCGAAAAGCCAGCAGGTCATCCCCAGAAGAAGTCCAGGCATACTTGCCGTCGGGCGAAACTTCGACCCACATCGCTTTTGCGATTGCGCTTGGGTCGAGTTTCACGTAGTAACGCCAGTTCAGGCTCTTCGGGTCGGCGACGCCGATTGATCCCGTCTTGCACGTATTGCCGCCGGCGCCGGGGTAGTAGCACTCGAGGGGCAGCAGGAAGCGGCCACCCTCTGCTTGATCAAACGACCCGTCGCCGATGTGGTTGTAGCGTTCAGCTTCCTTTACTGTCGCTGGTATCTCGCTGCTGTTGCCCGCCACCTGCGTTAGCTTCGAGCTTGTGCGGTAGGCGCCTTCGGAGGGGCCGGTGAAGAGCAGTGACGGATCGGCAGAGCCTGTGATGCTGCTGATTCCCTGCCAGTAGGTGAAACTGATCGTGGTCGCAGCCTTGAGCTTCCAGATGCCGGGGTCGCTTGCGCTCGGAGCGGCCGAAGCGGCGACGGGGAAGGCGGCAAAAATCGCAGCGGCTGTTATCAGAGCGGTGAGGTTTGAAGATCGTTGTGAGGTGCGCATTGGCGCAACATACCGATGTAGCGCGACTGCTGCGGAGATTCGTCTAGATGACCGGCAGCACTGAGCGCAGGTCGCTTCCGCGCTGCTCGTTGAAGCCGGCGGGGATGCCGCTACGAAGCAAGAAGCGCGGGTTCGCCTGCGTTAGCCGCCAAGCCTGCAGCGACGAGGCACCGGCTTTCAGCGTCAGCGCGAAGCCGAGCGCAGCGGTATGGTCACGCGTGCCCGGGTGGGCGTCAGAGGCGATCGTGAAGGCATGGCCGCTACGCAGCAGGCCGACGGCGGCCTCTTGTGCTTCGAGGCCGTTGTTGCCAAGCAGCGAGCAGACATTGATCTGCAGCAGTGCGCCTTCGGCGACAATGCCACGCAGTAGCTGCCAGCCGCCGTCGCTGAAGAGGCCGCGGGCGCGTTCGGGGTGGGCGATAACGAGGCCATAGCCGCGAGCCATCAGCTGGCGGCAATCGTCGGCGTAGCGCTGGTCTACGCCGGCGAATGGGACTTCAAAAAGCAGCCAGCGGGCGCCAGCGGGCCCGTTTGCGACCAGCTCCAGTTGCGCGTCCGTCAGTGAGTTTGGATCGGACGGGTGGAGTTCACCGCCAGCGTGAATTCGCAGCGGAATCTCGCGCTGTTCGAGCTCCGAGCTGAGCGCGCCAAGGCGGTCTTCGATCTCTTCTGGCTCAAACGGGAAACGTGGATTGCCAACGTGCGGCGTTGCGATCAGCTCGCGAACACCCTCGTCAACGAGCCTGCGCGCGTAGTCGACGCTCTCTTCAAGGTCGCGCGCGCCATCATCGACGGCGGGCAGAATGTGGCAGTGGATATCTACGTATGACATTTTGTGGTCTGTAACGAGCCTAGGACCACTTCGCCACTTTGTTGCCACTACCGCTGCGCCTTCACGAGATTTTTACTGTCCCGATCCCTCCGGCCAGCTGTCGACGAAGAGGTCGAGCGCGAGCTGCGAATCATCGTCGGCGTAGCTGCTGAGGTCGGTGATCCCTGCCTGCGCGAGCGCCTCGTCATCGATGAACGCATTGCCTGTGCATTCGGCCGGCTCGCGGATCAGAATCTCTCGCGCGGCGTCGGCCACTATCTGCGGCGTGCGCGCCTTCGCCATCGCCTCATCGCCGCCGAGCAGGTTCTGAACTGCGGCCGTGGCGATCAGAGTGCGCGGCCACAGGCAGTTGGCGGCAACGCCGTTCTCCAATTCATCGGCGGCGAGACCGAGCGTCAGGATCGACATTCCATACTTCGCGACGGTGTAAGGGCCGTGGCCCTTCAGCCACTTTGGGTCGGTTGATAGCGGTGGGCTCAGCGTCAGCACATGGGCGTGATCGGATTGGCGCAGGTGCGGCAGGCAGGCCTGCGTAACTACCAGCGTGCCGCGGACGTTGATGTCGGCCATTAGGTCGTAGCGCTTCGGCGGCAGCTCACCGATCGGACGCAGGTCGATTGCCGAGGCGTTGTTGACGCAGATGTCGATCCCGCCGAACTCTTCGACCGTCTTCGCCACCGCGTCAGCAACCTGATCTTCGAAGCGAATGTCGCCGAGGATCGCCAGCGCCTTGCCGCCGGCGGCGTTGATCTCATCGGCGGCGGTGTGGATCGTTCCCGGCAGCTTCGGGTTTGGCTCGTCGGTCTTGGCCATGATCGCGACGTTGGCGCCCTCCTGCGCTAGGCGGACTGCGATTGCCAGCCCAATCCCGCGGCTGCCACCTGACATAAAAACGGTCCGTCCCTCAAATGCACCCACGCTGATCTCCCTCGTTATCGCCTCCGAGCGAAGGCTGCGAGAAGGCTACCGACTTGGCTTGAAGCGGCGCAGTCGCAGCGCGTTGGCGACGACGCTCACGCTCGAGAGAGCCATCGCCAGCCCCGCGATCATCGGGTCGAGGAGTCCTGCGGCGGCGAGCGGTATCGCGGCAACGTTGTAGCCGAACGCCCAGCCGAGGTTTTGCTTGATTGTGCGAAGCGTCGCGCGGCTGAGCGAGATCGCGTCGGGCGCGCGACGAAGGTCGCCGCTGACGATCGTCAGGTCTGAAGCCTCGATCGCCACGTCGGTTCCAGTCCCCATCGCGATGCCCAGGTCGGCCAGAGCGAGCGCCGGGGCGTCGTTGACGCCGTCGCCGGCCATCGCCACGACGGCGCCTTCTGCCTGAAGTCTTTCGACCTCCTCGGCCTTCTCGGCGGGGAGAACCTCGGCGACCACGTCTGAGATACCCACCTGCAAGGCGACGGCGGCGGCGGCGCGCTGGTTGTCACCGGTGAGGAGGATCGGCCTGAGCCCGAGGGCTCGGAGCCTAGTGATCGCCTCCTCGGCGCCGGGCTTGACCGTGTCGGAAACAGCCAGCACCGCGACCGCCACGCCATCGACGGCCGCGGCGACGGCTGTCTGTCCGTAGGCCTGCGCTTCGTCCATCGCTGCTGCAAGCTCGGGGGGAAGCAAGATGCCAGTCGACTCAAGCAGCGCAGGGCGCCCGACGACCACGGCGCGGCCTTCGACGGTTCCCTGCACTCCGAGGCCTTCGTGGTTCTCGAACTCGGCAACGGCCGGAAGCTGCGCCTCCTGGCGGCTTGCGGCCTCGGCGGCGATCGTGCGTGCGACCGGGTGTTCGGACGCCGCCTCAAGCGCCCCGATTAGTCTCCACGCGCTCGCCTCGTCAATGGCTGAGGTCGTCGTCATTCCCGCGGGTTGAAGCTTTCCGGTCGTGACCGTGCCTGTCTTGTCGAGGACGATCGTGTCTACGCGCCTTGTTGATTCGAGAACCTCGGGGCCCCGGATGATCATCCCCAGCTGCGCGCCGCGCCCGGTTCCCACCATCAGGGCGGTGGGCGTCGCAAGCCCTAGTGCGCAAGGGCAAGCAATGATCAGGACCGCCACGGCGGCGGTGAAGGCCGAGGAAGCGTTGCCATCGACGATGAGCCAGGCGGCGAGCGTGAGGAGCGCGATGACGATCACGACCGGGACAAAGATCGCCGAGATCCGGTCGGCGAGCCTTTGGACCGGCGCCTTACCCGTCTGAGCCGCCTCGACGAGCCGCGCGATCTGGGCGACCTCGGTGTCGGCTCCGATCCGCGTCGCCTGCACGACGAGCCGACCCGAGAGATTCACCGTGGCGCCGGCCACGTGGTCGCCAGGGCCTGCGGTGACAGGCAGCGACTCGCCGGTGAGCATGCTCTCATCGATGCTGGAGCGGCCGTCCTCGACCGTCCCGTCGGTGGCGATCTTCTCGCCTGGGCGCACAACGAAGCGGTCGTCAACCTGAAGCTCCTCAGCGGGGATCAGGCGCTCACGCCCGTCGGCGTCGATCAGTGTCGCCTCGCGCGCGCCGAGCTCGAGGAGCGCTTTGAGGGCCGATCCGGCCCGCCTCTTGGCTCTCGCCTCAAGGAAGCGCCCGCCCAGAACGAAGGTCGTCACGACCGCGGCGGTCTCGAAGTAGAGGTCCGCGCCGCCGTCAAGGACGGCGACAACCGACCAGATCAGGGCGGCGAGCGTCCCGATCGAGATCAGCGTGTCCATGTTGGCGTGGCGGTGACGCGCCGCCTTGAGCGCCGTCGCGTGGAAGGTCCACCCGCCCCACAGGACGACGGGGATCGTGAGCGCCATGACGACCCACTCCCAGCCGGAGAAGTGGAGCGCCATTATCGCCGAGATCAGCGCGATCGGGACACTAAGCGCGGCGCTTACGGCGAGCCGGAGCCCGAGGTTCGGCTCGGAGTGGCCGATGTGGTTGTGGCCAGCTTGATCTTCGTCATTGGCGTGGCCCTGCTGAGGGGCCGGCATCGCGACCGCGTAGCCGGCGCGCTCAACGGCTTGCGCCAACGATTCCATCGTCGTCGCTTCGGGATCGAAGTCGACCGCAGCCTTGCCGGTCGCGAAGTTGACGGTCGCCACGCTCACTCCGTCGGTCTCGCCAAGCTTCTTCTCAACCAGCGCTGCGCACGAGGCGCAGCTCATGCCCTCGACCGGGAGGTCGATGTGCTCGATTTCTCGCTCGACTGCAGCTTCCACTGCTTACTACGGTAGTCCAGTGGTCACCTTCAGACGCTGACGGGAGCGATGCCCGGGACCATGCGGCGGCGCTTCCCCAAGGCGCCCGTCGTTACTCTCGGCGCTGTGGCCAGGCCTGACGAGCGGATCGTGATTGCCTGCTGCCTGCTGATAGGGGCAGCGACTGTCCTGCTCGCCCCGGCGCTCGGCTATGACGCTTGGGCTTGGATGGTTTGGGCGCGCGAGCTAACCGAGCTCTCGCTCGACACGACCGGCGGCCCGTCTTGGAAGCCTCTGCCGGTGCTAGTCAGCGCGCCATTTGCCTGGATCGACGGGCTGGCGCCGTTTCTGTGGCTGGCGCTGGTTCGCGGCGCTGCGCTATACGCAATCTGGCTCGCCGGTCGCTGCGCTGCCCGTCTCGCGGGCACTCCCGCCGCGGCCGCAGCGTTCGTCGTCGCCGCCTTCGGACTGCTCGTCAGCACCGACCTTCCACGGACGGCGCTCTATGGATCGTCGGAACCGCTGCTCGTCGCGTTCGTGCTCGGCGCAGTGCTGCTGCATCTGCGCGATCGCCGGCTGACGGCGCTATCGCTCTTGGCACTCGCGGGGCTGATTCGCCCCGAGCTTTGGTTGGTGACGCTGATCTACGGCCTCTGGTGCGCGCACCACCTCGGCCGTCGGCGTGGCCTGATTGCGGCGCTGGTGGTTGTGCCTCCGCTGGTCTGGGTGATCTTCGATTGGGCTGGCTCCGGGGGCTTAGCGCAGGGCGCAGCTACAGCGCAGGGGCAGACTCCGACGAGCGCTGCGCGCGAGGCGATACCGGCGCTGGAGGTGTTCAGCCGACTTGGCGACTCGGTGATCGCGCCTGTCTTGGTGCTCGCTCTGGCCGCTCTCGTCTTTGCCTGGCGCCGGCGCAACCGCGAAGTGCTCTTGCTGGCCCTGCTCGTCATCGGCTGGGTTGCCGTTGTCGCAGTGATGGCGCAGCTCGGCTTCACCGGCGCGCGCCGCTACCTTGCCGGTCCGGCGGCGCTGAGCTGCGTTCTCGCGGGCGTAGGAGCAGGCTGGCTGATCGCTGCCGCTTCGGCGCGAACTGTCAAGTACGCCGCGACCGCTGCGATCGCGCTGCTCTTTCTCGGTTTTGGCATCTTCGTTCTTCGTACCGATGCTCGGCTACTAAGCGTTGCCCGCCTCGACGCTGAGCAGTCCGACCAACTGAGCGGCGCGATCAGCGCCGTCGGTGGGCGTGATGCGATCGTCGCGGTCGGCAAGCCGGCGATCAACCCCTACGAGCAGACGGGGCTGGCGTGGAAGCTAGATCTTCCGTTACGCGATGTGCAGGGAACCTGGAATTCGACCCAGTCGCAGCCGAATTGGCAGCCGCCGGCAATCGTCTTCGTTGCGCCGGCCCGCGTTGCCGGGCCAAAGCCGGCGTTCGCGCCAGAGCAAAAGCTGAAAAAACTCAGTAGTTACGGACGCTGGGAAGTATTTCGCGCCTACCGCTAGGGGAGGAACCCGCGCTCGCAGCGCGAACTTCTCCGCCATGGGAAAAGTATCCAGCTTCATTCTGCCCGGCCTCTTTGTGCTCGCGTGGATCTTTGCGCTTGCCGGTTCAACTCCTCCCGGCTACGTCTCCGGTGAGCTGACCGACGTCACCTACCTGCGCTGGATGCTTTACATGGCCGGCTGGGTATTCCTCGCCTCATCGTTTATGCACACCATCTTCGCCAAGAAGATGGCCGAATCGATCGGCTGGGTCACGAACGGCTTCCAGTATGAGATCGGTTTCGTTTCACTTGGACTCGGCCTCGGCAGCATCTACGCCAGCCAGCACGGCAAGGAGGCTTGGATCGCGATCGCGCTTCCGATCTTCACCTTCCTGCTGCTCGCAGGCATCAACCACGTTGTCGAGATCATTCGCGACAAGAACTACGCGCCGAACAACACGATGATCTTGATCTGGGATTTCGGCATGCCGATCTCGATCGCCGCGCTGCTGATTTCGTCAAACACGATTTAGCGCAGCGCATAAGATGCGCGAATGAAGATCCGCGCAGCAGTTCTGGAAGAGTTCGGCAAGCCGCTTGTGGTTCGCGAGGTGGACCTCGCTGAGCCGAAGGCCGGCGAGGTGCTCGTGAGGCTCGTCGCCTGTGGCGTCTGCCACACAGATCTCTACACGGCCTCGGGCGTTGACCCTTCCGGCTACGCGCCGACCGTGCTCGGCCACGAGGGCGCCGGCGTTGTTGAGGCGATCGGTGAGGGTGTCAGCTCTGTTGCGGTCGGCGACCACGTTGTGACGCTCTTTTCGCCGCAGTGCCGCGAGTGCATCCACTGCCTCGATCCGCGCACCAACCTCTGCCTTGCGATCCGCGAGCAGCAGGGCGAGGGCTACCTCCCCGACGGCACTACTCGCCTTTCGCTCGATGGTGAGCCGCTGCGCCACTTCATGGGAACCTCGACCTTCGCTGAGTACACGGTGATGCCGGAGATCGCCTTGGCGAACATCTCGAAAGAGGCGCCGCTCGACCACGCCTGCCTTTTCGCCTGCGGCCTTTCGACCGGCCTTGGCGCGGCGATCTATACGGCGAAGGTTGAGCCGGGCACGACCTGCGTTGTATTCGGCGCCGGAATGGTCGGCCTTGGCGCCGTCGCAGGCGCGCGGCTTCAGGGAGCGGAGCGGATCATCTGCGTCGACCTCTCCGACGAGCGGCTTGAGCTGGCCCGCGGGCAGGGCGCGACCGACACTTGGACGGCAGGCCCCGACACGGTTGAACGGATTCTTGAAGAGACCGGCGGCTTCGGCGCCGACTACACCTTCGAAGCGACCGGCCTCGTTTCGGTTATGCAGCAGGCGGTCGAATCTGCGCGGATGGGCTGGGGGCTCTGCACCGTTGCCGGTGTTGCCGGCAAAGGCGAGACGCTCGACATCATTCCGCGCTGGCTGATTACCGGCCGCCGCGTCTGTGGTTCATCGTTCGGCGGCGTCAAGGGCCGCGACCAGGTGCCAGCGTTGATCGACCGTTATCTCGAAGGTGAGATCGACGTTGACCCGTTCATCTCGCACAGCCTCAGCCTCGACGAAGTCAACCGCGGCTTTGAGCTGATGGAGGCCCAGGACGGGATCCGCAGCGTTATCGCGTTTAGCTAAAGAGCTCGGCGCGCATCGCGGCGACGATCTCTTCCGGCTTGTCTTCCTGGAGGAAGTGGCCGGCGTTTTCAATCCTTACCTGCTCGCCGGCAGTTGGGATCAGTTCTGTGAAGCGGTCGCCCGACTTCGGGTATGGGAATACGGGGTCGTGATCGGCGAAGGCGACGAGCGTCGGCTTCACCCAATCGGCGAGCGCGTTGTGGACGGCCATCATTTCGGCGACGCCTTCCTCAACGTTGTTGATCGGCACGAGCAGTGGGAACTGGTGCGCGCCGGCTTTGCTTTCGACGTTCGGGAACGGCGCTTCGTAGGCGGCAATGATTTCAGGGCTGAGTTCGCTCGTGGTTGAGCTGTCGATGATCATCCCGACCGGCATGTCGGTCGTCTTCTCGGCGAACTCGCGCCAAGCCATGAAGCCCTTGCTGACACGGCCGGTGAATAGCCCTGTGTTCATGATCAGCAGTCGGCCAACTTGGTCGGCGTGCTCAACCGCCCAGCGCAGGCCGATCGCGCCGCCCCAGTCCTGAACGACGACGGTTACATCCTCAAGCCCGTCGATCTGATCGAGGTGGGCATTCATGCTGTCGCAGTGGCGCTCGTAGGTGTACCACTGCTGATCGGTCGGCTTGTCGGAGCGGCCGAAGCCGACGAGGTCGGGGCAGATCACGCGCTTGCCGTCAGCGACTAGAAGGTCAAGCATCTTGCGGTAGAGGTAACTCCAGCTCGGCTCGCCGTGGAAGCAGAGCACCGGCTGCCCTTCTCCTTCATCGAGGTGATGAAGGCGCATTCCGTTGACCTCAACGTAGTTGGGCTTGTAGGCGTAGCCGGGGAGGTTTTCGAAGCGCTCGTCTGGGGTGCGGAAGATCTCACTCATGAACGCAAGCGTACGGAAACGGCGACCGGCGCGGCTCAGCGCCGCCAGCAAGTAGTCTGCGCTCATGAGCTATCCAATCCGCCGTGGCCTACTAGCCGCCGCCACCCTCTCGCTGATCGCAATCGCTTTGCCGGCATCTTCGGCAGTCGCCAAGAGCTCCTATAAGGAGCCGGCGCTCACAGCGCCAAAGGCACGGCTGGCTGAGTCGCTCGTATGCCCGGAGGCGATCAAGCGTGGCGGACCGCAGCCAATGATGCTTGTCACCGGCACCGGATATACCGGAGCCGAGGCCTACGTGATTGGTTCTGCCGCGCTGAAGACGACCGGTCGACCAATCTGTTACGTCAACTTCCCTTACCGCACTACCGGTGACATTCAAGTTGCCGCCGAGTATCTGGTCTCCGGCATCCGCCGGATGGCGGCCAGCTACGGCAAGCCAATTGCAGTCTTCGGTATCAGCCAGGGAGGCCTGCTGCCGCGCTGGGCGCTGACCTACTGGCCAAGCCTGCGGGCCAAGGTCACGGACGTGATCGCGGTTGCCGGAACGCAGCACGGCACAACGGTTGGTCTTGGCGGCTGCACCGCTCTAAACCCTTGCCAGGCCGCTAGCTGGCAGCAAGGTGCTCGATCGAAGATGCTCAAAGCGATCAACGCTGAGCCAGACGAGTCGCCCGGTTCTACCTCATGGACGACGGTTCGCACCGCCACCGATGAGACCGTGCAGCCGACAACTGGCCGGAACCCGACCTCATCGCTGAAGGGCGCCACCAACATCCTCATCCAGGACGTTTGCCCGGGCCGCAAGGTAAGTCACATCGGCTCAGCGCTCGACTCGGTGACGTTCGCGGCCGCCGAAGATGCGCTCACGCACAAGGGCCCCGCGAAGGTCAAAAGGCTGCCCAAAGATGTCTGCGCGAAGCTGCTGGCACCAGGCCTTGACGCTCCGACGCCGTCGCTAACCGCGCCCGCGCTGTCAGCTTTCTACACCGACCCGGCACCAAGGCTGCGGGCCGAGCCTAAGGTCAAGGCATACGCCTTTAAGCGCGTTCCGTAAGCTGCCGCTATGACCTCAGACGAACTCGAACTCGGACCCGTCGACATTGCCGTAATTGGTTACCCCGCTGACGCGCCGCGCAGCGGCGAAGCGCTGCCGCTGCTGCTTGATCTTGTTGAGCGCGGGGTTATCCGGATCCTTGACGTGCTGGCTGTTGCCAAGGCCGAGGACGGCTCCTTTGTCGGCGTCAACATTGGCGATATCGACGGCGATGGCATCCCCGACCTGATTGCTTTTGAGGGATCGTCAACCGGACTGATCGGCGACGAGGACCTAGAGATCGCCGCTGAGGCGATTGAGCCGGGTGGAGCGGCTGTGATGATCGTATTTGAGAACGCTTGGGCAGCTCCCTTCGTTACCGCCGTGCACCGGAACGGCGGCCACTTCGTGGCTTTTGAGCGAGTTGCCGCCGAGGATTTGATCGAAGCTGCAGCGGCGCTAGACGACGCTGACGCCAACGCCTAACGACCGACAAGGAGCTAAAAATGCCACTGATGAGAAGGATGGCCCGCACCGCTGTTGTCGCCGGCACCGCCACCGCAGTCGCCGGTGGCGTTTCACGCCGCCAATCGCAGCGCTGGCAGGAGCAGGACGCTCAGGCGCAGGGAGATGCTGCACCGGCCGCTGCCGCTCCACAGGCCGCCGCGCCGCAGGCAGATATGGTCACGCAGCTCAAAGAGTTAGCTGAACTGAAAGACCAAGGAATCTTGACCGATGAAGAGTTTGCGGCGCAGAAGGCGAAGCTGCTCGCAGGCTGAGCGGCGCCGGGACTAGGCTTCGGCGCCCAGTGGTGCTGCGCCCTTGGCTGAGCGGCGCGCTGCCTTTTCGCGGCCGACCTGGTCGAGCGTGACCTTGCGCATGCGCACGTGTGAGGGGGTTACTTCTACCGCCCCATCGGCGCGAACGAACTCAAACGCCTGCTCGAGCGAGAGCAGCTTCTTCGGGATTACCCTGACGAGCTCGTCGGCCGTCGAGGAGCGGACGTTGCTCAGCTTCTTTTCGCGCACGGCGTTGACGTCAAGGTCTCCTGAGCGGCTGTTCTCGCCGACGATCATTCCTTCGTAAACCTCTTCGCCGGGCTCGACGAAGAGTGTGCCGCGGTCCTGCATCGCGAAACAGGCGTGAGCCGTGACCGGCCCGGTGCGGTCGGCTACAAGCGCGCCGGTCTGGCGCGTCTTAAGCTCGCCAAACCAAGGCTCCCAGCGGTCAAATACGTGGTGTGCGATGCCGGTGCCGCGCGTTTCGGTGAGGAACTCGGTGCGGAAGCCGATCAGGCCACGGGCTGGAACGAGATATTCCATCCGCACCCAGCCGCTGCCGTGGTTGCCCATCTCTTCCAGTCGGCCCTTGCGCAGCGCGAGTAGTTGCGTGACCGAGCCGACGTGCTCTTCGGGTACGTCGATCGTCAGCTCCTCGACTGGCTCGCTGAGGACGCCATCAATTTCGCGCGTGACGACCTGCGGCTGGCCGACGGTCATCTCAAAGTCTTCGCGCCGAAGCTGTTCGACGAGGATTGCCAGCGCCAGCTCGCCGCGGCCTTGAACCTCCCACGAGTCGGGGCGCTCTGTCGGCAGCACGCGCAGCGCGACGTTGCCGACCATCTCGGCATCGAGGCGGCTGAGTAGCTGGCGGGCGGTCAGCTTCGAACCGTCCTTGCCGGCCAGCGGCGAAGTGTTGATGCCGATCGTGACGCTGAGGCTTGGCTCATCAACGGCGATCAGCTCAAGCGGGCGCGGATCTTCCGGATCGGCGATCGTCTCGCCGATCGTCACCTCGGAGATGCCGGCAACGGCAACAATTTCGCCCGGGCCAACCTCGTCGGCTTCGACGCGGTCGAGCGCCTCGGTTATGAAAAGGTCGGTCACCTTTACGTTCTCGATCGTGCCGTCGCGTTTGCACCAGGCGACCTGCTGACCACGCTTTACGGTGCCGTCATGGACGCGGCAGATTGCCAGACGGCCGAGGTAGTCGGAAGCGCCGAGGTTGGTGACCTGCATCCGCAGCGGAGTCTAAGGGTCAAAGGTGGGGGGAGGGATCGTTTCGACGAGAAGATCAAGCAGTGCTTTCAGGTCTTCGCCTTGCGTTTCGGCGTCGAGAGAGGCGGTTCCGGCCTTGGCGTTGGTGTAGACGATCGGGAAGGCGATCTGATCTTCATCGGCATCGAGGTCGAGGAAGAGCTCCTCAACTTCGTGCACGACCTCGGCGACGCGGGCGTCGGGGCGGTCGATCTTATTGACGACGAGAATCACCGGCAGCTTTGCCTCAAGCGCCTTGCGCAGTACAAAACGGGTCTGTGGCAGTGGTCCTTCGCTGGCGTCAACGAGCAGCAGCACACCGTCAACCATGAAGAGTCCGCGCTCGACCTCGCCGCCGAAGTCGGCGTGGCCAGGCGTGTCGATGATGTTGAGCTTCACGCCCTCGTATGGAATTGAGGCGTTCTTGGCGAGGATCGTGATCCCCTTCTCGCGCTCAAGGTCCATCGAGTCCATCACGCGGTCGGTAACTTCGGCGCCTTTGCGGAAGGCGCCGGACTGTTGCAGCATCGCGTCCACAAGCGTGGTTTTGCCGTGGTCAACGTGCGCGATAATCGCGACGTTACGGATGTCGTTGCGTTCAGCCATGGCTAGTTGGCCTTGCCTTCGGGACGTCCCGAATGGAAAGGCCGTGCACTGAGAGTAGTAGGCAGCGGCGGTTGCTTGCCCCAAGTAACCGCTTGATCACCAACGGGCAACTGCGACGGCCGTAAAATACTCCCCTTATGATTATCCAGATGCTGACTAAGAAAACCTTCCTTGCCGTTGCTTTGCTCAGTGCGCTTGCCGTGGTGCCAGCCGCTAGCGCGTCCGCTGCCAAAGCTCCCGCGCGGCTCAAGGTGCTCGTCTCCAACGACGACGGTATTAAGGGCGAAGGAATGAGCGCGCTTGTGAAGGCGCTTCGCAAAGAGGCGAAGGTCACGGTGACCGTTGTCGCCCCGGCGACCAACCAGTCAGGGACCGGCGGCAAGACGACGCCGGGCGCTCTTACGACCAAGAAGACGACGACGCTCGGAGGCTTCCCCGCTGTAGCCGTGAACGGCTTTCCCGCTGACAGCGTCAATTACGCGCTTGACAACCTGCTGACCGGCAAGAAGAAGCCTGACCTCGTGATCGCAGGAATCAACTTCGGCGCCAACGTTGGGCCGTTTGTGCCGATCTCAGGGACCGTTGGTGCTGCCCGCGCCGGCGCTGCTCGCGGCATCGCATCGCTTGCCACAAGCCAAGGGCTCGCTGCGCCGATGGGCTGGGCCGCAGGGGTGAAAGAGACGATCGCGTGGGTCCGCGCCAACCGCTCCAAGCTGAAGAAGGGTTCGGTCTGGAACCTGAACATCCCGTCGTGCAGCAGCGGCAAGGTGCGTGGAACGGTCAAGGTGGGTTCGACCTCTTCAACCTTCTACGCCTTTGATGCCTTCGGCACGGTCGACTGCAGCGTCAAGTCGAGGCCGCTGACGAACGATGTGACTGCCTACTTCGCAGGTTTCGCGCCGCTCGTCAACATCGGTCGCTAGAGCCTTCTGGAATCGATCCTAATCGGGCCTGCGCGGCTCTCCGTTGTGCCGCGGCGGCGCCCCGAGCGCCGGTACACTTGCCGCTCTTGCCCCCGCATGAAACGCTAATCGCGGGGCTTAAAAGCTCAGCTTATGACCGATGATTCAATGAGCCCCGGGGGCGCCACTGAAGTGGAGCGGCGCGTGTTGCGGCCGGAGATTCAGGCTTTGCGTGCGATTGCGGTTGCGACGGTTGTGGTTTTTCATTTTTGGCCTGGGTTGATTACTGGTGGTTATGTCGGTGTTGATGTTTTTTTTGCGATTTCGGGGTTCTTGATTACGGGGCATTTGGTTCGTGAGGTTGAGGGCAGTGGGCGTGTGTCGTTGGCTGGTTTTTGGGCGCGGCGGGCGCGAAGGATTTTGCCGGCGGCGCTACTCGTGTTGTTGTTTTGCGCCGTCGCGACTTTTCTGATCGTTCCGCTCAATCTTTGGGATCAGTTTTTTACTGAGATTCAGGCCAGCACGCTTTACGTTGAGAATTGGTATTTGGCGCATCAGGCGGTTGATTATCTTGGCGCTGATAACAGGCCGTCGCCGGTGCAGCATTACTGGTCGCTGTCGGTTGAGGAGCAGTTTTACATCGTTTGGCCGGTGCTGATTTTGGTCGCGATGACGATTGCGCGGAATGGTTCGGTGTTGCTGCGTCGCCGTTCAATCTTGGTGATGTTGGCGTTGCTGACGTCGCTGAGTTTGGCTTATTCGATTTGGTTTACGGCGGTTGATCCAGCGGCCGCGTTTTTTGTTACGCCAACAAGGGTTTGGGAGTTTGGGGCTGGCGGGCTGTTGGCAATGCTGGCGGTCAGTTCGGCGCGGCCTGCGTTGCGGGCTGCTGTTTCGTGGCTTGGCGTCGTGATGATTCTTGTTGCCGCGTTTGCTTACACGCCTGAAACACCGTTTCCTGGAGCTGCGGCAATTTTGCCGATTGCTGGCACGCTCGCTGTGATTTGGGCGGGAAGTCCGAAGCTGCGATGGGCGCCAACTGGTTGGATGAGTTTGCGCCCAGCGCAGTGGCTCGGTGATGTTTCGTATTCCGTTTATCTGTGGCACTGGCCGCTGTTGATTCTCGCTCCGTTTCTGTTGCTTGAGCAGCTTGGAACAGGAATCAAACTTGCGCTGATCGCACTGACGTTGATTCTTGCCGCGCTTTCGAAACGCTTTGTTGAAGATCCACTGCGCTCCGGGCCGCTGCTTGCCGGTCACCGGCCCAGGCGCAGCTTCGCTTTCGTTGTCGCGGGCACCGGCACTGTTCTGCTGGCAACTGTTTTCGCGTTAACGGCGCTTGGCAGCAAACAAGACGAAGACACGCAGCTCGCTCAACAGCTCCTCAAAGAGAACACGCGGTGCCTGGGCGCAGCCGCCCGCGACCCCGAAAACCAACCATGCGTGAACCCCAAACTAAAACTACTCGTCACACCAACACCAGCGGCAGCGGAGGACGGCCTCACGACCGGCGAGGAGATCTGCGGCCGGGCCCAGATCTCGCGCGCTGGGATTCTCTCGATCTGCAACTTTGGCGCACCCAAGGAGCGTGCTAAACGTCACGTCGCGTTGATTGGCGACAGTCACGCCTTCAAGTGGCGCACAGGCTTCTCGGTCGCCGCGATGGAGCGTGGCTGGAACGTCAGTTCGATCGGCCGGACCGGCTGCCCGTTCAGCCTCGTGCCGCCGCCGTCGGTCTCAAACGAGGAGCTGCGCAACTGCCAGCAGCACAACCGCGAGATTCCAGGTTGGTTGGCGGCCCATCCGGAGATTGACACCGTTTTCTTCTCCCAAGCCTCGCAGTTCATCCGCCCGAGGAACGTTGAGAATGCGATCAAGGGCTACGAGGATGCGTGGCGCACGCTGCCCGCGTCGGTGAAGACGATCATCGTTCTGCGCGATAATCCAAAGGCGCTGAAGACGACGCTCGACTGCATTGAAAGGGCAATCGACGATCGCCGGCCAGCCGGTGTGGCCTGCGCGATCCCGCGCGCGCAAGTACTCGATCGCTTCACAGACGCCGCGCCGCTTGCCGCGCAGCGTCTGGACAAACGAAACATTGGCGTTGTCGATCTCTCTGAGTTTTACTGCGACGAGAAGCTCTGTTACCCGGTGATCGGTGGCGTGCTCGTTCTCTCCGACAAGAGCCACCTGACGCCGCTCTTCAACACGACATTGGTGCCCTACCTGCTGCGCGCGGTCGACCGCGGCGGATTGCTGAAACGCTAGGCGCAGCTGCGGTGACCGACGAATCTGAACTACCTGCGGGCGAGACCGCGCCGAAGAAGCGGCTGTTGCGGCCGGAGATTCAGGCTTTGCGTGCGATTGCGGTTGCGACGGTTGTGGTTTTTCATTTTTGGCCTGGGTTGATTACTGGTGGTTATGTCGGTGTTGATGTTTTTTTTGCGATTTCGGGG
>FLOH01001329.1_pt1 | contig 39163 bp, 29 predicted proteins | sample 756751 | NCBI WGS metagenome assembly FLOH01 (sample SAMEA4026879, study PRJEB14308) | marine metagenome | biome: coastal water; material: water | depth 74 m
GAAAAGCGCCGCCTGATGGTTTTTGATCGAAGGAACGAACTTGGCCACCTTCCAAGGCAAGCACTATAGAACGCATATTTCCTTCCACAATACCGGGATTTGGTCGAAATTCGCTATTTCCAAATAGAGACCAAGCTGTCACTTTGGATAGGCTCGTATATTCATCCGCTCTATATCCGACGCTTAGTTGTGCATACGGAGTTATGCGGCTGACCACGTATCCGGTCCATCCCTCTGTTTGATGGTAATCGAAGAAATCATGTTCAAATAGTATCGCAGCGGCAGAGTTTTCGGCCCAACTCGACTTCCATAGGTCGTTCGTTGATGTATTTCTGTGGAACGAGCCCCCAATTTTTACATCAAAATCATTTGATCGGCCACCTCCTCCAAGTCGAGACTCCGCTCCAATCTCGTAGCTCCAATCCTCTGTTCCAACGCCGTATCCAGCTTGTCCAAAAATACGCCCCCTTTCCCTATCACTCCATTCTAGTGGCCGGCGACCAATGCCTAAAAACAAACCCTCAACTCGGTTATATCGGATGGAAGGAATATTGCGGTACAATCCGTACTCACGATATGGCCAACGCTGAGTAAATTCGCCTACAAACGTTCTGCTATTGTGCGGAATTCGGAATTTACCTGCATCCCATTTGCGTGGTTTTTTCCTTTCGTCCCATTTGTTTTTCCAGCTTTCGGAATCGTCTTCGTCTTCATAGCCATTTTCATCATCATCGGTATCGTAATTACGGTCCCGGTCGAAATCCCGATCATTGTCTTTGTCTCTTTTGAAGATGCTTTTGCGCTTGTCCCTGCTTTCCCACGTGTTACCGGAATCCCACCAATCATCGTCAGTCGTGCTGATTCTGACCCTATTTGTTTTGTTGCTTATTTCGTATCGATCATCGGAATCACGGCGAATGCGGACATCATTTCCAGCTTTCGAGATGGCTTCATCCATGTCGTCCATTACGTCATTCAAGCGATCGGCCATCTCTTCATCACCTTGACGCTCGAGCGAACGCGATATGCTCCGAAGTTCTCGTTGGACATCTCGCAGCATTTGGATCAAATCTTCGTCGGAATCGGAGGAAAATCTAAATCCGCCCGTTACGGGACCCGACATTGTGAGTCGGTCATTGATGGACAGTATTTGGTCCGAAATGGGATCAGAAGCGTGGCGAAGTGTCACGTCGCTCAGTAATCCAATAACCCGTTGAACCGTAGATACAACTGACTCGTATTCGGCTGGAATTTTGGATTCCTGTTTGTCCTGCGCAAATGCGGCTTGACTGACTAAAAACAAAGCCAATATGGCCGTGGCGGTAAAATTTCGTTTCATATCGAGTATTTTCCCTCTATAAAAAGCTCGCTGATTGAGCAACACGGACAGTGCGACCGAGTTGCAGGCAGTACGGATGAGGGGCCAAGAGGGTTACACATCGCAATTGAAAGTATATTATGGCGCGTCTAACGCCTAGAGTGGGGATGTTCATGATTGGAATATCATTTTGGTTCTTACCCAGTAAATAGTTACATGTCGACAATTTCTTCGGACAGGCCCGCACTCGTTTTAGCACCGCACCTCTTATATCCAACTCGAAATGGGGCAGACATTTACGTCGACCGCATGGCACGGGAAATTTCGCGGAAAGTCAGCTATGTCGTGGTTGTCGGGGCTTCGCACACTCTGAGATATGAATCTGGAAAAGAGGTTTCTAGAACAATCATGGCGATCTCCAAGAGGTCGAAGTGGGTTGCCGCAGCCCGGACAGTCCTGTTTAAAAGCCACTATTTCAAAGAAAAATTTATAACTCCGACCTATTCCACGGCTGCCGTTGCTCAGTATAAAAGTGATGATTACGGTATGGTTTTATTTAGCTATATCGTTTCGGCCGTATTAATTAAAAAACTTTCTATTTCACCAACTTCCAAAGCAATAGTTTTAACTCATAACGATGAATTCAAGTGGTTCAAGGACGTAAAGTTAAAATCAAAGAACCCCCTTGGAAAGATGGTTGCACGCGCTTCGACAGCGTGGTTGACGTCCTATTTCTCCAAGCGGAACGATGACGTGAAATTTGTTCATGTTTCAGATTCGGATCTAGCGGGATATGCCCAGTGGTTGAATGATTCCAATTCGGTGGTAATTCCACTGGGAACAGATATTCCGGATAGTCCTGTTCCACCGCGAGCTCCTAACAGCAGACCTTGCTCTGTATTGTTTGTTGGATCATTAGGGATAGGAATGAACGGGGACGCTCTAGAACATTTTGCGAACAAATATTACCCCGTTTTAAAAACTGAAATTGATCCCATAGTGCGAATTGCAGGAAGCAATCCCTCTAGTCGGATTCAAACATTGTGTCAGCAACACGGGTGGGAGTTTCATGCCAATATTTCAGACGAAGCACTGCGCGTTCTTTTTGAAAAATCAGATGCCGCTATTCTGCCCTTTGAATATTCGACCGGATCCAAATTGAAATTGTTAGCTTCGATTTCTCACGGAGTTCCGTTTCTAGCCACTAGCGAGGTAGATCCGCCCATAAATTTTGTTTTTCCGCCCTCTTTGGTTTCCAACGAGCCTCAGCAATGGCTGTCCGCACTTGAAAAAATTAACAGAAATGGAATATCTAAAGACCAACGAGACCAGCTTTATCTAACTGCAAAAGGCCATTCGTGGGGACATTCAGCGGATCAATTATTTCAAATTTTTCAAGATTAGAAAAGATCTCGCTTCTATATTCACTCATTCAAATAGGATTTTTACTTTGTTGAATCGTCTATTGAAAGGCAATGTCGTCGTCCGAACCATCGCTTTTCCCGCATTGGCCATTCGAAGAGCGATTTTGGCTCGACAGGAGGCCGTAAAACGAAACGTTGCTTCGAACCTCGCTTCGTTGTTAACAGACGATCCTGTTCTTCGGCTTGAAGAATTTGAAAGTTCATATGTAGTGGACAGAAGGAGCGATTTGTTTTCCCGAATCGTGACTAATCGGTCATACGAGCCTGAACTTGCAAACCTGTGTCGGAAGTACGTTGATTCGAAAAAAGACGTGGTTGATATAGGCGCAAATGTTGGCTTTTTCAGCGTGTTTTTTGCCAGCCTCACTCGAGGAAAGATTCTTTCTGTTGAACCGACGCCCAACGCAATTTCCTATTTGAAACGAAACATAGAAATGAATGACGCTTCGGATCGTGTCATTGTTTACGAAGGAGCTGCTTCTGACCAAGAAGGCCAGATTGAAATAAAATCGGTTCTAGGGAAAGAAGAGTATTCGAGTTTGGGTGTTATGAGCCATCCTGAGATCACGGGCAGCGAGTGGAAGCTGATACGTATCGAAACCAGCACGCTCGACAACCTGGTGAAGACCAACAATTTGTCTCCAGGCTTCTTAAAAGTTGATGTCGAAGGAATGGAGCATCTCGTTTTCGGTGGCGCTTCAGATACCTTGCGCAATCACCGCCCCATTATTATTTCAGAGCTTTCCAATTTTTTATTAAAGAAAAATGGATCCTCTGCCCGGGCGGTTGTCGAAAAAATTCGCTCTTTTGGGTATGACGTCTATGACCCGATCGACCCTTATTTGAAACCTGGGGCAAAAGATTTTGGCGACTTAATTGCTTTTCCAAAGGAACTGAACGTTGTCTTTCCGCAAGGATCGTAAACTCGTTTAAGCGGGGTCTGCTTCCTGCATAGGTTCAAAAATGGCCTTTGCAAAACGTGAAGCCTCGTTTTGCTGGGCAAAAGATTTGCTTGAAGTCTGAGAGTGATTGGGAATGTCGCATTGAAGAGCCGAGGTCAAAGCGCCCGTGATGGATTTGGCAGACTCGCTATTGACGGTAACTCCCAATTTTTCTCGTTCAATAACTCGGCCAACCATTCCAAAATCACTCCCGATAACCGGTTTTAAGGCAGCGGCTGCTCGAATAAGAATGCCACTTGAGCCTATATGATATTGATATGGGACCAGGACGATGTCACATGCATCCAAAAGAGAAGAAATCCCTTCATTCGAGATATACTCGTCGATCCAAACAATCTTTCCAAACTGCCTACCAGCCTCTACGGCTGTTCGCAATTGGTCGGTGTGCTCAGGTGCTGACTTTCCGGCAAGGACTAAGACGGTGGTAGCCCGAAGCGTCTCCGTCAAATTCGAAAAGGCCGTTATGGCTTGATAGACACCTTTTCTTTCATCTAAAGACCCAATTAGTAATACAATTTGAGCTGAATCTGCAATTTTCAATCTCGCTCGCATAGTTGAAGGGGATTCGTCTGCTTCATAAAACACCGTTCCATCCGGTAGACTTAAGGCGATATTCCGATTGGTTCGGTCATTAATAAATTGAGGCGCATCTGGGTCTAAACAGAAAAGCTTAGTCAATGCCATGTTGCTCAGAGCACTTTTCAGAATAACCCACTTGCGCCAGTTTTGGACTCGGTTCTTCCACGTTAAAATGGGATAGTGAAAACTGGCTCGGAAGTAGATTCCAGAAATAGTAATTTTGTTTGGGTAAGGTGTTGGCCCGTCTCCCGGAGCGCTGGATACGTGTTTTTTTTGCTGAATAGATGGAATCTTGGCGGTTGCAATTGCCCGTTGACAATGATCAAAAAACATGCATACGATGTGATTAGGATTCAACTTAATGGACTCAAGCATCGCTTTTTTATGGGCTGAATTGGCTTTCAACAACCCCTTCCATCCACTCAGCCCATTTACATCCAAATCCAGCAAATGGAGAACCAAGCCGTTTTTAGATTCAGATTGAATCCAGTTGCAAAAGTCTTCGTGTACCCGGGCAAAATGATTAGTGGTCACAACCGTGAGCTGGCCTTGAAACCCCGAGTCAATCCAGTAACGACACAAGATTTCCAAGTACGAACGGTGATGTCCTGCATCGTACAGATCTAACAAAACAATGTGATTTTTGGATCGCTTTTGATTTTCTAGAATCATCTCAAGAATAGCTCTCCGCACTTGAATCAGAATCGGTAGACTCAATCTTCAAATTGGCACGGTTCAAGGAATAACACCCTCCAGCAATTCCCGTCACGAGACCAAGCAGAAGAGTGGCGTCGTTCAAGTAGAAGGGGTTCGAGGTAATGGTTGCCAAAAGCAACGTGGCCATAATACCAAGGATAGCTTGGCTTGAAGTCAGCACTAGTCGGTCTTTGTGCTCGGATCTAACCACAGATAAAATTCTTCGAATTAACGTACCTAAAAAACCAAAAAACAAGCACACTCCCCAGATTCCAAACTGATACCAAATGGCCAAATACCCGTTGTGAATAAAGGACTTAGCGTTAGAATTTTGGTACGTTATATCATAAAAGCGGTATGAAACGCCGAGTCCATGACCTAGGACCGGGTTTGATTTTATTTGCTCCCAAACGGCTTGTGTTTCTAGGAAACGATTTACGAGAGAAATGTCCTTGGACGCGGCGGATCCAATAGAGGCGACACGGTCTAAAAGTCCTCCGAAGACCAGCGTGATGAGGTCTCCAAATAACACCATAGCAATAATTAAAAAAGATCCAGCAGTTAGGGCTCCAGTGAGGATTAGCCGATTTCTATCTTTTTTCGATACAAATACAAGTAGAACCAGAGACCCAAATAAAACGGCTACCCAGTACCCTCTGCTCTGGGTAAGGATTAGGCCGCCGATAAATGCGACGTAGAGACCCAAAAAGAAAAATTTGGCAGCCCATTTTCGAGCATACAAATACAACGATAGGGCAAAAAACGATGTTGCTGCAATTTGAGCTGTATTGGTCACAGCGCGACCCTTCACCACTTGCCAAGCTTGTTCGGCATCGGACAGAATATTGGAATACTGATAGAAATTTCGACCCAAAACGAAAAGGCCCAGGACCCCAACTACAAAAACCATCCAGTGAAGTCCATATCGATTGTCTTCAATCGCTTCTTTTACAGGGAAATAAAACGCAAAAAGTGACAGGGAAGACCATTCCCCGATGAACATTTTTACAGATCCGCCAAACAGTAAAGTGAGGGGAAAGGATAATGACATCAGCAGCAAAAACACGAATAAAAACTTGTCCTCTACTCGAACAAAAACGGGTTTCTCCATCAGAAACAGGCGCTTGAAAAACCATACTCCCAAAAATGCTAGATAGTACAAACCATAAAAAACCTCTGCAGGCTGGATACCATCTTCAAAATCGGCCACTAAAATGAAGCAGCATAAAACAGTGACTAGGTTTAACAAAGGGCGTTGAAAAAGAAACCACGCAGCCACTCCGCCAAATAAAACCAGGGGGATAAACGGCAATATCCAGTCTACCTTCCAGGTAATGAATAGCAATAGAAGCATGCCCAAGCCAAAGGCGCTGTACAACAATGCCGTTCCCCAACTATAGAGCCAGCGATCCGAAGGTCCTCGGGATGATATGAGTCTCGACGCGTCCACGAAATGGCCTATCGGCCTGATGAATCGCGAAGGCGCGCCGCAAAGCGAGCGCTATTGCGGCGCCACCAATCCAAGACGAGTACAAAAATCAAAGCCAGAATAAAACCAGAAAGGGCAGCAGCCACTACTATTATCATGCGCTTCGGCTTATTCTTTTTATATGGGGCCACTGCTTCATCAACAACCTGCAACGCTCGAGCCTTCCGTTCCTCTTCAAATCGAGCTTGCTCCAGCATGGGGGCTACAAATTCGAGAATTTTCTCTTGAATCATGCGATCCATGGTCAGATTAAGATATTGACGGACCATTTCGGGCGCCTCTTCCTGTGAAACCGGCATGACAATTTCCCGTCCGTCCATTGCGCCTTGAAATGACTGCTGTGCCGCATCAACAAACGTTTGCATGGTTTGCACTTGCTTGTTTTCTGGTCCAAACTGAGTCTTTAAGGCTTCAAGTTGGATTTCGTATTGAAGCGTGTTTGCCCTCAGATCTGCCAGCTGGGTGAAATAAGCTTCTGTTTGGGCCTCAAGGTCCATAACCCCATATCGGCGTTGGAAATTTGCCAAAGAATCGAGCAAGCTCGCCCGATCTTGTTGTGCCTTCAGATAGCGTGATTCGACGTATTGTCTAAAATTACCAGCCGTTTGTGTGGTGAGGCGGTTATTTACTTCATCTAAAAGACCCACATAAAAATTAGACATTTCAGCTGCCCGTTGCGGATCCTGGTCTAAAACCTCAACAGATAAAAAGTCAAATTCGTCATCGATCACAAACTCAACATTGTCGGCAAGGCCTTTTAAGGTTTCTTCAAGTGGAAATTTCGCTTCATTATTATCGTAAACCGTGATCAGATCAAATTTTTCGACAATCTGAACTTGAACATTTCGGCTTTCTAGAATGGAAAGGAATCGGATGTAGTCTCCGCCGCCGGTGCCCAAGAGGGACTGCGCCGCCGAGCCTAGATCGCCAAGAAGGGCGGAAGCGAGGCCGCCGCCACTAGACTCCGATAACAAAAGGCGCGAGCTCGCTTTGTACCAATTTGGAAGAAAAAGACTAATTATTACTGACAAAACGGCAATTATTGCCGTCGTCACAATGATAAAGCGTCGCCAGTTATACAAGACGCCCAGCATATTCCACCACTCGGCCCCAATTTGGTCGCGTTCCGCATGGAGGGTCCCATCGTTACTCGTCTTCGCCGGCATGTCCATCTTTAAAGAGTTTTGATCTTTCATAATTATTAACGACGAAGGCTGACTATTAGCACAATCAGGGAGGCCAAGGTTGCAACGCTTTGTAATGCAGTTTGAACGGTTTGAAATCTGGCATCGATCTTTATTCGACTTTCTTCAATCACAAGCCGTTGTAGTTCGGCATTGTCAGCAACTGGTTTCAGTCGGTCTACAAAAATCACGTCGCCAGAATACACCAAGCCTGCTGCCATTTCTGAATAGCTCCCAGTGGCTGGGTTGACAATAAATATGCGATCCGCAGATGTCGATCTGCCCCCAGCGGCAGCAATGTAATATTCAGCCGACATTCCAGGTTGAACCGGCAAATATCCTGGTTGATTGACCTGTCCCAATACGTACACGGATTTAACATCTTTAGGGATGATAATTCGATCGTCTGCTTCGAGGTAAACTGGTTTGGCTTCATCGGCCAAGGCGTTCATTAGATTTACGGAAACCCGGTTTTGAAGTCCCGATTCGAAAGCAAAATAGGCTCGACTTAGAAAACCGAGGTCGGTCAAGCGAAGTTGTTGCTTGTACGAGGAGCTGTCAGAGCTAAGCATCCTTTGATATACGTCGGCCTGAGCTTGGTAACGGTCTACGTTCGCCGGAATTGAGCTACTGGAACGAGCGCTTCTTTCGATATACGCTCCTCGAAACAACGCATCCGATTTCGGGCCTCCAGCGGCCAAGATAAGCTCCTTAAGAGTCGTTTTACCTGACACGATGGGATAGGTACCTGGGTACTCGACGCGGCCCTCAACACTCACAAGTCCATGGCTCTCATCGGTTTGCGACACGGAGACGACATCGAGCGCTTGTAGCTCAAAATCGCCACCTTTACTACCAATTGATTCTTCCGGTGAAAAAGAAAACGTTTGAAGAACGCCGTTTGCAGCTCGAGAAACTCGAATTTCACGTACGTTTGGACTGTCTGGAATGCCCCCGGCAATTCGAATGAGGTCAGAAAGTCGGTCCCCTGTTTTGAAGTCGTACCGACCGGGAAACGGTACATAACCACCCACCGAAACGGAACCATAATTTGGATCGTAGGCGGGCACGTTAATAACATCTCCGTCAGTCAAATACGGATTTGCATCACGGTCTCCGATTGCGTAATAACGCACCAGATCGACGGCGCTGATTGATCCGTCACGGTGAACTAATTCAATATTGCGAAGCGACGGACGAAATTCGGAGTAGGAAACAGAGGCCGTATCGGCCAAGGCAAATTCTAATACGCTTGAAACCCGGGCAACGGGTAGTGCCAAATACCTTCCAGGACGAGGCACGGCGCCTGAAACATGCACGTAAAATTGCCGGGTTTGTACTAAAGCGACATCCACAACCGCCATTGCAAACGAAGTTCGCAGAGCAGCCAACATGTCTTCTCGGGCCTTTTCGAGTGTTAATCCCGCTACCGGTACGGCGCCCGCATCTGGAAGTACAATCCGGCCATCTATACCAACGGAGACAGGGGTTGCGGTAGCAACTTGTCCCGATACCGAGATGGAGAAACTATCTCCAGGCCCAACGATGTATATGGAGGGGTCGACCGCCCCCTCAAGCGGGATCCCTGCTGCAGACATTGACCCTGCCGATAATCGCTGCTGAAGCAACAGAAGCGGATTCGTATTAGTTGGATCTAGTCCAGTGGTCGCTGACCCACCTGAAATCTGGGCCCAGGATTGCTGGCCAGTTATCGCAACGAAAATGATGCAAATGAAAATTGCTACGACCAGCTTTGAACCCGTCCGCATAGGATTAATCATTTTGAACATAATGGGGAATTTCACGATCGAAAGTACAACGATTCGATGGAGGAACCCGCTTTCATGAAGCGGTTGATCAGAGATCGTTATCATCGAATAACGTGGCTACAAAATGGTTCACAAAAAGAACAAGAATTGGTAGCGTGTGCAAAATAGGCAGTTGTAGTTTTCTGGGCTCTCGATAGGAGCTAACGAAAGAAATGGTCTATTTTTCGTTAAACTACGTTATATCTAGTGCCTGCGCAATCAACATTTCAGTCTATTGAAAAGCTTAACGTCACCAGCCTTTGCCAAAATTAATCTAGGATTGCGGGTTCTTCGCAAGCGGCAAGATGGTTTTCATGGCCTAGAAACCGTTTTTTTGAGGATTGGATGGAAGGACGAACTAACTTTTTCTCAGGTCGAATCCACCAAGGAACGCGCGTATTCGGTTTCTAACTCCGATTTAGGAATGATCCCATACCAATTTGCAGGTCCCATCGTTTCTTTGTCCTGTTCTGATGAAAGGTTACCCGTAGACGATGGGAATCTATGCATGAGGGCTGCAATAGGTCTTTTGGCAGAACATTCCCGAATGGCGCCCCCCGAACCGCAACCAGATCGCGTCCCACGTCATCTTTTCGGAATACAGATGCAACTTGACAAACGGATTCCGTTTGGAGCCGGCTTGGGCGGAGGATCTAGTGATGCGGCCACTGTACTTATTGCGTGTTCGCGGTTGTGGGGAATGAACTACGACTTGCACTCAATTGCTGGCAGAATAGGATCCGACGTCCCATTTTTTTTGGGTTCTGGAGTAGCTCTTGGCACTGGAAGGGGGGAAGTCCTTTCGGAAGTTAATTTTCCTCGTGCGCTGCTAGGGACTAGATTGCTCATCGTTGTGCCTGATCAACGAGTCAGTACCGCGGAGGCGTACCGAGATGTCGTTCCAAATTCAAGACATCGAGTTGATTTGAATGCGTTGGTCGCTGAGGGCACACTTTCAGACTGGGGTGAGCATCTCACCAATGATTTTGAACCCAGTGTTTTCGGTCGATATCCCATTGTGCTGAATATAAAACAGGAGCTTTTACATTCGGGTGCCGCCTTTGCGTTGATGTCAGGATCGGGCTCCGCTGTATTTGGGGTATTCAGTTCTCAAGACGAGTCCCTTCAGACTTTGGACGCCCTTCGTGTTAAATGGCCTTCTTTTTCATATTGGGAAGGAGCGGCTGACTCGGCAATCTAACTATTGGGGGGTCCGCACCTACCAATCCAGGCGCCCACGCCGGCTTTCATCAGCTTTGAGACTATCGGCAGGGCCTGCATTTTGTTGATCAACCGTAAACCGAGACGGAGTTGGAAAGCGGCTGTTTTTTGAAATAAACGTCTCGTTTTCGCCAGTCAGTAGAGTCATGAACGACCCAACTACGTGCAATGACGTGTGCGCTCCTTGGCCCCAATACTCAGATCTGAACCTGAAACTAGGATCGTTAAATCCAACCCATGAACCAATCACCAAATCAGGATGAGCCATCATAAACCACGTATCCGCAGCATTTTGTGTCGTTCCTGTTTTGCCAGCGATGTCATAATCACCCATTCGATACTCGGTAATCATTCGGGTTCCGGACCCGCCATTCATTCGAATTACCCCCCTCAGCATATCTATCATCGTGTACGCAGTGGCCTCCGATAACGCTTCGCGAGGAGAAGGGGTAGCTTCGTACAAAAGATTTCCCATTCGATCTTCGATTCGCCAAATCAAAGTGGGTTCATACAACAACCCGCCATTGGCAAATGCACTATATGCTGAAGTCATCTCCAAAAGACGCACATTGCTGGTTCCAAGTGCAAGAGAGAGCACTTCATCTATTTCGGTAGTAATCCCTAATCGTTTTGCGTAAAAAGCCACCTGAGACGGTCCTACCAATTCTATCAATCTCGCAGAGATGGTGTTTTTGGATTGCGCCAATCCTTCCCGCAATGTCATAGGTAGGCCTGAAATGAAGCTAAAATTACCCGGCGTCCACAATATTCCATTCGCATCCATAATCTTGACGGAATCATCCATCAGAGTCATATAGGGCGAATACCCGTTATCGATAGCTGCTGTATACAGAAATGGCTTAAATGTTGAGCCAGCCTGTCGTTCGGCAATGGACACATGATCGTACCAGTCCTTATCCAGGCTTCGACCGCCAATCCACGCCTTGATAAAGCCTGTTTGAGGGTCCATCGCCACGAAACCGGTTTCCAGTCTGGTCTTTTCTGATTTTACGGAGTCCATAAAGGCAGAGTCGTCCATAAGGCGTTTAAGAACATCATCCCTGTTTTCGCCTCGACCGACTTCCCGTCGATACCGATCGGTATTTTTTGCGCTATTCCTTAAAAGTGTTGGATTTTGTTTCCAAAAACCGGCCCATGGTGCTGCTGATTCACCAAGATAGGCGCAAGCTTGGGTGCTCAAAACTCGATTGTCGTCGCCCGTCCTATCACTCCATTCCCAATCCGCTACTGCTTCAAGGCAAGGAAGCACTTTGTTAACCGCCGTTTGAACCATAGCCTGCATGCGCGAATCCAACGTGGTGTAGGCCACTAGACCGTCGTCGTAAATATCTAGGCCATTTTGTTTCGACCATATGACCAATTCCTTGCGTACAGCTTCAGCAAAGTGCGGCGCCAAGCTCTGCGTAATCGCCGTCGAATTGTACACCGCACCGACCGAATCTGCGCGATGCTCATCGAGATATGCCGGATCCAATAAGTCTCGCTTGATCATTTGAGAGAGCACAACATTTCTGCGAAGCCTTGCTCGCTCAGGATTACGAACGGGGTTGTACCACGTCGTTCCCTTCAGCATGCCCACTAACATGGCACTTTCGGATTCATTTAAGTCCATGGGTGCTTTGGCAAAAAACATGCGGGCTGCAGCCTCAATTCCAAATGCTCCGTACCCATATTCGACGGTGTTAAGATACATTTCGATGATTTCGGCCTTGGTATAACGACGTTCCAATTGAACTGCCGTCACCATTTCCTTCATTTTACGACCCACCGTTTGCTCAAATCCGATTCGAGAATTGTATAGGTTTCGCGCCAACTGCTGCGAAATGGTGGAGCCACCTTGCGTGTCAAAACCGGGTATGTGAAGCTTGGCCAGCACGGTTTGAGTTACTGACGATGCGGTTCTGAAAATGTCTAGTCCCCAATGGTCGTAAAACCGATGATCTTCGGTAGACCAAAGTGCGTTGATGACGTGCGGACTGATGTTGTCGTACGTGGCCCAAGACCTGTTTTGGCGGGCAAAACGGGCCAATTCCTTCCCATCAGCCGTGTATGCGATGGTGGCCAATTGAAATTCAGGGTTTTCGATCTCCGTCAGCGGAGGAAGCTCATCGATAAGCGATAAAAAATAGCCACCCAAAATCAGGGTAATAGACAAGAGCAAAAGGACGATATATGAGAGGAACGAGGCAGCTTGCACCTTTCGTTCGTCATCAAATTTCTTTTTCCAGAAACCGTAAATAGGAAATTTGAAACTAGTTTTTCCTTTACGAGAACCAGAATCTTTGAAGTACTTGGAAAGCTCTTCGTCGGAATATGACCGCTTAGCCATGGATTTTGGGTTTGAATGGGCTTCAAATGTCAAACGTCGATACTGACAAAAATGTTGTCCGCATCTAAAAAATCACTTCGCTTACCGAAATCAATTTGTTGGATGTCCATCGGTTCAACCGAACGCGATCGGTTAACGTTACGAACGTCCGGCCCTCGTACCAATCGCCGGTGTTGACGTAGAGGCCTTTCTGCTGATCTTTTTCCGAGGTCTCTGGGGCGGCGATTGAGTCGGGCCTTGAGTCGGGCCCTGAGTGCCGTGCCGGTGAGGGGATGGATTCGGGCCCTGAGTGCTGTGCCGGTGCGGGGATGGATTCGGGCCCTGAGTGCTGTGCCGGTGCGGGGATGGATTCCAACGATGCAAAATGGCAATGTCCCATGACTACCAAATCACTTTTATTGTTCGTAATCAATGACTCAGCATGCGATCGAAGTGCCTCCACTGTCAGAGGGTCGGGTTCAAAACTCGCCAATTTTCTCGAAACTTCGGATGCCAATACGTGACCCAGCCCAAAAGGCAAAAAGGTTCGATATAACGAATACGCCCATGGCCTATCAGAAATATATCGCAAAAAACGAACCGTAGGAGCATGATTTGCAACTAGATCGCCATGTTCCAACCACACCCTTTTGGATCGCCAGATGATTTGCTTAGGGAGCCGGAATACGGGGACATTGAGAATGGTCTGGATATGACTCAGGTGCCAACGGTCATGGTTTCCAGCGAAATACGTAACGTCGATGCCAATTTCAATCAATTCGTTGGCCAACGAAGTCCAAAGTCTCACAGGTTGGGGAAGTCGCCCCGGATACTCAATAAAAGCGTCAAAAGTATCTCCCAAAAACACAACCTGTTTTAGCTGCGGTTTCAAAAATTCTATGCACGCCCGAAGATCACCTAAGCTTTGCTTATCGCTGGCCGGGACTTTTCCCAAGTGCAAATCTGAGAGAATTAAAATCACTAATTATTGCTGGAAGCGGCGTTGAGCGGTAATTGACCTGTGACTTTAGGGATTACGCGCTGTAAAGGAAGAGTTAGAAGTTCAGGTTTCTCATTCTCCTCCGGGATCGGTCGGGAATATACAGGTTTCGGCGGGTAACGGTAATCTGCAGGTGCCTTGAACTTACTTGTTTGGAGATATGCTCCTGGACCCTTGGTCGCCCTTTCTAAGAAATCTCCTACGAGTAAAAGCGCATTATGCCCCCCTTGGCCCCAATAATTAGATTGAAACGCGATTCGCTGGTCATTAAATCCTACCCAGGCTCCGACCACGAGGTCGGAATGCATCGCAATAAACCAACCATCGGCATTGTTCTGCGTGGTACCCGTTTTGCCTGCGAGGTCACCACGAACTCCAAATCTATTTCGGATGGCAGCGCCGGTGCCTCCGTCAATTACATCACGCAACATGTCGATCGTAGTGTAAGCTGTCTGAGAGCTTATGGCTTGATGAGGCTCGGAAGGAAAAGTGGCGATAACCTCACCATTTCTGTCCTCAATAGATGAAATGACTGAAACATTTCGATAAGTACCATAGTCGGCAAAGGTGGAATAGGAATGTACCATTTCCAAAAGTGTGGTTTCGCTCGTTCCAAGTGCTATCGAAGGTACCGGTAACATTGGTGAAGTTACTCCCATCTTTCTCGCAAGATCGATCACTCTTTGTGGGCCAATTCGTGATATAAGATGCGCTGAAACGGTGTTTTTCGACCACGCCAAGCCCTGTCTTAACGTGACCAGCCTTCCGCTAGCTCCGCCGCCCAAGTTCGTAGGTCGCCACGTCTCTCCTCTGGTGTTTGTTGTGAATGTTTTAAGCCTATCCTCCACCAAATAATATGGCGAAAAGCCCGAATCAAGGGCTGCAGCATATAAAAACGGTTTAAAAACCGAGCCCGGTTGACGCATTGCAGAAGCCACCTTATCAAACTGATCAATATTGTAGTTTCGGCCACCAACCCATGCTTTAACTTGGCCCGAATGGGGGGCGATTGCCACAAATCCAGCTTCAAGCTGAGCCTCCGCCGTCCTGGCTTCAGCCATAAAAACGGGGTCACTCTTTAGTGAGGCCAAAGCTCTAGCTTCGTTTGGATCAGATTCAATTAAGGCCTGGTAAGCTGCCGTCTTCCGTAACAAATCGTTTTCGATTGGTTGATGGGTTCGCCAAAACGTAGCGTTTGAACGGGAGCCAGGAAGTCCAAACTCTCTGGTGATTACATTTTGCAGGTCCTGGGATTGTTTAGCTACGGCCTCAACTGCAAGACTCTGCAAGTATGGATCGAGCGTTGTTCGAATTTTCAGCCCGTCTTCCTTCAGGTCATAGCCGTTTTCAGAAGCCCACTGTTCTGCAACTTTCCTGACATAATCCACAAAATGTGGCGCATTTGAGTCGGAAGGGTCATAAATGGAAGGATTAAGGCCTAGTGGACTCACAACCGCTTCCAGGGCCTGGGTTGAAGTAATCATCCCCGATTTTTTCATCCTCAAGAGCACGATATTCCTTCGCTCTTTCGCGACAGCAGCATTCGAAAAAGGGTTGTACCGAGATGGTCCTTTTAAAATTCCCACCAGGAGGGCGGCTTGGCTAAGGGTTAAGCCTGCAGCAGTCGTGGAAAAAAACGTTTGGAAGCCGCTTCAATCCCGAAACTATTGCTTCCAAAAGCGACTGTGTTTAGATATAACTCAAGCGTTTCATCTTTTGAAAACTGAGATGTGATGCGCCGCGCCATCAATATTTCCCGTGTTTTACGCTCAGCCAAATTGTTCTGTTTGGCGGAAGGGAAGTAGTTGCGAACCAATTGCATGGTTATGGTCGAAGCGCCTTCCGGGTCTCCATTAATCGTATGCCAGGCTGCACCCACGATTCGTCGAAAATCGACCCCATCGTGATCGTAAAACCGATGATCTTCAGCAGCGATTAAAGCCTGGATTGCAACGGGCGCAATCTGATTTAAGCTTACAAATTTTCGACGCTCGCCAAATACATGACCAAGCTCTGTCCCATCGCTAGAATAAATAACCGACGATTCTGGGAGCAACGATGCCGGGTTTTCAGGTAACTCAGGTAGCGCTTTGGATTGGGTTTGAACAAAGTTGTAAACCTTGGTCCCACCCACAATCATCATGAGCAGCATCAAAATCGAAAACGCCCTAACACTTCGGTACAACAAACTTCGCTTCCGGATTTTAGACAATCGCAGAGGGGCGGCTGTTGGCTGGGCCAATTGATCAATTGTTCGAAAGCCGTCATCTCTAACTTCTGGAATGGAGCGGGGGCCGGCGGGTGCCACGAATTGCCCGTGATTTCGGGAATGTACACCATTTTGAGCGACTAGGACATTTTGAGAGGGCGGGCCCTGATATATGCGGGGTGGCGCAACTGCCGCAACGGCTGCAACGGGCGCAACGGGCAAAAAGTGGAAATCGTTAGTTTCTGGCCTTAATACGGTATTGAGAGAAATAGCCTTATTGGCAGGTTTATGTCCCCCAGCCTGTCCTAATTGAGGATTGCCCCAAAATTCTGTCTTTCTATTCCAATCCAAAATGGAGGGGTCCGATAGCTCATCAATTGGACTTGACGTACTGTTTGAGAGTAGTGAAGATGCTACACTGCTTGATGGATCAAAACCGTGAACGTTTTGAACATCAATTGTCGATTCAAAGGGGTCTCTGATTCCAGACACTTTTGCAGCGGTTCTATCGATCGAGACCTGATGCTTGGCACGGTTCGGGATCTTCCAATTATTTTTAGGAGAGGTCCATAGATCTACATGGTTCCAAATTGGCCATGCGCGCACATCATTACTTAAAAGGTTGGAAATCTTTAAGTCGACATCACGATTACGGAGAGAAAAATGGATTTCATTCGCACTCTCGAAGCGTTCTGAGTATTCAGAAGCATCATCTTCCTCAATATGCAATACGACTGGTTTCAACATTTTTGCGATATTCCTTCCCGAATAATAACCAATATTCGCTCATTAGGCGATTGTCGCGGCAATTGTATTAATGGGAATCCGCCAACAAGCCCCATTTTGCGCCACCTCCCATCAAAAGCCTGGCTCTTTTCGAGAACTAAATTCAGATACATAGGTATTCCGAGCGAGCTAAAACAGCCATTGCCAAAACTCAACTATGTACCAAGGCACCTATCAGCCCCCCACACAATTTGCTGTATTTCCGCCGGTTATCAAGAACCTGTTGATTTTAAATTGCCTTTTGTTTTTGGCTCAGATCGTACCTGAGACCAATAATATTTTGATTTATTGGTTTGGGCTTTGGCCTCTAGGAAGTGCTCCCATTCCCTTGGGGCAATTCTGGCCGTGGCAGCTGGTCTCTTATGCCTTCCTTCATGGTAATTTTTCTCACCTCCTTTTCAACATGTTCGCGTTGTGGATGTTTGGAGTTCAGGTTGAAAACACGTGGGGATCGCGTCGATTCGCGGTGTTTTATTTTGTGTGCGTGATTGGCGCTGCTGTTTTACAAATTATTGTTGCGAGTACAGGTGCGGGATGGTACCCAACTATTGGAGCTTCCGGTGGCGTTTTTGGTCTCCTTTTGGCGTTCGGAATGATGTTTCCTGATCAGCCTATTTACCTGTACTTCTTATTTCCCGTCAAAGCGAAGTGGTTCGTTATCGGGTACGGACTCATCGAATTATACGCCGGGGTTAGTGGATCGAGTACGGTAGCCCATTTTGCGCATCTTGGCGGGATGATGTTTGGCTTTATTCTTATTCAATATTGGAGAGGTCGCTTGCCGTGGAAGCCTGAACAGCGAATGTTTTGGTAAGTTGTCGGCTAGATTTGATCTATTTTGCGATCAAGGAAATGGGGCCGAAGGCCTTAAACATCGCTCCATTGGGGTATTGTATTTATTGATTCAACATGTCTGACTCCATCAATCGATTCAAACTGTGGTTCTATTCTCAACCCAGGGCACTGAGGGCATTATTAGCTGTCAACGTAGTCGTTTATCTGCTTTGGCAACTTGTATTCATTCATTTTGAGGCAACCCAAGGCTTCTTTCTTCGGCATTTAGCACTAAATCCAAACGTCCAAACCATCATTTTTGAGCCGTGGCAGCTCATTACGTACGCCTTTTTACATCTTGATCCTGGATTGGGCGGCCTTCTGCATATTTTGTTCAATATGTTATGGATAGTCTGGATAGGGAAGGACTATGAAGCACTTTATGGTCCCGGTCGATTGCTTGGTATTTACCTACTTGGTTCCGCGGGAGCCGCCCTTTTGACCGTACTGTTGCATTTTCTATTCCCTGGTGTGGCTGTTTTTGGAGGAATTGTTCATGGTGCGTCCGGAGCAGTTCTTGCCACTATGACTATGGTTGGAATTCATCATCCGGAACAGCGAATCGGATTGATGTTCATTGGGGTTGTCCGGTTGATTCACGTTGTACTCGGATTTATCGCATTGGACATTCTCTTTTTGTCGGGGGGAGGGACTTCCATTTCAGCGCATTGGGGTGGAGTTTTAACTGGTTATTTGTGCGGGGTACTCGTGCTCAAAGGAGCAAACCCAACGAGCTGGGCGGACGTTGTCTTTAAGACAAGCGTGCCTGGAAAAGATGCGCGCCACAGAAGTAGCGGCTCAGGATACGGCGGCGGCTCAGGACACGGCGGCGGCTCAGGACACGGCGGCGGGCAGGGAATTAAGGGCGCTGCGGGTGAACACCGTCCAAAAGGCTCTTTTTTGCACCGCATGGAGTGGTGGTTGGCAAATAAGCCGGGTAAGCCGAAAGGAAATAAATCTACAAATCAGGCAAAAATATATCGAATGGACGTAGCGGCCCCTGCGTCTGATTCGAGCGATGAATCAGATGTCGATCGCATATTGGATAAAATTAGTGCCTCTGGATATGACTCGTTATCTAAAAAGGAAAAAGAGAACTTGTTGCGGGAAAGCGGAAAGAATAATTAGGCCGTATTTATGTCGAAATGACGAAAAGAAGGTTTTCGGGACAAATGACGTAGCCTTATGAATTTCTGTAAAATCTAGAATTGTAAATACTCTGTTTTACACGCTTGATCTACGATAATAGTAGTTGATTTAGCGTTTCGGCAGAACTGCCTCAACCTATCGAGTTTTTGTGGAAGAGTATTTGGAGTCGCAACCATATCAATAAATTTGTGTTCGTGTATTGGCCGGTGTTGAAGATGACGCAAGCTCAACGCAGCAAGAGATATCGTATTCGAATTAGTCAAAAGAAGTATTAATTCAACCTTGCTAAGTAATTAGTCTCGAAAATAAAAGTCCAGAAAACGAATGGAACGTCCTCGTAGAGTCTCTCGACAAGTACTAGTCGGAAATGTTGCAGTTGGAGGTGGAGCGCCCATATCCGTTCAATCCATGACAACTTCTAAAACCCATGATGTAACAAAAACTCTGGCAGAGATTGCACAGTTGGTCGAAGCCGGAGCCGACATTGTGCGGGTCGCGGTACCTCGGCCCGAGGATGCCGATGCGTTGGCAGATATCGTAGCCGGAGCTTCCGTGCCTATTGTTGCGGATATTCATTTTAATCACAAATACGCGCTAAAAGCTATTGAAGCCAAAGTCGCCAAAGTTCGAATCAACCCGGGAAACATTGGCAAGCATGCATGGGAGGCAGAAGTCCTCGAGGCCGCGAAAGACGCCAGAATTCCAATTCGGATTGGGGTCAATTCAGGGTCCCTTGAAAAAGACATCCTAGATAAATACGGATATCCTCAGCCAGAAGCCCTCTACGACAGTGCGATGCGACACATTGAAATATGCAACTCCTGTGACTTTGATGACGTCATCATTTCAGTCAAGCATTCGGATGTGTATTTCATGATCCAGGCCTACAAATTGTTGGCCGATCGAACTGATTATCCGCTGCACTTGGGCGTAACCGAGTCAGGATCACGATCCACTGGGACGGTCAAAAGTGCCATTGGCATTGGAGCTCTCTTAGCAGAAGGAATTGGAGACACAATTCGCGTCTCGCTGGCAGCAGACTCCATACATGAGGTCGAAGCCGGGCATCAAATTCTGAAATCTCTTCGTCTTGGTCGCCCAGGAGTAAACATTATAGCATGCCCGACTTGCGGTAGATTGACCGGAGATCTTTTTTCAATAGTGGAAAAGGTTGAACAAGCTGTAAAGGAACGGAAATTTGAAAAAGACCTCAACGTCGCCCTGATGGGATGTGCTGTTAACGGACCGGGTGAGGCAGCAGGGGCCGATTTAGGCGTATCCCTAGGCCGCGGTCGAGCTCACTTGTTCAAAAAAGGCGAAATCATTCGTACTGTTCCCGAAGATGAAATCGTGGCCGCCGTAATTCAGGCGATTGAAGAGTGGTAGGGTTTCTGGCGGAATTTTAAGGTAGCGTCTGTAGGAAAACTTTTGAATTACCTCACTAGGTGAAAGGAAACGCATGGCCCCGCCCGAACTCCTCAACATTATAGAGGAAAGCGGAATACGACTTATGGATACTCTCAATTCGCTTTTGGACCTGGCGAAATTGCGAGCAGGAATAATGGAGATAAATACTGAGGTATTGGATATCTACGAAGAATGCGTGCAAGAAGCCTCAAAGTTTAAGGACGTTGCCCATTCAAAAAATATAAACTTAACCGTATCTCGTCCGGAATCGCGGTTGTTCGTTAATTCAGATTCTCACGCGTTGTCTCGAATAATCAACAATCTTTTAAGTAATGCGGTCAAATTTACCGATGAAGGTGAGATTGAGATCCTGTTTTTAGAAAAACATAATACTGTCGCGATGTCAATTAGAGATACCGGAATAGGTATCGACGCGCAGTTTTTGCCCGATCTGTTTGGCGCATTTATTCAGGAATCTGACGGCTTATCAAGAACCCATGAGGGGACGGGATTGGGACTCGCTATTTGTTCAGGCCTAGTTTCCCTCATGAATGCTACCATCAGGGCCGAAAGCACAAAGGGTGAAGGAACAACGTTTATTGTGGAAGTGCCAAAGGAAGAGACTCTCATTGGCAAGCGCAAACGTATATCGAATACTGGATTTGGAGCCACTGCTTGAGGCACGTCTTCAGGTTGAAGAAGAAGATGCCTTGCTGAGTGCAGTGTGATCGTTCGGATCAGCCATTACTCCCCAGTGGGACTTTCACTGATTGGTCGAGAAGATTGGCCGAGATGATTTTACGCGTGAAAGCCTATATTTGTAGTTTGTTTGTTCGGGTGATTTCAAAGACAATGAGCGCCAAAGACAGAGGCGCCAAAGACAGAGGCGCCAAAGACAATGGGCGCCAAAGACAAGGGCATCTTTATTTTCTGCCCCGGTGATCCCGCCTAAGTTATTCTATTCAGTTTGTTATCGTTGCAGTATATGATTCGTCTTTTTCGTTCCGTTCGATTTATAGCCGTCATGGTTGCTTACACTGCGGATATGGTTTGGCGAGGGCGCAAACTTTCGCACCACGATCGTATGAAACTGGTAGCTCAAAGGCAGCGGGCAGGATGTGTTGCCTTGACAAAAGGTCTAAATGTTACGAGTGAAGTCATTGGCGCGATTCCAGGTGATCGGGCGACTCTCTTAGTTTGCAATCATATCGGCACATTGGATCCGTGGATTTTGGCTAGCAATTTTAATTTAGCTTTCGTTGCAAAATCAGAAATGGAGGGATGGCCTTTGCTTGGCTGGGTTTGTAGGTCGGTCGGGATCATCTTTGCCCATCGGAAAAACGTGATGAAAACGGCCCAGACGGTGGATGAAATCCGAGCCAGAATGCGCTCTGGGGTGGCTGTGATGATCTTTCCTGAAGGAACTACTTCAGACGGCACGGCTCTGTTGCCTTTCAAAACGGGAGGATTTGAGGCCATCGCGAATATGTCCGACGGGTTTGTCGTACCTGTCTATTTCCATGTCAGATCAATAAAACGAGAACTAGTTGATCTTCATTCCCGCAAACAGATTACGTGGTATGCGCCTCAGAAAATGCTGGCGAATCTATGGCAGGTTTTAGGTCTTGGGCCGCTCCATTTTGTGATTCGTATTGGCGAGCCAATAGCTACAAACGACAAAAACCGGAAGGAATTGGCCAAAGAGTCACAGAGGGCAGTTGAAGCGCTAAAACAAAGCGAGGAGAAACTCATTCTTGCCGCGCATTAGTGGCACGAGAGGAGTAGAATGGTCACGGCCCAAGGATGCACTAAACGATTGGCACTGGATCGCCAGGCAGTGGAGCGCCAGGTAGTGGATCGTCAGGTAATGGAGTGCCCGGCCATGGAGCGCCCGGAAGTGGATCGCCCGGCAACTTGCTTAGATTGGGCAAAAGTGATCCAATGGCCTCGGAAATCATCTAAAACACAGAAATACTAGCAAATATTGGCCCCAACCGGTATTACATTGAAACGAATCATGAGTAATCAGGTAGGCTGTTCAAAACCTAAGAAGGGCTTAATTGTGAGCGGAAATAAAGACAGATCGTTATTAATTGGGATTGGATTGGTCATTATCGGCCTTTTTGCCGGAATATTAGTGACGCTTTGGGTGGCTGATGGTTTTTCAGGACCCCAGGGTCGACCCGAATTGGTTGACCGCGTTGAACTTGGTGCTGGACCTGCTCCCGGATACGTTACTATCCCCCAAAGTGAGGTGCCAACGGCCTATGTGGATGCCCTTTCCTTAAATGAGGTGTTCAAAGATGTATCTAGAAGGGTCACACCTGCTGTTGTATTTATCGAAGTAGGATCGAACGGCCCGGCCGGCAATATTTTTAAGCAGTTGAGTGGAGAAAATCAAGGGCAAGGGTCACAAAGTCTGGGTAGTGGAGTGATTATTAGTGACCAGGGCTATATCGTCACCAACAATCATGTTGTCGAAGACGCTTCGGAGATTCAAGTCACCTTGGGGGACAAACGGCATTTCGAGGCGAAGGTGATTGGTGCAGATCCTACTACAGATTTGGCCGTCATCAAGATTGAATCGGCGTCACCGATACCCGTTATCGCGTTGGGTCGATCTGCTAATATTGAAGTCGGAGAATGGGTGATGGCTGTCGGGAATCCGTTTCGATTGACATCAACTGTGACGGCCGGAATCGTTAGTGCCCTTGGAAGACAGGTCAATGTGATTGATAATCGACTAGGAATCGAGAGCTTCATTCAAACGGATGCTGCCATTAATCCCGGAAATTCAGGCGGAGCACTGGTTAATTTGAGAGGTGAATTGGTGGGAATAGCCACTGCTATTGCCACCCAAACAGGCACCAATGAAGGATATGGATTTGCGGTTCCGGTAGATCTGATGGAACGTGTGGTACGAGATTTAATTCGTTTTGGAGAGGTTAGAAGGGGTTATTTGGGTGTTGCGATCGGGGGGATGACCGAGGCAAGAGCAAATGCACTCGGGCTTGATACGGTAAGAGGGGTGTATTTGAGTGACGTCCAAAAGGGACTAGCGGGCGCACTCGCTGGCCTGAAAGCGGGAGATGTTCTTCTCACGATTAATGGCAAGGAAATGACGGAGCCCAACGAACTTCAAAGCGCCATTGCCCTCTTTTCTCCGGGAGATAAAGTGCCCGTTGAAATTTGGCGAAATGGCAAGAAGAAAGATTTAGTAGTGACACTCAGAGGCCGCGAAGATCCTGGTTATGATACCTGGTTGACGGACCTTGATCGTCAGAATCTACCTCCAGTGCCTGTGGAGCCTGAAATTCCGAACAATGCGATCACACAATTTGAAGAATGGGGGATTGGACTTGCAGGTGTCGAGGGACGCCAACGCCGCGGGCTGAACATCGCTCACGGAGTCTATGTAGCGGTCGTTACCAAAAACAGTGTTTTTGGAGAGGCCGGGATATCTCGCGGAATGGTCATTACGCACATTAATGAATCGCCCATATTCAACATTGCCACAGCAAAAGCGGTGCTTGATTCGGAAACGGACTTATTTATCCAAGCGATTCGGCCCGATCGTACCGTAGTCTTTTTTGAAGTATCCAAAGGCTCTCAATAGGGGTTTTTGCGTGGCTGGGGGGGATTTATTAGCATGCGGGCGCCGCACTGCTGTATTGGTTTAGTTGGTTCTTTTGCCGCGCGGCTGTGCCGGATCTGCTGGCGTAGTTTTTCTAGCTTAAATTATTCAGTTAATTGTCTCTAGCTTGATTGTATCTAGGTTGATGAGCTTCTGAATAGCCACATTTTTTATGATTCGATATTTAACAGCCGGCGAGTCTCACGGAGAGGCCTTAATTGGAATAGTGGAAGGGGTGCCATCTGGAATACCGCTTTCAGCCCAGGATATCAATGTGCATTTGGCGCGACGATGGTTGGGATTTGGCCGGGGAGGCCGGGCCAAGTTCGAGCAGGATTTGGTCCACTTTTTCTCAGGCGTCCGGTTTTCAAAGACGATGGGCAGCCCCATTGCCTTAAAACTTGAAAATGCAGCCTATTTGCAAGACAAATCTGGTTGGCCAGAAGTCATGGCGGTGGACGGATCTGGCGAGGGGATTGAGAAAATCACTCTGCCCAGGCCTGGGCATGCCGACCTAACGGGCGCTCAGAAATATGGATTTGATGATATTCGGCCCGTAATTGATCGGTCGAGTGCTCGTGAAACGGCTATGCGCGTAGCCTGTTGTTCGGTCGCCAGGAAATTGCTGGCTGAGCTGGGAATCCAAATAGGAAGTCATGTGGTGCGAATTGGAGAGGTAGGGTATGCCAGTCCGATGGAATATGCCCAAAAAGTGGCTAAATTGTCTCAAAATGGAGCATTTGGAATTAGCGCTGAGGCCGACGGCAATGAGGTGCGCATGTTGGATGCAGACCTAAGTAGGCGGTGTGTAGAGCATATCCAGTCGGTTAAAAAAGATGGGGATAGCCTGGGAGGCGTCTATGAGGTAGTCGTGACCGGCGTTCCGGTGGGGCTGGGGTCGTACGTTCAGTGGGATCGAAAACTGGATGCACGACTTGGACAAGCCATTTTGTCGATACAGGCGCAAAAAGGAGTTGAAATTGGTGATGGTATTGCCGCTTCTTCTTCTAAAGGATCGGATGTTCATGACCCCATAACGTTCGATGGTGCTTCGTTTCCGCGCACCCAAAATCGAGCTGGTGGAATTGAAGGTGGCATGTCGAATGGCATGCCCATAATCGTTCGGGGATACATGAAGCCCATTCCAACATTGATCAAGCCGCTAGGGACTGCTGACATGATAACCGGGCAAGGGCAACCCACTCGGTATGAACGGAGTGATGTCACGAGTGTACCCGCCGCGTCTACGGTGGCTGAAGCCGTAATTGCCATGGAAATCGCCAATGCGTTGTTAGAAAAATTCGGTGGCGATAGTTTAGAAGAAATACGAAGCCGAATGAAAGATTTTTAATCTTGAAATCGCGTATTATCGGAGGAGGCAGGACATAATTTCAGAGATCGGACGGTTTTCGAAATTATCTTGTCAAAAACACGTAAAAAGATTTCAACCTCAGCGCAAATAATCTGATTTGTCTCGTTTAGTAGAAATAGTGAAAGCCCGCTTAAATCTAGGCACGCTATTTAAGACTGATAAAGACAATCTGATGTTAAACCGTCCTTCATTTCCTACAAGTCATCAGAATAGTACACCTACGGGATTTTCTGGAGATGGTCAGTCAGGAAGCCCGATTTTAACCCCATCCCCGCTAACCCCTTCTCCATTCGTGCCCAATTATTCGGGTGATGGACATGGGAAACCGGCAGGTGATGGGCAAGGAACGCGACAGGCTGAACCGATGCCTATTTGGTCTGGCGATGGAAGAAATGACATTCATAACCCCATGATGCCGACTTGGGGTAACACAGATGGGCGATTTATACATCGCAGAGCCGAGTCTCCTGTTTCAGTTGCGGTTCAATCTGGGCCTATGGACATGCAGCAGCCTCGCACGGCAGCGGTGCCATTGTCTGAAGAGCTCGAAATGAACGTGAATCTTCCTTCGAGCGGTGCACGGCCTGAAGCAACGCAGAGCGCACCTAAAACCAGCGGCACCTGGAAATTGATTGCTCTCGTTGTCGTTTTTCTGGTCTGGGTATCGACCGCCAGCACGTTGTTGTTTCTTTATATGGACCGCTACCTTTTCCCATAGTCGGGCCGGTTTAGCTGCTCCTTCGATCAACGCACGATCATAAGCGGGATCGTTTCGACTTTTGTCCCATTTTCCACCCGCACAAAAAGTAGCCCTGGTACCATTGGCAGCTGGTTGCGCGCGATGCTCATTTTTCCTGTTGTGTCCGTCCGTTTCGAGAGAACGATTCGGCCCAGCATATCGACGACCTCGATTCGTGCGTCGCCGCCGCGCTCTGGCATAAGAATAGAAACGCCTGCGCCGCTCGAAAGGGAATACGGATTTGGAAACAGCTCAACCCGCACAGCAATTGGCTGTTCTAGGGTTTCTGTTGATGTACTGAATCCATTTTGGACGCTAGCAATGAGTTTTCTCTTATCCTGGGTAACGACAAGAGCTACTTCTACTACAGCTTCATCCGAAACGCCTTCGAGAATGAGGTGGCGCCCGGGGGGCAAGCTGCTGGCCGGTTCCAAAACAATGAGACTGCGAAAGGTTTGTGATTCGCTGTCATAGTGAGCACTCGACCGAACGCCGCTTTTCGAAGCCATCGCGCTTAAAGGTTGGCGCTTGGTTGTCAGCTCAATTTGAATACCTCGGATGGTGACCTGGGAGTCGAGATATAGATTTCCTCCTTGATTTGAGACAAAGACGCCTGACGAGCCACCTTTTCCGGCGCCAGCCGCAGGCTGCACGGGTAGCGCCGAGTTGTCCGGCCACCGCGCGCGAAGAATCGCCTGAATTTGAACGGTGAGATCCCGGATGTCGACCAGGCCATCACCAGCGGGGAAGGGGTACATGTCAAATTGGGCCAGTTGAGAAGCCCCGACCAGCGTGAGGCCAGAAACAGCGTCCAAAGCCGTAACCACATCAGCTACGTCGAGCGAGCCGTCGCCATCGGTGTCGCCGCGGCCACCAACACCTAGGCCGCTGAACGAAATCAGGGTCGAAACGGAAGACGCATTATGATAAAGCCACGCTGAACCCGTGATTTGGCCATAGTTAGCAAGCGTCGGGGTAAACCAAAAGGTAGCCGCCTGATTTTGGGCAGGTGATACGGGGGAAATAGCAGAGTCCAGCCTAAAAAGGGCAGAACTCGTTCGAACAGAATCGATCACTAAATCTGCGAGGCCGGTAGGATTGGAGATGGTAACGGATAGACTGGTACTGTCGCCGACGAGGACTAGGCCGAAGCTCAGTGAATCGGGCTCAAGGGTGATAGACGCCGTGTTGGCGATCAAAGCCAAGCTGTGGCTGCGGAGTCCATTGGGAAGCGAGAGGGCGTCGCCGCTAGGCGACGCCTGGGCCACAACAAGACCTGAAATACCCAGTGTAATGGTTGAATCCTGCTCCAAGGGGCTACCCACGAAGGACCATTCGGATGTTAGAATGCCGGTGTTTTCGCTGGGGGCGAGGGTTTCGCCAGTGAGGCTTAGGACCACGACCCGTCCGCCAGACTCCGTTATTTGCCAATTCGCCCCAGCCAAGCTGGCGTGAGAGGACGAAACAGCGGAAAGGGCGATTAACGATGCGTCAAAACCCAAGTCAAACTGAAATCCTTGAATCGAGTCGGGGCCTGGCCAGGAAAGATCGATCGATACAAAATGGCTCCCTGAATCCGGATTCCAGGTACTTGAACCGGTGGAAAACCCAAAGGAAGTGTCTGTCGCGTTTAGATCTAGCGGAGTAGTGACAAGGACATCGTCAATTCGAATGTTGGCGCTACCGGAAGAACCTCCGCGGCCGTCAAACTGCAGATAAACATCGGATTGGCCCAACAAGACGGCTGAAAGGGCTATTTCGACGTATTCGTAGGCGCTAGCGGCGGCCGGCAGGCCGCCGCTAGAGACCACATGCGGAAACGTAACGCCGCCATCAACAGAAAAACGGACGATCAAACTATCGGCAGGGTAAGAAGACGTCCGGCGGGCGTAGTACGAAAGCGTGGCTTCGGTGCGGCCCGATAAGTCGATGGGGCCCATGCGCACAAACGCAGGAGCAGATCCGGTGTGGGCAAGGTTATTGAGCCCCGATCCAGGCGATGCCGAGGAAGCAGAGGTTTTCCAACTGGTGTTCTCGGCTACAACTCCTGCGGGAAGGTCAGGCGCAGTCACCGCATCAAACGTGTGACTTAGGAGCGTTGTGGTTTGCGCGGGCGCGCTAGTTGAGCATGCCAGCAGTGCCAGCACGCAAAAAGTGATACGATTCATGACGTCCTCTCCTCTAGTTCTTTTTCACGGTCATTCTAGGCGGGCCGAGTTCCGGCGCCTAGGATAGAAGAGGGAGATGGCAGGGAGAATCGAACGCGTTAAACGGATTTTTTTCGATCCAGTTAAGAAAACACTTTGGAAAGTGTCGCTAATATTTAAAAAATGTCGTTAAATAACCAGAAAACATTAAAAAATGTCGTATACCGTAACGAAATTGTCGTTAAATTGAACCCGTGTTACAAAAATGGTATTAAAGTGTCGCTAATACCTAACCAGCAGCGAAGTTGACCAAACAAAAATGCCATGACTAAAAAAGAAAAAATCGCCCTGCAGGCCACGATTCAACGCGCGCTCGAAAATCGACCTAGCGGCATGACGAGGGGGGAGCTTCAAAGCGAATTGCCATCGTACCTGAGGGTCCGAAGTATTCAGCGCTTGCTTAAAGACATGGCAGGGGATGATCTGCTTACGGTTAGTGGTGAAAAGAGCGGTACGCGATATCATCCGGCTTACCACGCCACGGGAGGTGGGGAAGGGATTCTTGTATCCGCGGAGCCGGTCCTGGGCAGAGGTGCAAGGGAAGTCCAGCTCATGGTAAGTTTGCCTTTAGCTCAAAGGAGACGAATAGGGTATCAACCGAATTTCTTGTTGGACTACGTTCCGGGAGTAACCTGGTATTTGTCTGAAGAGGAGCGCCACATGCTGGCCATGGCAGGCGCGGTTCACGATGAAACACAGCCAGCCGGCACGTATGCGAGACATATTATAGATCGTCTGATGATAGACTTGTCCTGGGCGTCAAGCCACTTGGAGGGAAATACCTATTCACTACTCGATACCCGCATGTTAATCGAACGAGGGCAGGCGGCGGCGGGTAAGGAAGCAGAAGAAACCCAGATGATTCTAAATCACAAGCGAGCTATCGAGCTGCTGGTTGAAAATGAAGACCTGTTGACGTTTAACAGAGTAACGTTTTCGAATCTTCACGCCGTGCTGTCCCAAAACCTTCTTCCGGATATGAAGGACGAAGGTAGGCTTCGCCGGCAAGGTGTGGGCATTTCTGGATCAATGTATGCACCACTCTCCGTTCCTCAGCAAATAGAGGAATTCTTTGACCAACTACTGAGCACAGCGGGAAAGATTGATGATGCATTCGAACAGGCATTTTTCATTTTGGTGCACCTGCCTTATCTCCAACCATTTGCCGATGTCAACAAACGGGTCTCTCGGCTGGGAGCCAATATTTCGTTAATCAAAAGCAACTATTGTCCCCTTTCGTTTTTGGACGTTTCAAAAGAGCTTTACGTCCAAGGCCTTCTGGGGGTATATGAATTCAATCGGATTGACCTGTTGCGTGATGTGTTTGTTCATGCCTGCATACGCTCCGCGGCGCGGTACAAAACCATTAAAGATGCCGTAGTCGAGCCGGACGGTTTTCGGTTGATGTACCGAGCATTATTGACCGAAGGGGTATCTAGACTGGTGAAAGAGGGCGATCTGCTTCTCGCATCGAAGGTTAAAAAGTTGGTGATGGAGGATGCCGTTTTTGTCGAAGGAATTCCGGAGAAGGTCAGGCATCAGTTTACGGACCTGTTACTAGAGGAGATGCTGAATCTGTTTGATGGAAACTATATGAGGTATGGGTTGAGGCCATCTGAATTCGAATTGTGGAAAGGAAATCAGTAATGGTATGGATGATGATCGGGGGACATTCCGGGGCTGCCACTGCCCGGAAACTTGTTTTCAATGGCCCAGGCGGGCGCGCTGGTGGACTTGTGACGCTCGTCGGCATTTCCCTCATACTGGCCATTCCACTTGGTTGGGTGGGAGGGTGTGGGGGTGTTTATAGTGGGAAAGTGGCGCGATTGGGGAGAAAGGTAGGTAGAAAGGGCAAAAAAGGGGTTTTAGCTTAGAAAATGTGGCGTGATTGGGGTGATGAATGGCGCGATACGGTTGAAAATGGCGTGATATGGTTGATGTATGGCGCGATTCGGTTGATGAATGACGCGATACGAGAGAGCGTTGCGAGTTATGATTTGGTTTACAAAAAAAGTCGGGGCACCACCTGAAAGGTAGTGCCCCGACTTTGACCGAAAGGATCGTCCATAACCCGCCAAAATTAGGGCGATCGATTTCGAGAAAGGCTATTAGGGATTATCCCTGCGTGGGGCGATTATCCTTGCGAGCCGGGGCGTTGACCGCCCGGACCACCGTGCCCGCCTGGACGCTGTCCACCAGGCCCGCCCATTCCTGGACCACCGTGCCCACGTCCACCAGGACCTCCCTGCCCACCATGCCCGCCCATCCGGGAAGCCAGTGCGTTGTGAATCATTGTGATTTCGAACTGTGTATCGTCCAAAATGGTGTCGATGGCTGCTTCGTGGGCCGCCTTCAACGATTCAACCAGGGCCATGACATCTTCCTGTGCTGCACCCGATTCAATCAGCTCGCGGACAGACGCGCGGTCCGTCTCAGAAGAAGCCTTCAAGGCGTCAAGCGCTGCTACTTGTTCATCCGTAAGACCAAGAACTTCGATCATCACCAGACGCGCTGCGCCCTGATGCGCCTCGGCCAGTGCTTCGTGCTCGGCCCGGGCAGCTTCGCCTTCGGCTTTGCCATCGGCAAGTGCTTGTTTCTGTTCATCCGTAAGAAGGGCTTCTACTTGGGCTCTAACGGCCTCGTGAATGGCATCTAGCTGAGCCTTTATTTCTTCGCGACTTAAAGACTCGCGCTGAGCCAGAATGGCTTCAACTTGGGGCTTGTACGTTTCGCGAAGGGCCTCGATCTGGGCTTGTTGTTCGTCCGTCAACCCGATAGCCGCCAACGCTCCGCCGCCGCCACCTTGCCGGCGCATGTCATTCAGGCTTTGTCCGCCTGGGCGCATTTGTCCTTTCTGACGATCACGTTGTCCTGCCTGCGCAATTCTTTCGTACAGGGCTGCTTTTTCTTCATCCGAAAGCGTGGCGTGAAGATCTGCGGCTACGCGCCATAGATAGCCTGCTTCTTGGTCAGAATCGCTTCCGCCCGGCCGGCTATGTTTGGCAAACGAGGCGTTTATGGCATCTGTTTGCGAGGACGACAAGCTAAGATCCGATACCATAAAGGATATGGACGAAGCAACGGTGTCTATTTCTGAATCATCTCCCGAAAGGCCGCTGGTAGAATCGCAGGCTGCCAAGAAAAGTGATGATAAAAGCAGGGGAGCGAGCAACAAGGCAAAAAAGCGCTGTCCGATCCGGTTCATATTGATATTTCTGTTCGTCTTCATGACTTCCAACTCCAACAAATTAATTACGAGAATGAAACTCGTGGGTGCTATTCAAGGAACCCTGCTTTGAGAAGGTGGGTTAGCCTGCTCTTGCTGGACTCCTAAATCGAACGGCTGGTAGTGCTATTCGATCCGTACCCAATTAACGGCGCGGCCGAGCCCGAGTTGTCACAGAAGTGTGACGATGGTGTGGGGAGTTTGTGGGGAATTGAATAGGTAGGATTTCAAAGCCAACGCGTGATTGCAAGGACGCGTTAATAATGTTGGAAGATGCTGTATTGATCTTCGTATTCCCTAAATTGCGTGGCTCAAATCAATTGATTAATGAAGGCCATTTGCGCCACAACTAGTTCGTAATGAAGATTTCAATTATTGGCCTCGGATATGTTGGCCTGCCTCTTGCGGTTGAGTTTGCCAAGAAAGGGCACCAGGTGGCAGGCATCGATATTAGCCCAAGCAGAATTGATCGGCTAAATGCATGCGACAATTATATTGATGATGTTTCGGATGATGACCTTGCGAGCGTAGTCAAGAGTGGACTGTTCACGGCGTCTACAACGTTTGAAGCATGCAAAGACTCAGGCGCGGTCATTATTTGTGTTCCGACGCCTGTCTCAGAACACAAAGACCCTGATTTAACGGCCATTCGTTCGGCATCAGAAGGTATTGCTCCCTTTGTTACGGCAGGCCAGATTGGCATTTTAAAGAGCACCACGTTTCCAACGACTACCGAAAACGTAGTTCAGCCGATTCTCGAAAACATTTCAGGACTAAAAGCAGGGTCAGATTTTCATTTGGCTTACAGCCCAGAACGAGTGGACCCGGGAAATACGAAGTGGACCACTGCAAATACGCCCATCGTAGTAGGTGGACTGACCGAGGAATGTTCTAAGAAAGCCTCAAAGTTCTTAGCTGAAATCACGCCGAACGTAAAGATTGTTTCCTCTCCAAGGGTCGCAGAGCTAGAGAAACTCCTTGAAAACATTTTTAGAAGCGTAAACATAGCCTTGGTAAACGAAATGGCAATGCTCTGCGACCGAATGGGCGGAGTGAATCTGTGGGAAGTGGTTGACGCAGCAGCCACAAAGCCATTTGGCTTCATGCCTTTTTACCCTGGGCCGGGCCTTGGTGGACATTGCATCCCAATCGATCCATACTACTTGTCTTGGCTTGCCCGCAAGTATGACTTTGAAACGAGTTTTATCACGCTTTCGGCTAAAACAAACGAGCAGATGCCGTTTTATGTGGTTGAAGCCATTCAGCGCGTGTTAGCCAACCGTGGAGCAGAAACCGTAGGAAAGCCGCGAGTCCTTATTCTAGGAGCCGCGTTTAAAAAGAACGTGGACGACCTCAGGCATTCGCCAGCATTCAAGATTATTGAAGTCCTAGAGCAAACCACGAGCGCACACGTAGATTTCTGCGACCCTCACGCAACCGAGTTCAAAAAAGAATGGCTGCCGGACAACCCTGTGATGAAATCAGTTGAAGGCTCTCCGGAGCAAATTGCATCTTATGACGTGGTTGTGATGGTAACGGACCACGATGCGTTCGACTATCAGATGATTGCCGACAATGCACGGTACATTGTTGATACGAGAAATGCTTTTAAGGGAATTAGTCTACCTCAGAACAAAATTAAGGTACTGGGAGCAGGCAGTTTTCTCAGTCACGAACAGAAAAACTAGTAATTTGCTCACAAACAGCTGACACTGTCATTTAGATGTCCAAAGAGAACGCTAAAAATTTTGCTTTGATTGGGGCCGCAGGTTACGTGGCTCCAAGGCACATGAAAGCGATTCGTGACACTGGAAATCGCTTGGTGGCTGCTCTCGATCCAAACGATTCTGTGGGCATTTTGGACTCGTATTCTTACGATGTGAAGTTCTTTACCGAATTCGAGCGTTTTGACCGGCACGCAGAAAAGCTAAGGAGAATGGGGGAGGAGCACAGGCTGCATTACGTGAGCATTGCTTCGCCCAACTACCTTCACGATGCACATTGTAGGTTTGCTCTTAGAATAGGCGCAGATGCAATTTGCGAAAAACCATTGGTGCTCAATCCATGGAATGTGGATGCTCTTCAAGAGTTAGAACAGGAAACAGGACAGCGTATTTATAATGTACTCCAACTCCGACTTCATCCTTCAATTCAAGCGCTCAAAAAGCAAGTAGAAGCGGCTCCCAAAGGAAAACACTTCAATGTGGACCTGACCTATATCACAAGCCGTGGACCTTGGTATTTCACATCGTGGAAAGGGGATATGCATAAATCAGGAGGGGTAGCCACCAACATCGGCGTACACTTTTTCGACGCCTTGATATGGATTTTTGGATCTGTGCAGGAGTCCCAAGTCTCGGTAAGGGATGCTAAGAGGATGAAAGGGCATTTAGAGCTAGAAAGAGCGAGTGTTACTTGGCACCTATCGGTCGATGGGTCAGAGCTCCCTCCGGCAACGGTGGGTAAGAATACTTGGCGGTCGTTAACCTTAGACGGCGAAAAATTCGAATTCTCCGACGGATTTAATGACCTGCATACTGCCATTTATAGTGATATATTACAGGGTGGCGGTTTTGGACTACATGATTCCAGAGCTGCAATAGAACTGGTTCAACAGATCAGAACCCAATAAGCCATTTTTAAAGCCTTATGTCACCCAACAGAGGGGTTAAGAAGGCCTGAAGTCTATGAGAACAAATCCAGCCACCGTCCGTCACAACTGGCACCACAGCAAGAACAGCAGAGATTTAACGACGATGAAATTTCGCTGGCCGACCTATTTGGTAAGCTGATCAGCGGGAAATGGTTTGTTTTGATGGGCTATGCTTTGGTTTTAACGGCCGTGGCCGCCTATACATACAAACAAGATCCGGTTTATGAGGCTTCAAGTCTCATCCTCATCAACAATGAATCTTCGACGCCACAGCTTGGAGACCTAATGGGTCTTCAAATGGCCAACAAAAACGTAGCCAATGAGATCGAGATTATTAAATCTAGAACAATAGCCTTAAGGGTTGCTGATGCGTTAATGGATTGGAAAACGATTCCGGGCACTAACACTGAATTATCAGTTTTGCGTGTTGAACCGGGCCAACCAGGACTGACGCAACTCGATGTAGCTCAACGACTACTAGGTAGTTATGTGGCCGTTCGGCCTTTGAATCCGGATGTTGACCTTATTGAAATAAAAGCGAAAAGCATCGTCCCACGCGAAGCAGCATTAATTTCAGATATGTATGCAGATGAGTTTTACAGTTACAATCAATCCCAGAGCAGAAGAAGGGCGTCCGCAGGACGAGAGTTCTTGGAAGAGCAAACCCAGCGGTTCGATACGCTTGTGGTCAGTGCTGAAAATAATATGCTTTCGTATGCAGAAGCCCAAGGCGTAGTCAATCCAGATTTTGAAGCGGAAGCTTTATTGGATCAGGTCATGGAATTGGAAGCGGAGCGGTACAAAACTGAATTTTTACTTAGAGCCGCCCAGTCGGAGCTTCAAACAGTTGAGTCCGAACTGGATAGGATCATGCCCGGACTTTCCCGAACCCTGAGTTCAAATGAAGATGAGCAAATGGTCGCGATTAAAGCCATGATTACTCGTTTTCAGTTGGAAAATGCAGAAACCCTTTCCAAAAACCCTGATCTGCGTCAGAATCCAAACGCACATGAGGCCTACGCTGCTAACCTTCAAAAAATTGAGGATTTTACACGAGACCTGACCGCGCTTAGCGCCGCCTACACTGACGATCTCCGAAATAACGGAACCGTGGTCCTGGGCAATAATCCTGAATCTGCATTTGAACGAATCGCTCTCATGCAAGATCAGATCATTGAAAAGCGGATTGAATTAACTGGGGCACAGGCAAGAATGGACGTCCTTGACAAACAGTTAGCAATTTATCAGACACAAATCAACAAGATCCCCAATAAAGCCGTGCTCCTTTCTCGTTACCAGCGGGATATGGAAACCAGTGCTCAATTGTATACCACGGTTTTTCAAAGTCTACAAGAAGCTAGAATCGCAGAGGCATCTGAACTTGGGTATGTCGATATTGTCGACCAGGCGGTAGTTCCAAATAAGCCAATTAGCCCTACAATTCCACTAAACTTATTGCTTGGAGCTGTCCTAGGGTTAATGTTGGGAGTGACGGCTGCTTTTGTAAGCTCAGCTCTGGATAACAAAGTTAGCCGCCCAGAAGATTTACGACAACGTGGTTATCCCGTATTAGGAATGATTCCTAATATGGAACAGGTAGTAGAAAACGATTTTGGTGGTTCCAAATTCGTGGAAGTCGGTAATAAAACCGTAAGTACTTCTTTAATTACCCTGCTTAACCCGTTATCTCAAATATCTGAGTCTTACAGACGATTACGTACAAACGTTGATTTTTTGGCACCTGATTCAACGAGGAAAGTGGTTTTGGTTACTAGCGCTGAACCCGGAGAAGGTAAAACGTCTACATCATTAAACTTGGCCATCGCCAATGCTCAGTTGGGGCGAAAAACGTTATTTATGGAAGCAGAAATGCGCCGGCCTACGAGTCATAGGCTTTTGGGCCTGTCCCGAGAACCAGGGTTGGTAGATTGGCTATTTGATGAGTCGGTACGGGATTTTGAAGGGTTGGCTACCCATATTGAAGACCTTTACTTCATGCCAGTTGGCAAGGCTGCTCCAAATCCGTCAGAATTGTTGGGATCCAAGCGAATGAAGGAGTTGCTGGATCGTTTGAAAATGAAGTTCGACACGATCATTATTGATACCCCACCATTGCTCTCCGTATCTGATTCGCTGCTAATCGCTTCGTCTGCAGATATGATTATCCAAGTAATCTCAAGCGGGGAAACTCATTGGGTGGCTTTAGAAAGAGCCCAAGAAGTACTTAGAGATGCTGGAATCGTGTCAACTGGTTTTATTCTAAATCGATTCGATGCAAAAAAGGCTTATGGTGGTGGCTACGGCTACGGCTACGGCTACGGCTACGGCTACGGCTACGGCTATGGCTATGGCTATGGATCCGACTCTGGCCTGTATGCCGATCGCGAAATGCAACAAATTGTAAATTCAGGGGGACGTGTTTAGATGGCTAAAAGAATTATCACCGCCATGTTATTGTTGGGGCTTTTTGGTGCATTCAGTAGTGCAGCGCAAGTCACAGAACTAGACCGTTCACGATTAAGTACAGCTGCTTTTTATAGCTATTCTGAACCAGGAGACGTGACTATCCGCGTTCACGTTTGGGGTGCGGTGCGCTATCCAGGATTGTATGAGATACCACGGGGATCGAAATTAAGTGAACTAGTATCGCTCAGCGGCGGCCCAACTGTAGGAGAGCGGGCGAAAAAATCGACTAGAACGGTAGAGTTGAAGTTACACCGCAACGACGGAAATATGCGGCAGGTTATTTATCAGACCACCATGCAGAACGAAATCGTTGTTCGAACAGAGGATCCCGTTTTACAAGCGGATGATGTGCTGAGTTATGAAGCAGTATTAAAACAGGGCTTTCAGTGGCGCGATGTATTTCCAATTGTGAGCATGGTGGGAACGATTGTCCTCATCGCAGACCGCATTACGGCCAAGTAACGCCCCTACGGCCTTCCAATCGAATAGTACTCAAACCCCATTTCTTTCATCCGATTGGGTTTGTAGAGGTTGCGACCATCAAACACCAGTGGATTTGAAAGCATGGTTTTGATTCGCTCGAATTCGGGACGGCGGAATTCATGCCATTCCGTGCAAATGGCCAACGCGTCCGCTCCTTCAAGGACGTCATAGGGCTGTTCGCCGTAATCGATGGAATCCCCGAATACTGCGCGGGTTGTGCCCATTGCCTCAGGATCAAACGCTTTTACCCGAGCGCCGGCATCCAATAAGTCTCTAACCACGTAGTGTGCGGGCGACTCACGGACGTCATCTGTTCTGGCTTTAAAGGCCAAACCCCAAACGGCGATGGTCTTTCCTTTTAAAGAACCCCCAAAGCGGCTAATAATACCTTCCGAAAGGCGATGGCGCTGAAGGTCATTTACGGCCAGAACCGCATCCAAGATCTTGAAATCGTACTGGTTTTCGGTAGAAGTCCGAAACAAAGCCTGCACATCTTTCGGAAAGCAGCTTCCACCAAACCCAACGCCGGGATACAAAAACAGATTGCCAATCCGGCTATCCGTTCCCATGCCTTGGCGTACGTGGTCTACATTTGCTCCGACCTTTTCACACAAGTTAGCGACTTCGTTGATGAACGAGATCTTGGTGGCTAAAAATGAGTTCGCGGCATACTTGGTCAGCTCTGAAGAACGCTCATCCATTATCAGGATGGGATTTCCCTGGCGTACAAACGGTTCGTAGATGGAGCGCATGATGTCTTCTGCCTTCTGGCTGGACGTGCCCACCACGATCCGTTCAGGCTTCATGAAGTCCGCAATCGCCACACCTTCACGGAGAAACTCAGGGTTGGAGACCACATCAAAAAGCTCACCTGCCTTGTGACCTTGTTCTTCGAGGATTGCTCGAACAGAATCTGCCGTGCCCACCGGAACTGTGGACTTATTTACTACCACGCAATAGTCGTTGTGATTTGTATCACTCCAAATTTTGGCCAGGTTTTTGGCCGCTCCTTTGATGTAGGACAAGTCTGCAGCTCCGTCACCCCCTGGAGGAGTAGGTAGGGCAAAGAACAGGACTTTGCAAGTCGTAGCAGCATCCTCAAGACGCATGGTGAAGGAAAGGCGACCCTCTTTGATGTTGCGTTTGAGCAGCAATTCCAGACCTGTTTCAAAGATTGTGGGGATACCCTTAGAAAGCTTATCCACCTTAACCGGATCGATGTCCACACACAGGACATCATAGCCCATCTCGGCAAAACACGTACCCGTTACGAGGCCAACGTATCCCGTTCCTACAATACCGATTTTCATTCGCTCGCCAGCTTGAGGTCGGATTCGACCATTTCCTGAATCATAGAGTCGAGTGTATACTCAGGATACCATCCTAGTTCCGTATTGGCTTTGGTGGCATCCCCTACAAGAAGGTCTACTTCCGCAGGACGGAAATAACGCGGATCCACCGCAACGCGATTCACACCGGTTTTGGCATCAATTCCGACCTCCCCGACACCATTTCCAGACCATGTCAAATCAATCCCTGCTGCACGAAAGGCGCTCTGGCAGAAAGAACGAACGGTATGCATCTCTCCAGTCGCCAAAACATAGTCTTTTGGTAAGTCCTGTTGGAGCATCATCCACATGCCGCGAACATAATCTTTGGCGTGTCCCCAATCCCTTTGGGAATCCAAATTACCGAGATATAAGCAATCCTGTTGTCCTAGGCTGATACTTGCAGCTGCACGCGTGATCTTCCTGGTTACAAACGTTTCGCCTCGGATAGGGCTTTCGTGGTTGAAAAGAATGCCGTTGCAAGCGAACATGTTGTAAGCTTCCCGATAATTCACGGTGATCCAAAAGCCATACAACTTTGCCACGCCGTACGGACTGCGTGGATAAAAAGGAGTGGTTTCTTTTTGAGGGATTTCCTGAACAAGGCCAAACAGTTCCGACGTGGAAGCTTGGTAAAACTTGGTTTTATGTTCAAGTTTC
>FLOH01001330.1_pt1 | contig 39160 bp, 33 predicted proteins | sample 756751 | NCBI WGS metagenome assembly FLOH01 (sample SAMEA4026879, study PRJEB14308) | marine metagenome | biome: coastal water; material: water | depth 74 m
AATGGTGGTTGAGCAAGATATACATGACCATTTTCGATTAATTTGTTAAATGGCTTATTATTAAAGAATGTTAATAACAAAGCTCTTATGTGAGATCCATCAACATCGGCATCAGTCATAATAATAATTTTACCATATCTTAAATCTTTTAAATCAAGATCTTCAACCTTAGGATCTAAGCCAAGAGCATTAATTAAAGTTACCACTTCATTGGATGACATCATTTTAGCTAGCGCTTTTATTCTATGTTCACTTCCATCTTTATTGCTATTTTTTTTAAGAGCAATTTCCTCAACATAAGTATTAAGAATTTTTCCTCTTAATGGTAAAACTGCTTGATTTGATCTATTTCTTCCCTGTTTTGCAGACCCTCCCGCAGAATCTCCCTCTACTATAAATAATTCTGTGCCTTCTTGTTTCCCTATTTGACAATCTGCTAATTTCCCAGGCAGACCACTCAATTCTAGTGCACCTTTTCTTCTAACATTTTCTCTAGCTTTTCTAGCAACATCTCTTGCCAAAGCTGCTTGCATTACTTTTGCTAAAATGACTTTAGATGTTGTTGGGTTTTGATCAAACCATATTGATAATTTTTCACTAACAATATTTTCTACAATCATTCTAACTTCTGATGAAACCAACTTGTCTTTTGTTTGAGAAGAAAATTTTGGATCAGGTATTTTTGCAGAAATTACGCATGTTAATCCCTCTTTAATATCATCGCCTGAAATAGTTAATTTATTTTTTTTTAGCAAATTATGTTCAGTAGCGTATTTATTAATTACCCTAGTAAGTGCACTTCTAAATCCTAATAAATGTGTTCCCCCGTCTTTTTGATATATGTTATTTGTATAAGGATAAATATCCTCACCATAACTTGCATTCCATTTTAAAGAGCATTCAATTTCAATATTTTCTTTTTTACCCTCAATATAAATTGCTTTTTTAAATAAATCATTTCCCGTCTTATTTAAAAGTTTTTCTCTTTTTTCATCTAAAAAATCAACAAACTCTAGAACCCCGCCATCAAATTTAAATTCTATTATCTTTTCTTTTTTTTGATTTAAATCATTAATTGTTATTTTTATTCCTTTATTTAAGAACGCTAGCTCACGCATTCTTTTAATTATTATATTGGGAGAAAATTTTATTGAAGAAAAAATTTCTTTTGATGGTAAAAAGGTTATTTGAGTACCTGTGTCTTTTGATTTTCCTATAACCTTAAGTGGAGCTACTGAATCTCCATTCTTAAATTCCATAAAATATTTTTGTCCATCTCTATCAATTTCTAATTTTAGTTTTTCTGATAATGCATTAACAACCGAAACTCCGACACCATGAAGTCCACCTGAAACTTTATAAGAGTCGTGATCAAATTTTCCACCAGCATGTAATTGCGTCATAATAACTTCTGCTGCAGACATTTTTTCTCCTTTGTGCATGTCAACAGGTATTCCTCTACCATCATCTCTAACTGTAATAGTTCCATCAGAATTAATTTTAACATCTATATTTTTACAGTGTCCTGCTAAAGCTTCATCAATTGAGTTATCTACAACTTCATAAACCATGTGATGCAAACCAGTTCCATCGTCTGTGTCACCAATGTACATCCCGGGTCTTTTTCTAACAGCTTCAAGACCTTTTAGAACTTTGATGGAGTCTGCCTGATATGTGGAAGTATTTTTCATATTTTATTAATTGGAAATTGTATTCTTATAACATTTTTTATAAAAAAAAGATGAATTTAATAGTATTATTTTTTTAAAAATCTATCAAAAAAGTATTAATTTTAAATATTTTTAAGAGCTAATATTGTGTAAGTTTTTAATAATGTTTAAATTTTCTATATTTGATTTAAAAACCTTAAGATTATAAGTCAAAAATTTTTATTATTATCTAAATTATCATTTATTATATAATCAAAAGGTCTTTATATTTTTTTTGATTTAGTTTGATAAAGCTTGGCATTTTTAAAATAGGATATACTTCATAACTTTCTTCTTTAGTTGTAAAGGGTAATTGTTTTTCGATGATCTCTTTAATGTCTAATTCGCTATAAGAACTTAAAATATTTTCTCCACGGCCTATTGCTCGATTTTCTAATTCATGCTTTAATTCTGTTGACGATCCAATGAACCTAAAATGCCAACCACCATAACTAATAATATTTAGCTTAGGCTTATTAAACCTCCACCATGGGTATTTTTTAGCTTTCGTGTTTCTTATTTTTTGGACATTTGTCATGTTTTTAAATAATTTATAGTTTAGCATTCTTGTGCCTGGCCAAAGTCCATCTCCATTGTCATGATCAAAATTTTTAACTCTAAGATTAAACTTAAAATAAAACATAAGATGTTTAAAAATGGTTAATTTTCCATTAAATAAGTTAAATTTTTCTACATCTGGAAATTCATCTACATCCGAAATCAATATAATATCACTATCATAACATTCACTTAACCCTTTGCTTATTCCATTTCTAGTGTGATAGTCATATAAAAAAGTGCTATGTGTGTCACCTAAGTGTTTTGGGTATGAGTCTTGAATAACATGAATAATCTTACTTTCATATTTTTTAAATAAGGATTTATTTTCATCGTAATATAATTTTTTTAATTTAACTTGATGACTGTGGGTTCCTTCAACAATAACAAATTTATCAACTACTTTATCTAAATAATTTAATCTCATATCTAATAGAGATATTTCGTTAAAAAAAGGAAAGCAGTCAAAAATTTTCATTTAGAATTAATTTAATTTAGCTCTCATCTTATCAAATATAAAGCTTAAATTCTTGGTGGAGAGACAGGGATTCGAACCCTGGGTACCTCTAACAGTACACACACTTTCCAAGCGTGCGCTTTAAACCGCTCAGCCATCTCTCCATTTATTGATCTTTATTAATTTTTAGAACTCCTATGAAGGCTTCTTGAGGTATCTCAACTTTTCCAAACTGTTTGCCTCTTGCTTTCCCTTTTTTCTGCTTATCTAATAATTTTCTTTTTCTATCTCGTGCACCACCACCATGAATTTTTGTTAATACATCTTTTTTAAAACCTTTGATCGTTTCTCTTGCTATAATCTTTCCACCGATTGCAGCTTGTACTGGAATCATAAAGTTATGACGTGGTATTAAATCTTTCAGTTTTTCACAAACTTCTCTTCCAACTCGTTGAGCAAAATCTTTGTGTACCATCATTGATAATGCATCTACTGGTTCCGCATTTACTAGAATTCCTAATTTTACTAAATCACCTTCTCTGTGTCCGATAATTTCATAATCAAAACTTGCATATCCACTCGTCATTGATTTGAGTCTGTCATTAAAATCAAAAACAACTTCGTTTAAAGGTATTTCATAATTTAAAACAGCTCTATTTCCAGAATAGCTCAAGCCTGTTTGTATACCTCTTTTATCTTGGCAAACTTTTATAATGGCTCCTAAATATTGATCTGGAGTAATAATTGTTGCTTTAATCCAGGGCTCTTCAATAAATTTAATTAATGTTGGATCTGGTAAACTGGAAGGATTTTGTAACTCTATTACTTCCCCTTTATTCATATGAACTTTGTAAACTACACCAGGTGTTGTTGTTAATAAATTTATATCAAATTCTCTTTCTAGTCTTTCAGTAATAATTTCTAAGTGTAGAAGACCTAAAAATCCACATCTGAAGCCTAAACCTAGGGCAGATGAAGACTCTGCCTCAAAAGAAAAACTAGCATCATTCAATTGCAATTTGCTTAAACCATCTTTTAGTTTTTGGTATTCTGAGCTATCAACGGGAAACAATCCACAAAATACAACAGGTTTACTTGGCTTAAAGCCGGGTAGTGCTTCTTGAGATGGTTTAGTGGCATCACAAATGGTATCTCCGACTTTTGTTTCAGATAACACTTTTATTCCAGTTGTTATAAATCCAATTTCTCCTGCGTTTAATTCATTAACGTCAGTAGCTTTGGGTGTGAATACTCCAACTTTTTCAATAATATATTCTTGTTTAGTGGATAGCATCTTTATTTTCATATTTTTAGAAATTTTTCCGTTAATAACTCTAACTAAAATAACTACACCTAGATAAGTGTCATACCAACTATCAACTAATAAACATTTTAAATCAGCATCTTTTTCTCCTTCTGGAGCTGGTAAAGAAACAATAATTTGCTCTAGAATATCCTCTATACCTTCTCCTGTTTTTCCAGAGCAAGGTATGGCATTTGAAGTATCAAGACCAATTACATCTTCTATCTGTTTTTTGGTTTTTTCTAAATCTGATGCTGGTAAATCAATCTTATTTAAAACTGGAACTATTTCATGCTTAGTATCTAGAGCTTGATAAACATTAGCCAGTGTTTGAGCTTCGACACCTTGAGTACTATCAACAATTAAAATTGATCCCTCACAAGCATATAGTGACCTACTAACTTCGTAACTAAAATCAACATGGCCCGGTGTATCAATAATATTTAAAATATAATCTTTACCATTTTTAGCTTTATAATTAAGTTTTACAGTTTGAGCCTTAATTGTAATCCCTCTTTCTCTTTCAATATCCATTGAGTCTAACACTTGTTCCTTCATCTCTCTTTCAGTAAGTCCGCCACACCTGTGAATTATTCTATCTGCAATGGTAGATTTGCCATGATCTATATGGGCAATAATTGCAAAGTTTCTGATATGATCAATTTTTGTCATGCTTATGATCTAATCTTTGCGTCAGTTTTTGATTCTACTGCTGAAATAATAAGTTGGTTAATTTTATTTAAATCTTCTTCATTTAATGTTTTTTCTAAAGATTGAATGGTTACATTTAATGCAATTGATTTTTTATCTTCTGGAATATTGGCTCCTTCATAAACATCAAAAACCTTAACAGATTTTATTAATTCTTTGTCTACGTTAGAAATAATATCTATTAATTCCTGAACTCTGAAATTTTTATCTAAAACAAAAGCAAAATCTCTTTCAGATTTTTGAAAGTCTGAATATTTATATTGAGTTTTTTGATCTTTTAGGGATTTTTTTGGTTTTTTTATATTGTCTAAAAATATTTCAAATCCAACTAATGCTTCGGTCTTAATATCTAATTTCTTTAATATTTTTGGATGAATATCTCCAAAAAAAGCTACAACTTTTTCCTTACCTTTGTTTAAAAATAATCTACCCGATTTTCCTGGGTGATAATAATTAGGTGTTTCATCGTCTATATAAAATTTATCTTTATCAAATCCTGCTTCAACTAAACATTGAATAACATCTCTTTTAACGTCAAAGACATCTGCCAATCTTTCTTTTTCTATCCAACTCTGTCTGGCTAGTTTTCCTGATCTTAAACCGCTAGCTACTGTTTGTTGTTCACCTGGTTGGGTTCCAGAAAAAGTAGGACCCACCTCAAATATTGACATATCTTTAAAGCCCCTTCCTAAATTTTTACTTAGATGAATAATTAGATTTGAGAAAATTGAAGTTCTTAATACATCTAGGTCTGAGCTAATAGGGTTAACTATTTTAATTTCTTTATTTTTCTCAATGAATAATTGATTAATTTTACTATCAGTGAAAGACCAAGTAATTGCCTCTAGATATCCTTTAGATGCTATAGATCTTTGTAAGAAATGGAATAGTTTTTGTTTTGAATTTAAAGTCTTTTTAATTCTAACTTTTTTAGGTTCAATTATTTTAATCTGGTCATAGCCTTTAATTCTTACCAGCTCTTCCACTACATCAACTTCTTGTGAAATATCCGGTCTCCAAGATGGAATTATCAGATCAAACCAATCTTTATTATCTTTAAGTTCAAATCCTAAATTTTCTAAAATTTGAATCATCTCTTTTTTTTCGATGTTAAATCCAGTAATTTTTTCAAATAAAGAGGGTTTAAATTTTAATAAAGTATTTTTTGTGTCTTCTGTTTTTTGAACATCAAATTCACTAATTTCTCCACCACATATTTCTTTGATTAATATAGCCGCTTTCTCAAGGCCTTGTTTTATTGACAATGGATCAATACCTCTTTCAAATCTAAATTTTGCATCTGTTTCTATGTTTAAGATTTTGGAAGATTTTCTTATTGATCGTGGACTAAAATAAGCCGACTCAATTAATACATTCTTTGTATCCAACTCTGTTCCAGTTCTTATTCCACCTATTATCCCACCAAGGCCCAATACTCCAGAGGCATCTGATATGACACACATCTCATCCTCTAATTTATACTCCTTATTATCTAATGCTTCGAATGTTTCACCTTTTTTAGAATTTCTTACAACTATTCCTTTATCTATTTTATCAACATCATATGCATGTAGAGGTCTATTTAAATCAAACATTACATAGTTTGTAATGTCTACTATCGCAGAAATAGATTTTTGACCTAAAGAAATTATTTTTTCTTTTAACCAGTCTGGGCTTTCCGTATTTTTTACACCTGTTATTAAACAAGTACCAAATGCTGTGCATGCTTGGTCTTTTTCTTTTAAAATTTTGACTTTAACAGTTTGTTTTCCTTTTTTATTTAATTTTTGTTCTTTTTGTTCTTTTAATGTGCCAGCGCCAGCAGCGGCTAGGTCTCTTGCTATTCCTCTTATACCTAGGCAATCTGCTCTATTTGGTGTGATTGAAATATCAATTATATTTAAATTATTTTTTGGAAAATAATTTTCACCAATTTTTTGGGCATATTTTTCTGTTGATAGTTCAGTAATACCATCGCTTTCATTTGATAAATTTAGCTCAGACTCTGAGCAAAGCATTCCAGATGAAGTAATACCTCTTATTTTACTCACTACTAACTTCATTTGATTTTTTGGTATGACAGCACCAGGAGGAGCATAAATTGTTAACAACCCTTCTTTTGCATTTGGTGCACCACAAACTACTTTTACAGGGTTATCAGAACCTATATCAACATCGCATACTCTTAATCTATCTGCGTCTGGATGTTTTTCTGCCTTTAAAATTTTAGCTATTATAAAGGCATCCAATTCACCTGACTGCTTATCTACACTTTCTACCTCTAAACCAATATCTGTAAGTTTGTCAATAATTTGATTTTCGTTGAGCTCGGTATCTAAATGTTCTTTAAGCCAGTTTGTTGTGATCTTCATCTGCTTAAACCTCTATAATTTGTTGGAACATCTACAGGATCAAACCCAAAATGATTTAACCATCGATAATCACAATCAAAAAATGCTCTTAAGTCATTGATGCCATACTTGAGCATAGCCAGTCTATCTATACCTATACCAAATGCGTATCCTTGGAATTCATCAGGATTTACCTTTACATTCTTTAAGACATTTGGATGGACCATTCCGCAACCCAAAACCTCGAGCCACTTGTCACCTTCACCAATCACTATTTTTCCATCTTTAATTTCATATCCAATATCAACTTCAGCTGATGGTTCGGTGAAAGGAAAATGACTGGGCCTAAATCTCATTTTAATTTTATCAACTTCAAAAAATTCTTTAATAAAATAACTCAAACATCCTTTTAAATGCCCCATATTAATATCTTTATCGATGTGTAGTCCCTCAACTTGATGAAACATTGGTGTGTGTGTTTGATCACTATCAGATCGATACGTTCTACCCGGTGCTATAATTTTAAAAGGTGCCTTATCATTAAGCATTGTTCTAATTTGAACTGGAGAAGTATGTGTTCTTAATAACAATTCTTTTTTATCATCTAGATAAAAAGTGTCATGCATATCTCTTGCTGGATGGTTATCGGGTGTATTTAACGCTGTAAAATTATTATATTCATTTTCAACATCAGGTCCTTCTTCAACACTAAATCCAATTTCAGAAAAAATTGAAGAAATTTCATCTATAACTTGAGACACTGGGTGAATCTTTCCCTGAACAAAAGGTCTCTCTGGTAAGGTAATGTCTATTTTTTCTTTTTCTAATTTTTGATTAATTTCTTTTGTTTCAATATCATCAATTTTTGCAGTTATTAAATTTTGAAGTTCATCTTTTACTAAGTTTAAATCTGATGCAAATTTCTTTCTCTCTTCTTCGGGCACTTTTCCCATCATTTTGAATTGAGAGCTAATCAAGCCAGTTTTACCAAATAGGTCTGTTTTAATTTGATTAACTTGATTTAAATCTAAATTTTCTTTTAACTTTAAAAGAAAGTTATCTTTTATTTTTTTAATATCAGACATATTGAGAGATTATTTCTTCACCGAAGAAAAACAATAGTGAAGATTAATTTAGTGCCGATTGAGATTTTTGAACGATCGTTTTAAAGGCTTCTGGGCTATCGTATGCTATTTCAGCTAATATTTTTCTATCTAGCTTAATTCCACATTTTGTTAAGCCATTAATAAATTTTGAATAAGTTAAACCTTCAGATCTAACACCCGCATTAATTCTTTGGATCCATAAAGATTTAAATTCTCTTTTTTTAGTTCTACGATCTCTGTAAGCATATTGCATAGCTTTTTCCATAGCTTGCTTTGCAACTCTTATTGTATTTTTTCTTCTGCCCCATTGACCTTTGACAGCTTTTAAAACTTTTTTATGTTTAGCGTGACTTGTTACGCCTCTTTTAACTCTTGCCATTTTATCCTCTTATTATCCTCTTAAACTGTAAGGCATATATGATTTAACTATTTTGCTGTCTTGTTTTGACATAGTGGTTGTGCCTCTTAATTTTCTAATTTGTGAATTTGTTCTTTTAATCATACCATGTCTTTTTCCGGCCTGCGCCATCATAACTTTACCTGTAGCGGAGATCTTAAATCTTTTTTTTGCTGAACTTTTTGTTTTTAATTTTGGCATAATTCTGCGGACTTATACAAATATTGGAATAGATTTACAACCTCTATTAAGCCTTATAAAGGCTGAATAACCATAATCATTTGCTTCCCATCAAACTTTGGGTGCAGTTCTACTTTGCCAATATCTTGCATGTCGGCTTTTATTTTATCCATTAATTCTCGACCTAAATGAGAGTGTTGTAGTTCTCTACCTTTAAATCTTATCGTAAATTTTACCTTGTCGCCTTTTCCAATAAATTTTTTGGCATTTTTAACTTTAAAATCATAGTCATGTGTTTCTGTAACGGGTCACATTTTAATTTCTTTTAATAAAACAATTTTTTGTTTCTTTTTAGCAACATTTGCTTTTTTTTGAGCATCATACTTGAATTTACCCATATCGATAATTTTACATACAGGTGGTTTCGCATTTGGAGCTATCTCTATTAAATCTAAGCCTTGCTCTTTAGCCATTGATATCGCTTCATTGGTATTTAATATTCCTATATTTTCACCATCACTCCCAATAACCTGAACCTCCGGAGCGGTAATCCTATTATTAGACTTAGGACCTTTATCTTTAGTTCTTCTTTGAAAATAATTTTGTTTAAAATCTGCCACTTAGTTTGAGAATGCTTTGTTTAAAGCTGAGAAAGTTTTTAAGAATAAGTTTAGTTTCATATTTTCTTGTTTGTTAGTATCCAATCTTCTAATCGTAACTGAGTTACTGTCAACTTCTTTTTTACCACAAATCAATAAAAGTGGTATTTTTGATAAAGAATGTTCTCTGATTTTATAATTTAGATTATGATTTTTTAAATCTACTTCAGAGCTCATGCCGGCTTCTTTAATTTTTTCATTAACTTCTTTAGCATAACTATCAAATTCTTCTGAAATTGGAATCACAACTGTTTGTAAAGGAGCAATCCAAAATGGAAATTTTCCAGCATAATTTTCTATAAGAATTCCTATAAATCTTTCTAAGGATCCAAACAAAGCTCTATGAAGCATTACAGGAACTTTTTTAGTTCCATCTTTATCAACAAAAGATGCATCTAACCTTCCTGGTAAATTAAGATCTACTTGCAGTGTACCACATTGCCAATCCCTTCCAATGGCATCTCTTAAAACAAATTCAATTTTTGGACCATAAAATGCTCCTTCACCTTTGTTGATTATATATTCAAGTTTTGATGCTTTAACTGCATCCAATAAGGCTTTCTCTGCTTTATCCCAAACATTATCATCACCAACTCTTAAATCAGGTCTGTCTGAATATTTTAATATTACATTTTCAAATCCAAGATCTTTATAAATATCTAAAATCAAATTAGTAACAATTAAACATTCTTCTGTGATTTGATCCTCTGTACAAAATATATGAGCATCATCTTGAGTAAAGGCTCTAACTCTTAACAGGCCATGTAGTGCCCCTGAGGGCTCATACCTATGTACTTTTCCAAACTCTGAAATTCTTAATGGAAGATCTCTATAACTTTTTAGACCTTGATTAAAAACTTGTATGTGGCCAGGGCAATTCATTGGCTTGATTGCAAATACTTTTTCGTCTGGCGTTTGAGAAGTATACATATGCTCTCCATATTTTTCCCAATGTCCAGATTTTTCCCAAAGAGCTCTATCTAAAATTTCAGGAGTATTTACTTCTTTATAGCCAGCTTTTTCCTGTCTTCCCCTCATATAGGCAACTAATTTTTGAAATAGCTTCCAGCCTTTTTCATGCCAAAAGACTGATCCTGGACTTTCCTCTCTAAAATGAAATAAATCCATTTCTTTTCCCAGTTTTCTATGATCTCTTTTTTCTGCTTCCTCTATTCTTTTTAAATATTCGTCTAAATCTTTTTGTGGTGCCCAACTTGTTCCATAAATTCTTTGTAGCATTTCATTATTAGAGTCACCTCTCCAATAAGCCCCTGATACTTTTGTTAATTTAAAATATTTTCCAATTTTTCCTGTTGAAGATAAGTGTGGGCCTTTGCATAAATCATGCCAATCTCCGTGAAAATATACAGAAACATCTTCCCCTTGAGGAATGCTTTCAATAATTTCGGCTTTATACATTTCTCCCATATCTTTAAAATGAGCTATTGCTTTATCTCTATTCCACACTTCTCTTGTGGTTGGGACATCCCTATCAACAATTTCTTTCATTTTGTTTTCAATTTTATTTAGGTCTTTTTCTGTAAAAGGTTCTTTTCTTGAAAAATCATAATAAAATCCATTCTCGATAATCGGGCCAATAGTTACTTGCGTTCCAGGAAAAAGTTCCTGAACTGCCATTGCAGTTATGTGAGCTGTATCATGACGGATAGTTTCTAAACCTTCTTTGTCTTTAGAGGTAAAAATTTTAATAGAACAATCTTTTTCTATAACGTGACTTAAATCTTTATGCTCATCATTAACACTAATTATAGTTGCTTGCTTAGATAAAGATTTGCTAATCTTCTCTGCAACCTCTAACCCTGTTACTTTGTTTGGAAAATCTATAGTGTTTCCATCTGGTAATGTAATTAATGGCATTTAATTTAATAATTTTTTGTATTCTGAATATGTAGAAAAACACATTTTTTCAACATTAAATTTCTTAATTATATTTTTTCTACCTTCTATACCTATAGATTTCAATCTAGATTCATCTAATTGCAAGACTTCTACTATTTTTTTACATAAAGACTCTGGGTCGCCTGACTTAAATAAAAATCCCGTTTGTTTATCGACTATTGTTTCATTAGATCCGCCTATATCGCTTGCTATTATTGGCTTTTCCATTGATTGAGCTTCAACAGCCACTCTACCAAAAGCTTCTGGCTCAACCGAAGCAGAAACAACTAAATCAGATATTTTGTATGCAAGTGGCATGTTTTTACAATGTTCAATAAATTTTAGTTGGTTTGTTAGCCTGTACTGTTCAGCCAATCTTTTTATTTTTTTAGTATAAATATCTCGGCCCTGATCACTTCCTAAAATAACAGCATAAAACGATTGATATCCTAGTTGTTTATTAACAAGATTTAATGCTTCGATGAAAACTTCCTGTCCCTTCCATTGTGTTAAACGACCAGGCATTAAAATGATTTTTTTACCTCTAGCTAAGTCCCATTGAGAGATAAGTTTATTCTCTTCAATTTCTAGCGTTGTAGAGGGATCAAAATAATCAACATTAATTCCTCTAAATATTACTAAAAATTTTTTTTTAACATCTAAATGCTTTCTGTAGTTGTGGCCAATGTGAGAAAAAATAAAATTTGATCCAGCTATAATTAAATCTGATCTAACCATCACAGAATTGTAAAATTTTTTAATTGAGTTATTAAAATTATAGGTACCATGAAATGTGGTAACAAATTTTCTTCTAGTTATTTTGGTAGCAATTAAACAGGACCATGCGGGTGCGCGACTTCTGGCATGAACTATGGAAATGTTATTAAACAAAATAATAAAAATCAAAGATATTGAATTAAAAATCATTAATATTGGATTTTTACTATGAACTGGAAGTTTAATTAATTTAACTTTTTTCTCATCTATGAATTTTAATAGCTCTCCTCCACTGGTAACAATATAAGAGGTACAATTATTCTCTGGTAAATAGTGAGCAAGGTCATAACATCCTGTTTCTGCTCCACCATATCCAAGATTTGGAATTACTTGCAAAACTTTTAATTTTGAAGACATTTGATAGAACTATATATTAAGAATGAATTCTAATAAACTGATATGAATAAATTTAAGTACCTCAAGATCTCAAATACCAAGCAAATAAGGTATCTTAGCAATACTAGTAAGAAAAAACTCTACATTGTTTTTCTACATGGGTTTATGTCAAATATTGAAGGTGAAAAACCAAAGGCCATTTTTAAATATGCTAAAAAAAATAAACTTGGCTTTCTTGCTCTTGAATACTCTGGTCATGGAAAATCAACTGGAAAATTTACGCATGGTAATATCAGCAAATGGACTAACGAAGTAAGGATAGCTATTAAAAAAATAGTTGGAAGAAATCAATTTATCTTAGTGGGCTCAAGTATGGGAGCATGGCTATCTCTTAATCAATTTAAATTCTTTAAAGATCAAATCGAGGGGTTTTTAGGTATTGGTTCAGCACCAGAGTTTTTACAGAATTTAATGTGGAAAAAATTTACTAAAAAAATGAAAAATGAAACAATTAAAAGGGGAATTTACCAATTAAAACATGGTAATTATGAGTACCCTATTACCTATCAGTTAATAAAAGATGGAAGAAAAAATCGCATTTTGAACCAAAAAATAAAATCTCAAATAGATGTCGTTATGATACACGGTAGCAAAGATGAGGCTGTTCCCCAAGTGTATTCGAAAAAAGTTCTAAAAATATTTAATAACGCAAAGAAGAAATTAGTAATAATAAAAAATGGTGACCACAGTCTTTCAAGCAAAAAAGGTTTAAAAAAAATAATCTTAGAGCTTAATAAAATTGTCTCTAATATAATTTAATCCCTCTACATAACTCGGAAATTTTAAATTATAATTAAAATAATTTTTAATTTTTTTGTTATTAACTTTTTTAGACTCTTTATAAAAGCTTTTTAACATTTCACTTTCAATTTCATTTACTTCAATTTTTTTTAAATTTTGAATACCTAATATTTCAGCTCCATATAATATAATTTCTTCAGAGGAGGTCGGTTTGTCATCTGCAAGATTATAGATTTCTGCTGATTTAAATTTAAACATTGAGAGGAATAAAATATTTGCAATATCCTCAACATGAATTCTAGAGAAATAATGATCTTTTTTATTAACTAATTTTACATCACCTGATTTTAGGCGAACTAAAATATTTTTTTCATTTGAATAAATTCCAGATAGTCTAAATATTTGAACTGGTAATTTGTTACTTTTATGCAAGGAAATCCATGAATTTTCCGCTTTAAGCCTTGCTTTACCATTTGGTGAAATTGGGTTTGTTCTACCACATTCATCTACCCATTCACCTCCATGGTCACCATAGACACTGGTAGCAGATAAATAAGTTATCCATTTTGGATTTAAGTTTTTAATGAATTGAGAAAAAGTTTTAACAACAACATCTTCATTATTAACAGGTGGTATGGAAATTAAAATATGATCAGCTTCTTTTAATTTTATTAGTAAATCTCTATCAAACTTTTTACCATCAAATTGATAGCTGCTATAATTAATGCTCTCAAGGGTTTTTTTTAATGTTTCTGACCTAGAAGTTACTGATAAATTAATCTTATAATTTTCTAAGTTTAATTTTTTTATAAAATTTTTTGCAACTTGTCCGAAACCAAAACAAAAAATGTTTATTTCTCTCACTTTAACTGACTTCTTTTATGATGGGTTTTAGACTTATTGGGTTTTCAAGTTTATCAAGCATTTCTTTTGGACAAATTTGAATAAAGTTAGAAATTTCTTGATCAAAATTTTCTATTATTTTTTTAGATAGATTTGAATTTGTTTCAAGGTAATGCTCTTTAACTAATTCCTTTAAATAATTAATCCAATATTTTGTTTCTGGTGTTTGCCATATTATACTTTCGGGATTGGCTTTTTTATCAAATTCATTATTAATATTGTAAACAAAAGCCATACCACCGGTCATACCTGCTCCAAAATTATCTCCTACATCGCCCAAAACAACAACTATTCCGCCGGTCATATATTCACAAGCATTAGAATCACATCCTTCTATAACTGAAACTGAACCAGAATTTCTCACAGCATACCTTTCTCCTGCTTGACCTGCTGCAAAAAGTTTGCCTGAGGTTGCTCCATATAAAACTGTATTTCCAATTATTGTATTTTCGTGCGAGACTAAATTACTTTCATCCGGAAGTTTAACTACTAGAGTTGCACCTGATAATCCTTTTCCCACATAATCATTAGCATCTCCTTTTAAAATAAGCTTTAAACCTTTAATTCCAAAAGCTCCAAAAGATTGGCCTGCAGTTCCTTTAAAATTTAAGGTTAAAAAATTTGGGTCTAAATTTTCAGATCCATATTTCTCATAAAGATAATGAGAAATTCTAGTCCCTACTGTTCTGTGTGTGTTTTTAATAATAAATTCCTCTTCAAAATTTTTTATTTTACCTATTTCATCTTTTATTTGAGGTAAAATTTCTTGATCTAAAGTATCCGGAGCAGCATTAATTTCTGGTGCGATGCAATACCTCGCATTTTCTCCAGGATCTGTTTGAACAAAAGTGGATTTAAGTCTAGATCATCAAGATTAGGAGATGCTTTGCTTATTTGACGTAACAAGTCAGTTCTGCCAATTATCTCGTTTAAAGATTTAAAACCTAATTCTGCTAAAATTTCTCTAACCTCTTCACCAATAAACTTAAATAAATTTACTACTTTATCTGGTGTGCCTGTAAATTTTTCTCTTAATTTTTCATCTTGAGTGCAAACCCCCACTGGACATGTATTTGAATGACATTGTCTAACCATTATACAGCCCATAGCCACAAGCGCTGTAGTTGCCACTCCATACTCTTCAGCTCCCATCATGGCAGCAATAACTACATCTCTTCCAGTTTTAATTCCTCCATCTGTTCTAAGGGTAACCTTATGTCTTAAGTTATTTAGAGTTAATACCTGATTGGCCTCTGTTAAGCCCATCTCCCACGGTATCCCTACGTACTTAACACTTGTTTGTGGTGTTGCACCTGTTCCGCCATTATGTCCTGAAATTAAAATTATATCTGCTTTGGCTTTTGCAACACCGGCTGCAATTGTCCCTATCCCTGAAGATGCAACCAATTTTACTCCAACTCTTGCTTTTGGGTTTACTTGTTTTAAATCATAAATTAGCTGCGCCAAATCTTCAATTGAATAAATATCGTGATGAGGTGGAGGAGATATTAGCGTTACACCAGGTGTTGAATGTCTTAATTTTGCAATTTCCTCTGTAACTTTGAATCCAGGTAACTGCCCTCCTTCTCCTGGCTTTGCTCCTTGAGCAATTTTAATCTCTATTTCATTACAATTGTTTAAATATTTAATAGTTACTCCAAATCTGGCGGATGCGATCTGTTTCACTCTAGAATTTGAACTATCTCCATTTTCCATCTTTACAAATCTTTTTTCATCTTCGCCACCTTCACCACTGCAAGAAGCTCCTTTGATTCTATTCATTCCTATAGCTAAAGTTTCATGAGCTTCTTTTGATAGGGCTCCATGAGACATACTTCCACTACCAAATCTTGTTAAAATATTTTCAATAGGTTCTACATCTGAAACTTTTATAGATGGTTTTAAATTTTTAGTCTTAAATCCAATTAAGTCTCTAAGATGTATAGGGGGTAGATTATAAATTCCCTCTGCATATTTTTTATATGCTTCATATGAATTTGACGAAACAGCACTTTGCAAAAGATGAATAAGTTTACCTTGATATTGATGTACTTCACCATTTTTTCTATATTTGTAAATTCCACCAATAGGTAGAACTGAGTCTGTACTTTCAAATGCTTCTTTGTGAATGTTTCTTAACTTTTTCTCTATTCCGTTTAGACCTATTCCTGAAATTTTTGATAAAACGCCAGGAAAATACTCTGATGCAACTGCTCTACTTAAACCAACTGTCTCAAAATTACATCCACCTCGATAAGAACTTATGACTGAAATTCCCATTTTAGACATTATTTTTAAAAGGCCATAATTTACAGATTGCACATACCTCTCTATACATTCATCATAACCATATTTACCAAATAACTTTTTTTCAAATCTTTGGTACAAGCTATCCAATGCAAGATATGGATTTACTGTAGTGGCACCCACTCCTATGAGTGTTGCAAATGAATGTGTATCTAATGCTTCTCCAGTCTGAGCATTAATAGAAACATAGCCTCTTAATTTTTTTTTAATAAGATAAGTATTAACCGCACCAACGCTCAAAAGCATTGGAATAGGTAATCTTTCATTAGAAATATTTTTATCACTTAATACTAATTGAGTTAAACCTTGCCTAACCGATATCTCAGCATCTCTTTGAATTCTCTCAATGGCGCCCTCGAGGTTTTCTTCTTTAGAAAAAGTACAGTCAATAGTTTTAGAGTTTTGACCAAAAAAGTTTGTGAACTTCTCTAACTGTGAATTTGATAAAATAGGACTATCTAAAACATATATATTTTCTTTAGTTAAATTAGTAAAATCCAGTATATTTCCAAGATTACCAAAACGAGTTTTTAAACTCATAACTTTATTTTCTCTTAATGAATCAATTGGTGGGTTGGTAACTTGGCTAAAATTTTGTCTAAAAAAATGATATAAAGGTCTATATCTATCAGATAATACTGCTAGTGGAGTATCATCTCCCATTGAACCAATGGCCTCTTTTCCATCTTCTGCCATAGGATGAAGAATAAGTTCTAAATCTTCTAAACTATATCCAAAAGCATGTTGTCTTTTCTTAAGCTCTTCTCCTGAAAAAATTGATTTTTCATTTTTTATTGGGAATTTTTTATCTAAATCAATGATTTGATTATTAAAATGCTTAAATTCTTTAGCTAAATAATCTTTAATATCCATATTAGTAAACACTTTGCCTTTAGCAATTCTAACGCCAATTATTTCACCAGGTCCTAATCTTCCTTTTTTAACAATCTTTTTTTCATCAATTTCAACCATTCCTGTTTCTGATCCTGCACATAATATTTTATCTTTGGTGATCGTATATCTCATTGGACGCAGTCCATTTCTGTCTGTCGCTACTATAGCCCATTCATTATCTGTGGCTGCAATTGCTGCAGGCCCATCCCAAGGTTCCATTGTACTATTTAAAAAATTAAATAGTTGTAGATGGTCCCTTGGTAACGTTTTACTTTTTTTGGACCAAGCATCAGGAATTAACATTAATTTTGCAAGTGGCGCTGAATGTCCTGAAATATTTAATAACTCAAACACACTATCAAGAGATGCTGAGTCTGAAGACCCAGGAGGAATAACAGGTTTTAAATTTTCCATATCATCAAACAATGGGCTATCCATTTGCTGTTCGTGAACTTTCATCCAATTAAAGTTTCCTTTAAGTGTATTAATTTCACCATTGTGAGCTATTGCTCTAAAGGGTTGGGCTAGATCCCAACTTGGCGCTGTGTTTGTTGAAAATCTTTGATGAAATATTGCAAATCTAGAAATAAATCTTTCATCTTTTAAATCTTCATAAAAATCCGAAATAGATTCTGCTAAAAACATTCCTTTGTAGATAATTGATTTTGAACTTAGGGAGCAAATATAAAAATCTTTTATTGCATTTTTGATTGCTTCTTTTTCAATTTTTCTTCGTGACTCGTAGATTTTTCTTTCTAATTCTTTTTCAGTTAAATTTTTATCATTATGTTTAAATAATATTTGTGTAATTTCTGGTCTTGTAAGATTTGCTTTTTCACCTAGAACCTTTGGGTTTACGGGTACCTGTCTCCATCCATAAATACTAAAATTACTTTTAGTTAATTCACTCTCAAAAATAGTCCTAGCATTTTCTTGAGCTTCATAATTATTTCTTGGCAAAAATATCATTCCAACACAAATTTCAGAGCCATCATGATTGTGACCAGTAATTTCTATTTTTTCAGCAAAAAAATCGGAAGGAATTTCTATGTGTATTCCCGCTCCATCACCCGTCTTACCATCAGCATCTACTGCCCCTCTATGCCAAACAGCCTTTAAGGCATTAATTCCATACTCAACCACTTTTCTTGATTTTTTACCTTCCGTAGAAGCTATTAAGCCTACTCCACAAGCATCATGTTCCATTTCTTTGGAGTAAACATGTCCATCTTTAAGCATCTTAAGATTTTTTTTATAATTTTCCATTAAGCTACCATTTCTTTTTTGATATCTTTGCTTTCAAGAAAGTTTTTTATTGATGCTGCAGCCTCTCTTCCATCTTTAATAGCCCACACTACCAAGGAAGCTCCTCTAATAATATCACCAGCAGCAAACACTCCTGGTAAATTAGTTTCCATAGTATCAAAATCTGTTTTTAACGTACCCCATTTAGTAACTTGCAAATCATCTGAGCCAAAAAGTTTTGGTAAATCCTCTGGATCAAATCCTAATGCCTTAATAACTATGTCTGCCTTAATATTGAAATTTGAGTCTTTTTGTATCTCTGGCTTCCTTCTTCCACTATCGTCAGCCTCTCCAAGCTTAATTTTATCTACCAACATCCCTTCAACTTTATTTGTCCCTATAAACTCTTTGGGGCTTGATAACCAAACAAATTCCACACCTTCTTCTTCTGCATTAGCCACTTCTCTTGCTGATCCAGGCATATTTTCTTTATCTCTTCTATATAAACATTTTACTGATTTGGCTTTTTGTCTAATTGAAGTTCTAACACAATCCATTGCTGTGTCCCCGCCACCAATTACCACAACCTCTTTTCCTTCGGCATTTAAAGTTCCGTCATCAAATAATTCTACCTTATCTCCCAACCCTTTTTTATTTGAAGCTATTAAAAAATCCATAGCAGGAAAAATATTTCCTAAATCATTTCCTGGAAGTTCAATTTCGCGCGCCTTATAAACTCCTGTTGCAATTAATAATGCATCATGTTTTTTTTTTAACTGTTCTAAAGTAGCATCTTTTCCTACTTCAAAATTTTGAATAAATTTAATTCCACCTTCTTCTAATAATTTAGTTCTTCTTTCTACAACAAATTTTTCTAACTTAAAATTTGGAATACCATAGATTAACAATCCACCTGCTCTATCGTATCTATCGTATACTGTAATTTGGTAGCCTAATTTACGGAGTTGCTCTGCTGCAGCTAAACCAGCTGGTCCTGCTCCTATAATTCCAACACTTTGACTTCTCTCATTTTTGACTTTTATAGGGTTTACCCAACCTTGTTCCCACGCATTATCTGTTATATATTTTTCAATTGATCCTATGGTTACTGTGCCATGTCCTGATTGTTCGATTACACAATTTCCTTCACAGAGCCTATCTTGGGGGCAAATTCTTCCACACACCTCTGGCATATTATTTGTACTTTGAGATAATTCGTAAGCTTCTTTTAATCTTCCTTCTGCTGTAAGTTTTAACCAGTCAGGAATATTATTGCTTAAAGGGCAGTGTATTTGGCAAAAAGGAACTCCACATTGAGAACATCTACTTGATTGCTCGCTAGCTTTTTCATTAATAAATTCTTTATAAATTTCATTAAAATCTTCTTTTCTATTATCAACTTCTCTTTTAGGTGGTGTTTGTTGACCTATATTTACAAATTTTAACATTTTATCTGTCATTATATCTATCCAATAATTTTAACTTATATTATGATTTTAATTATAAAAAGCTAAATAAGGTCATATATATTGACCTAAATTAATTAATAATTATTGATAAATAGACTAATTTTAATTTATGCATAGCTAATATGTTAAAATCGAATTGTTTAAATGACATGATATTTAAGTTACGAAGCTTTAAATGCTGACAAATATTATTGAAATTATAATTTTATCTTTAATTCAGGGAATATCCGAATTTTTACCCATCAGCTCTTCTGCACACTTAATTGTTGTCTCTACTTTATATGAATTTAAGTCAAGCTCTTTACTAATAGATGTAAGTTTACACCTTGGCTCCTTATTGGCAATTGTATTTTTTTTTAGAAAAGAATTGCTTGATATAAAAAATAATCAAAAATTACTATTATTAATAATCATTGGATCTATTCCACTAATAATAGTTGGTTATATTTTTTATAAAACAGGACTGATTTATTTTTTAAGAGATATTAAAATAATTGCTTGGGCTACTTTAATATTTGGAATTATTTTGTATTTCGCAGATAAATGTAGGTTTGATAAAAAAATATCTTCTAATCTAAACTTCAAAATAATCTTATATATCGGTTTGTTTCAAACTCTTGCTTTAATACCCGGCGTAAGTAGAGCGGGTATTACAATGACAGCTTCAAGATTCTTAAGGTTCAATAGATTCGATTCTAGTAAAATTTCTTTTTTATTGGCTATTCCCGCTTTAGCTGGGGCAAGTGTTCTGGGTTTAAAAGATATTATAGGACAAAACTTTGATGTTAGCTATCTAGTCTTCATAGCAATAACTTTATCTTTTTTATTCTCTTATTTTACTGTTAAGTATTTTTTAGAATATATAAATAAATTTTCTTTAAATATTTTTATAATTTATCGGATTATAGTTGCTATAATTTTACTTTTAATAATATATAATTAATTTTTTTTTAATATTGGTGCTAATTGGGAAAATAAAACTCCAAATAAAATAAATAAACATCCAAATAAATTATTAATATCTAAAATCTGATCTAATAAAATCCATGCAGCAATTGTTGCAAAAACACCCTCTAAAGAAAAAATTATTGCCGAAGGTGCAGGAGAGATATTCTTCTGTGCATATATTTGTAAAACAAACGCAAGACCTCCAGATAAAATTCCTGCGTATAAGATTTGAAATTTTTCTTTAAGAATATTCGACCAAATAAAATCTTCAAAAACTAATCCTATAATTAACGATAAGATAGCAACAATTAAAGTTTGAATTGCGCCAATTGTTAGAGGCAAATTATAATTCTCTATAATTTTACCAGTAAATATAATGTGTGTACTCCAAAAAAAGGCTCCTATTATTACAAGTCCATCACCAATTCTAACTGTTGCACTATAAAAATTAGTTAATAAATAACCTCCTACCACGCAAAGAAAAACCGAAGGCCATATACTCCAATGAATTTGCTTTTTATATATCAAAAAAACTATAACAGGGACCATTGGCACATAAAAAATAGTAAAAAATGCTGCATTAGCAACATCTGTGTAGAGTAGCGCCACTTGTTGAAGTGCTGATCCTAAAAATAAAGATAGGCCTATTAAGGCAGCCAGGTTAGTAAATTGTTTTTTGTCTTTTTTTAATGATTTTGAAATATTTTTTCTCTCAAAAATAAAAGCTAAGGGTGCTACTGCTAAAAAACCAACAAAAAATCTTACAGCATTAAACGTAAAGGGACCAATATCGTCCATTCCAGTATCTTGAGCTATAAAAGTTGTTCCCCATATTAATGTACAAAATAATGCGCTAAATAATGACGCTGTTTTTGACATGGGTATTTATACAGCTAACTTATAAGCAAAATTTTTACCCAGATTTTCTTTAAGGTCATTGTTAAATCTAGCAGCTTCTGCTCCATCAATTATTCTGTGATCATATGACAACGACAATGGAAGCATCGTTCTTGTTTCAAACTTGCCATTTATAAAGATTTGTTTTTTTTGTGCTTTACCTACACCTAATATTGCTACTTCAGGATAATTGATTATTGGTGTAAAAAATGAACCGCCAATACCTCCTAGACTTGTAATGGTCATAGAACCTCCAAAAAATTCTTTTTTATCAATTTTTAAATTTCTACATTGATCACTAACTGTTTTTAATTCATTGCTTATATAAGAGATGTTTTTGTTATCTACATTCCTAATTTTAGGCACCATTAAACCATGAGGAGTATCCACTGCAATTCCAACATGAAAATATTTTTTTATTGTTATTTTTCCATTTTCAATATCATCAATTGAAGAATTAAAACTAGGGAATTTCTTTAAAGACGAAACTAAAGCTTTAATAATAAAAGCTAATGGGGTAATTTTTTTTCTTTCACCAGTATACATGTCTGTAAGAGAAGCTCTGAAGTCTTCCATCTCTGTTATATCTGCCTCATCATGATTTGTTACATGGGGTATTGTTGTCCAAGAATTTACTAAATAAGTCGAGGCTAATTTTTTAACTCTTGGCATATCTTTAATCTCAATTTCACCAAAATCAGAATGAGAAAATTCACTTACAATTTTTTTAGGTTGAGTTTCAATTTTGTCGGGTGTTTTATTGATCTTAGTTGATATAAAATTTTTAATATCATCCTCTACAACTCTTCCCTGTCTTTCGCTCCCAGCTATTTCATTAATATTAACACCAAGCTCTCTAGCAAATTTACGCACCTTGGGGCTTGCTGAAGAAAGTTCTGAATTATCTTTTTTAATTAAATTCTGAGGTGGATTAACTTTTTCAATTTTTTCTTCGTGTTTTTGATTTATGACAAGCTCTACTTCTTTTATAGTTTCTTTCTCTATATTCTTTTCTTCTTCTATAGATTCCTCTAAGGTTAAAATTAAATCACCTTGTGAAACTTTATCTCCTACTTTAATTTTAACAGACTTAATTTTTCCATTAACAGAGGATGGTATTTCAACACTAGATTTATCACTTTCAATTGTTATAAGTGGGTCATTTTTAGACAATGACTGACCGTCCGAAACCAAAACCTCAATAACCTCGACCTCTTTAAATTCGCCAATATTAGGTACTTTAATCTCTTTATCTGACATTTTATAGTTTTGTTGGCATTGGTTTATTGCCATCAATATTATATTTTTTTATAGCTTCTTTTGCGTATTTTGATGCGATTAGTTGTTCTTTTGCCAACACACTTAGCCCATAAGCGACTATGTGTTCCTTATCTACCTCAAAAAATCTCCTTAGATTTTTTCTGGTATCACTTCTGCCGTAGCCATCTGTTCCTAATGAATAAAAGCTTTTATTTGTATATGGTCGGATTTGATCTGAGTTCATTCTCATATAATCTGAAGCAGCTAAAATAGGTCCTTCTGTTTTTCCTAGACACTCTTCAACGAATGAAACTTTTTGTTCTTTATCGGGATTTAAAAGATTGTACCTTTCAACTTCCATTCCATCTTTTCTTAGTTCATTAAAGCTGGTAACGCTCCAAATTTCACTATCTATTTGATATTCATTTTGAAGAATTTCTGCAGCAACCATCATTTCCCTTAATATTGTACCGGAACCTAAAAGTTGAATTTTTGTTTTTTTATATCTCGTGAACTCTTTAATTTTATACATTCCTTTAAGAATTCCTTCTTCACATTTTTTGTCTTTCGGCATTTCTGGGTGTGAATAATTTTCATTCATAGTTGTAATATAATAAAAAACATTCTCATTTTTCTCATGCATTCTTCTCAAGCCTTCTCTAAAAATAACTGCTAGTTCATAATGAAAAGTTGGATCGTAGGTTACACAATTTGGTATTGTTGAGGCTATCAGGTGACTATGGCCATCCTGATGCTGTAATCCTTCACCAGCTAAAGTAGTTCTTCCTGCTGTCGCACCAATTAAAAATCCTCTAGCTTGACTATCTCCAGCCGCCCAAGCAAGGTCTCCAATTCTTTGAAAGCCAAACATTGAGTAAAAAATATAAATTGGTATCATTTCAATATCATGGTTTGTGTAAGCTGTTGCAGCTGCAATCCATGAAGACATGGCTCCAGCTTCATTAATTCCTTCTTCTAGAACCTGTCCACTTTTATCTTCTCGGTATGAGCTTAATTGTGCTGAATCTTCTGGTTCATATTTTTGACCTTCGTGAGCATATATTCCAATTTTCTGAAAAAAACCTTCCATCCCAAATGTTCGTGCTTCATCAGGAATAATTGGAACCAATCTTGGGGAAACATTTTTATCTCTTAATAAATTTGTAAACATTCTAACCAACGCCATTGTTGTCGACATTTCTTTTTCACCAGTTGACACTTTCATAAAATCAAAAATATCTTTTGGTGGTGCTTTAATTGGTTTTGCGTAACTTGTTCTTTCTGGAAGATATCCACCAAGACTTAATCTTCTTTCTTTAAGATATTTGATTTCTTCAGATTTTTCATCTGGCTTAAAATACTCAATATTTTTTACTTGTTCATCAGTTAAAGGAACATCGAAACGATCTCTATAGTATAGTAGATCATCTACATCTAATTTCTTTGTTTGATGGGTAGTGTTAACGCTCTCTCCTGTTTTACCCATTCCATAACCCTTGATAGTTTTAGCTATTATAACTGTTGGGCTACCTTTGTTTTTTGAAGCTTGATCATAGGCTGCATAAACCTTGTGTGGGTCATGTCCTCCTCTATTTAGTTTCCAAATATCTTTATCTGAAAAACTAGAAACCATTTCTTTAGTCTCGGGAAATTTTCCAAAAAACTTTTCTCTTACATAGGCGCCATCTCGAGCTTTCATTGCTTGATACTCACCATCCACAGTTTCATTCATAAGTTTAGCTAAATGACCAGTTTTATCATTGGCGATTAAAGAATCCCAATATGATCCCCAAATTACTTTTATTACGTTCCATCCGGCCCCTCTGAAGCTTCCTTCTAGTTCTTGAATAATTTTTCCATTACCTCTTACAGGTCCATCTAATCTTTGAAGATTACAATTAATTACAAAAATTAAATTATCTAATTTTTCTCTTGCTGCTAATCCTATGGCACCTAAAGATTCTGGTTCATCCATTTCTCCATCTCCAAGAAACGCCCAAACTTTTCTACCTTCATCTTTAATTAAACCACGATTAATTAAATACTTCATGTACCTTGCTTGATAGATTGCAAGCATTGGTCCTAACCCCATTGAAACAGTGGGAAACTGCCAAAATTTTGGCATCAACCAGGGATGTGGATAAGATGAAAGACCACCTGGTTTTACCTCTTGTCTAAAGCTATCAAGTTGTTTTTCATTCAATCTACCTTCTAAAAATGCTCTAGCATACATTCCTGGTGCACTGTGACCTTGAAAATAAATTAAATCTCCACCAAAATTATTATTTTTTGCTCTCCAAAAATGATTCATTCCTACATCATAAAGTGTTGCTGCTGAAGCAAATGTACCAATATGACCTCCTAATTCTGGAAATTTTTTATTTGCTCTAACAACCATTGCAGCTGCATTCCATCTAATTAACGATCTTATTCTTCTTTCAATATTTTGATCACCTTTTGACTTGATCTCAGCTTCCGGTGGAATGGTGTTTATATAGGGTGTATTTTGAGTGTAAGGAATATTTACACCTTTTTGATAAGCTTTATTAATCAATTCTTTAATTAAAAAATGAGCTCTTTGGTTTCCATCTTTCTCAACAACGGCAGATAAAGATTCAATCCAATCTTGAGTTTCTAGAGGGTCAATATCGTTTTCACTAGTAACTTGAATTATAGTTTGTTTTTTTTCTTTAATGGGTTCTAGTGTTATCGTCTTTTCTTTTTCTGAACTTAAAGTTGATTCAGCTTCTTTAATAATACTCTCTGTATCTTTAGGTATTATTTTTTCAGTTGGCGCTTTATTTGAAGACTTAATGTTAAGAATTAAATCTCCTTTAGAAACCTTATCACCCACTTTGACATTTAAAGATTCTATTTTTCCAGAAATTGTTGATGGAATTTCAACACTTGATTTATCACTTTCTATAGTAACTATCGGATCGTTAATTTTAATATCATCTCCAACTTTTACTAAAAGCTCTATGATCTCAACTTTCTCAAAATCTCCAATATCTGGGACAAGTAACTTTTCACTCATATTTTTAAAACGATTTATATACTTAAAATAACCTATTATTCGTATTATTTTATCAAGATAAATGGGCTTTTTTGTAAAAACTTATATTAAAATTAGTAAATATTCTTAATTTTTTATTAAAAATTAAGTTTTCAATTTCTTTCAACGCACATTGCTATACCCATACCGCCACCAATGCAAAGAGTGGCACAGCCCTTACTTTTATTTTCTCTAATCATTTCATGAATTAGAGTTACTAAAATTCTAGTTCCAGATGCTCCAATTGGATGACCTAATGCAATTGCACCACCATTAACATTTACAATTTTTTTAGGAATTTTAAGGTCTCGAATAACCGCAATACTTTGCGCTGCAAAAGCTTCATTGATTTCGAATAAATCAACATCTTTAATATTCCATCCTGCTCTTTCCAGTGCCATATTAACGGCCTGTATTGGGCCAAGCCCCATTAATGCTGGATCTACCCCGCAAGTTGCCCAGGAAGTTATTTTGGCTAATGGCTCTACACCTCTAAGTTCCGCTTCTTCTCTTGACATTAATACCGTTGCTGCCGCACCATCATTTATTCCAGAAGAATTTCCTGCTGTAACTGTACCATTTTCTTTAAAAACAGTTTTTAGTTTTTTTAAATCCTCTATTTTTAAATTGTTTCTTGGGTGTTCATCTTTTTCAAAAGTAAATTTCTTATCCTCAATATTCAGCTGTAATTTTATTAACTCATTTTTGAATTTATTTTCACTTATAGCTTTTTGAGTTTTTTCTTGAGAATTTAAGGCAAACATATCCTGTTCATCTCTAGAAATTTGATATTTTTCAGCAATATTCTCCGCTGTAACTCCCATATGATAATTATTAAATGAATCTAATAATCCATCATTGATCATGGTATCAATTAATTTATTTTCATCTAATCTTTTATCTTCTCTATAAAATATCGCGTGTGGTGCTCTAGACATATTTTCTTGACCACCAGCAATAATAATTTTGTTTTCGTCTAATTTAATTGATTGATAACCTGAAACTATGGATCTTAATCCAGATCCACATACTTGATTAACTATGTGGGCAGGTTTTGAAATAGGCACTCCAGCATAAATAGATGCTTGCCTTGCTGGATTTTGTCCTAAACCAGAAGTAAGAACATGCCCCATAATTACCTCATCAACATCATCGGGCTTTAATTTTGATTTAAAAATTGCTTCTCTAATGGTTAATGCGCCTAACTTTTCAGCGCTAAGACTTTTTAGGGACCCCTTATATGCGCCTATAGGTGTTCTCAATGCAGCTGTAATAACTACATCATTTAGTTTTTTGGTCATTGCTAATACAGCATAATATTTTATAACTTAAATTACATCAAAAACTTTGATATGTTGGGCAAATTATTTAATAAGGACCGCTGGCCAAATTGGATAAGGCGCTCGGCTACGAACCGGGAGATTCCAGATTCGAGTTCTGGGCGGTCCACCAAAAAGGATAAATAGAAATGTTAGATTGGCTACTAAAATCATCACTAGAAAAATCGGTTATATATTTTTTTATAATGGTTTTTATAATTTTATTAATTTTAACTTTCATATTATAAAGAACTATGAGTAATGAATTTGAGCAAATAAGTATTAAGCCTGGCTTTATGAAACACAATGGTGGTGTTTTATTTAGAACTATTTCTGAAACAGAATATGAGTTTAAAACTACAATTAATGAAAACCATTTAAATGCTGCTGGAATTACTCACGGTGGTTATTTATCAGCCTTAATTGATGCAGGAGCAGGTACTGCGGCTCATAAAGCTGCTGGAAATGCACCATGTGTAACCATTTCATTAGATCTAAAATTTATTGGTGCCTCTAAAGTATGTGATGAAGTAACTGGCTTTACCAGAATTTTAAAAAAAACAAACACACTAGTATTTTTATTTTGTGAGCTGAAATGCAATGATAAAATTATAACTTCTGCATCAGGTATATGGAAAATTTTGAAAGTTAAAGTTTCAAATTTAGGTCCAGGTGGTTAAATATTTAATATTTATTCTTTAAAATTTAAACTATTAATACAGAATTATTTCTAACTGTGTTAACCTCAGTATAAAGACAAATGAGAACTTTTCATGCTACGATTCGGTCTTGTTTTAGTCTATTTTTGTTCTTTATCGATAACAACATGTGGTGGAGAAAAATTTAAAGGTACCATGAATAGAAATGTCTAAAAATAAAGTTACAGCAGTTCTAGGTCCTACAAATACTGGAAAAACCTATCTTGCAATAGAAACTATGCTTTCTTTTGATTCGGGAATGATTGGCTTTCCGCTAAGGCTACTTGCTCGTGAAGTATATGACAAAATTATCAAAAAAATTAGCCTGGACAAAGTTGCTCTAATTACCGGTGAAGAAAAAATAATTCCCTCTAATGCAAAATATTTTCTTTGCACTGTTGAGTCTATGCCAATTAACAAGCACTTAGATTTTGTTGGAATTGATGAAATACAAATGTGTGTAGACCATGAAAGAGGTCATATTTTTACCGATAGACTATTAAATCTTCGTGGAGAAAAGCTAACGATGTTTATGGGCTCTAATACTATTAAAAATATAATAAATAAATTAGATGAAGATACAGAATTTATAAATAGAGAAAGACTTTCTAAACTTTCTTATGTGGGTCATAAAAAAATTTCAAGAATTAATAGAAAAACAGCAATAATAGCTTTTTCTACTGAAGAAGTTTATGCAATTGCAGAGCTTGTTAGAAGACAAAAAGGTGGAGCAGCTATTGTTATGGGTTCTTTAAGTCCCAAGACAAGAAACGCTCAAGTTGAGCTATATCAATCTGGAGACGTTGATTTTCTTGTTGCAACGGATGCAATTGGAATGGGAATTAATATGGATTTAGAAAATGTTTACTTTTCAAATCTAAAAAAATTTGATGGAAAAAAGCTAAGGCGTCTTAATATGTCTGAGATTGGACAAATTGCTGGTAGAGCAGGCAGATATTTAAATGATGGAAATTTTGGTATCACAGGTGATTGTAAAGAGATTGCGGCTGAAGAAGTAGAGCTGCTTGAAAAGCATAAATTTGAAGAAATTAAAATATTATTCTGGAGAAATTCTAATTTAAATTTTAATAACTCTTTAAGTCTAATTAAATCACTTGAAGAAAAGCCAAATAAAGACTGGTTACGAAAAATACATGAATGTGGAGATGAAAAAGTTTTAAAATATTTCTTAAAAGATATGAAAAGTCATAATATTGAAGATAATAAAGAAACACTTGAATTACTTTGGGATTGTTGCCAAATTCCGGATTTTGTAAAAAAAACTTACGGTAACCATCTTGAGGTTGTAGGTAAAGTTTTTAGCTTTTTAAATGGCAAAGATGGCAAAATTACAAATGATTATATGAGACTCCAATTAATGAAATTAGATAAATTGGAAGGAAATGTAGATTCTTTGTCAAATAGAATTGCAAATGTTAGAACTTGGTCATATGTTTCAAATAAAATTAATTGGGTTGAAAACCAGGAATATTGGATTGGAAAAACAAAATTATTAGAAGATAGATTATCTGATAGATTACATGAAGAGCTTACTAAGACTTTTATTGATAAAAGAGCGAGCGTGCTTGCAAGGGGATTAAAACAAGATATGGAATTCAAAACTGAAATAATGGAAGAAAATAAAGTAGTAATTGATGATCAATTTATTGGTATTTTAAAGGGTTTAAAGTTTGAAATAGACTTAAAGGTGGGAGCCTTAGAAACTGACATTAAGTCGTTAAAAAAAGCAGCAAGACAAACAGTTGGGCCAGAACTGCAAAAACGAATTCAATTAATTATAGATACAGGCTTAGTGGAAATAAAAGATGATTTTAAGATCTACTGGAAAGACTTTCCTATTGCTAAATTATCTACAGGTAAGGATTATTTAAACCCTGATTTATTTTTAATGGTAGACGATATTTTGGAAGGCAATGATAAGCAGAAATTATCAGAATTTCTTGAAAAATGGATTAAAGAAAAAATTAATCTAGTACTAAAAAGTCTTATTGATTTAAGAAATTTAAAAGAAAGCAATTCATCAATTAAAGCTTTGGCCTATCAATTATATGAAAATAATGGTGTAATAAAAAGAGAAACAGTATCTGACTATTTAAAGAAACTTGGCCAAGAAGAGAGAAAAATTCTAAGAGATTTAGGTGTAAAGTTTGGTCGATATCATGTTTTTTTATTTAAATTATTAAAACCTGAGGCTGTTTCTTTAAGAACCTTATTATGGAAAAATTTTAACCAAAAGTATTTTAATCTAACCCCTCCAACCTTTGGTTTAAATTTTTTAGATGATAAAAATATAAAAAATAAAAACTTTATGCTTCTTTGTGGATTTGAGAATTTTGACAATTATTTTGTTAGGATAGATATTTTAGAGAGACTATTTGTGCAAATAATAAATTCTAATTCTGAAAAAGATACAAATAAAGAGATCAAATTAGTCCCCGAAATGTTAAACTTACTAGGATGCAGTAAAGATAACTTTAAAAAATTGATTGAAAAAATGAATTACAAAACAATAGAAAGGGACAAGGATATATATTTTAAATATAATCCAAAAAAACAAATTAAAAGAATATTTAAAAAAATAGAACCTTCAAATAGTCCTTTTAAGGTTCTAAAAGATTTAAACTTTGATTAATGATTAACTTTTTTAAAAATAAAGAAAAAAATGAAGCAAATGATAACGGCTCTTATTCTAAAATTGCAGCCTTACTAATACATGCTGCAAAAATTGATGAAGTCTATGAGGAGAATGAGAGAGAGATTATTAAAAAAACTTTAATTGAACTAGGAGCACAAAGCTCAAATATAGACAGTCTAATTTCAGAGGCAACTATTATTGAAGAGAGCTCAAATCAAATACTTGATTTTACGAGAGAGATTAAAAATGCACCAGAATCAGATAAAATTAAGATAATCGAGTCTTTATGGAAAATAATTTATTCAAATGATAATGCAGACATGTATGAGACAAATTTGATGAGGAGACTAGCTGGTTTATTATATATAGATCCTAAAACAATGGGTGAGTTAAAAGAAAAAGCAAAGCAAGAATTAAAAAAATGACCTACCTAGTAAATGAAAAATGTATTAAGTGTAAATTAATGGACTGTGTTGAAGTTTGTCCGGTAGATTGTTTTTACGAAGGTAACAATATGCTTGTAATTAAACCGGAGGAGTGTATAGATTGTGGCGTTTGCGAGCCAGAATGTCCAGTTGATGCTATAGTAGCTGACACCGAGTCTGGTAGTGAAAAATGGCTTGAAGTTAATACTAAATATTCAGAAATCTGGCCAAATATAACTGTAAAAAAAGATCCTCCAGAGGATAATGAAAAATATAAAAATGAAGAAAACAAGTACGACAAATATTTTAGCGAAAATCTTTAACAAAACTCCTGAGAAAAAAGTTAAAAAAAAAACTACTCCTAAAGTAGTTAAAAAATCTAGCACTCCTAAAGCTAAAACAGCTAAGAAGATTGTTCCTATAAAACAAACTAAAGTGGCTAAAAAAAATTTAGCAAAAGTCAAAAAAAATTTAAAAACAACTACAATAAAATTTGCTCCTCAAAAAATTGAAGTCACAACAGGTAATTTAAGAATTCCAAAAAGTAATGAAGCTAAACCTGAGATTAAAAAAGTAAAAAAACAAGAAACAGAAAAAAAAGAATACAAAGTTAAAGACTATGTTGTTTATCCAAAACATGGTGTTGGCCAAATCACTGATTTTAAAAAAATTAATATTGGTGGAATTGATGTGGAAACATACGTGCTTAAATTTGAAAAAGATAAGGCTAATGGAATGGTTCCCGTTAATAAACAATCTCACCTTAGACCGCTAGCAACTATCAACCAGGTTAATAAATGTATATCTATTTTAAAAAGTAAGCCAAAAATTAAAAGATCAATGTGGAGTAGAAGAGCACAGGAATATGAGGCAAAAATATCTTCTGGTAAAATCTATGAACTTGCTGAAGTTGTCAGAGATTTAAACAAAGGTGATGACCTGATGGTTGATCAATCTTATAGTGAAAGACAACTTTTTGAAAAAGCTTATGAAAGAATTTTATCAGAATTCCAAATAGTAATGGGAGTATCACTGGAAGATACACAAAAAAAATTAGATAAAGCGCTTAAAAGAAACCTAGAAGGACAAGCTAAAGCTGCTATAGCAGCAGCTCCTACCAAGGTAATAGAGCCTAGCGAGACTGAGGCTGAACCCGAACCAATTGCTGACACTGACGAAGATTAAAAATTAGAGTAAAAAAAACGCCTCTCACACATAACGTTATGAGAAGCGTTTTTTAAAAAGATTAAAAACTATCTTTTTCTTTTTTTAGCTTTTTTAGCTTTTTTCTTAGTTTTCTTTGCAGCTTTTTTAGCTTTTTTCTTTGTAGCCATCTTTAGCTCCCTGTTTAAGTTAAACGAATCATAGTGATTCGTTGTTACCTTATTTTTATTTTTTAATACAAGTGATGTCAAATCTTTAATTAAGGAACAATTTCAAATTTTTTTTTCTATAAAAACTTTTTTGTTATAATTTTTTAATAAGTAAAAAAAGTTATAGTTTATGCGACTTATAATGTGTTTTAAAAATAAAATTAAAAAAGTTTTTCGAGCTCTGACTTATAAGTTTCTATAATTTTATATCTTTTTAATTTTAAAGTGGGGGTCATCATATTGTTTTCAATTGTAAATTGATTTTTAATTATAATAAATTTTTTTATTTTTTCTATGTTAGATAAATCTAAATTTATTTTTTCTATTTCTCTTTGAATTTCTTCTTCTTTAATATTTTTATGATCTGAATTTAAAACTATTAAAGCAACTAAATAGGGTTTGTTATCACCAAATACTAAACTTTGTTCAATATAATCAGATTTGTTTAAATCATTTTCAATCTTAATTGGAGAAATATTATCTCCACCAGGAGTTATTATTAAATCTTTTTTTCGATCAGTAATTTTTAAAAATTCCCCATCAAACTCACCAATATCTCCTGTGGACAGCCATCCATTTTTTAGGACTTTATATGTCTCCTCATCGTTTTTCCAATAACCAAGCATGACATTTTCACCCTTAATTAGTATCTCTCCATCTTCTGCTAATTTTACTAAATTTCCACTAAATGGTTTCCCAACCGTCTCAACTCTAATTTCATTTATAGAGTTACAACTTACCACTGGAGATGTTTCTGTTAACCCATAGCCCTGTAATGTTGGTAAACCGATTGAGTTTAAAAATGATCCTACATCATAATCTAATGCCCCACCGCCTGAAATAAATGCTTTTAAATTTCCTCCAAATTGTTTTTTTATTTTTCTTCTTACTAAAATTTCACAAATAAAATTTGTAATATTTTCAATTAATAAAAATTTTTCTTTATTTAATTTTTTCTTACCTAATATAATAGTCTGATTAACTAGTAATTTTTTTAACCCTTCCGCTTTACTAAAGGCTGCTTTAATTTTTTGATACAAATTTTGATAAAACCTTGGTACAGCAGTCATTATTTCAGGGGAACAATCCCCCATATTCTTTATCAGTTTGTCTATGCTTTCTGCATAAAACACTTTTGCTCCAACAACTATTTGTACAAATTGAACTGTATGTTCATAAGAATGAGAAAGTGGAAGCCAAGTTAAAAATTTGGGGTTATTAGAAATAAATTCTTTTAAAAGAACATAGGCACCTTCACAATTATTAAGGATTCCTCCATGACTTAACATGACACCTTTTGGATTTCCTTCAGTTCCAGATGTATAAATTATGCATGCCAGATCTTTTCTTTGAATTTTTAGATCAAGAAAATTATGATTATTATCCATTTTCCTCTTAAAAATTTCTTCTATGTTTAAGTAAAGTTCTTTATTAAAATCATCTATATATTCAAAAAATATTATTTTTTTTATGAATTTTTTTTTAGGAATTATTTCTTTAATTTTCGAATACTGAATTTTATCAGAAATAATTAGAATGCTTGGTGTACAGTCATCAATTATATATTCGTAGTCTCTTTCTGTATAAGTTGTATACGCGGGAACAGTTATCCCCCCTGAAAGCATAACGGAAAGATCAGATATCAGCCATTCTGGTCTATTTTCTGATACCAACAAGCATCTGTCACCTTTATTTATATATTTTGATATCTCTTTGGATAATTTATTAATGTTTGAATAGACTTCTGCCCAAGAATATTTCCTTTCGGGGTATTTTAATGATTGTAAAAAAATATTTTCTTTGCCTTGTTTTTGATATTGGCGGTAAAATAGTTCTAATAAATTATTAATTTTATTTATTTTCATAAAATATTGGTGGGCGAAGAGAGAATCGAACTCTCACTTCTTGCAAAACACGATTTTGAGTCGTGCGCGTCTACCAGTTCCGCCATTCGCCCTTAATTTTCATTATTATAACTATATAATTAAATAGTATAAGAACTTAATTTATATTAAAACCAAAAAAATGTTTAACGAATTGTATGAAAAATCTTTAAAATTTGCTGCTCACAAGAGATCCAAAATATTTCTTGCAATTATGTCTTTTGTAGAAAGTTCTTTTTTTCCTATTCCACCAGACATTATGATTGTGCCAATGGTGATTGCTAAAAAAAATGATTATTTAAAAGTTTTTTTGATCGCAACACTTTTTTCTGCACTGGGAGGCCTGTTAGGTTATTTTATAGGCTTATATTTCTTTGAAATTGGAATGAGTGTTGTCGAATTTTATGGCTACGAGGAGAAGCTTATTAACTTAAAAGAAGGCTTATCAAAAGGAAGTGGCCTTTACATATGGCTTGCCACCTTATTTCTTGCCGGTTTCACACCACTTCCATTTAAGGTTTTTACTATAACAAGTGGAATGATTGGATTTAATCTTTTTATATTTTTTTTAATTTGTTTAATTTCTAGAGGATTGCGATTTTTTATTGTTTCTTATTTGTCTTATAAATTTGGTGATACTTTTAATAGATTTATGAAAACCAATGCTGCTAAATGGTTTACTCTTTTAGGTGTTCTAATTGTATTAATTTTTGCAGTGATATATTTTATTGTTAAATAAAATGAATACACTTAAACGAGACACCCTCCTTAAACTAATATTAGTATTTAGTATTTTTGCAATTTTATCAGCATACTTTATTCAATATGTATTGGGTCACCAACCATGCAATCTTTGTTTAATTGAAAGAATTCCATATATTGCTTCAATAATAACTATTTCAATCTTTTTATTGTTAAAAAGGTTTGAAAAATTATTTTTAACAATGCTAATTTCGATATTTATTAGTGCTTTCGTAATATCCAGTTATCATTTTGGAATAGAACAGGAATTTATTAAAGAATCATTAGTTTGTGATCTAAATTCCACAAGTGTTAATTTAACAAAAGAATCTCTTTTAATTGAATTAAAACAAAAAACAGTAAGTTGTAAGGATGTAACTTTTAAAATCTTTGGTTTATCTCTTGCAACTATTAATATTTTTATCTCATTAATAATAAGTGTTATAATTATAAAACTTTTTTTAAGTTATGAAAAAAACAAATAAAAATAGAGTCAAAGAATTCATCAGAGTGGACCACGCAGGAGAGCGGGGTGCAATAAAAATCTACGAAGGTCAATTACTAGCGTTAAATACACTCGTAAAGGATGATGATTTAAAAAAGAAAATTGAGGAAATGAAAATTCACGAAAAAGAACATTGTAATTATTTTGAAAATGAAATCAAAAAAAGAAATATTGAGCCTACTAAATTTTTGCCCTTATGGGATATGCTTGGTGTAGGACTTGGCTTTGGCTCTACTATACTGGGAAAAAAAGCAGCTATGCTTTGCACTGCATCAGTTGAAGAAGTAATTGACGAACATTATTTAAGCCAAATCAAAGAACTGCAGAATGATGAAAAAAAATTAAAAGAAAAAATAATTAAATTTAGAGAAGACGAATTGCACCATAAAAATATAGCCTACCAAGAAGGAGCAACAAAAAAGGGGATGTATTCAATTTTGGACAAAATAATTAAAACTGGCTCAAAGATAGCAATTAGCATATCCGAAAAGATATAATTAAGCTTCCAACTCAACATCCCAGTACAAATAATCCATCCAACTTTTGTGTAGAAAGTTTGGAGGAAAATGTTTGCCGTTTTTATGTAAGTCTTCAGCCGAGGGTTGATAGGGCTCCTGATTAAGAGTCATATCGGAATTTTTTAATAACCTACCACCTTTTATTACATTACATGAGGAGCAAGCTGTTACGACATTATCCCAATTCGTCTGTCCACCTTTAGACCTAGGAAGTAAGTGATCAAAAGTTAGCTCTTCACCACTTCCACAATATTGACAGGAAAATTTATCTCTTAAAAATACATTAAACCTTGTAAAGCTGGGGTAAATCTGCGGTTTTATAAAACTTTTTAAAGCGATTACACTTGGTAACCTCATATTAAATGATGGGCTTCTAACAATTTTATCATAACTACTAACTATAGAAACTCTATCTAAAAAAACTGATTTGATCGTATCTTGCCAGTTCCATAGAGATAAGGGGTAATAGCTTAAAGGCCTATAGTCAGCATTTAACACTAAAGCTGGACATTTTTCTAAAGACAAATTTTGATCATCAAAAATCATTAGTAAAAATTCTAACTGAAAAATATCATTTTATCAATGAATAGAATTTTTTAAATATTAAAACTATTTTTTATGTAATTTAGTGCTGCACTTGAGGCTTCAACCGGAATATGGTGTTCGCAATTCTCGATCATTTTTGTTTCTACTTCAATATTATTTCTAATTAAAAAATCTTTAGCTTCCAATAAAAAAGTAGGAGAAACAACGGCATCTTTGTCTCCATGCAATAAAAGCATTTTTGTTGTAGATTTTTTTCTTTTTTTGAGATCTTCTTGATTAATTATTTTTCCTGAAAATCCAACTACACAATTATAATTTTCATTACTTGTTAACCCCAAATTTATAGACATCATGCATCCTTGACTAAAACCTGATAAACAGATTTGTGAATTTTTTAAATCATATTTTTTTTTAATTTCTTCAATAAATTGATGCAGTTTTATTTCTGCTTTTTTAGATTGTTCTAGAATATATTCTGGATCATCTCTGGTTAGATCAAACCACTGATGACCGCTTGGGTTAATCTCACATTTCTCATGTCCATTTGGGCATAAAAAAATAACATTAGGTAAAAACCTTTTCCAATTTAATGTTAGCATGCTTATATCCTTTCCATCACCACCATATCCATGCAGTAAAATAACGGCATGTTTAATCGGTATATCTTTTTCAGGTTTTATAATTGTTGTTGTTAGGCAAAATGTCATAGATATTTTATTATGTTTTAATATTAAAAAAACACTCTACAATATAAATATGATTTCTGGAACATTGGTAAAAATCCTTGGTATAGTTCTTTTAATAGTAGTTGCTGTAGTGCTAATCTTAGGTTTGGGAACACTTTTTAAAGGAGGTGAAACAAGTAAAAAATATTCTAATAAATTGATGCAACTTAGAGTGCTGCTACAATTCATAGCGATACTTGTTTTAGTTTGCTTTGCTTATTTCTTTAAAAATTAATTATAAAATTTTAACCACTTAATAAATCTTTCATCATTAAAATCTATTGATCCTATTATACGAGCAAATTCTTTACCTTCTTTATTAAAAAAAATTGTTGTCGGAACCCCTCTTAAAGAAAATTTTTTAGCTAAGGTAATTGGGGGATCAAAATAAATGTCTAAATTTTTAATATTTAGTTCATTAAAAAAAGATTCTGATTTTAAAATATCTTCTTGACCAATATTTATTGGGAAAATTTTTAGATTATCTAGCTTGCTATTTGACTGTAGACTGTCAAGTGATGGCATTTCTTCCCTGCAAGGGGCGCACCAAGTAGCCCAAAAATTTAATATTAACAACTTGCCTTTAAAATGCTCTAAATTAACATCATTCTGTCTTGCATCCTTAAATATTACATCTTCATATATTTTTGGATTTTCAGTTAAAATCAAATTTTTTATATCTGGTTTTTCCTCAGCATGGCTAAAGGTGCTAGTAATTAGATAAATAAATATTATAAATAATTTCATACTAAATATGTATAATTAATTATCATGGTAAAAAATAAAAACAATACGGCAATATGGGGCTCAAGAATAAAAAAAGATGTATCCACATTATTTCAAAAAGTTGGTAACTCTATAGATATTGATAAAAAACTTTTTAAAGAAGATATTTTAGGGTCTATTGCTCATGTAGAGATGCTTTTTAGACAAAAAATTATTACTTTTAAAATTAAAAATAAAATAATTTATGGATTGGGTAAAATTGAAAAAGAAATTTTAAAAAATAAATTTGAATTTAATAAAAAATATGAAGATATTCATATGAATATCGAAAAAAGATTATTCGAAATTATAGGTGAAGAGGCTGGTTTTGTTCATACCGCAAGATCTAGAAATGATCAGGTAATCACTGATTTTAAAATGTGGACCACTTCTGCGACTAAAAAAATTAATAAAAATTTAGATATTATTATAAAAACAATTCTTAAAATTTCTGAAAAAAATATCGAAACTATAATGCCAGGATTTACACATTTAAAAAATGCTCAAGCAGTTTCATTTGCCCATTATTTAATGGCTTATGTGGAAATGTTCACTAGAGATAAAAAAAGATTTTCACATAACTTAGAAAGTTTATCAGAGTGTCCCTTGGGGGTTGCAGCATTGACTGGCACTTCTTTTAATATTGATAGAAATTTTACTTCAAAAAAATTAGGATTTAAGAGACCAACCAACAATTCTATAGATACAGTAGCGGATAGAGATTTTGTTTTAGATTTTTTATATAGTGTTTCTGTTTGCTCTATGCATATCTCGAGAATAGCTG
>FLOH01001331.1_pt1 | contig 39127 bp, 37 predicted proteins | sample 756751 | NCBI WGS metagenome assembly FLOH01 (sample SAMEA4026879, study PRJEB14308) | marine metagenome | biome: coastal water; material: water | depth 74 m
TACGCTTGCATACCATCCCGCGCCCACCGCCTGTAAATCCTCCTGGTGCTGTGGTTGTATCATGGCAATACCGCGCGCCGGATTGACGGGCGGCAGGTAGCCAAACAACAGCGAGAGGATCAGGCGGCAGAGTTTCATTGTACCTTCGTCAACGTGACTGGATCAATGCCAGGACAACGTTTCTTGTATTCCTGTTGAGCCTGTAACCAATGTGGTAGGTTTTCGTTTGGTGCTTCAAATAGTGCTTTTATTTCAGCCAACTTTGACGCGCCAAACTCTGCGCCTGTTGACGTTTCCCACCAACCGCCAGGATCAGACTCGTCCTTGTCGATTCCATCTAAGATTGTCAGGATTTTTTTGAGCATTGATTCATACATGTTTCCTCCTAACTGAATACTGCGTCTGCTCGTGGAACTACTCCACTTTCGTATCCGATAACTAATGTTTCCAGCGATGCAGTGAAATTTACCGTTTGAGCAGCAGAAATCACTGTTGTTCCATTTATATTTACCCTTACCATAGACGGCGTGTAAATTATATCAACCATATATTTTGTCCCTGCTACAATTGCGCCAGTGCAATTATAATTAGTTATTGTTTGTACTCCTCCCGCTTTAAATATTAATCTAATCGTATTGGCAGATGGCAACAACAAATAGAAATTATTATCTGCGTTTTTATACGACCGTATTAAATATGTCAGTCCGCCATATTTTACAAAATCCGCCGCACTATGTCTTGGCGTCCAGTAAAATTTTATATGTCCCCTCGTCGCCTTCAAATTCACAATCGGCTGACTCAGCGTATCGTACCCATCCACCCTGTACCCGTCACCCTCCAGGCTGTTCGCCGCGCTCGCTGGCGTGGCGGTGAGGGAGACATCATCGACTTGGCGGACGGTAACGTCGTCGACGTAGAAGGTTGTGGCGCCCGCTCCATAAGTTGTAAATTTTACATCTGTGCCCGATGATGTTGATCTAAACACTGCGGATAATCTTACCCATGCACCGGTAGTCGCGCCCGTGTTGGTGTAGGTCGATATATTATTATTAAATGCTCCATTATAGAAATGAAGCCTTACCGGAACACCAGAAACAACATATATCCGAGCAGACACAAAATAATATTTTCCAGATGTTGTGCTAACGGTTTTTTGGATACCTGATGTGTTAGTGGATGTGACAACTTTCCAGCTATACGTTCCGCTATGCGCCTGTTCACTACTCTGCTCACTGGTTGTAACTGTACCAGCGTCAGTCGGAGCCGTGCCAGTCTCAAAGCCTGGATCAGTCCAAAGTGAGGCGTACAGCTCCACCTGGTGGAAGTACACGATGTTCGTGGCTGCCGCGTTCAAGGTCTGCACGGTCAGCGTGGTGCAACCTGCGGGAACTTCAAAGCATGTTTCCAGCACGTCAGGCGCGGTCTTGGTACTGCCAGTAGTACCAGTCACCGTCACAATCGCCGCTGTGTTGTCCTCATCGTACACGACAACCTGCGGCTGCCCAGTGCCATCGCTGTGAGCCAATGCGCGGAGCGAGTAGTCTGCGCCTGGGGTGACGGTGTAGGCTAACTTCGTTCCGTCACCTGCTCCGGTGGCTGTAAGTTTATAACCGTGATTGAATATCTGCTGCGCTGCTTCTATTGCGCCTATCGCTGATGGTGAGCCGACTGGAACCCACTGCCGTTCCCATGTGCCATTGGTAATCGTGCCGTCTCTCGCGGCTGTGCCTTCGGCGTTGTCTACGGTAGTACCTGTGCCCTCACTCATATTCCATTGGGCTAGAGTGTTACCGTCAGGTGCGGGCGGGGTGCGAGCGGGGGTGAAGTCTACACCGACTGTGTAGCGGGCATTGTCTGATATGCGACACCAACCGAGAGAACCGTTTAAATATAAACTGGTACTGTCAGAGGCTAGATATAGATTATTACTTGCGTCTGTAATTATCGCCCCAACCCCTGCTGTTTGTGTTGTATAACTTGAAACCCATTTTCCATCAATTGCTAAGTATATTTTTCTATCACCAGCGTCATTAAAATACATTGCTACATGATGCCATTTACCATCTGCTGGGTACTCATCTCTTCCGGAATTTGATAGTGCTCCTGTTGTAGCGCATCCAATATACCCTCTTAATCCATCTGTATCATTAGCATATAAAGTCCATCCAGCTCCACCAGCAAATTTGCTTATAATTCTACTTCCACCGCCACTTAATGAAATTACTTTTACCCAAGACTCTGCTACAAATTCTGCATCAGATAAATCATCCAACCCTGCATCACTACCACAATCAATCTTCGTACTCGTCCCATTTAACTTAACCGCCCAATCATCGCCCCCGTAATAGCCATCGTTCAGCCAGCCGTGCGTCAAAGCATTGCTGCTATGCGGATGACTCCACGCCTCGCCTTCACCCGTGACCAATGCGCCCGCCGTGCCGTTTGTGGGCATCATGAAGCACACGTCAGCGGAGCCAGTCACTTCGATGGGGTCTTTACCTGCACCAGCGGCGTAGTGCAGATTTACAATGTCACCAAGACCAAGATTGACCCCGTATGTTCCAGTCCAGGGTACGATCCTGACAAACGTCACGCCCGCCAAGATTGCGTTAGATGGTGACCCTGTGCCAGTGCTACCGATATAGATTGTCGCATCAGGTGCTGATGCTGTTGGTTGTACGGTAATACCGTATGTCTGAGTGTCACCACGCGATATGAAAGCGTAGTTCGTGCCGTCCAACTTGGCTTTAGTATCAAATCCAGGTACAAGGATTTCGCGCGTTCCTGCTGTGATTGTGGCAGTCAGCGTCATAGCCTGACCGCCGACTTTCAGTTCATACCGCCCGTTTGTGTAATCATATTTGAAGTAGTAATTCGCACTCGCGTACCAGATAACAGCATCACCCGTGCGCGCTCCGCTTGACTGTTCAGGCGTCCAGAAGATAAACTGCCCGCCCTGATACCCGTCAAAATTCTGATACCAATACCCGCTAATCTGGCTGCCACGACTAAACGACAGCACGTCAGGCACGCCAGTCCCGTCACGCTTGCCCTGCACGATGGGCGCGGCGGCAAATGTGCCGGAAGGCGGAACGCGCTTCGCCATGTTGGGGACGAAGGTGGCTAGAAGGGGATTAAATTCAAACTTCGGTATTCTTTGTGCGAGTATCCATTCGCTTACGTTTCGCTGTGGAAACGGCGGTCTGGTTGAGGGTTTATAAATAGGCATGGGCGTTATCCTTATGTGGTTCTTGTGTGGTTGCGTGTTCTGTCATAATATCCTCGCTCTCAATAATCCGACTGCATCACCAATAGTATTGAACTCATCATCCCATATAATCACAGGGGTTGCAAACTCCCCAGCTGTGCGCGCTTCCAATTCTGCAAGCTGTAATTCCTGTTCGCCTGCGTGTTCTCCGGTGTGCCAATAGCGACCATTGATAAATAACGGTATCGGCTGCGGAGGGATCAATAACAAGAAGTCGATCACTAAACCGCCCCTGATAGCCTTACCGCCAAACATTTCATACTGATAGATGTAATCTATCTTCAGCAAACCAAGCGCCTGAGACATAACCAACTCATCAAGGCTATCAGGGGACTGACCTTGAATGAGTCCTGCGGTTGTGCCTGAGCCTGGATCGTACTGCATTACGCCTCCATTACCGTGATCTCTGACATATACACGCCTTCTTCTGCCTTCGAGAATGGCGATGTACTGGCGGGCTCGATAAATACTTTCTTGTCGTCAAACATCCCGATCAGGCTGCGGAGAGTAAGCGGCGTGGGTTGGTTATCTGAATTCGCCCACGTTGACAACTGCGTGAATACTTGGCTGGCAGTCAGTACCTGGGAGCGGTCAGATTGCAAATCAATTTCATTGTCACTGATAACGAACCTGAGTTTATATCCCTGATTGCTGGCCAGTCTTTCAACCAGGGTGATTACAATTGCCTCGACCTTTGGGGTCTTGTCGTCATCCGTTGTAGTCAGCGTCAGTTTATAGCGCCATCTGCGCCCGCTCACACTTTCATCAGAACTCAAGTCGTAGTCTTCTACCGGGCTTACGTCATAATCAGCGATCTTTGTCCAGGTAGAACTAACATCGGTCTGATAATAAAGCGTGGTGTATACCTGATTGGTGATCTCTAAATTCTCAGCAAACTGTTTGAGGCTCGACCAGAATTTATAGACCTCTTTCATCCCGCCGTAGAACCATGAAGATACCAGGTGGCCGGTGGCTGCGTACTTATAAGTATCGTCTTTCTCTGGGTTCAATGCAATCTGCAAACGAAAGATGTTGGTTTCTTCCGCAATCCACATGAAGAATTTTTCTTGGTCGCCAGGGATAGACTGGATATGTAATTGATTGATCCGCTTTCCGAGGTTCCCGCTCACATAAATCGGGTGCCAACCAGAACCGTTGTAACACAACACAGAAGAATAACCGTACTCTCCGGCGTTGATTGCTGCGTAGAACCTTCCTGGGAACCCGATCAAGTGTTCGATTGTACCTGCGTACCCATCCGGCAATCCTTCGTCTCGGTTGGGCCCAACATCATCCAGGCGGCTGTCATAATACCGCTCGACAAAACCATCAAGCATTGAGAAGTACAGATAAACGCCGTGAACCATAGCAGTCTTTCCATTGCGCCAGCTTGAAGCGTTCTTCATTTCGCTGATAGGTAGGGTTACATACTTATCGTCTGAATTTATCGAACCGAACTCGTCTTCTTTGAGTACATAAATATCGCTGTACTCCCCATAAGTGATAATGTTTGTGATCCGCTTATCGTTTGAACCGCAGATAATGGCACCTGAGAACGTCAAATCTGTTCCCCATGCTACGGCTGCCGCCTTATCTACTTGCGCTGCTGATGGAAGGGTGCGCCATATATACCGACCATTAGATGTATTTGAAAACTCAAGGTGTTCTGCTTTGTTTGCGCCTCCGTCATCGTCCCAAGTACGAGTCCACACCCCGGTATCCGGCTCCTCTTTCATGCGCCTGATACTGTTCGCCTCACCTTGTGCAAAGTAAACTATGTCATCTACAACAAGAACTGAACTGATTGGTTTTGTTAATCCATGCCCTGTGATTTCATACCATGTCGATGATTTCAAGATAACAAATTCCGTTGTTGCATCCTGGGTAATCGTCCAGGGAGGGTATACTGTTACGCTGTCAGTATCATTGTCGATGATTTTTCGCCACGGTATTTCTTCTGTTGCGCCTGTTCCACCAACTATTTTTATGATCTGATCAATGTGTGCCGCAGATACCAGGGTAACCGCCGCCTCAATCTCTGTCTTGGATAGGTCTGCCGCATTGCTTTCAGCACAACCGCGTAATCCGTTTCTGTACAACTTCGGCGCTTCAGCGTAATTTGGTTTTGTCGCTGCATATAAAGCACCTTTGTACTCGAAGAACCTTACCTCTCCTGGTGTATTCCCATTCAGCGTAAAGGCTATAATCTCCGCTGCTTCGATCTCTGTCCACCCATCACCTGCTGGGTCTGCGCTTTCCCATTCCTGCACCACATTACCAGAACTATCATTGGTGAAAATATCAAAATCAATATCATCATCGCTCTTAATGCAAAGCCAATATTGTGTTGCCGCTGTAAGTGTTGCCGTGATAGGTATTGTCAATTCATACGTGCCTGAGTTTGGAATGTTGAAGTAAGTCACGCCTTGATAACTTGTGTCATCTGGCGCGCCAGCATCATCATCCAGGATCATTAAAGTAAAATCTTGTCTGTCTGTCACTGTTATTTTTATCGTGATAGATTTTACTGATATGTTTGCTGATGGTGTGATAGGTGAACCGATCCACCTTACAAAGTTTCCGGTTTCTTCTACTGTAACGTATGTTGCGTCCGGGTCGCCCGTACCTTCCTCGATCTCAACCCCGGTAACTTCCTGCCGCTTCGGGCCCAATATCACATTACCCCTGATGGTATCGATGTTCTGTCCACTCAAGAACCTGGTTGCGTCTGCGTTGAACTCTTTATTTCCGATCCCGCCTGCCCAATTGCCCTGCACGTATGCAAGGTATGGAGGCTGCCGATCGTCGTAAGTCGGTACACCTGAACCCTGCCGGATGGTGGTTGCAGGTATTGGGAACCTTCGCATACCGCGATTGTCCGGTCTGCCGTTTCCATCACACAGCGTCAATCCGATAGTTGTTGTGCCATCGGATAAACTAACGTGGTGGGTCGGTCTTGTTTCTGTTGCGGATACTCTGGGTGCCATTGTTTATCCTTTACCAGTTTGCAAAGTGAGAATCTTTTGGCATTGACCTGGTGGGGTGTTTCTTCCTCATGTTCTCAACCTCAGCGGTTGCAATCTGAAGCAGGTTACCAGACCATTTCTCATCCACATCGTTTATAGATACCCGGTTATACATTGCGCTCTTGACTGCCGCCCACGCTATCATCATTGGGTGAACGTAGTCTGTGACGTAATCATCGTCAGCATCTACATACCCATGTGTACCCATGTAATACACCCGGATAGGTGACTTCATGGGTTCGTGTCCTTTGTCAAACACAATCCGATTATTGATCTCAGTCCAATGGTTGTGAACCATCCAGCCGTAAGGTTCACTTGTGCTTTCTGGAACCTCAACCCTGCGAACATTGCTTACACCTGTCAGCACGTAGGTTTCCTGCTCGTCTTCAGATAGAGTCAGATTTGAATAAGTGAGAACGGGTCCCAATTCCTGTAATGCCTGGTTAACTGCTTTGACCAAACTACCCTTGTCCACTATCGCCCTGGCTGCCATGTATTCATCCCCTGCTGCAATTGTGGTGGTGATTGTCGCAAACGAGAACACGCCGGTAGATTTCACGTAGTCAGTAATGGGGGATATGGTCGTATTGGCGTTATCTCCCGTGATCATAAACAACAAGCCACGGTTGAACCAGTCGTCAGGCTCGATGTTAATCAAGGCGGTATCAATCAGGGTTGTTGTGCTGCCGCCCGTTGCTACCCCTCGGTGCATACCCTTCAATAACTCTGCGGTCTTCAGCATGATACTAAATAAACTAGCCATGTTTTCTTCCTCTGCCGTATACTTTTACCGGCCCGAATTGGTTTACAAGTCTGAATCCCGATGTGTCGAATTGAACAGGTTGCGGACCTGGTGTAATCACAACCCATTCCGGCGGTTGGTCTGTCCATGCAGCCTGCATAATCTTCCTTCGTTCCAGCGCGACCTGATTAATTTCAACCTGCTCGATCAATCCAAAGGGAGGCGCTTTCATTGCGTAGGTATATACGTGCGAGTGCATCCCGTTCACCCATAATATTCCGGGTACACCTTTCAAGAACTCACCTGCCATCTTTGCAAGGCGAATATCGGTAATGAACCCCCGGTAGAAGCGTGTCCATATATCCCCCAGATACAACCCTGAAGAAACAAAATCCACTGACACTAAAGCCAGTGTAATCACCGGGTCAATCCCTGCCATCGCAATCCAGGGTATCAAAGGTATCAGGTGATGAGGTCTGATAACCATACCGAATGAGATAAACAGTAGGTATAGAAACGCTGGCAGCCAGTACAGCGGGTCGGGTCTCGCCCAAACTGCGAAGATAATCCAGGGTAGAAAGTATGCAACTGCCTGGGATGTAAACCACGGTGACCATTCATACAGTTTGTGTTTTCTGCGGGTCTGGTTCATGCGTTTTGGGATCAGGATTACCGCTTCGTAAAGCCACCAAATGAACTGACGTTGAGTCATATATAAAATTATAGCGATGATGATACCCGTCCCAAGCCATATTAACGAAGGGATATACCAAGCATAAATAATCCCAAGCGCGATAAATGTCGGTAACAATTTCGGTTCCATTAGAACCGCTAGAACTGCCAGTGTGCAAGCTACCCATGAGTTTATCCCTCCCGCAATTGCGAATACAAGTAAGGCTGCCGGCACCTGCCCGATGTTCCCGGTGAATGTCCACAACCATCCTGAGTTTATCAATACGGTAAGGACAAGCGCACCCCAAAAGTTTCCGGTGACCAGATAAAGAATCAATCCAGATAACCCGACAATCAAATGATGTGCGAATTTTATATTCTCGATCTCATTCCCGACCAGCTTCCCAATCCCCACGAACCACCAGTGAATAAACGGGGTCTTGCAATCCACGAAGTCCCTGCCGTATCTTGCGCCTGTCACGGCCTGCATTGAGAACATGGCTATATCAGGGTCGGCCTCGGTCTTCGAGTAGCGCCATGCCATAAACAAGGCAATGAGAATCAGTGATATAGCCTGAATCATGGTGACTTCCATCCGATCACTCGGTTTTGAAACGCCGTGACCATGCTGCCATCTTTCATGGTGACGCGTATAGGTTCTTGCTGTGCCATTCGCAGCGCCAATTCACAATGCTTTTCAATCAGCAGGCGCAGCATAACAATGGTGTAGCCTGTCTTGTAACCGCCGCCGATCCCATAGATTGTGGCTTGCAGCGCAGGACTTTCGTTCTGATAAACAATGCAATTCGCCGCCCATTCCAGTGAGGGGGTCAACATCCACAGTTCTCCGTTTGGGTTCAATGCCCCTGCTGCCCTTACAACTACATCAGGTACTTCATTCGGAGCAAGGTACATCAACGAATGATTGAAGATAACAATGTCGTATCCAGCAAGGATTTCCGTTTTGATTGCGCCGATATGGATATGGGTAAGTTCTGCCTTTGGAAACAGGCCTTCTTTTTCTTCCTCGGTGATTTGCGTGCCGCCGTATATGTCAAGGATTTTCATTTCATCGCTCGCTTTTCCGCATCAAGTTCGCGCTTGTAGTCCGCCAGCGTGGCCGGTTTCATCTTCCAGTGTTCACAGATAATGGATGTGTCCAGGTAGGGGCGTATCCCCACGTTGGCGCACAACTCACAGAAGTACATATCCTCGGTTCGCCCATATTCCAGGGCGAACATTGGAAACGGAAGATCCATTTCATTCGGACTGACAGGTAGTACGGGTTCGTGATACCACCCGTTCTTGATATACGGTTTCTTCTGGTTCTCCGGGAAACTCTTGACATTCTTTACCTGACTGTTGTGTACTGCGAATGTGCTGCCTGTGCCTCGCCTGAATACCTGGTGTTCCTCCATGATCTTTGTGAATACTGATCTGTGAATGAGCGCACAACCCAACCCGACTGCATCCACTGGAAACATGGAATCATCGGCGTATTCCCTGATTGCGCTGTACTGCCCGTTCTCTCGCCTGAAGTATGCCACCGGGGAAAACGGTGGCTGTGGAAGAAAGTACATCCCTGAAACAAATGAGCGGTTCAATGAAATCAATTTCGAGATAGCGCCGGGAGGTGGTACGGTGTCATCATCAATAAAGAATAACCAATCCGCTCCACCTTCTTCCATGAAACCCTCAACCACTTCGACCCGGTTGCTGTCGGTCAGGCTGTCTCTCTTTTTGTAAATGGCTGTGTTTTTGTTGCGGTCTGGCATCATACTTGACGCTTTGCGGATTCGATTAACGTCAATCGTTTCCTTGTTCTCGGCAAGCAGGTTTGATAAAACACCTGTCCACCACTCACTAGCCTGCATCGAATAGCAGGCTATCCCTATGTCTACTGTTGGTAATCCCGTTTTATTTTGCATGGTAATCCGTCTTAATCCCTTCTCTTTGTAGTGCAATATGATAGTTGTGTCTGCGCTGGCACTCTGGACATAACCCCTGCCGTTCCAGGTCTTTTAACATCTGATGTAACCTGGTCCCGTTTGGGTCAGGCTGTGTAGTTTGCAGCCCCGTAACTGTATAGTATTTCATACATCGGCTGCATCTGATTCGAGGTTGTGTTTTGAGTCCAGACATTTTTATAATCCCTTTCTGAAAAATCCCCAAAGGGGCGGGCAAGGTGGGATTAGTCCTGCTTCAACCAGTAAGGTCTAAGCCCGCCCCTAATATCTTAGGTGACTGTGGTCAATGCACAGTGTGAGTTCGCCTGGCGAACACACAGGGTAAATTCCCCAACGACCTGCCCTTTTTCGTAGTCACCGTCTTTTGCAAGAGGTTCCTGGAAGAACGGGTCGTAGGTGTACATGCCGACATTCTTTGCATCTACGATGTAGATGGTTCCGTTTACTGCCCAGCGGTCAAGCAGGGTGAACACAGAACCGAATGGGGTGATGATCTCATCCACGGGAGGCATACCGCGTTTGGTTTCGCCGCGCTCAACCCGCAGATAAGCACTGGTTTCATAGAAACCGGATACTTTCTGGAAGTTGGTGGGGGATAACGGGGCGATCCATGGACCAGTCCCACCGTCAGCGAACGCATACCCGACAACAGTTTCGAACATGGCTTTGGTAAGCGATGTACCTGTCGAAGCATTTGCGGTGAGGTAGGCTGGCAGACCACCCATAACTCGCGGGGTCGTGGCTGAACCTGCACTGATGGTACTGCCGCGCAGTACGTGACGCTCAAGCTGGCGCATGAGTCCAGGCACCGCTTTCATAGCCTGGTAATCAAACTCATTGCCGATTCCCCATTGGGAAATCTTGGCTTGAGTACGGCTGACCTTGATCTCAGCGTGGTAAATACTGGTGTAGTTACTGGCTGTGGTGCGGTCAGTGAAGGCGATGTCATCGCTATCGTCACCTTCCAGGCGAGCCATACCAACAATGGTGATGGTCGTCCCGGTTGCATGGCTGGCGGTAGTACCGCCCAAACTGGAAATAGTAAGCACATTGGTTGTAGTGTTGACTGCGCTGACCCAATAGGTCTGCGCGTCAATCTCAATAATGTGCCCTTCCTGGATAACGCTGGCATCTAAAACCGTAGCCGATGTGGCACCGCTGGCAATCGTGGCGGTTTGCAGTGTGGTTTCCAGGGCTGGCATGGTGTCTTCCAACCATTCCATACGGGTTGACGGTGAGTTAGCAAAGCGGAATTTCGAGCTTGCTCCGTCCAATCCACCAATAGCCTCAATGAAGGGCGCATCGGTGGGGTCGATAATTGAAATCACGTCCGTGATCATACGCTTCTGTGGCGTAGTATCACTATACGTGAGTAGTGGGCTGTCAAGAGGTGTCATTTAAGTTACTCCTTGCGGCAGCCCAAAGCCTGATTACTTGTATAACCCATCAACGTCCAGACCTCTTTGCCTGTAATCCATTTTGAGTTCAAGTAATGCCTTGTGGTCGCCGCGTCGAATATTAGATTTTTTGTCAATATATTCTTTGGCGAGACTCGGAGACTGATTACCACCACCTGACACACCCGGAGTATTGGCAATTGTAGAAGTCGGCTTTCCCAATCGCGTTTGCTTTGCAGCAATGGCATTGCGCACACTGTTCAAAAACGCGTTGGGGTCTGTCGTCTTCTGGTCGATCATTGCATACTCTTTAGGGTCTGTCTTCTGGTCGATGCTAAACCCTGCTTCTCCGATTAGGGCGTTGGCAACTGCTGTTAGATTGTTTACTGCTGGTCGATTCTCAGTAGGCGGGGTCTGCACCTGACCGGGTGTTTGTTGATTGCCCGCTTCCTCTGCCTGCACCTGCTTCATGGCTTGCTCTCGGATGGCAATTTCTTGGGATGGTGTAGGCTCTACGCCTGCCGCCCTCAGTAATGCCATACCTTTTTCAAACTCATTGGCAAGTTTCTGGTTTGAGGATTGAAGCCCACGGAACGCCTTATCGGTGTTCTCTTTGATCTGCGCTTCAAGTCTCTGATCTCGTTCCGACAATAATTCGTCAAGCTGCTGCCGGGTTAGTGTTACAGGCTCTTGCCCATTGCCAGAATCATTGGCTTCGGGGGTCTGGGTGGTCTTCCCTGATTGCCCGTCTGCTTCTGCTGGTTGTCCAAATACCTGGTTGCCCATCTTTAAATCTCCTTTACAATAGAATTCTGTTTCTCATTATAAATGATTGTGAGTTCATTTTCAATCATTTTAGCACTATGCCTTCTACTACTGCCGATCTCACAACAAAATCCAGGTAGGTTTCAAACGTTCCGCCCGGCTTTCCGTTGCTCTCCCACAGCCTGTACAGTTCTTCCCTGGCTCCATTTGTGAGGGGTTTATCTGTGTAGTAATAGGCTGCAAGCTGCACAATCAACGGCTGTACAAACTGTTCCAACTCTCCAACGGTGAGATACAAGCGGCTTTCCTCGATCAATGACCTGGAACCACCAAACTCTACCGTGCTGTTTTCCTCTGCGTACCTGGCTTTCTGTTCTTCGTTGTACTTCACAACAAGCGGGTGCGCCTTCTCGTACTCTTTCTTCCACGTCCAATACTGCCGCAGTTCCGGGAATTGCTCAAGCACGTTCTTGTCCCTTCCCTGGTCATAGTAGGCTGATTGAACCGCAAGGATATTGGGGAATAACCGGCCTCTCTCATCCCAATAAGTCTGCACTTCCTGGGCAAGCGCATCACTGTATAACTCTACGCCCTGTTGCTGCTGCATGTACAGCGGTGTTTCAGGCTGCATGGTTTGTTCTGTTTCTGGAACCATACCGCCCAACATCCTCGCCCAATAAGATAGGGTTTCAACATCAATGCTTTCGTAGTCCCTGGTTTCGGGGTTATAAAATGCGTCCTCAAATGCAGGTAACTGTTCCCTTGCCAGTTTCTTATTGGGTCCCTCAAGTTCTCCGTACTTATCCCATATCTCACTGACAAGGAATTGACGTAGTCTTTCTGCTGGTTCGTCATAGAGTGCAAGCCTGGCATTGTATTCAGGGTGATCATCGAAGAACTTATTGAGTGCTTTCTTGTCGCCTGCATTGTACTTGTCCCATGCTGCGCTGTATTCCTGGCTCAATCCTCGCTGCTTCAACTCTCCTTCAGGCAATAAACTCTGAGATAGCAGGCTGGCGGGGATTGATTTCATAATGTCAACCAGTGAACCGCCGCCCTTCGCTGCCTGGACTGCCAGTAATCCAGGTGTTCTCAGGGATGTTTCGTACCTCACCCGCTCATAAGCAGCATCGTAAGCCTCACCCTGTCGCTCTATCATGGCTGTCTCTGCGGTCTTTGCGTCAATCAATCCCTCGGCTGCCATGTTCGCAAGCTGCCGGTCTACATAGTAATCACCCCATTGTCCAAACTCAGATAATCCCATTTTCTTACGTGCCCATCGTTCCGGTGCTGCGAGATTGCCGATGATATTCCCGACCCCTTCCAGTTTCGTGCCCTTCAAGGTTTGTTGAATTGCGCTGGCTGTGCGTGTGACTGGCATCGGAGATATTTCTTCCGCTTTTCCCTGTAATAATTTCTGTGGAATATCCAGGTAAAGCGCCTTACCCATCATCAACTCAACCAATCCAAGCGGGTTGCCTGCTTTGGAATCAATCTCACCTGCTGCCTGCGCCCAAGCTCTATCCCAATCTGCGCCGCTCTGGTTCTCTGCGGCTGCGCTGTATTGATCCTTCGAGATTTGACCGTTATCCCTCTGCTCTTGCAGGATGGTGTAAGTCTGCTGCTGCTGTCTTGATCGTTCCATCTGCATACCCGTAAGCTGCTGCCCGAATAAACTTTCGATGGGGAATAGCTGGCGAAGTGGATCCGAATAAAGAATACCGCCCGCCCAATCTGGCAGCCACGGCGCTGACATTCTTGCCTTACCGTTCAACCTTGTGGGTGACATTCCTGTCGCAACTTCCTGGCGGCGCTGCATCTCCCGCATACGTGCGTACATGCTGAACCACTGCGGTTTGTCTACCATCCTCTGCGCCCAATTGATCATCGACCTGGTGTACCACAACTGGTAAGGGTAAACGATGTTCAATAGGTTATCCATGCCATAGCGTTTGTCGTAATTCAACAAGGACATATCCCGCATCTGCGTACCGTAATTCAAGGTTGCCCGTTTGGTGCTGGCCATATCCCGCTCGACTGTCTTCAGATACTTGCGGATTTCTGCGGTGGTGCTTTCGGGTATGTTGTAATCCTGTACGCCGCGCTGCCCGACCTGTTGTTTCGCCTTCGATCTCATCACGTCCATGTAATTCTTCATGGTGGTTGCGTCAAACTCATCCATGATCTCGCCGTTTTTCAGGCTGTCGGGTGTCGTTCCGAATGGCATCTCTCCGACTGGCTGGACTTGATTAAATATGTTTCTATCTGTTGCGTCCCATGTCCCTCTGTTGCTGGTTGATTTGATTTGTTCAGGAAGGAATGGAATATAAATGGTTGTCTCATCGTCAGCGCGTTTGATTATTCCATCATACCCAAGTGTTTCTTTTAGGATTTTATACACGCCTTCCACATCGCCGCCTTCAGCATTGATAATGGAACCCAATAAATCCACATCATTATCTGAGTAGTCCATCTCTGCTGCTACCGCTTTGCGTAGTACGTTGTTATATCCTTCGTACTCTGTGTCTCCGTGGTTACTAAGGTATCCTTGCCCGTCCGGGTCTAATGCCTTTAAGAACTTCGTTACTTGTGCTTTTGTTAGCATCAATTCACTTTCGTTCAGCGGCTTGCGGATACTCAAAAATGCTTCGTATAAATTCCCTGATCCATCTGTGTATCCCCTCGCCAGCTTCTCATTATTCGTGAAGTAGAACCCGAACCCTTCCGATGTTCCTGTCTTTCCCATGAAGTCATACTTGAACTCTTGGAACTGATTAGGGCTTCCATGATAAACAGGTAATGGACTGTCGTCTTCGTTTGTAACCTTGCTATCCCCAAACCACGCCTTGAACTCCGGCGAGTCTGGCGGCGGTGCTTGCTGGAATAACTGGTTCGGCGCCGCCCCTTCTTCCGGCATACCTGCTGCTTCCTTTGCCAGTCTCAATGCTTCCTGAGCCATGTGTCCGGGTGCTTCAAACCTTGCGCCCATCGGATAGCCGTCATTGTCTGTTGGTGAATCAATCCTGGCTTTATACAGGTTGCCATCCCTTACAAAGTAGTCGAAGTTTCCAATTCTCTGTGTGACTAGCTTGCGGGTAATCGCTGACTTCTTCGGTTCCTGGAATAGAAAACCCTGCCGCGCTTGCTCTTTCATTCTGAACACTTCGTCTTTTGCTGTCTGCGGTGAACCTGAGAATAGCGGTAAGTCCTCTGCTGATTCATCGAAGAACCCAGGCTGCTGCTTATTGCGTTTCTTCTGGTACAGTTCGTTGCTGATAATCTCCGAGGTCTTCACAATCTCGCCTTCACTGAGATAAACAAGTGTATTCACATCGTCCGGGTCAAGGCCAAGTAATATGCTGTCAACCCCGTCAATGTTGTGCATGGTTTCAAGGTCATACCCGTCTGGCATCAATGCTACTTCTGTACCCTCTGCATCCAATACCATCTTGGTAATCGGAGCGCCATCAAAATAATTCGACTTCGGTCTATCTGCTATGGGTGCTTCGACAACCTTGTACCCTTCCGGTAGTCTGGTTTCGTTTGTATTTGAAAAGTGGTCTTTCAACATATCCAGGAATAACAACTGTCCATGCTCATCAAACTTAGAGAGTGGAACCAAGTCTGGGTCTCTCAAGTACATATCCAGCACAGCCTGATAATCTCCGCGCATCCATAAGTATTCTGCGTCTGCGTCCAACCTGAACACGATCGCTTTCATACCCTGGTCGTTCACCGTGGAAACATCGAACCCGTTTTCCATTGCGTCTGCTACGAATAGTTTGACTGCCCGATCTATGATCCGGTTCTGTTTTTCTTCACCCTTCGCCACGCGCATGAAGGCTTCGACTGCATCGCTGATTGAAGTCAACCCGCTTTTTCTTTGTCCGCCAGCCTGGTCATAGAACGCTGATAGTTGTTCCATGAAGTCGCCGCGGCTGGACTTTGTGCGCCCAAGCATAACACCTTCCTGCCAGTATTCCACCGGACCTTCTTGCTCTCCCAACCACCCGCCCAGCATGTTTGAGTATGCCTCTGCGTTTCGCTTTATGTTTGCAGGTGTGGTACTTTTCTCGATCTCGGTATGTATCCATGAAGTAACAGGGTCTTTGACTGCTTCCTCTAATTCCTGCACTGCCAATTCCTCTGCGGCTTTGGCTTCAATTGTTTTCGCCTTTGCTGCTTCCCTGGCTGCAACTGCTTCGGTATCAAACAGGTCAATAATGTCCTGGTGTGTGGAGTTTTCAAGTTCAATACCTGACTTTGCAACTCTGATAAGCGCATCCGTCTTACTCATCGTACTGTCATAAGTCTTTGCAATTCTGTAAACTTCATCTGCGCGCTGTCCATAATCCAGCGTCTGCCAGTCTCGTGCCCACTGGTTTCTTGCGACTTCCTTCGCTCCCATCGCTTCTGCTATGTACTTGGTGTCAATGTAATACTTTGTGCCCTCTACTTCTATCTCAAGTGTTTCTGGTAAGGACACAACCCCATCACTTCTAACGTCTCGCTGCTCAATCAATACCTGACGTACTCTGTTGGCTGCAATCACCCAGGCGTCTTGTTCGTCTGTCTTGGCTGTCCTGCCGGATACCACATCATCTGCAAACTTGCGCTTGTTGCGGTCTATGTTGCGCTGCGTTTCGATCATCGCTGCTTCTTCGTCCTTGAATAGCAAGCGATCAAATACACCGCGCATTTCATCTGTCATATCTACATCAATCTGGCTGCCACGGATCCGCTTGTAAATCTTGACAAGCCAATCACTGAACTGCTTGAACATGCTGCGTACTTCAACGGGCATACCTGCCATGCCTTCTTGATCTTCTGCCAGGTATAGTTCCCACCCTCTTGCGAACATTTCCTCAGCATCCCGGTACTTCACCAGGTCATTTCTAACACTGATTTCGTATGCGTCTGCTGTTCCTGCGGATACTTTCTGCTCTAATCTCGCCAGGTTGTTAGTCTGCCACAACTTTTCGAGCCGGTTCATCTCGGCTGCGTCTTTCAATCCTGCCCACTTCGCCATAATCTCAAGGTCTGCTGTGGGTAAGTCTCGCCTGAACACATGCCCGATCTCATGTACCAGCGTGGAAACATCTGCTGACTGCATGGCTTTGATTACTGCACGCCCATCATTCAGGAAGTAAGTCGAACCCTTTATGTTGCTGTCGGCCGCGTTGTCCTGAAGAAGCGCCTGACCTTCGGACTGAATAACCTCGCGCATCTTGGGGGTGATTTCGAAGCCGGGTTGTTTCTCTAAATTACTTGCAAGTAATCTTTCGTTTCTAAGTAAAATATTCTCATCGACTTCGTAAGTCCAGTCATAATTAGGCCACGTTTCCCTTCTGTGGTTAAGATTGTCAATGGCTTGTTCTTCTGTCGCAATAGTTTCAAATATAACTCCATCGCGCAAAACCCTATAAGGGTTTTCCCTGAGTACATACTTCTCTTTTTCACTTAGCGGCATACTTATTTCTACTTCCCCCATCTCCCCGCCGTATCTCTTGATCAACTTCTTCGCAATGTCCGGCATAGTAACATCGTAAGCCTGTCGCATCCCTGCCCCGCCCACTGTGATGTTATCGCCTTCGACCTCTCCGGTCTGCAATAATACCTTTGCCATCTCGCCGCCAACGTGAAGCGCCAAGTCTTTCGGCGGTACTTCCTGTGAGAATATCCGGCTGCCATCGTTGTCGAACCCATTGAGAATATTCCCGTCATACTCAAGGCGGTTGAACCGATCACGAACCTGCTGCGACCAGCGTTTGATCTGTTGTTCTCCGGTTGTCCAGGCAACCTTGTCGTACCCGTTTTCTACCGCCCAGGACATTGCACGCTTCAAGGCAAGCGCCTGCCAGTCTGAGCCTTTGAATGGGGCATCGGGGACACCCCATTTACTTATATCCAAGTAACGCATATTAGTTTCGTTATACAATCTCTCGGCTTCTCTTAGTTCTGTGTTGGCTTTAAATAATTCCTTGTGCTTTTTTTCTAATATGTCCTGTGCTTGGTTTCTTTTTATTAGTGCGATGTTTTTCTTTTGTAGTGAATCGTTTAGATATTTTCTCTGGCCATCCCATATCTGGCTATAAAGTTTATTAATATCTATGTCTGTTCCACCGAAATAACTCGACCAAAACTCGGACTGTTCTCCTGTAATTCGGTCTCTGTCTGAAATTAAATCATTGCTTACCAGTTCTTCTAGTTTCTGCTTGGCTCTATCAATTAGGCTATCTGAATAACCCAACTTCCTCGCTGTCTTTTCTATCTTGTCATTGAAGTCTAGTAACAAATGATCCGGGTCTGATATAAGATATTTCCTTCTTATCTCTATGTCATACCCAAAGTTTGTTTGCATATCTAAATAATTATTTTGAGCCTGATCCGCTTTTTCTCTTAGCGCAATGTACTCTGGATGTTTTTCGATGTCGCTGTATAACTTGTCGTATCTTGCGGACAGTGTGTTTACTTCTTCTCGTAGTCTTTCGATCTCTCCGGGTACTACGTACCCCTTTTCCCTGCCCTTCTGGTGCCAATCGCTCTGCAATTCCTCAATGAATAAGGTCTTCTTTCCGTCAGCGTCAACCCGATCATTGAAGCGCATCCATGCCAGCACGTTATCTTCTGACCAGTGGCCGGGGTTTTTCCACGCTTCTCCTGAATGTGGGTACGTGAATAGAAGTTCACGGTATGCCACGCCACCTGGTTCCTGGTAGCCGCCATGTCGAGTGGGTTGCTCTGTTATTCTCTTTGATAGTGTCTCGTAGCGATTCATAAAATACATATATTCATTTCTTGCCTCGCTACTCTTTACCAATATTTGTCTTAGTTCATCTGCTGAAGACTTCCACTCGCCATTGATTGCCTCTTTGATGTACTCATAAAATACAGTGTTCATTCCTGTATACACATCGCGTGCGGCTGTTCCTGGATCATCTCCATACTTTATTTGATTATATATTTGAGTATGAAACCGACTAACTAATTCGTCTTTTGTCCAGTTCTCGCCCCACTCCTTTGGTAATTCGTCAAACTTAATTGCCTCGTACATTTCATCAGCAAGGTCAAATGAACCATTTACAAACCTTGTATCTAATTCTGTTTGTTGTCTCTCTGCGTATCTCTGTCCTTCTTTCGCTATATTCTTTTGTTCTTCAATGTCACTCTTTATAATCTCATCAAGCCCGCCTCTCGGCCCCCTCAACACTTCATCGACAATCACTTGGTTTGCGTCCAGGTATTCCAATACCTCAGCCTGACTTATACGCTCGTCTGCTTTCAATCGCTTCAGGTAATCTTTCAAGCCTGTGTATTGCAGTTCTTCGCCGCTTGCCTGGTTCTCCAATATCTTCAGCAAGCGCCCTGCCTTGATCTCTCCCTGCTGGTTCAAGTCCTTACCTAATTGCAATCCTTCAACGGTCTTGCGTGCGCGTGAGAAGTACCAACGGTTCTGCTGTTCACGGTTGGTGAAGTCCAGTTCTGCGCCGGGTCCTTCCTGGTATAGATACTGACCACGTTTCAACCCTTCTGCAAAATTAGAAGCATCCTCAAGGTTGTCAAATTGTCTGGTTTTGTATCCAGTTCCATCATTTGCAGCGAACCCAACAATATACGCTTCTTCTCCGTATGCTGGTGCCTGACGTAATGAAACATCTTTGAACCTTGTGCGGCTGAAACGTGAAGCCCACTCAACATACTGTCCATAAGATTCAAAACCTATCGGAACGCCATAAGTTTCCAAAAATTCAATTGCTTCAAGCGCGCTAACGTATTCATACGCAGCAAGCCATCTTGTAGGATTATCACTTCTTTTATACCCCTCATCCCTCAAGGTGCTGTTAGCCCAAAACTTTATAAACTCAACGTCTTCTGGTTTATTTAAGTCAACTGCAATACCTTCTGTTTCTTGTATCGCCGCCTCTGCTGCATTGTTCAATCTTTGTCGTACTGCGTCTGCTGGCGCAAGCTGATAATATTCAGGCGCATCGGTTGGCGTGCCAAGTTCGCCACCCTCCCCGATCTGCGCTATTCTGTACTGATACCATTCCTCTGGTAATCGTCCAGGAACCTGCTCTGCCCATCGTTCTGCGTGCAAGTCCATGAGCAATTCAAAGGCCATTGCTTCAGGATCAGTCAATCTACCCGCTTTCCTGGCCTGCTCCATGACAATCTTTTTATTAATCAATCCCTGTTGTTTTTTATGCGCGTCTAATCTGCGCCGCATGGCTTCGGTCTGGATGTACTTCGCATCACCGTGAGCCTTCGCCTGCTCTGCTTCAGGGGATTGCTTGATAGATTCCCATATCCCCCATGCCTCCTGGGGTGTCATGGATTTGACTTGCTCGGACGTGTAACCCACTTCACGAAGTTTGTTTCTCAGATAGGTTGAGATATTATCAGGCACCTTGACTTCTGGCGCTGCGGGTATTGGTTCTACTGGTGCGGCTGGTGCTGTCGGTTCTCCTGGTTTCGGTGCAGGTGCAGGCGCTTCCGCTTCAGGTGCTTTGCCTTTCAGATTACGTGCGCCCATGATCTCTGCGGTCTTGAGTTTAGTTATCAAGGGTTTGTATTCCTGCTCGATGTACTTCGCCCATGCTTCTGCCCTTGCGTCTGCATCCAACTTAGCAACATCCTTGCGGTGTTTCGCCATCGACTTCCGCATTTCTTCACGGATGTTTGATACTTCCCTGCGCCAATTCTCTGCTAAGGTACGATCTCCGCCAAACTCCTCAAACATATCAGCGAACATCGTAGCCATCTTGTTACTGGCTGCGAACTCAGCGTCATAGGCGGCGTTTGACATGGCCTGTATCTGTTCTTTGGCTACTCTCCACGAATCGGCTGCTGCTTTCCTGTTCTCAAATTCTTTACTGAAGTGTTCCCGGAGGATGTCATTCTTACCGTTCACATGCCTGGCGTTCTCGTTTCCGATTGCCTGTTCTGTCGTGAGCCTGCGCCCGGTGCGTGTGTCTACATCATAGCCATCGTAGAAGTCCCGCCATGCTGTGTGCTGCTCGGATACTGCGTCAAGGTATTTTGTGGTTGCTGGGTTATCTATCCCCAATGTATCGATGATCCCGGAATACGTTTGATATTCCAGGTCTTGCATCCTGCTCCATTCGCGTGTCTCTCTCGCGTTCTGGCTTCTCCATTCTGCGTTTCGCTGTACTCTGCCCTGCTGGTCAAAGGGTAAATAGTTTGTGCGTTCAACCAGGTCATCGATCTCGTTGAAGTGTGTCATCCAACGCTGCCAGATTTTCACCTGTGCATCGGAGAACATACCTAATGCAGCCTGGAATCCTTCCGCCTGAACCTGGGTGCTGACTTCCTCTGCTTTGGTAATCGTTTCTTGCAGGGTCATTTGATCTATGGAGTCTTGCACCTTGTCTTTGACAGCATCGAACACGCGGTCAATATCTTCCATGCTCTTTGCGCTAGCTAATCTCTTGGCTATCTCATCCCCTAAGCCGGTAGTTTTCATCGCATCCACATAACTATCGGGATCCGTTGGCGCAATCTGCTGGGCTGCTTCCCTCATTACACGGTCTGCATTGATCTTGACGGACTCTACAAATAGATTACGTTCGATCTCTCCGATATTCATTCCTGACCGAATAATATTATCAACATAATCAGGTAGTCTTTTATCTACACCTGCTAACTGTGCGACAAGATGTCCAGGCATCTTTGTGTATCCTTCTCCAGGCTTCCACAATTTATTCCACATCTTCATCATGCCAATTGCTTGCGCCTGGTTACTCTCGGCTTTCTCGACCATCGAAGATAACCTGGACATTACACCAAACTTATAACGCGCCTGGTTCATCTGTTTATATAGTTTAGCGAGTGCGTCATCGCCCATTGTCTCTTGTCTAAATTTTGTAAGATATTCTCCAATTTGCCCAACCCCTTCAACGCGTACACCGGAGGGTGTTTCTGCTGAAGAAAGTCTCTCTGGTAGAAAACCGAATCTGCTTAACCAAGCCGTACGCTGCTTCTCAGTCTGAAAACCGAATACGCCCTGGGTAGCTCTTGTTACCCAATCGTTTAGTACGTTGTTTACAAGGAACATAGGGTTGAGGTCCAGCAGCAGCATAGATTGTGCTGACTTCAGCACGTTTGCCATTCGGTAGAATACGCTGCCTGTCTTGATCCCGAAGTGATCAGATAAGAACGCTGCTGAACTATCGAACATGCTATTCATCACACGCGCTTGATAATCCTGGAAGTCCCACGGCTGCGGAGGGCTGGCTTTCCCTTTGCTGTCAACCCCTGTAAAGATTGCAAGCGTATCCGATAACATCTCTGCGGTCATGTGTCCTTGCTGAATATCCGCAAGTAATTCCTTTGCCATCGGGTTATCACTGGTCTTTAGTTTCTCGTAGAACATTCTGTGGAATGTTTTGTAGTCCTCTGCTAATACCTCGACAACCTTCGCTTTGTCCATTCCCACGATCTTCGCAATGGATTCGAGCATGGCTATCTTCGGTTGGCTGGCCAGGAAGTTGTCAGTCATTCCCTGGTATACATCACCACCAACAAAATCCTTTACCGCTATTGCTGTGGTTGCGGTCAATGGGGATTTCAAGAACATCTCACCTGTACTACCCACCTCTACTGCCCTCACACCTGTATATTGTTCAAGCGTTGAACGCATGGTATTGACACGATCCATTGTTGAGGCTGCCGGGTTGTCTGACGTGAATAGAATATGTCCAATGTTTTCAGATAGGTTCTGAAGAAAGATACTGGCTTTACTGTCGGGTGTGAGTTCCCGCATACTGGTAAGGAATTTATTGATCCCGCTGATGTCTTCCCTGGCAGGTTGTAAGTTCTTGTACTCGCCGCCCTTTGTGATTCCTGAGAACGCCCGCTCCACGTTGGTCAGTTCGTTTGCGCTGCGAATGATGGGCAATCCCTGTGAATCTTTGGGTAACATTTCAAGTGCAGCGGGAGACCAGCGACCTGTTCTTACATCCTCAGCGTACATCTTCAGGCTGCCAAGTAATCCCTCAGAACCTTTTACTTTCGTGACTGCGGATACCAACTGCTGCACGCCGAAGGGAAGCATATCAATTGCAATGTTTCCCCTGCCCTCTTTGAACGCTGCTGCCATACGCGGATCACCAATTTTCTTTGCAACGCCCTCACCAAGAAAGCCACCGGCAAGCGGTATGACATTCAATGGGTCAAGAATTGAACCCATAATAAATTCATTGAAGGTCGCACTGTCACCGAACCGATCATAGAAGTCTGCATACACAAGGTTCCAATCTTCACCGCTGTATATTCTTTCTCTTGCCTCCGCCAATGCCTCTGCGCCTCTCGGCCCAATGTCGTCACGGGTTGCGTTGAGTAAGGGCACAGGGTCAGCGTACCCGCGTGTAAACATCCAGGTTTCATCTTCGCCTGCTGGTTTGTCGCCCGCCATTATTGCAACAGCGTTTATCATTTGTGTTTTTGCTGTTTCATAAGCCAATCCACCGGCTATACCAATGGCTTTTAAATAATCAAATGCACCTTCTGATCCAGCCTCTTGATATGCTCTTGGTAAATCCTTTAGCACAGAATCTAGATCGCCTGCCATCCCTTGACTAACAACGCCTATCCCACCCTCAAGTATTAATTCAGGGACGTTAAATATCTGCATCAAATCAGACAACCCAGGGATGTAATTGCCTGTGTATCCGTGATAAGCCGTTTCTCCGAGAGCAATACCGCCAACGATTGCGCCACCAATCGGACCGATAAACGGGGTTGCGACTAAGGCCGCTGGTATTGCTGCTACCAGTCCCTGAACTCCGGCTGCTGTACCTCTTGTCCAATCCGGTCTACCTTCTACGCCTTGCTGTGGAGACCATAGCGAACTTATTAAACGCTCCCAAAAGGGTAATTCATTCCAACTTACCGGCGTGTATCCCATTGCAGCATACGGGTCAAGGCTCTGCGCCTGTTGTTGCTGCTGTTGATACATCTGCTGCTGACGCGCAAACATCGCTTTGATCTGCTTCTCTTGTCCAGGGAAGGCGTGTTCTGCGTCTGGCGGCTGCATGTATTTCAGGAAGTCGAGCGCCGGGTCATTCTCCGGCAATCGCTTCCATTGCTGCCAGGGTTTTCCATCATTGCGGTACTCGAACCACCTGTAAGCTGCGTTGATTGCCTCAACATCCATCCATTCGGGGGGCTGCCAATCCGGGGGCGCAGTGTCAATGAAGTTCTTATAGCGCGCTACGTTGTACGGGTCTTGCCAGTAATTATCTAGCCAGTCCTGTTTTACATCCATAAGGGTAAGAATCTTCGGATACTCTGGCTTCGAACCTATCCTTCCGCCCTGTCCTGCCCGAATATCTACTATCTTCTGACCTGGGGTAAGCTGCTGTATGGATTTGTTTTGCTGGTTCCATTTGTTGACAGCCTGAACCTTTGCGCTGAACCCGGTGGGTATCTTTACTTGATACTTTGCGGCTGGCGTGTCGGCATAGATAGTGGTTTCAAATTCTCTCTTAGGCTGCGTGACTTCCTTCGGTTTTTCAGGTGGCTTTGTAGGTCCATAAGGCATGTTAGATTCTCCAATTGACTAACTTTTGATACCACGGCGTGACGTAATCACTTCCTCCGTATCCTCCTCCACCACCACCTCCACCACCCCACCATCCATAATTCCCACCATCGCCCTGATCTTCAATAGGTTCTGGCATTGAATCTACTGTGGCAGGTGAATTGCTGGTTCCAAACGGCCCGAACCCTGTCGGCCTGCCTGGGTATGAAGATAACCAGGTAGGGGGAACTGACCACCCGTAATTATTCTTCTGCGCCTGCTGCTGAAGCATCCCAACCCGTGTCTTTGGTGGGCGTGGTTGTCCCATGACTGGATTATAAGCCTCTGCAATGTTCTGATAAAAGTTTGTCGGGTATGACTCGTTGATCACGTCCTGGATCGTTGGGTGAATACCGGCAAGCAATTTATTCACATCGACTGGCGCTCTTGGAGGTGGCACATTGTAAGTCGGCTGTTTGTAGTTTGCTGGCAACTGCGTGTAATTCGGCTGCCCTAGCCATGAACCCTGTTGTACTACTGGCTGTTTGTATACTGGTGCTGGTTGAGCCTGCACCATCGGGTTTTGGTATGGGTTCCTGAATGGATCGTAAATAATAGGGGTTGGTTTTTTAGGTGTAGTACCACCGCCGCCATCTCCACCGAATCTTATCGCCATTTTGATTTCTCCTGCATATCTTTCAATACCTGTAATTTCTGCGGGTCAAGTTTTGCCAGCACTTCGGGGGGCGTTGTCTCAAGGATCGTCCTGGCTGCCATCAACATAGTTTGTTCAATGTCCTGACCCAACCAGTTCAAGATAAACTGCTGCTGCCACTTCAGTGACCTGGCTCTTGCAGCTAAATAGATACCTTCGGCTGTGCGTCTATCACTCATCTTGTACCTCGCATTCCTCGTCACTGTTCAAGTAGACTGCGATGGCCAACGCTAATACTTCTGGTGGTGGCAACTCTCCGTCTTCACTGCGATGCACCCAAACACCACTGTCTTCTTCACAAAAAAACAAGTAAGGCTTGCACCAACAATCAGACGAATTAACGTGTTTTTTCATCTTTTATTCCCTGCCTTTACCATAACTCGTTAAGTGTGTTCAAAAATATCTGATAAAGCTGGTCTGACATTTCAAAACGGGTGCGATTTATTTCAAGAGATTCTTCAAAACTTCCGTTACCCATTCGTAAAAAGGCCGCCTGCCAATCGCAGAACATTTCAAGAAGATCAATTAGGCTCATACCATTAATGCCGTTTTCAAAGTGCTCTGGATGATGTGAGTTATTTTCATAATGGTGATTCAGCGCGACGCCCATGTTCTTTAGCGCATCTTTATATTCCTGCGATCCATACTCAAGTGTCTTTAATAGCGGAGTAAACTCGTCAAACGTTTCTTTCTCTGGTGGTTCAAGTTTGCTGTTGTCGTGGTCTAACCCTCTTTTAGAGAGTTTGATAATTACAACACCCATAAAATGCTTTACTGCTTTTTTATGGTCTTCAGTATCTTGTGCACTATCGTATTTATCACTCATCGATTAACGCTCCTTCGCTCACATACAATGATATTGCTGTTACTAATACTTTCGCTGGCGGCATCCGTCTATCTTGCGGACTGTCGTGGTGAACATAAATACCCGTCCCATCCTTATCCACAAAATAAGGGGTAGGGTTACACCAACAATACCGCCCCTCATGCGATCTTTTTTCTTCTTTCCCTGGGTGAACAGGGTAAATATTCTTATCGTGGTCTAGGCTCATTGGGGTTTCCCTCCGTTGGTGCAACATCTTCGCCCATTCCTGGAAGTGCGCCGCCTTGTACTGGTGGTAATCCACCCATTCCAGTGTCAAATCCCTGCCCCTCCATGCCTGGCGCTGGCTGCATGTTGGCTTGTGGTTCTGCTTGCATTGGGGGGCCTTGCTGCTGCATGGGTGGTTGTCCCTGGGGTCCCTGGGGACCTGGTGGTTGCTGAGGCTGCGGAGGCATAAAGGACTGTTGTAATTTCTGCCCCTCCATCCCAACCATGATCTGAGTAAACATATCCATCATCTGTTGGGTAGCAATCTCCTCTTGTATTTCCTCATCCATTGCGCCTGATTGTTCGATGTTCAATACGTTCTCTCTGCTCCATTTCTTAGAAGTCATACGTTTGTCGGTCAGCATCGAGGCGATGTTCGCCTGTTGTAGTTTATCCTGTGGCAGCTTTATGTCCAGCTTTGCATCTATTTGCAGGTCTTCGGGTATGTCTCCCGGCTGCAACCTGTCTGCTGCATACGCGCCGAACCCCTTTTCCATACCCCACAACATTGCAATTTCCATAGCGTTCGAGATCCCCCACCCGCCACGGCGCTGCGTACTGACCAGGGGTAAGCGTCCTTGCTGTGATAGCAGGGCAACGGTACTGTACGCAGGTGATCCACCGATGGGTTGGCCTAACGCCTGCTTATAAAGCGTGGACTCTGCGCCCTTCTGCTCGATCATGTTCATGGCAACTTCATACGATGGGTCTACTAATCCTTTTGTGTTCAGTGGTTCGAGCCTGCCACCGTAAGGCACCGGCGCAATCAAGGTGTTGTTGAAGTCAATCGAAAATTCTGCCGGGTCTTCGGTGGGTGTGCCTGCTGTGTATGTGAAGGTCGGGGTCAATCCGATGTGATAGATGTTCGTAAAGAGTACGGTCATCATCAGGTTTTGCCGGTTCCACAGGCCGGACTTCATCAAGGCATACAATAAGGGCTGGCGTTGGAACTCCTCTTTCGCAAACAAGCGGCTGCCCTCCGTGATGGTACATGATACGGGTATGTTATCCAGTCCATGTTCTTCATCGGTAACATATTGATCGTCCACCCACACCCATACTTTATCCAGGTCATAGAAGATACCCAGCGTCATCGGATCATAGTTTGATTTACTTGCGACAATACTTGAAACGAGTCCGCCATACCTGCGGTACAACTCACCGGCGCCGATTGAGATTTCCCGGTAGTAAGCAGACAAACCCAGGTTATCGAACTCAGGGTAGCCTTGCTTCGGGTTCCAGCACTCGAACAGAAACGGGGTGATCTTTGCTATGCGTTCAACCCGTGATTTGTTTTTGCTGGCTGCTTTTACCAGGTCTTCGGTACGCGTGATAGGAATATGCACTTCACCATAAAGCAAGGCCGACAACACAGCGTCATAGTGAATAGGGATATTCGCGACCCTGCCAGACTGGTTCCACATGCGGGTAGCTTCCGTCTCAATCTTCTCTGCTGTCTCTGGTTTGTCGATCATTTCATCGGACACAGAAAAAATGGGGTCGGTTGCCACCATCAAACGAGTTGCCCCAAGTACAGCGTTACGCGCATCGGGTGAAGTGGTAATCTTCAAGTCCTTCGCCTTGTCTCGTGGGTTCTCATCCTGCCAGTCAAGCAGGTACATTTCCTCATAGCGTTCGAAGTCCTGATTCCTGACTGTGTATTGACCTTTCAAATCCAGGGCATGCTGGTGTACATCATCGAATTCTTTGCCATCGTTTATTGTCATTAGAATATCCTCACATTTTGCAAGCTGTGTCTGTTTTCTTTTCGCTTCCTGCGCTGTTGTTCCGCTTCTTCTGTGGTTACTTTCACAGGAATACCGGATAATAAATATCTCAAGGCATCGTACGCGTGGTCTGACATTTTTGTATCCACATCCTCAACGTTATTCCTGTCGTATTGAATAGATGATATTTCTCTTATTAGATTATCGCACGTTTCGAACACAATCAAACCTGGTTTACCATCGGGGAGGTCATCAATCAATCTATCTATCTTGCGCTTGCCGGAGACCCGCCCGTTATCTCCGGGTGTAAGCGGTACGCCTTCGAGATTGTATTGGTCTGCGCTCGATGTAATTATCCCTCTCACTGATTGCTTCGTGAACATAGCAGGATCAGCATAACTTACCAGTATCTTTTCTCCCGCCAGCGTCATTGACTTGATCGTCTTGCCCTGCTCAATGTCTGACAACCCCGGAGAATAAGCCTCACGGTAAACATAAACTCTTCCGGTCATCGGATCACGCGCACCCCACAAACAACAGAACGGAGCCGATGTACCGAAGTCAATCCCTCTGTATCTTGCCCAATGGTCGGGTAAGTCGAATGGTTTACAAGTGTGTGTGTCTCTCTGGAATTTCATAAACGCCTGCCCTGCATATACATCCCAATTACCGAATAACCACGCCTGCTTCAGCGGTTCCGGTTGGCTTTCAAGTTCATCCCAATATGCCTGGTCAAGATATGGGTTGTCCTGGGGTAACGCTTTGTGGAAATAGAATTGTTCTTCACGGCCACGCAGGTATTTAGGGTATGCTTTCTCGATCCAGTATGCCTTCACCCATCCATGACCGGGACCCCCTGGGTTTGCTGTTGCCAGCATCGCAGTAAACAACACACCCGGAAAGCGTAGGGAGCCACGCAGTTTATCAAACACATCGTCCAATTGCGTCTCAAGCTGGTCAACGCCAATCGCTGCAAACTCAGCGCCCTTATATTTGTCCGGGTCGTCCAGGTTACGCAGTAGGATAGCCCCGCCGCCGTACTCTGGTTTGATATAGAACCCATAACCCTCATCCTGTGTGGACTTCAGGGAGCCCAACCACCTGGGAAACTCAGCCTTAATCTTCCCGACCTGCCTGTCTCTCAAGGTTGGATAGTCCTCGCAGAATAAACCGACCCGGATGTTTTTCAAACCAGTCCACATGTGCATATAAAGCAGGTATGCAAGCAGCGCCCAGCGTAGCAGGTATGATTTACCGCCACCCCTGGCACCACCATAAAGAATAAATTTATATTTACCGCTAAGGAATATATCAAACGCCTCTTGCTGTCTGTCGTTCTCCCCGAAGTTAGCAAGTTCGTCTAAGTCAACGGATCTTCGTCCTCTATCAGCGTGGGTTTTTTCCTGTACCTCAATGATAATATCACCTCACCTTCTGATCCATCATCACCGATTTCACCTTTGATCTGTTCAACGGTTTCTCTCCATGCCTTTTCATTCCAAAGCCTGCCCCTCTCGTCTGGCTCCCACTTGATTGCTTCCAGTTCTTGAGCGTGTTCCTTTAGCTGCTCGATTCGTTCCTCTCTCAAAGCAAGTCCTGTTGTAAGGGCTTCTGATATGCGTTGCTTTTTTATGTCCTCTATCTGTACCGCATAACGTTTCCGATAATTGCTCACGGTGTTGCGGCTGATCTCCGGCGCTCCCATCTTCTTCAATCGCTGGTTGATTACCGTGCTTTCGTGGCCTGCCGCTATACATTTCAGTACCATTGCCCTTTGTTTGTTATTTAGTCTTGGTGCTGCCATTTGCCATACTCCGCAATACTAGCTTGCCTGCTGTGCAGGGTTTCTAAGTCTTTGGATTGCCAAATACCCCATGAATCCCACAGGGTATTTGGTTTAGATTATACAATACTTGTCGGTCAAGTTCAATCAACTATGATTTCTTCGCCTTGTTCGCCTTCCTGGTGATAGCCGCCTTCTGCTGCGGGGTGAGTTCTTCTTCAGGTTGCCGATCAAATGTCGGTGGCGGTGTTTTGGTTTTCTCCCTCTCGATCAGGACATTCACCAGTGTTGTGATGTGCGCTGCGCTGTTGCTGGCTGCCTCTGAAATAGATACGCCTGCATCAGCGACAATACCGCGTTTCATTTGACTGACACGCGTCTTGATTTCTTCCGCTGCGACCTTGATACTCTCAAGTAAATCAATGCTCGATAAGTCTTCTGTATTCACTGTAACTTCCTCCTCTGGTTCTGGTTCGGGTTCAGGCAGTGGCTTAGACTGCTTCAATCCGGTCAACGCCTCTAGTATTGAAGGGGTAATCTTTACCCCATTCTTTTCTAGCAGCTTCAGCATGGATAATAAATCTTCTTCCGGTTTCTTTTCCTCAAGTTCCTCCTTTGTTTTTTCTCGAATGGTAGTCTGGACGGATTGCCTTGCCCACTGGTCGATTGATAATCCCTGGTAAACAGGCGCATCGCCTTTCTCTCTGCGGTAATTGGGTTCACGGTCTGTCATGGCTCACGCTCCTGGGGTTGCGCTATTGGTGCACGCCAGTGGGTTACTTTTCCATAGTACAAATCCCATCCGATTGCCGTATGGTAGTAATGTTTAGCTGTATAAATATTACCGCCCTCATTAACGGACACATCAAAAAATCCATTGCCGTCCGGCAGCCTCTCCGCAACCGGTATCCAGCGGTTCGCATCTTCCAAGTCTGCAATGCGGTCATGTAGCCCTCTGATAATCTCAATTATATGCTCCGGCGATGTGTTCAGTTCATCGGCTATCTCTGTGATGTGCGCCAGTAGTTTGCAGTTTTCAGCTTCCAACCCATCTACCCTACTGCAAATACAATCACTATCATCATCTTCTTCATAATAACAAAAATCGTATCCGTCAAGTTTCTCGCTCATCATCCCTCACTTTCACAAATCAAAGTAACCGTATCATTCACCTTGACCACACCGATTGTCGCCTCTCCATACCCATCCACTATTTTTATTATCGCACCTTCCGTGAGTATGACAGGCACGAATACCAATGGGTTTGCAGGGTGCATCCTATGTGCCATCGTCAGGCTTCCTTTTGGGCGGTATGGTATCACCGTCACCCACACGCCGGGGTGTTTGCTGTCGATCTGCTTGCGCAATATTGACTCAACTACCTGGCTGTCATCATCGTAAACGATCTTATTCATTGCGTCACTTACGTTCTTCATCAGATTGTCCAGGTCAACGCGCTTGCGGTCCGGCATACTGAAGGTAAGGATCAGCGTCACATCATCGGTCAGCATTTCAAACCCTGGACTTTCCATCGTAGCCTGCTTTGCTTCCCATCCGACAATGTCCGCCCATGCCTTGACGTGATCCGGGGTGTACATTCCGCTGCCAGATATGCGCCCGCTCTGCTTTGGCACGGGTATGCCTGGTACGAAAAAAGTAATTCCGAATTGAGTCATCCTTACACCTCGTATACAAACCAATTGCCTGCATGTAACTTGTAATAGTTCGCAAGTTTTAGCAACGTCTTGATTGATGGGGTTGTGCGCCCTCGCTCAATGTCTGACAAGTACGGCACAGATATTCCCGTGGCTTCTGCCACATCCTTGAGTAATAACATCCTGCTTTTCCTGCATCGCCTGAGACAGTCATGGTCAAAACTGTTGGTGAACCTGTGCCTGATACCCATGTTTGTCATATCGTCACCATTTCAAAAACCAACCTGCACTACCGAATATTATTCTTAGTTTATCTTCGTCCCCAGACTCTGCGGCTTCCTTGATCTCGCCTATCATGTCTGTTCTGCCTAATTCTCTTAATCTATTAAGGATTCCTATGGCATCTTCTTTTGAATAACCGATGTTTGTGATTTTTTTTATAAGTTCTTTCTTTGTCATTGTATCGCCTGCTCCCTTTCCAGATAACTGTCAACGTCCTGCATCGTCACGGGTACGAAGAACATCGCCCAGGTAAATGATGTGTTGCTGATCTGCCACACTGCTGATTCAAGTATAGACATTCTCAGGGTTTCGCCCATTGCGCCACTGGTAGCAGGCTGCCATCCCTGCTGCTTCAGCCAGTCCATAAATTCTGTCATGGTCTGCGCGCTGACCAGGTTGCCATTGCCACCTGAAGCCATACGGAAAAGCGAGGGTGATAATCCGCCGTTACCATTCGCGCCGAGGTTCACGAACCCATATCCATCTACACCGAGGTTGCGAATGAATAACCATTGATCCCCGTTCTGCAATAGACTGGTATTCTGCGCGCCGTTCAGGGCACCGCGCATGATCCACAGGGTTGATTCGGTTGAGATAGGTATGATCTCGCCCGCTGCAATACTCGGACTGGCGGCACATCCTGTGGCCAGCAACATGACAATCAATTGTGAGATTACAAATACGCGTTTCATTTTTTATTCCTTTCCTTGTAGTTTAGTTTTTTGTTTGCGATTGCTTCCTGAATTTCCTTTACTGCCTCATTGCATTTACGATCCTTTATCAGCCACCTGCGGGCTGCATCAGGGTCTACACCGATCCCTTCGAAGTAAATCTCTGCCTCCTCTGACATAAGCCAGTCGTAAGCCTCCTTCCTGTTCTTCACGTAGCCAACATTCGTAACGTCCTTGTACGCTTGGATGATCATAGCCATTGCGATTGATTGAAGCGGGTCTTTTACTGCATCATTCGACACAAAATATCTGTCAACCATCCCGACCAGCGTACAGTTCTCAGACATTATGAACCGCCTGCCATCACATCATTACCCCACGCCACGAAGAACGCAAGCAGCACGATCACCGCCAGGAACATTGCGCCTAAGATAATCCATCCGACTGCCCTGCCTGCCTTTGGCAGCAGCACCATTGCAGCAATCCCGAAGAACATTTCCCATATTGTTTTCATTCTGGCACCTCGTTCCAAGCCTTGCCGTCTAATTCAGGCATCTTGACCAGTTTGCCATCAACGTGCATCTGTTTCAGGAAAAACGGCACGCCCGCCGCCTGGCACTGATCCCGCACAGACCGCGCCCAATCCGGGTGCATCGGCCTGGTGTTCGGACCGCTCTCGCCGCCCATGATGAGCCAGTCTAATCCAATCCCATTTGGCGGGAGATTATGTTTATTCTCATTCAAATTTCTGAACCATGTCGATATTTGTAAATCCACCGGCCCCAGCGCTGGCTCATAACTCACCACCCGTTTCGCCGCCGGTGTTTGCAGCAGCAGCGGGATCCGTTCATCGGCTGTTGCCTGGTTTTCTACCGAGACGCCGAGCCAGACGTTATCCAGGGCCAATCCCGGATGAAAATCACCGTACATGTCTTTCATCCAGTTATTTTTGATCCAGTTCATCATCCGCTCTGGTCGCTTTGTTAGGATAATAAACGTGTGATGCGTGCTGAGTTTATGAGCCATTCGCATGAAACAACCGAATATGAAACCGTCTGGTACGTCAGGGTGAAATAGATCTGACATCGAGTTCACAAACACACGCGCTGGTTTTTTCCACCGCATTGGTTGATGCAATCTATCCTCATGGCAGCGCACATCCTCAAACCGTCGCTCACCCCAAAACCGCTGCGCTATCCGCTCTGCGTAGCAGTTCTGGCATCCTTCGCTAACCTTGCTGCACCCTGTAACTGGGTTCCAAACTCTGTCCGCCCATTCTATTTTAGTCTTGGTCATTGTTTACTCTCCTTGTCATAAAATCCTGTCAGCCATAGGACCACGCAAAGCATGGTCATAAATGCCGCGAACGCGCCCAGCGCAACCACGCCGAGCATGAACGCCCGCGTGTGGCTGATGAACAGCTCCGCCAGCACGAACAGCAGGCAGGCTATAAATGCGGTGATAATGCGTGGTTTCATTCTATCCTCCTATACGGTCTCAACGTGCCGTCGTCGTCCGTCCAGCACAGCAAGCCGCGATCCTCAAGCGCCGGCAGCAGGTTGGTCATTGTGTATACTCCAATTCATCCTTAGCATAGAACCATTGATCAGATAGTTTGTAAAGTAATTTTATTTTCTGGTTGCGCGCTCCATCCCTGAATTTAGAAACCAGTATTTCAGTAGGTGAAACCGTGAGTACAGAATCGTTGTTGTAATAATCTTCACGGTGTATGAAGATAATATTGTCTGCGTTCTGCTCGATCTCTCCACTGTCTCTAAGGTCAGCCATGTTCGGGCGCTTATCTGCTCTGCCTTCCACGCCCCGGTTTAGTTGGTGCAACATCAATGTTACCAAGTCAAACTCTTTGGCAATCTGTTTACCACCCCATGACACGCGCCCCAAATATTTGATAATGTTTTCGTTCAATCCCTGCCCACTTACCAATCCCATGTGGTCAACAATAATCGCATCAGGCCTGTACTTCGCTACTTTTTTCCACATGCTGTCGATTGAATTTTTTGTGCTGTCGTCAATCAATAAGCGGTCTTCGTAAACCTCGGACAGCTGTGTTGATTTAGTTTTGATTGCCTCTATCACGTCCGGTTTTACTTTGTGGTTGCGTACGTCACGCCATGAAACGCCCATCGCTCCACATGCGGCGCGCGCCCACAACTGGCGCGATCCCATTTCTAAGCTGAAGAAAATAACTTTGTGCATTGCGCTTGCCCAATTGCGCGCAATCTGAAACGCAAGGGAGGACTTACCCATAGACGGACGCGCTGCTAATACTGTCATAGTTTGTCTTTCAAACCCGCCAAGTGCATCATCAAGCGGACGTATGTGAGTAAGTATGCTTTGGTTCGGGTTGTCAATTGCGATATTAAATTCTATTGACACGTCTATCGAATCGGGTATGTCGTTTCCAGTAACGGGCTGAATACTACTCATGTTTTCAATGGTTTTGCGGATCAGGTCTGAATCTCTGCTGTTGATACCTTGCCACAATTCAGGCGCCATGTTCGCAATGCTTAGGTAAAACGAATCCTCTGCAATCTCCCTGGCGAATGATTCATATTCAAGTGAATTGATAATGTCATTCTGCCATAATAAAATATCCTGGTAAACTTCGGCGCTCAAGGCAGCGTCAACAGGTGCTTTGCCTGCCAATATCTCACGCCAAAATACCCGGCATCGCTCATCATGGATCATATCGGGAGACAGCCAACCGATGTCTTTTCGTGCCGTGAACGAATTTATAAACACACCGGCACAGAATAGGCGCTCGTTCTCCCGTTTGCGATTGATTACATCTTGAATAATGTTTGTCATTCGTGAACCTCCGAATAGGCGCGTTCTGTAACCTGCTTTCCGTTTATTAATTGAAGTCGTTTTGACATTGCTGTCCTGGTAGGTCCAATAAGTTGAGAATAAAACTTCACATCTTTTTTCTTTTCACACAACCACGCGTACCCCGCTTGAATGTCCTCAAATAAAGCCCCCATTTCTACAATAGCGTTGATAGAGTCTACTGCTGGTTTACCTCCCTGTGATAATCCGGTAATCATTTCAATTGATCTATGCACAATATCAAAAGAATCAGACGGAGAAGATTTCTTATCTTCATCTTCCTTTTCATCTTCATCTTCCTTTAACTGCTGTAAACTATCCATAGGGTATCGATAGGGTATATTCGACTGTTGGTAAGCTATATAACTACGTTTTATTTCACTATCAGGTATCATTCCAATGTCGTTTGTGATCCTTGTTTGCACCCTGCTTGATTTTGTTGCGTGGAATTTTCGCATGTTTATGATCCAGACAATATCCCCCTCATAAAATACTTTTCCGTTGTCCTTGAATTTATCTAAGATTTCATCAACGCGGGTTTTATTTATTCCAGTCTCAAATGAGATAAACTTTTTTGTTATGCGGTAAATGCCTGATAGAGATGTACTTTCATTGCTGAACAGATAGATAAACAAAAGTTTTTCGTCTGGGTCAAGATCACTGAACCACCCGTCTTTCCAAATCTGTGTATGTATCTGTCTGAAGTTAGCCATTGCAAACCCTCATTGCCTTCTCTAGCCAGTACAGCCCAGGTTTCGGTAATCGCTCATGGTGAATTGCATGGCAGCGGTGACACAATGCAATCAGGTCGGTCAGTCGTTCATGCCTAAACCGTCTGTATGTCCGGTGGTGAACCTCAAGCGCGTCTGCGCTGCTGCATAAAGCGCATGAGTAATCCCAGAAGATAAGCACCTGTTCGCGCTTGTCTTTCCACTGCTCTGAACCTATGTATTCGTCATACTCTGCTTGGGCAATCAGTATCATGTGTTCTCCCTCGAAAACAAAAACCGCTCTTGTCGATCTGCGTCTGTGGCGATGCTCATAGAGAAGCAAAAGACACAGACCGACAAAAGCGGTCCTCTATGTTTGGCTCGCCACAGCCGATAAACTTACTTGCTTCAATCATACCACATCCTCGCCGCCAATGCAAGTCATATCCACCCCAATCTTGGCGGTTCTACGTTCCATCTCTCCCAAACGAACCACGCAAACGCAATCATTCCCCCGTTGCGTGAAGGCTCTCCGTTCCTGGTCATAGTAAGACGTCTGCGAAATACCCACACACGAGTTAATCCGGTTATCTCAAGAATTGCGGATCTCTCAACACCCTCAAGCGCAGAAAGTTTCATCAAGAAAGCAAAGTAAGGCGGATTTATCATCGCGCATGTGTGGCGAATAAAATCATTCGCAATTCTAAATGGTGGATTTGTTATGATTGATAAGTCGCATGGTTCATCTTGTTCGAGAAAATCAACACCCGATATACCATATCCATGATCATATTTGTCAGTAGCTAACACATCGTAATTGTGTTGTTTCAACACCTTGCAAATCGCGCCGTCGCCGCAAGCAGGCTCCCAAATTGTTGACGTTGGTATACATTCAACACTCAACAGTTTTTCAACCGCCTCTGGCGGTGTTGGGTAAAAGTCTGAAGCCGGTCTGCCTTCTGGACGATCCCCAACGATTGATCTTGCCCTGCTAATAGTCATTCTCCCCCCAGTCCCAGCGAGTAGTACAGTGCGCCTGCTACGAGGATTATCAGCAGGACGATGATTAGCGGGGTTATGGTCATGTGTGATCCTTTCCTAAAATCAAAAATAATCAGGTGAATTTCGTTTTTAGTTTTATAATGATTTAGATTACCTATTTCAATTTTGCGTAGAAATTTGTCGAAACTTTTTTGATTCTTCAGGTATAAAAATAATAATTTCATATTGTATAACTGGTGCTCGGTGATCTTTCGCTGCATTGTCCGATATTTGTTACACGCAGACACACCAGTTACTTTACTCCAACAGTTTTACCTTGACGCTCGGTGTACCTTCTTCAATCACTGCTGCCTTGATCTTCAATGCCTTGCAGGCGGCTGAATAATCATACATCTTTGTTGTAGTCGTGGCTTCTTCTTTACACGCTTCAAACGCTACATCTGCGAGCAATGGTTGAACCAGGTCTGCGAACCGCTGCCAATCGATCACGCTGAATTCCTGTTCGGTATGTTCCAGGATTCCCTGGGCGGAGAACGCATCATCTTGATTGTCTACTCTGACAAGGTATTCTTTGAATCCAAGTTCCCAATCCAGCTTGTCGCGTCCCTTCGAATAGGTTGCTCGCACATCGCCAACAGTCTGTGTCTTACCGATCACCAGAACAGTGTCGCTGATTTCCTGCTCGATACTGTCAAGCGTCAGTTTTGCTTCACGCCATTGCAGCATCTTTGCCGCTAACTCGCTGGCTCCAAGTGGTTCTTTCTTTGTTTGGTACTCTGCTCTTTCTTCCATCGTTTACTCTCCTAAGTTTGAAATGTGGGCGGCGTTTCCACCGCCCGGTTGTGTCTACATCAGGTTCGGCTGCATCTTTTCTTCAGCGATCATCAGCCCGATAAGGTAATCTGCGGCTGTCCTGATTGCTTCCTTCTCTGCATCCGGCAGTTTTGTATCCGGTAAATTATCCAGCACCATCTGACACATGCTTCCGGTGACGGGTACATTCGGATTCAGTTTGAGGGTCTTGCGGATCAATGCTTCATCGTCTGCGCGCACGTGGGCGGTGGGTTTCGCTTTCGGTTCTTCATCGAACCCCAGGTCTGCCATCACTGCGCTATCTGGTCTGGTTTCTTTCTTTGGTTCTGGCTGTGGTGCGTCAATAACCTCGACCTTGATTTCAGGCTCATCGTCCGGGATTGCGCCGTTGACAACCTCGCCACCGCCATACTTCACGCCCGATAACCGCAACCCGGTAAAGCGTTTCTTCAATACCGCTTTCTCTGCACGTTTCTTGGCGCGTTCGTGACGGTCCCACTCTGCTTGATTCGCATACTTGGTGAATGACTCTGCACCTTTCACAACGCCAACCGCCCACCATTCCGGTTTCGGACCCGCCTGCTTCCTGGCTTCTTCCATCGCATCGAAGAACCCAATCGCATCACCCCACACATCTTTGATCTGCTTGGCTGCCTCGTTTACTTCTGTCCTCCATTTGCGGAGGCTCATCACATCGGTAAGGGTTGCCTTGTATGCGATGTCTTTTTCCGGGTCGAAGTTTGCAATTTCCTGGGTCGCGTGTTCAAACTCAATCGTATAGTACGCGCCCTCAACACCAATAGCTTGCGACTCTACCCAAAGCTGCTCGGTTGCGCGCTTGCGATAACCCTGTACCCCTGGCATGATCCCGATGTCTGTTGCGTAGCACTCCTGATTGAATGGGTTTAGGTCGGTTGCCAGCGCATAAGCACATAACGCCTGCGCCTGTGCATCGGATAACCGGCTGCCGTTGACCAACATGGTCTTGATCCTGGATAATAACAGGCTGGTATTTGCCCTGAGTTCCAGCCAGTATTCATCCTGCTTGTAAATCTGTATTGCGGTAGTCATGTTTACTCTCCTGAGTGATGAATATGTATGTGCAGCTTCATCGCCTTATCAATATCTTCCTGCACCATCTTCGCCCACCAGTCCTTCGATGGGTTTTCTTTTTCTACTGTCGCAAGCTTCGCCTGCATTTCTTCCGCGACCTTCATCGCTGCGGCCTGCTGCTCCTTCTTTTCCCATTCGATTGCGGCATAGCCTATGGCTTCATCAAGTCCAGAGAATGTTTCCGATCCCACGTAGATTATTTCATACACGTGTTCAACATTGCCGGTCTGGTAATTCGTGTAAAACTTGATCATGATTTCCAGGCAGTCCGGCAGGCGTAGATAAGTCTGGAAGTATGAACCATGACTAGGGGGGAAGTCGCCTTCAACTATGCAAGCGTA